>Ga0194047_10000430_pt1 | contig 28460 bp, 10 predicted proteins | sample JunL225m_MetaG_2_FD_160070 | JGI IMG/M metagenome (GOLD analysis project Ga0194047, IMG submission 160070) | Anoxic zone freshwater microbial communities from boreal shield lake in IISD Experimental Lakes Area, Ontario, Canada - Jun2016-L221-5m | ecosystem: Environmental > Aquatic > Freshwater... | reverse complement strand
GCAATTGCCTCCGGGCTCATGAATCGCCCCGTCGATCCGGCAACCGTCTGCTGCGGAGAGATCGGCCTTGCTGGAGAGCTGAGGGCCATCAGCGACAGTGAACGGCGCATCAGGGAAGCCGCGCACCTCGGCTTCAAACGCATCGTGCTGCCCGAGGCCAACACACGGGAGCTGAAGCCATCGCTGAAAAAGCTGCCGATAACCATTGCCGGATGTTCAACACTGCGTGAAGCCCTTGAGGAACTGAATATCTGATGAGCGTGTTAACTTGTGCATTCACGCAACTTTCTTACCTTTCATAGGGTTGAGATTCAATGCAAAGCAAACCGAGAAAAGACGATGACGCACATCCTGATTCAATGGCTGATTAACGCTCTGGCGGTTTATGCGACCGCACATATCCTTGATGGCATTCATATCAAAAGCTTTGGAGCTGCAATTGCTGTGGCGCTTGTACTTGGACTTATCAACACTATTGTACGCCCTGTCATGCTCTTTTTCTCCATCCCTTTTATCATTCTCACGCTGGGGCTTTTCCTCCTTGTCATCAACGCCCTTCTCCTGCAATTCGCCGCAGTACTTGTCAGTGGGTTCACCATTGACGGCTTCTGGTGGGCTGTCGCCGGTTCGGTGGTCATCAGCGCCATATCTTGGCTGTTGGGGGCACTTTTTAATGCCCATTGATGCCGCTCTTTTTTTGTGTTCTGGACGAAAGCCAGGAGCAGACAGCAACGTTCTCCTCTGGAGAGTAATTCATTGACACATGGTATTGCAGAGCACGGTTCCTGCTGATGCCATTCATTGGCAAGGAGTAACGAAACTTTCTGTGACCATTGCGGTGCTCATACTGCTTGTCACTGTTACCTCTCTCTTCTCTGCCCTTACGATGACAACGGCAAAAGCAGCAGTACCAGTCATACTCGACCATGTGCCTCGCGTTGAGCTTTCCGGACGTATGGAGCGCTACGACGACCCCACCGGAAAGCTGACTCTTATTGACATTCTTGATCGAAAAAATGCCATCGCCTTTACGCATCTCAAGGGCAATCTCAACGATGGGTACAGCCACAAAGCTGTCTGGCTGCGTTTTACCCTCTCTCGCACTTCCCGATTTCCCGCAGAGGCATGGTTACGGCTTTACCCATCATACCTGGATCACGTCACCGTCTCTATTCAGACAGGCGCCAACCCATCCAATGTTACTTCATATCGCAAGATAGAACTCGGCGATCACATTCCCGTTGCAGAACGTCCGGTGCCGGACCCAGACTTTTTTGCTCCCTTGTCACTGCCTCTCAAAACACCAGTCACCATTTACGTCCGGGTCGAGGCTATCAGTTCCCTGAATTTTGGTGCCTCTGTTCATACACCGAGAGATATGATCCTCCAAACTGATACCAACATTCTGTTTCAGGGCGGCTATCTGGCCATCGTTATCGTGATCTCTCTGCTGAACTTTATCTATTTCATTCGCATTAAAGACCGGCTTTTCCTCTCCTTCGCGCTCTATGCTCTGGCAGTCTCCATTAATTATCTCTCAATAAGCGGTATTCTCAGCCTGATACTGCCAGCCTCTGCCCATCTCATCTCCGACTATCTCGCTGATATTGGAAAGGGGGGCGGAATACTCCTCATGTCAGTATTTTTAACTGGCCTTTTTGCCTCAGAGCTTACACCGTTTACCCGCAACTACCTCAGGTTCATGGTGGTTATTGGCGCTCTCACCGTACTTGCTGATCCACTCGGCTTCTATATCGAGATGGCCCCTGTCACCTCTCTGGGAGCGCTCTTCCTGTTTTTTGTAGTCAGTTGGCTCAGCTATAAAGCGGTAAAAAACAATAAACCCGGAGGCATTGTTTTCTTTGTGGCATTCGGCATCAGCAATCTCGGCTATTTTATACATTTTCTGCAACTGCTCGGCCTGGTTCCTCTTGAATGGTGGAGCGTCAACAATATCCAGTATGCCTCTCTGCTCAATATTGTCCTCATGACCTTCGCCCTCGCAGAACGGCTTCGGGAGACTGAAAAACGGGCAATGGCTGCACTCAGGGAGTCTGAGCTGAAAAGTGTGGAACTTGCAACGGAAAGAGTGGCAACGGAGCGGCAGCAGCGATTCCTGACTATGGTCTCTCACGAATATCGGACTCCCCTTGCCATTATCCGAAGCTCCCTTGACATCATGGAACTTCAGATGAGCGATCAGCGTTCACAGGAGAACGGTAGTGAACTTTCCAAAATGAAACGTGCTGTTCACCGACTGGTAGAGGTGATGGACGTTTCGCTTGAAAAAAGCCGTCTCTCTGATTCCAAGGAAAAGGAAGGAACCGTGCGAACTCTTTTAGCGCCATTCATGGCATCAGAGGTTGGGGAGGTTCGCGCGCTCTGGCCAAAACGCACCTTTATTTTTTCCATATCGCTCACTGACCATGAAATCAATGCTGAACAACACTATCTTACCACTGCTTTGTTTAACCTGCTCGATAATGCCCAAAAATACTCTCCCCCGGATTCTCCCATTGAGGTTGACTGCTACGGTGAGGGAGATGAGGTCGTTATCAGGATACGAAACGAGAGCAATGGCATCATGACGGAGGAGACAGAACAACTTTTCAAAAAATACCAGCGCGGCAGCAACAGCAATAATACCAATGGTTCCGGTCTCGGTCTGTGGCTTGTGCGGGAAATCATCCAGCGGCATCATGGCTCTGTCGCTTTTGAAAAAAGCTACAATCATATTATGGTAACGGTTCATCTCCCCCTTGCTGATACCGGGGAGAAATACACAAAAAATAAAACTCTTTAACAGGGATGCTCAATGAAACAAAAACGCATCATTATTGTCGAAGATGACCGTGACCTGCTCGAAAACATGGTGAAATACCTGACGCTTGCAGGCTATGAGGTGACCGGAGCAGCTTCTGCTGGTGAATTTTATTCTCATCTTTCCCGGCAAACATACTTGCTGGCAGTGCTCGACATAGGGCTTCCCGACCAGAGTGGTCTGGTGCTTGCCGAATATGTACGGAATAATACCAGTATGTGGATTATCATGCTGACGGCACGCTCAACACTTGACGACAAGCTTGCAGGGTTGAAATCCGGAGCTGATTTTTATCTGGTCAAACCGGTCGATTGCAGCGAGCTTGCTGCAACCATTGCCAATCTTTTTATGCGTTTTGATGAGACGCCCGCCGTTCCCGAGCAGGAGTTGCTGAGAGAGGCGGATACTCTTGCGCAGTGGAAACTTGAACGCAATGGGTGGAGACTTGTCACTCCAAAGGGAGACTCCATTAAACTGACCTCCAAAGAGTTCGAGTTTATTGCCTCTCTCAGCGTGCGAAGCAACACCATTGTAGCCCGCCGTGATATCCTGAAAATCCTTGACTATCCCTCGACCGAACAGGCGAGCCATGCACTCGAATCCATGATCTACCGTCTGCGAAAAAAGATCGAAGAGGCTGGCTGTGAGTTTCCCGTCAAAACCTCCCATGGTACCGGGTACTGTTTATCCGCTGAGATTATCCGCATCTGATTTCCTCGCACACGTCATTTCTGCATCAAAATAAAACATCACAGAGCATACACCTCATATATACATCATAATGCCTTGCTAATGTGAGGTATTGTGATGTTTTATGACTTTTTGCGACTCGTTTTTTCACCACTTCCATGCGTATGATTATAACGTGATGTAGTACACATCACCAAGCTTCAGCGTCGCTGGAGGAGAGGATTTTGATTTCCCTGACAGATTTCAATGAACAATCATTTCGCAATGACCATGGCCAACATATTTACTGATGAGTTCACAGGCTCAGGCCTGATTTCAACCGCTGTTTATGAGAATTTTTCCCCGGTTAGCGGTGAGCCAGGGAATGAAATTGCCTTTCTCATGGGGAACCTGCCCGATCTGCATACACTGATCGAGGGGATTAAACCAGGCATCGAGATTCATATTCTTGATCCGCAGGGTGATGCCATTGCAGAGATGGATTCCATCCTCAACGGGCGGAGCACTCTTGACGCCATCCATATTTTTTCTCATGGCGCTTCCGGGTCGCTCTCTCTTGGCTCCACCACGCTGAACAGCAACACTCTTCTGGATCACCAGTCTCAACTTGCTGAACTGGGCAGCCATCTGACCTCAACCGGCGATCTGCTGTTGTACGGCTGTAACGTGGCGCAGGGCGCTGACGGGCAGGCGTTCATTGAGTCAATTGCCAGAACCACCGGCGCTGATGTGGCCGGGAGTACGGATTTGACTGGTGCGGCAAGTTTGGGGGGGGATTGGGTGCTTGAGGCGCAGACGGGAGCTGTTGAGGAGCAAAATTTATCCATTGATTCTTTTGCATCGGTTCTTGATGTGGCCGGTGCTGCCACTATTCAGCAAGGAACTGATATCTCGCTAATACGCTACGATCTGCACAACTGGTTTAATGCCAGCGCGTTTGCATTTCAAATTAATTTAGTTCCGATCATTTCTCCATACACAGGATCAACTGGAGCGGATATTGTTTTCCAATGCAAGGCATTAGAAGGAACCGGAACATTAAAAGTAGGAGATTGGTATACCTGGACGGAACTTCAGGCTTTGTCTCCAAGTCCTTTTCCCAGTGACCAGGCGACAGATAACGGTCCGATAGATGCAAATTTGTCTCAAGGTTATATGGATTTTGCTATAGCCGCACGCATTGACTGGAATAATCCCAGCTTGCCATCTATGCTTGAATTTACCCTGGGAGGAAGCAGAACGTATCAACTAGCGATTAGTAAAGCCGCTCCACCCAACACGGCTCCCTCGGCTGGCAGCGGTTCCTACACCGTTTACGAAGGCCAAAGCGCCACGATCACGCTGTCCACCAGCAATACATCGGCCAGCGACCCTGAACGTGATGCACTGACATTCAATCCCTCCTCGGTTTCCTACACGGCATCAACCAATGCCGCTCTGAAAGGTACATACAACAACGTTTCCAGCACTTCTTACAGCGTCAGTGACGGCAAGCTCAGTGGTACCGGCGGCGTTTTTTCCTGGAACGTCACCTACGCCGATGACCCCACAACATGGGGCACCGGACCGGCTAACCAGACATGGAGCAGCAGCGGTACCAGCAGCTTCGATTTCGGTACCGGCGCGAGCGACCCTGATACCAGTGTCTCGTATTCCTATGTGAGCGGCAAACTTGCCTGGATGAGCATCTCCGGCACGACCATTTCCGGCAACGTCGCGCCGGAATACGCGGGGCAGACTTATACCATCAACGTACAGGCATCGGGCAGTACAACGGTGAACAAGACCTTCACCATCACCACCGGTACGGCAGCACAGTTGAACGATATACCGACAGCGGTAGCCAACAGTCTGACACTGACAGCCGTAGGTACGTGGGTATTTACGGCAGGCAACTTCGGCTTTACCGATCTCGACAATACGACCGGCCTCTCCACAGCTACCGGAGCGGCGCTGGACCATATCACCATTACGGCGCTGCCTGCCACAGGAACGATCAAGCTCTCGGGCACGGCGATTATATTGAATCAGCAAATCTCCGCTGCCAATATTGCAAACCTGACCTACACATCAGGGACAACATTCGACAAGAACGACACCTTTACCTTTAGCGTCAATGATGGTATTGCTGACTCGGCAAGCAGTTATACGGTCACTCTCACCGATACCCTTGCAGCAGGCCTGGCGCCGGTGATCAAGTTACCCTCCGTTACCGGGAGTACCCTGCTTGTTCCCTATACCGATGCCAGCTACCTCAACCCGACAAAAGCTCCCGCACCTGCCGATTATGTGGTCACGGTCAATGGAACTGCTGTAACTGTCAGCAGTGTCGCTATAGCTGGCAATTCCCGAACGGTGACCCTGACTCTCTCTGTTCCGGTAGCCGTCACTGACCATATCACCATAAGCTACACCAAACCTGCAAATAACGCGGTACAGGACAGTTCGGGCAATGAGGCCGACGGGTTCAGCACGCGCGATGTCGTCAATGGTACCGTTAACTATCCAGAAACGGGCCCTACGGTGATCACGACGCAGAGCAGTTATGACACTTCCATTCCGGCACCGACGGGCGATGTCGATGTGGTGAACACTGGAACCGGCACCGTGATTGTCAACGCTCTCGATCCCAATGGCATCGTTGTTACCACCGGCACTGGAGCTACGACCGTCAAAAATCCTGCGGGGAGTGTCAATACCACAAATACCGGCTCAGGAGCCACCACTGTTGACGGCGCTGGTGCAAGTAGCGTTGTGACGGCTACAGGATCGGGTGTCACCAATGTCAGCAACCCGGCTAACAATGTGCAGGTTATCAACAACAGCACAGGCAGCACCCTGATCACCGGCGTGAGCAGTGGCAACACCGTGATACCGAAAGGCACTGGCGAGGTTGTGGTCAATTCGGTTTTGACAACTCCGGGCACCATCACTGTTGATGCCACCAACAAGCAGAGCAATCTGACGGCTGACAATGACAGTACCGGCACCATCAACATAACCGGCCTGGTCACCGACGCAAGCCTCAAAAGCACTGGCAACGGCAACAGCAGCGGAGCAACCAACATTGTCACTCCGGTCGGCAATCTCACGCTCGACAACAGCGGTTCAAGCCCGGTGAACATTACCGGTTTTGACACCGACAAAACCTTGACGGTCACCGGCAGCGGATCGACCAATGTTACCAGCCCCGATGGCAACCTTACGGTCGCCAACAATGGTACCGGAACGGCCACCGTCTCCGGCACATTGAACGGCAAAACCGTGACACCGGAAGGGACTGGCCCGGTCGTTGTCACTTCGATACTGGGTGCGGGAAACAGCATCACAGTAGATGCCAAAGGCAATCAGAGTAATGTTACCGCAGACAACGACGGCCTGGGCGTTATCAATATTACCGGTTTGACTGAAGGGGCTTCGTTAAAGAGTACCGGCAGCGGCAGCGGGGCAACCAATGTTGTTACTCCAATTGGCAGTCTCACGCTCGACAATACCGGCACAAGCCCCGTAAACATTACCGGTATTGACACCGGCAAAACCCTGACGATCACTGGAAGCGGGGCGACCAATATTGTAACCCCGGATGGCAATGTCACGGTGAACAACGCCGGAACGGGAATTGCCACGGTTAGTGGTACCACAAACAGCTCAACCATCACCACCCAGGGTACCGGCCCGATCACCGTCAATTCGTTGCTGACGGGTACCGATGGTATCACCGTGAATGCGGCTGCCAACCAGTATATCACCCTCGACAACGACGGCACCGGTACCATTACCGTTAGTGGAGTTACCACCGGCAGCACCATTTATAACATCGGCAGCGGCACCGGCATCACCAACATCAACAACCCCACTGGTACCGGCACCCTGACGGTGCAGAACACCGGCGCTGATCCCCTCACCGTGACCGGCCTTGACAGCGGCGCTACGCTGACCAATACCTCAGGCAGCAACGGCAACGGCGGCATCAAACTTGCCAGCCCGGACGGCGATGTGACCATCAACAACCTGGGCAGCAACACCGTTACGACCACCGGCGTGACCAACAATGCCACCATTTCAACCGTCGGCACGGGCTCGACGACAATTACCGACCCCACGGGGAGCCTCACGGTCAACAACACGGGCAGCGGCACAGTTTTTGTTGTCGGACTTAACGATGACAAAGCCATTACCACCAACGGTACGCAACCGGTCACCATCAGCAGCCCCGATGGCAGCCTGACGGTCCATAACACCGGAACCGGAACTGACACCGTTGCTGGCCTGCTTGACGGCAAAGTGGTCAGCACTGACGGCACTGGCACCACCATTATCAACGACCCATCGGGTAATGTAACACTGCACAACACCGGTACCGGTTCACTCTCTGTTGCTGCTGTAAACCATGACAGCACCGTGACGACGACGGGCACCACCGACACGAAGGTTACCAATCCTGATGGCAACGTCACGGTGAACAATACCGGCACGGGAACCTCCACGGTTGAAGGAACCCTCACCGCAAAAACAGTCACCATTGGCGGAACAGGGCCTATTGTGGTGAACTCCGTTCTCCTCTCTCCCGGTATCATTACCGTTGATGCTGCATTGAACCAGCAGCATCTGACCGTTGACAACGACGGCACGGGCGCCATCAACATTACCGGACTGAACAACGGTGCAAGCCTTAAAAGCACCGGTGATGGCACAGGAACAACGACTGTGGTCACACCAATTGGAGATCTTGCACTGGAGAGCACCAGCACCAATGTTGTTGTCATCACAGGCTTTGACACCGGAAGCAAACTCTCGGTGACCGGTACCGCCAATACAACGGTTAAAAATCCTGATGGCGATGTTACGGTCAAAAATGATGGCACAGGCATTGTTACGGTGGAAGGTGTGCCTGACGGTAAAACGGTGACGGCATCGGGACCGGGTACGACCCTTGTCAGCGATCCATTGGGTGATATTACTCTGCACAATGATATCCTGACCAGCGTTGTCTCTGTCAGCGGCGTCAATACCGGCAAAACCGTTACCTCAACCGGAGTCGGCCCCAAAGCGGTCAATGCACCCGATGGCGACATTACCATCAACAGCACTGGAACCGGGGTGACGACAGTCTCAGGCACCCTGAATGGAAGTACGGTAACAACGAAAGGAACCGGCCCGATTACGATCCACTCCGATCTGACGACAGGCAATACGATCAATGTCAATGCGGCGGCAAATACACTTATTACGCTTGATAACGATAATACCGGTGCCATAAATGTTATCGGTGTTACGACGGGCAGCACCATCAAGAGTACCGGTACTGGAGGAGCAGATAAAAGCGGTACGACCACCATTACCAGTCCGACAGGTAATCTCATTGTTGACAATACCGGTACCTCACCGGTAAAAATCACCGGCTTTGATACGAACAAGACGTTGACCGTTACCGGCAACAACACCAGCTCAACGGAGGTGGTTGATCCTGACGGAAACGTTTTTGTTTCCAATAATGGTGCCGGTCAGCTCATGGTCAGTGGAGTGAATAATGGCAACAGCGTTACCAATGCTGGAGCTGGCCCTGTCACCATAACCCATCCTGATGGCAATGTCAATGCCATCAACAATGGAACTGGTCTCATCTCGGTTAATAACATACACAATGGCAGCACGGTCAACTGCACCGGCACAGGCCCGCAGACCATCGACCTTGAAAGCCTGACAGCAGCGCAGTCGGCCACGGTTGACAATGATGGAACCGGGGCTGTGAATGTGGTAAATATTCCTTCGGGTGTTGGGGTAACCTTTACCGGAGATGGCCCAACGACAGTAAGCAGCCTGACGGGTAATGTAACGCTTGAGAATCTGAGTCCCAGCCTTGTCACCATCGCCAATGCAGCCAATGGCAGTATCATCACCACGACCGGCGATGGACCGTTTTTCATGGATGCCGATGTGCCGGTCAGCCAGAGCGTCACGGTTGATATCACCAATAATGCCAATATCACCTCCTTTGACAATGATGGCCTGGGGGTAGTGAACGTTATCGGGAGCAACAATGGCACCATCACCACCACGGGTAGTGGCCCAATGACGGTAACCAACCCTTTGGGTAATCTGGTGGTGGACAACTCCGGGACAGGTGTGGTTACGGTAAACGGAGCAGTCGACAATGCAATAATCACACCTCAGCATGAAGGACCTGTTGTTGTCCATTCTGAGCTTGCTTCGGGGAACTCAATTACAGTGGATGGCACCAGCAACCAGAACCACCTGACAGTAGACAACGACGGGACAGGCATTATCAATGTTACCAATCTTGCTGAAGGAGCCTCTCTTACAAGCATCGGCATCGGCAGCGGGGCAACCAATGTTTTTACTCCGATTGGTAATCTCTCCCTCGACAACACCGGCACGAGTCCGGTGAATATTACCGGTTTTGACACAGGCAAAACGCTGACGATTACCGGCAGCGGATCGACCAATATTACAAGCCCCGATGGCGATTTGAAGGTTGTCAACAATGGGATCGGCACTGCCACCGTATCCGGCGTATTGGATGGCAAAAGCGTAACACCGGAAGGCTCCGGGCCGGTGGTCGTTTCTTCCAGTCTCGTTGCAGGAAGCAGCATCACGGTGGATGCCCAAGGCAACCAGAGCCATGTCACGGCAGACAACGACGGCACAGGCGTTATCAATGTTACCGGCCTGACTGATGGTGCCACACTCAGGAGTACCGGCAGCGGCAGCGGATCGACCAATGTTGTTACTCCGGTCGGCAATCTCTCGCTCGATAACAGCGGCAACAGCCCGGTGAACATTACCGGTTTTGACAACAGCAAAACACTTGCCGTTACAGGCAGCGGGCCAACCACTGTCAGCTCTCCGGATGGGGATATGACGGTTGGCAACAACGGCACCGGTCTGGTCACTCTGACGGGTGTACTGGAAAATACAACGATCAGCGCCACTGGAAGCGGCAACACCGCCATCAGCACTCCGAATGGCGACATTGCCGTTGCAAACAGCGGCACCGGTCTGGTTACCTTGATCGGCATTCCTGACGGCAAGATTGTCACCACATCCGGTACCGGGCCTGCCACCATTGACAACCCGGCAGGGAATGTGACGGTGGCAAACAGTGGTACCGGCCTTGTCAAGGTCAACGGTGCCAATGACAACAGCACCGTCACCACCACCGGCGACAAACCGGTGAGCATCAGCAGTCCGGATGGCAACCTGACGGTTCATAACATTGGCACTGGAGTTGACACGGTCACCGGACTTGTGAGTGGCAAGAGCGTTACGACGGATGGCAGCGGCGAGACCATTGTCAGCGACCCGTCGGGCGACGTAACGCTGCACAACAGCGGCACAGGAGCACTCTCTGTTACAGGAGCAAACAACGGAAGCACGGTTACCACCACCGGCAGCACGGCAACGACGGTCAGCAACTCCGATGGCAATGTTACGGTAAAGAACACGGGAACGGGAACCACCACCGTTGATGGCACGCATAATGGAAGTACCGTTACCGTTGATGGCAGTGGCCCAATCATTGTTCATTCGATCTTGCCAACAAATGAAGGAATAAGCGTCAATGCCACACTGAACCAGAACAATCTGACAGTTGACAACGATGGCACCGGAGCGATCAACATTACCGGACTGACCAACGGAGCAAGCCTCAAAAGTACCGGTATCGGCACAGGCGCAACAACGGTTTCCAACCCGGTCGGGAGTATATCGCTGGATAATACCGGAACCAATATCGTCACCATAACAGGCTTTGATAACGATAAAGCTCTGACGGTGACCGGCTCTGGTCCAACCACAGTGAGTTCGCCGGATGGCAACGCCTCCATTATCAACAATGGCACTGGCCTTGTCACCCTCACCGGGGTGGCAATCGGAAAAACCATCTCCACGTCAGGGAGTGGCCTGACCAACGTCAGTGATCCGCTTGGCAATATCACGCTTGACAACGCAAGCCTTACCGGAACTGTCGCGGCAAGCGGCGTCAACACCGGCTGCACGGTGACCACTACCGGAGTCGGCTCGAAAGAGGTCAACACTCCTGACGGCAACGTCACCATCAACAGTACCGGCGTGGGCAAGACAACGGTCTCCGGTACCTTGAGCGGCAGCACGGTCACCACTCAGGGAACCGGCCCCATCACCGTACACTCCGATCTGACAACGGGCACGGTCAACGTCAATGCCACGCTGAATCGTAACCTGACGCTGGACAATGACAATGGTGGAGCCATCAATGTGACCGGTGTCACCACAGGCAGCACCATCCACAATACCGGCACTGGAACAGGTAATGTTACCATCACCACACCTGTAGGAAACCTGACGGTCGACAATACCGGCACCGATCCGGTCAAGATCACCGGTTTTGACACCAATAAAACCCTCACCCTCACCGGAAGCGCCACCAGTTCAACCGAGGTTGTCGACCCCGACGGAAATGTGGTTGTTGCCAACAGCAGCAGCGCTGCCTTGATTATCAGCGGTCTCAATACCGGAAACAGTGTCACCAACAAGGCTGGCAGTGGCACCGTCAACATCACTAATCCGGATGGTAATGTTTATGCCACCAACGATGGAACAGGCGCTATTACCATCAGTGGCCTGATGGATGGCAGCACGATCAACTCGAAAGGGAGTGGGCCGCAGACGGTGGATCTTGCGACCCTGGGGTCAGGACATTCTGTCACTATCGATAACGACGGATCCGGAGTGGTGGATCTTCTCCATGTTTCAACCGGGACAACGGTATCCTTTACCGGCAATACCCTTGCTTCAGGTTCGACAACAATCAGCAGCCTCTCCGGCGAAGTGACCCTTGAGAATGTCAGTGCGAGTTCGAGCGTTATCAGTGTGTCAGGTATTGAAAACGGCAGCATCATTCATACCACCGGCACAGGGGAGATTGCCATTACGACGGCGCTTTCGGCCGGGCAGAAAATCTCTATAGATCCGACAGGCAATGATCATCTCAGGATTACCAACACCGGCGCTGGACAGGTCGATCTGCTTGGAAGCATAGCCCTGGACAGTAATGATGGTATGGCCTTTACCCTGACTGGCAACAATACGATAATCGTCAATGAAACAGGGACGCTTGACCTGGGCAGTGCCCCACTCACGCTCTCTCTGTCGACAGGATATACCCCGCAGGCTGGTGATTCCATTACTCTGATCTCCAATGATGGCAGTGATGCTGTAACGGGAATCTTTGCCGGAAAAGCGGAAGGATCGGTTGTTATGGTTGGAGGATATCAATTCACCATCAGCTATCACGGAGGTGACGGAAACGACGTTGTGCTTGGCATGAGCAGACCGCCTGTTGTCGACACTACCGATGTCACTGGCTCAGTCGCTGAACAGGGTACCCCTTCCGGGAACATTACCGACAGCGGCACCATTGGATTTACTGACGGTGACACTGCTGATACACACACCGTCAGCGCTGTTACCCCCTCTTCTGGCGCTTTGGGAACGCTGACAGCCATCCGTACCACCGACAGCACCGGCACTGGCCTGGGTGGCCTGGTCACCTGGAACTACAGTGTTGCGGCCTCGGCGGTTGAATATCTTGCTGCTGGCGAGCAAAAGGTTGAAAGCTTTACCTTTAGTGTTCAGGATAGTCAGGGCAACAGTGTTTCTCGAACGGTCGACGTGACCATCACGGGCACGAATGATGCGCCAACGCTTGGAAGCGTCACCAACGGTTCGATTGCTGAAGATGCGTTGGCCTCAACAATCACAGATTCTGGTTTAAGCGGCACGCTTGCCGGAGCTGACGTTGACAACAACCATACTCTGACCTACGGCATAACCGGCGGCACCGTAGCCTCTGGCTTGTCAACACTGCACCTGACCTATGGAACACTGACGGTGAACACCTCTACCGGAGCCTACAGTTATGCGAAGGATTCCGCTGCAGTCGAAGCGCTGCATGTCGGCGAAAGTGTCAGCGACGTGTTTACAGTGACCGTAACGGACGACCAGAATGTTGCAACCACCCAAAGCTACTCGGTCAACCTGACTGGCGCCAATGATGCTCCGACACTTCTTGCGGTGACATCAGGCTCGATAGCTGAAGATACGCTTGCCTCGACAACCACGGATGCCAACTTGAGCGGTACGCTTGTTGGCGCTGACGTTGACAACGACCAGGTGCTAACGTATGGCATAACCGGCGGTACAATAGTTGGAAATTCTTCAACGCTACACCTGACCTATGGCACACTGACGGTAGACACGGCGACCGGCGCCTACAGCTATGCCAGGGATGCTGCAGCAGTAGAAGCGCTCCATGTTGGAGAGAGTGCCAGCGACGTGTTTACAGTGACTGTAACGGACAACCATAATGCTCAGACAACACAGAGCTATACGGTCAACCTGACTGGCGCCAATGATGCTCCGACACTTGTTGCGGTGACATCCGGCACGATAGCAGAAGTGACACTTTCGGCAAGCACAACAGAAGCCAACCTGAGCGGCACCCTTATCGGAGCTGACGTTGACAACGACAAGCTGCTGACCTATGGTATTTCAACTGGGAGTGTTACTGCTGGTGTTTCGACGCTGGATGGCAGCTACGGGACACTGACAGTGGATACTACTACCGGAGCCTACAGCTATGAGAAGGATGCCGCAGCAGCAGAAGTGTTGCATGTTGGCGAGAGTGTCATTGACCTCTTTACGGTGACCGTAACGGACAACCATGGAGTGCAGGCGACCCAAAACTATACGATAACCGTGACGGGAGCGAACGATGCTCCCACACTTGACAGCGTCACCAACGGTTCGATAGCTGAAGATGCGCTTGCCTCGACAACCACCAATGCCAACCTGAGCGGAACGCTTGCGGGAGCTGACGTTGACAACGACAAGGTGCTGGCTTATGGTATTTTGACCGGGAGTGTTACTGCTGGTGTATCGACACTGGCTGGCAGCTACGGCACGCTGACTGTCGATACCATAACCGGAGCTTACAGTTATGCGCAAAATACCGCCGCAGCAGAAGCGTTGCATGTCGGCGAGAGTGTCAACGATCTCTTTACAGTGACCGTTACGGACAACCATGGAGTGCAGGCGACCCAAAACTACACCATAAATGTGGCGGGAGCGAACGATGCTCCCACACTTGGCAGCGTCGCCAACGGTTCGATAGCTGAAGATACACTTGCCTCGACGACCACCAATGCCAACCTGAGCGGTACGCTTGTCGGAGCTGACATTGACAACGACAAGGTGCTGACCTATGGTATTTTGACCGGGAATGTTACTGCTGGTGTATCGACGCTGGCTGGCAGCTACGGCACGCTGACGGTAAATACCACTACAGGAGCTTACAATTATGCGAAGGATGCCGCAGCAGCAGAAGTGTTGCATGTTAGCGAGAGTGTGAGTGATCTCTTCACGGTGATCGTAACAGATAACCATGGAGCTCAGGCGATCCAAAACTACACGATAAATGTGACGGGAGCGAACGATGCTCCCATACTTGCTGCGGTAACCTCGGGCTCAATAGCAGAAGATGCGCTTGCCTCGACAACCACCAATGCCAACCTGAGCGGTACGCTTGTCGGAGCTGACATTGACAACGACAAGGTGCTGACTTATGGGATTTCGACAGGAAGTGTTACTGCTGGTGTTTCGACGCTGGCTGGCAGCTACGGCACGCTGACTGTCGATACCATAACCGGAGCCTTCAGTTATGCGAAAGATGCCGCAGCAGTAGAAGCGCTGCATGTTGGCGAGAGTGTCAGTGACCTGTTTACGGTGACCGTAACAGACAACCATGGAGTGCAGGCGACCCGGAGCTGCACGATTAACCTGACGGGAGCGAACGACACGCCAGTAATCAACAACCTCCCGGCTGCAGCGACTGGCGCAGTCACGGAAGCCGGTCACCTCGACAACGGCCAAGCAGTGCCCAACGGCATGGGGGTTAATGGTTTGACATACGTTACCGGCACACTCAGTGCCACTGATATCGATAACAATGCCACCCGGACCTGGAGTGTTTCAGACCAGACACCGGAAACCTCTTACGGGACTATGACGATTAATGCCATCGGAAAATGGGACTATGCGCTGAACAACTACCTGCCATCGACCCAGGCTTTGCGGGAAGGTGAAGTGGTAACTGAAACCTTTACCGCACGAGTAACAGATGATCAAGGCGCTTATGCTGAAGAGACGGTTACCATCACGATTACCGGCACCAATGACGTGCCAGTGGTTGCCAACGATGCATCCTCACTGGATGGTATCGTGACGGAAGCAGGTAATCTTGATAATGGCGCAGTCGTTTCTGGTACTTCCACTGCAAGCGCCGCGTTGAGCGCGAGTGATGTTGATACGGGCGCAACCCAGGTCTGGAGTCTGGTGGGCAAACCGGGCACCACCTATGGCGTGATGAGCATTGACCCTGCAACAGGCATGTGGAGCTATACACTCAACAATACCCTTGCTGCCACTCAGGCGTTAAGAGAGGGCGATGTTGATACCCAGACCTATACTGCCCGTGTAACGGACGACAAGGATGCCTTTGTCAACCAGACTATTACGGTTACCATCAATGGCGCCAACGATTCTCCCGTAGCGGAGGCCGATACAAACAACTCTACAGAAAATGCGACGCTGACGGTCAATGCCGCCAATGGTCTTCTTGCCAACGACACCGACCCCGATACCGGTGCCACACACACGGTCAACGCTGTTAACGGTGTAACAGGCAACGTTCAAGGCGCTGTAACAGGAACGAATGGAGGTCTCTTTACGATAGCCGCTGATGGTTCGTACAGCTTCAATCCTGGCACCACCACTTTTGACTATCTCGCTACGGGTGAAACAACGACTACCAGTGTCAACTACACTGTTAGTGATGATAAGGGTGCCACGAGCAGCAGCACCGTAACGGTAACGTTGACAGGAACGAATGATGCCGCAGTTATTACTGGCACCAGTACGGCAAACCTGACAGAAACCAACGCTGTTCTGACGGCTACCGGTACGCTTTCAGCGACAGACGTTGACAGTGCGACGACCTTTGCGGCCCAGACAAATGTTGCTGGTACGAATGGGTATGGAAAGTTCAGCATTACGACTGCAGGCGCATGGAACTACACGGCCAACAGTGCACATAATGAGTTTGTTGGAGGAACCACCTACACCGACAGCGTTACCGTAGCGACAGCCGACGGCACACAGCAGGTGATGACGGTGACAATGACAGGCACGAACGATGCGGCAGTCATTACCGGCACCAGCACCGCGATCGTGACAGAAACCGATGCGGTAATGACTGCGACGGGCACGCTCTCAGCGACAGACGTTGACAGTGCGACGACCTTTGACGCGCAGACAAATGTAGCCGGTACGAATGGGTATGGAAAGTTCAGTATTACAACAGCTGGCGCATGGAGCTACACGGCCAACAGTGCACATAATGAGTTTGTTGGAGGAGCCAACTACACCGACAGCGTTACCGTAGCGACAGCCGACGGCACACAGCAGGTGGTGACGGTGACAATGACGGGCACGAACGATGCAGCAGTCATTAACGGCACCAGTACAGCAAGCCTGACAGAAACCGACGCTGTTCTGACGGCGACAGGGACGCTCTCAGCGAGTGATGTTGACAGTGCTACAACCTTTGTAGCACTGACGAATGTTGCCGGTACGAATGGGTATGGAAAGTTCAGCATTACGACAGCAGGTTTGTGGAACTACTCGGCCAACAATGCCCATAACGAGTTTTCTGCCGGTACCACCTACACCGACAGTATAACGGTAGCAACAGCCGATGGCACAGAACAGGTGGTGAGGGTGACCATCGCTGGCACGAACGATGGTGCTGTTATTACCGGCACCAGTACGGCAAACCTGACAGAAACCAACGCTGTTCTGACGGCTACCGGTACGCTTTCAGCGACAGACGTTGATAGTGCGACGACCTTTGCAGCCCAGAAAAATGTTGCTGGTACGAATGGGTATGGAAAGTTCAGCATTGGCACAAACGGAGTATGGAACTACACGACCGACAGTACACATAATGAGTTTGTTGGAGGAACCACCTACACCGACAGCGTTACCGTAGCGACAGCCGACGGCACACAGCAGGTGGTGACGATGACAATGACGGGCACGAACGATGCGGCAGTCATTACCGGCACCAGCACCGCGAGCGTAACGGAAACCGATGCGGTAATGACTGCGACGGGCACGCTCTCAGTGACAGACATTGACAGTGCGACGACTTTTGCAGCCCAGACAAATGTAGCCGGTACGAATGGGTATGGAAAGTTCAGCATTACAACAGCAGGCGCATGGAGCTACACGGCCAATAGTGCACATAATGAGTTTGTTGGAGGAACCAACTACACCGACAGTGTTACCGTAGCGACAGCCGACGGCACACAGCAGGTGGTGACGGTGACAATAACGGGCACGAATGATGCGGCAGTGATCAGCGGAAAAAGTACCGCGAGCCTGACGGAAACAGATGCAGTGCTGACGACAACAGGGAGCCTCTCGGTCAATGATGTTGACAGCGCGACGACCTTTGTCGCGCAGACAAAGGTCGCCGGAACGAACGGGTATGGCAAGTTCAGCATTGGCACAAACGGAGTATGGAACTACACGACCGACAGTGCGCATAATGAGTTTGTCAAGGGCACTGACTACACCGACAGTATAACAGTTGCTACAGCCGATGGCACGGAGCGGGTTGTGACGGTGACGATAGCTGGCACAAATGATGTCCCGCTGATCAGTGGCACATTGACTGGCGATGTCACTGAAACCACAGGTACACCGGCTGCTCATTCTGCACTGACAAGTAGCGGAACGATGACGTTCAGTGATGTTGACGTTGCCGATACTCATACGCTGGGCGTAGTAACAGCATCAACCGGCGCGTTGGGTACACTGTCCATCACAATAACTGCGGATACAACAGGAACGGGTGCTGGCGGTATACTTGCCTGGAGCTACAGTGTTGATGCCGGGGCCGTCGAATATCTTGCGGCTGGAGAAACAAAGGATGAGATCTTCACCTTTACCGTGAGTGATGATCAGGGCGGAACGACAGAGCGTACGGTGACATTAACAGTGAACGGAACAAACGACGCAGTTGACTTAGTATCCGGCCCGACCATAGCCAGTGGCGCATTCACTGAAACCCCTGGCATTTCTGGCTCTGCGGTGCTTGACAGAGTGAGTAGTTCGATAGCCTTTGCTGACGCTGATTTGAAAGACTTGCATGCGGTCACGGTAACAGGTACCCGTTTTGTGTGGTCAAACGGCACCTTGACGCAGCCACAGCAAGATGCGCTTGCAGCCGCCATTCAGCTTGGCACAAAGGTCGACAGCACTGGCACTGGCAGTGGAACTCAGGCCTGGTCGTTCAATGCACCAGATACAACATTTGACTTTCTGGCAAAGAGTGAAATGCTGACTGCAACCTATACCGTGACCATTGATGACGGAAAGGGTAGTACTGCATCAAAAGATGTTGTGATAACGGTAACAGGTACCAACGACGTGGCTGTTATCAGCGGCAAAAGCACGGCAACCCTGACCGAGAGCAATACCGTGCTCACGGCTACTGGCACGCTCTCGGTGACGGATGTTGACGGTCCAGCGGCTTTTGTAGCACAGACGAATGTTGCGGGCAACCACGGTTACGGGAAGTTCAGTATTGGTACCGACGGTGTCTGGCACTACACGGCGAACACTGAACACCATGAATTTGCAGGCGGCACCAGCTACACCGACAGTGTTACCGTTGCTGCAGCGGATGGTACTAAACAGCTCATCACGGTAACGATTGCGGGCACGAACAATGCAGCAGTTATTACCGGCACCAGTACCGCCAGTTTGACCGAGGGAAAAAACGTGCTGGCGGCAACTGGCACCCTTTCGGCTACTGATGTTGACAGCGCAACGACTTTTGTTGCGCAGCCAAATGTGGCGGGCTCAAATGGCTACGGCCACTTCACTGTCGGTACAAATGGAGTGTGGAACTACACCACTGACAGTGCGCATGGAGAGTTTGTTACTGGCACGAACTACACCGACAGTGTCACCGTAACCACGGCTGACGGAACGCCACAGCTTGTCACGGTGACCATTGCGGGCAGCAACAGTGGTGCGGTCATTACCGGCACGAGTACTGCCAGCCTGACTGAAACCAACGCTGTTCTGACAACGACGGGCACGCTTGTTGCCACCGACCTCGACAGCCCGGCGACGTTTGTTGCCCGGACGAATGTTGCGGGCAACCACGGCTATGGCCACTTCACTCTTGGTAGTGACGGCATCTGGAGCTACACGACCGACAGTGCCCACAACGAGTTTGCGTCTGCTATGGACTATACTGACAGCTTTACGGCCTTGACGGCAGACGGAACAGAGCAGGTTGTGACGGTGACGATTGCGGGGAGAAACGATGCGGCTGTTATCAGCGGCACCAGCACGGTGAGCCTGACGCAATCCAATGTGCCACTGACGTCGACGGGCACGCTTTCGGCTACTGATGTGGACAGCGCCACAACCTTTGTTGCACGAACAGATGTTGCCGGTACAAATGGCTTTGGCAAGTTCAGTGTCGGAACAGATGGAGTGTGGAGTTATACGGCGAACAGTGCGCACGGTGAGTTTTTGGGCGGCGTCGATTATACCGACAGCTTCACCGTTACAACGGCCGATGGCACGCAGCAGGTTGTTACTGTCACCATAAAGGGGGTTGACGATCCAGCAGTGCTTTCATCGGCTATTGCTACCCTGCCTGCAAGCAGTACAGAGAGCATACTACAGGGTATGTTGACAATCCGTGATGCCGACACTCCTTCTGCTGCTTTTAAGCCACAGGAAAATGTTCGTCTTAATAATGGTCATGGTACCTTTACCCTTGACGCTACTGGTGCCTGGAGGTATGAGTTTGATGACGGTGCTGGCGAAGTCAGCGATCTCTTTACGGTATATAGCGCTGACGGAAAGTCGTCAACAACCGTCAGTGTCCACAAAACCAGTGGAGCTATTTCACTGGGTAATGACAGTGATAACGTTCCTCTTGTTGATGTCCTGGTTCCTGTTGGTATTGGTTTTTTTGAAGAACACTTTACTGAAGGCACCCTTGCAACCTTGGAGCAGCAACTTGTTGATGCTTCAAAGCCGAAGATAATAACTGATGGTCAAGGGACTCCCGAAGAGCAACAGACTTTCGCGGAGATTCTGAGTGGCGGTATTCAAGCCTATGTGCCTACGGTTCAGGATCAGCAGCAGGTGACCGTACGAACCATAACGTTCAGCAAAGATTCTGCCAATACGACAGCCTCTACGGTTACCATTAGTGGTGCACTGGGCACTGGAGAGAGCAGTACAGAAAATCCTCTTCGTCAGGAGGCGCTGGTTGTTGATGCCCGAAATCTGCCGTCAGGCACTATTCTTAACTTTAACAATGTTGAGTTTGCCATCGTTATCGGTGCGGTACAGCTTACAGGTGGTGACGGGAAAAACTTTGTTATTGGTGACGAATTTGCCCAGTGGATTGTGCTTGGTGCCGGAGACGACACGCTCTATGGTGGTGGCGGTGATGATGTTGTTGGTTCACATGGTGGCAACGATTTAATCTACGGTGATGCAGGCAATGATACGCTGTTTGGAGGTATTGAAGACGATACGCTTTGCGGTGGCAGTGGCGACGACGTGATTTATGGCGACGAGTCGACAACTGGTGGCACTGGTGTCGATACAGCGTTGTATAGTGATGCTCTTGGAAAGGTTACGGTTGATCTTCTTTTCGGCACAGCCACATCTTCGCCCGGCGGTGATGCGGCAGGAATTGGCTCCGATACTCTTTTTGATATTGAGAATATTGTTGGCGGTGCCTGGGATGACATCATTATCGGAAGCGATGCTGCCAACAAGCTTGAGGGAGGTGCCGGCAACGATACCCTTACTGGCGGCCAAGGTAATGATACGCTGGATGGCGGTACCGGAACAGATAGAGCGGTGTTCAGCGGCAAGTATGCTGACTACACCATAACCTTTAATGCTGACACACGCCTTTACACCATTGTCGACAATACCGGCAGTGATGGAACGGATACGATCAGCAACGTAGAAAACTTCCAGTTCGCCGATGGTCATCAGTTCCAGGGCGGCAGTGGAAACGAAACAATGACGGGAGGCGATGCTCTTGATACGGTGACTTACCTCACCGCACTCGCGGGCGTTACGGTTGATTTGAGTCAGGGTACAGCAATCTCAACCCTTGTCGGTGATGCAGGAATCGGGAGCGATACCCTGATCAGTATTGAGAATGTTGCTGGTGGTGATTATGGTGATACCCTTATCGGCAGCAGCGCTGACAACCAGCTTGCTGGCGGCAAGGGTAACGATACACTGGATGGCGGTTCTGGTACTGATACGGCAGTGTTGATCGGCAATTACGCTGACTACACTATCCGTTATGATGCTGCGACACATGCGTACACGGTTGCAGACAGCAGCGCAGATCGTGACGGAACAGATACAATCATCAATATCGAAAAATTCCAGTTTGCTGATGGATATGGATTTACCGGAGGTGCTGAAAACGAAACCATGACTGGCGGTACTGGCCATGATACCATCATGTACCTTACAGCGCTTGCCGCCATTACGGTTGATTTGAATAGTGGTAGTGCCACCTCATCGACCAGTAGCGATGCAGGCATCGGTACCGATACGCTGAGCACTATTGAAAATGTCATTGGTGGTGACTACAATGACATCATTACCGGGAACAGTAGTGACAACAGGCTTGAAGGAGGCAAGGGCAACGATACTCTTGTTGGTGGAGGTGGTACTGATACAGCGGTGTTCAGTGGCAATTTAGCCGACTACGATGTCAGTTATAATGCGGCTACTGACACCTATACGATTACCGACAAAATTGCGGGTCGTGATGGTACCGACAGTGTCACCAATGTCCATAACTTCCGGTTTGCAGATGGAACACACCAGGATATTTTAAAGCCAACGACAGGTTCGTTGAGTCCGGGCAGCGGGGAGACCGGAGTGGGAGTTGGTAATGATGTTGTGCTAACCTTCAATGAATTGATCCATTTTGGTACTGGCACGATAGCCATCCACAGCGGTTCGCCGACAGGCCCGCTTGTTGCCAGCTCTGATGATGCAACAAGCGCAACGGTTACGGTGTTGGGTAGTACACTGACGATCAATCCAACCCATGATCTGGCATATAACACGCACTACTATGTTACTCTTGATGATGGTTCAATCCAGGATGCCGGGCACAACTCCTACCCCGGAACAACAGCCTACGACTTCACCACAGGCGCCGATCCATACGCAGGAGGCAGCCATGATGGTGGCAGTGGAAGTGGGACGTTGATAGGGTTAGGTGTACTGGGTGTGCTGGCTTGGGCTATCTTTTAACTCATGAACCGGCCGATCGATCCAGCAACAGTCTGCTTGGAGAGATCGGCCTTGCCAGTGAGCTGAGAGCCATAAGCGACAGCAAACAGCACATCACTGTTCAATCTTTGAATCCGCAGCAACCAGTTTTTCAGTCATGCTGCTCCAATGGCAAATGCTGATGAACATGCTCCTTGCCATCATGGTGATGCCGATGAATATGTATCAGGTTATTCGACTCCAGGAGTGACCGGTCATTCAAGACAGATTCAGCAGAGCCGCCCCTGACAATCTTCTTGTTCCGGCCAAACACATAAACCGTATCGGCTATCTCCCCGACAATATGCAAGTCATGCGTCGCGGTAATAATGGTCTTTCCCTGACGGTTGGCATTGACCATAAAATCAATAATGTGCCGAACGGTTAAAGGATCGAGCCCGGCTGTCGGTTCATCGAATAAATAGACATCAGGATCAATGGCAAGAACAGAGGCAATTGCAACCCGCTTTTTCTCTCCGATACTTAATTGATGGGGAGCCCTCTCCAATAAATGATAAATATCCAATATCTGGGCAACCTCCATGATACGTCGGTTAACTTCTTTCTCTGCAACACCAAACTGCAGCGGCCCAAAGGCAATATCCTCTCTCACCGAGGGGCAAAACAACTGGATATCGGCATTTTGAAAAACAAGACCAACCCTTCGTCTGAAACGGTGTGCCGCCTCTTCATCAAACAGCGAATGTTCCAGCAACCTCTCCCCGAAGGCCGTCACGTGACCATGATGAGGGAAAATCAGTCCATCGAGGAGATGCAACAACGTCGATTTCCCTGTTCCGTTGGCACCAATAACCGCAATTTTCTCGCCCGACCGAATGGTCATATCAACACCACAAAGGGCAGGAAATTTTCCCGGCCAGGAGTATTGTACCTCCTTTACTTCATAAATAATTTCACTCATAAGTTAGCTTCTCTATACAACAGGCCAGCAGAGATGATCATGGCACACAACAGCCAGAACCACTCTTTTGGTGTCGCATGAAATTCAGACAACTGTCGGGGCTCACCGGTATAGCCCCTCGAAAGCATCGCCATATAAACCTCTTCACTTATATGTGTTGTTCTGTTCCAGGTATTGGCAATATTCCAGGCCACAACCTTCTGACCATGCCGGTGATGCGACACCACGCCGACACGACTTTTAATCGCGATAAAAATATTCTCGACCATCGTCGCAAAGAGATAGAGATAGCGGTAACACATCGATACGGTCAAAACAAAGAGCTGTGGCACACCAAATATCCGTAAAACCTTCAGTAACTCCGAGTGCCGGGTCGTCAAAGAGAGTAAAACAACCAGCGATACCGAGGTGGCAATCCTGACCACAAACAAAAAAGCTCCATCCACACCCGGACGAGTAATGATACCATGAATCCCCAAAAGATGAAACGACCAAACTGGTTCACCTGGCGTCACCATGCTGAACAAGGTTGGAAACACAATGAAGAGTGAGAACAACGGAATGAAAAGCAATGTTCTTTTCAAAAAGTGGTTGAGCGGAATTCTGGAAAACTGAGCAAGGAGTAAACATAAGCCATAGAGAGTGCCGATCAATACCACGCTTTTCAGAGAGACCGCCGTGACAAGAAAAGCCAACAACGATATTGTTTTTAAACGAGGATCCAGCGACTGCAAAAAACCTTTCCGATTGGCACACTCTTCAGAAAGGGTTGCCTCTTTTAAAAAAGCAAGAGCGCTCAACAGTGAACGCTCAATAAAATCACGCCTCTTGTGTAACAGCTTATTCATGCTCTTTCACCAGCACTTTGCCTATCAACAATGCCACTCCCGCGATGATCGCAATGCCAACAACCGCAGAGACGACATAAGCAATGCTTGAATGAAAGAGATCCCTTCCCTCCCATCCCTGAAAAGCATAATCAGGCAGCGGAGCTTTCCACAAGTCGGAAAGTTTCTGAATACCCTGCGGGACAGAGCCTCTCATTTTCTGAAGCTCATCAACCCCCCACTCACCCCAGGCCGTTCCAGCCTTAAAACGATCAGGCAGAATCAGCCCCAGAGGCGAGAGTATCATTAAAGCGCCAATTCCTGCCCAGAGTTTTTTTGCAAGCGTCATGAACTGCCCCCTTCAAAAAAAACAAAATCCTCTTTCTGTAAATATTTTACGACCAGAGCAGTCACCAGAACCTCAACCCATCCAATGACAAAAAGATGCCCCAAAACCATTGAAGGGACGGCAACATTCAGGCCATAAGGAGAGTACAACGGCTGACCATTTGGCGTATGATACAGTAACGGTTGAAGTCCAAATTCGATGCCCGCACAGAGCGCAGCCAGACAAATACCCACATACGCACCAGCGCCAGCAGCAATGATACGTCTCCTGGAACCTGCCGGGCTATTCAAACTGATCAATCGGTAAACATAATACCCTGTAAACGGAAGCACAACTGCCATGTTAAAACAATTCGCCCCAATGGCCGTTATACCGCCATCTCCAAACAAGAGCGCCTGAATGACCAGTGCAACAGTAAGGGCAATACAAGCCGCCCAGGGCCCTAAAAGAAGAGCAACAAGAACGCCTCCAACCGCATGACCCGTCGATCCACCGGGAATGGGCACATTGAACATCATGATGACAAAGCTGAACGCAGCGCCAACCGCCAGAAAAGGAACCTGCCTCACGTTCAATGTTGTTTTAACCATCTTCGAAGCAGCCATCCAAATCGGGATCATCACCGCCCCAAATACCCCGCAAGTCGCAGGGCTCAAATATCCATCCGGTATGTGCATGTCTTTGGCTTCTTCATTGGCGTTCAGGCTTTTTTAACGTTCTCTGGAGACATACAAAAGCAGGTTTGGAAGAACAAATTACTATATTCAGCGCATATTCAGGGCCAACAATGCCTTTTTTCATCATAACCATAAACAAAACAAACAAATATGGCACATAAAGTTATTGATACCTGTATCATGTGCGGAGCCTGCGAGCCAGAATGTCCGGTAAATGCTATTTCAGGTGGAGATGATACCTATATCATCAACGAAGCGGTCTGTGTTGACTGTGTCGGCCATCATGATGCTCCGGCATGCGTCGCAATATGCCCATCTGAGAGCATTATCAAAGCCTGATATAAAGCCTGTTCAATTCTCTCCCCAAGGGGCGGAGAATTGAACAAGCTCTCTTCAGTACCGCGATCCAAACGTCAAAGAAACAATTTATTCCTGCAATACCGGATAGTCCGTAAATCCCTTGGGCCCCGGGGTATACAACGTACCCATATCGGGAACGTTCAGGGCTGCTCCGGTTTTAAATCGTTGAACGAGGTCGGGATTGGCAAGAAAAGCCATGCCAAAGGCAATAAGGTCCCCTTTCCCTGCGGCCAGATCACTTTCGGCTCGACTGGCATCGTAACCTCCCGAAAGAATCAAGGTACCCTTGAAGGTATTGCGGAACGTCTCCTTTATGCTGTCATGCACGATCGGCGCCCCCATTGAAGAGTGATCCACGATGTGAATATACGCCGGAGCTGCAAGATTGAGCTGCTGGACCAGCCAGGTGTAATCATCCGCCATATCGTCATAGAGCGGCACGTCATTGAAGACGCCGAATGGAGAAAGACGGATGCCAACCTTCTCTCTGCCAATCGCCGCATTGGCCGCGTTGACCACTTCAAGCACAAAACGTGCGCGGTTTTCAATTGAACCGCCATAACTGTCCGTGCGGAGGTTCGAATTCGGACGAATGAACTGTTCAAGCAGATAGCCGTTTGCTCCATGCAGCTCAATACCGTCAAACCCTGCTGCAACGGCATTTTTAGCTGCCTGGGCATACTCGGCAACAGTCGATTTAATCTCCTCCAGGGTCATCGCCTCAGGAACAGGAAAAGGTTTCATACCCCCGGCGTCTGTGTACATTTCACCGGAAGCAGCGACGGCTGAAGGCGCAATGACGCGAGCGCCAGCAGGCATATTCAGAGGATGAGAAATTCGCCCGCTGTGCATGATCTGCAGAAATATCTTTGCGCCCTTCTTGTGCACCGCTTCTGTAGTGGCTTTCCATCCCTCAACCTGGGCCGCAGAGAAGATGCCCGGTATGCGCGCGTAACCCAAACCATTCGGGGAGGGCGACGCCCCCTCGGTAATGATGAGCCCGGCCGTTCCGCGTTGTGCGTAATAGTCGGCCATGAGCGCGTTGGGAAGGTTGTCGATGGCACGACTGCGCGTCATCGGCGCCATAACCATACGGTTCTGTAATACAAGCGAGCCGAGAGTGGTGGGGGTATAAAGTAATGACATGGTAAAATCCTTTAAAATGTTTCAACGAAAAGTCACTTCAATAAGGTTACCGCTTGCCCCATGCTTTCAGGCAAGATAAACCGTATTCAGACAAGAGCCTACAACGTGCGTATCCCTTTACTCTATACGCACATTACTTGTGAATATACATATTTATTAGCTTTGGAGCATTTGCCCCACATAATTCTCCCCATCCTCCTCCTGAAACAGGATATTGCGCCGCTGCATCTCCGGCTTTGCCATGTTCCACTGGAGGCTCATTGCAGCGGATGATGTGTTTGAGACAATAAAGGATTCGAGGCTCACCTCCGGGTCATTGAGACGCTGCTCAATCTCTTTGATGGTTTGGTGAAACTGGATTTTGGGGTCACTCGGGCCGAGATTGCGAATGCCCTTTGGATCGATAAAAATGATGCGCTGTTTGCCATCCTCGATGAGCCAGAGAATGAAATCGGGGTGGAAGTTGCCTGCCTCAAAAAAACCGACACCACGCCCCCGGCTCAGGTTGCGGAGCAGGTAGAGCTTCCTTGAGTTGAAAAAGTCGGGGTTGCCATCATGAAAACGTTTGAGATCTTCAACGAACTGCCGCTCACCCTTGTTGAGCGGGGCCGGGCTGATATCGACAACCTTCTGATCGAGAGCAAGCAGCGGCTGGTAGAGATGATGATCGAACCAGATCGCCTTCATGCCCCTGAACTCCCAGTGCTTGAGCTCGCCCTTCTCGATGGAACGTTTAAGCTCCTCAAGTTTGGCGACAATCTCCTCCTCCGACTTGTTGACCATAATCCGGTAATAGCCGTCATCCGGCGACTCCTTCAGAGAGAGGAAGTTTGGATCGTCGCCCTCAAGGTCGCGATACTCCAGATGCGGCAGCTCCCACTCCCGCTTGCGGTAAGTGTAGTAGCGCTCGGTGTACCTCTTCAGCAGGGAGAGGGCAATCTCCTCCCAGAGCCGCACATTCTCGAAGCTCCTGAAGGCCAGCTCCCCGGCAGGAATCAGCAGCTTGTACCAGCTCTGATCGGCCAGCAGCGCCTCAATGGCAGCACGGGTGAGGTTGAGGTTAGACCAACCACGCTCCGCCTTGAAGCGCTCCAGCTCAAAGGTGATCCGGTCGAGGTCAAGAAAGGCAACATGTTTCGGCGCAAGATGGGCCTCATTCGGCAAAGCCTCCTCATCTCCCCCTTGCAGACCGCGC
>Ga0194047_10000429_pt1 | contig 28460 bp, 24 predicted proteins | sample JunL225m_MetaG_2_FD_160070 | JGI IMG/M metagenome (GOLD analysis project Ga0194047, IMG submission 160070) | Anoxic zone freshwater microbial communities from boreal shield lake in IISD Experimental Lakes Area, Ontario, Canada - Jun2016-L221-5m | ecosystem: Environmental > Aquatic > Freshwater... | reverse complement strand
AAAATTCATTGACTGAATTATCGTCCCAGCTGCCCGTGCTATAAACCGAATCTTTAAATAATTTTTTAATGTGCTCTAAATAGCGATCAATTGATGTTCGCATTTCAAGATCCACTCTTTTGTCAGTTGCCCTATTCATCACTATCTCCCATCTGAAAAGTAGATACATATTAAAACTAGATTAGGATAAATGTACTCTATTTTTAAAAAAATGAAATACGTATCACTACTATTTTAATAATCGCATTCTTATTAAAAGAAAATTAGTATTTTTATGTGGTGGTTTGGTATTTTTTAATAGATATGATCAACAATCAAAGCGTGACATATTAATTTATGGCTTTGAGTACCTCAAAATCGCATTGGCATATGATTCAGCAATTTTAATTTGCCCAGACCCCATTAAATGGCAATCATCCGTTGTTCTATCTTCCACATTAAGTAGTTTGTCAGAATTAACCCCAAGAAAAACTTTTTTGTTATCAATTAACAGGTTTTGTGCAATTGAGACGGGATTATTTTCAATCCAGTTGAGCCCACATTTTGAAGAGATTGATATAAAAATTGGAGCATGAATATTTTTTGATAGCAGTGTGTTAGCAAGTGATTCAAAAGAGTTTATATACGCTGATGTAGTGGTATTCTCTTGATAGTCGCTTTCTCCTTGTTGCCAGATAACATCAGTAATTTTGTATAATTTGCTTAGCCCATCAATTGTTCTGGAAATCATCGCATTAAGATCCCCGCCATACTGCCAGCGAATAATTGCTGTTCCACCTATACCCGATGCAACAATAATTATGGTTTTATACTTTTTTGATTTAATTAGCTGATCCGCTAATGGAGTTATAAATTCTCCATATTGATTTGTTGCTCCAAGCAGAGGCGAGGCTGCCACATAGCATTTACCATCGAAATAATTAATTACCGACTCTGGATATTTGGTAGTAAATTTTTGTGAAGCGTGATTTGCAGAAAGCGATTGACCTATCACTAAAATTACCGCAGTTGACTTATTTTGAATGGGGCATGAGATTTCTTGCTTTCCTTCAATATAAGTAAGCCTACCCAGAGAATCAAATTCTTGAGAAATGGCACATAGACTATATAAGGACGTCATAATAAAAATGAAGAATAAATTCATCTTAAATATTGTCGGGTGGTAGCGGATATTCAATTTCAAGATGACCCCTTGAAAATTTTTTCATCGTGATTTCGATCCATTTCAATTACACGCTCAGGTATTTCCCAGATGATGAGTTTGGGTGGCGTATCTTTAAAGGCTGGACTAGCAAAATAGGCATTTGCTGAACCAGCGAAGTCTCCACCATCAAGAGCAAAATTACCGATCTTGGTATTTAGCTGCATTTCTAAATAGGGGGTAAATTCCGATGTTCTGGAGAAGGATGTACCTATTAATACAATATTGGGTAAGTTGGCATCCCCAAATAAGTCATCCATCTTTTTGGACGGCGCTTTAGAGGGTATAGGTTCAGATCTAAAGCTACTATGCCTAGCAGACTCTGGCATGGGCTGAAGACTTGTTGGCAACCAATCAATCCCCGCTAATTTCACCAAATCACCCAGGCGTATTTTATCGACTTGAGTAACAATCTGGGTCGATTGCGCTGGAGAGGGCGTAATTTTGAGGGCTTTAATGCTTTTAGCGACAGCCTTTGCGGCAATTTCTGCGCCTGGTTCAGACCAATGTGTATCTGTGCGAAAAAAGGGTGTGAGGCCACCCAGTTTGGCGTTATTGATGGGCTCCGTTAAATTTATGACATGAATTTCATTGTGAGTAAGTTGTTTTTCAAAATCATTCACTCTAGTTGAAAATGCTGCGGCGCGATGTTGCGATCCTAAATACTCTGATTCAATGCGCGATTTGTCAGGCACCAGAACAATAAGCAGTTCAATTCCCTGGTTAGCTAGCTGATGTCCAACTTCAATTATCTCTTTAACCCTATATTCTGTATTTAGTGCTCGGCTCTGGTGCACTACTAGTTCGTCATTTAAAAATAGCCAGTCGTTTTTCCCTTCTCGAACTCGTGGCCCCAAATCACGTGTAATTAGCCAACTTAAGCCACGCTCAAACTTCGCTGCGTTATCCGGAAAAGGGGCATTTGCTAGGGACTTAGCAATTCCAGAAGACACATCTCCATTGAGAAATGTAGACCAGGATGCCTCTTTAGAAATTAAATTGAGGTTTTGACTAACCAGTGCATAGCCAGTGGTGACGATACCTCCAATCAGAAAGAGAGAAAAGCAAATGCCGGCAAATGGACTGGTGATTCTATCAAGCTGTGTAATTGGCCTAGGCTCTGAATCGGGATGATGGGATATTTTTTTCATTAGAACTGAAAATAGAGAAAAGGAACGGCTCCACGACTTGCAATGAGAGCAAAAGAGAGTAGGAATCCGATAACTGGCCAACTAGCTCCAGAAGCAACCACCAGGGGGTTGATGTGACGATTAACATAAGGGGTCAAAAGTGGCGCAAGGATACAAGCAATTCCAAGACAAGCAGCGAGCCAATGGACTGGTCTAATTAAACTGAGCATGGCATTACTGAGGTTAAAGGAATCAAATCCATTCATTCCTAATTGACTGGTATACATGCGTAAGGCTTCATCAAATGTATGGGATCTAAAAATAGTCCATGCCAAAAAGACAAAGAGCAGTGTTAGTACTCTAGAAACAGTAATGGGGATCTGTGGCAGACCAGTTTGAGCCCAAATACGAGCAATACAAAGAGCGACACCATGGGACACTCCCCATATCAGAAAATTCCAACTATCACCTCCATGCCATAGTCCTGCAATAGACATCGTTAAGAGAAGATTGATATAGGTGCGGACTTCACCATCTCGGTTACCGCCTAAGGGAATGTATAAGTAATCCCGCAACCAAGTCGACAATGAAATATGCCAGCGGCGCCAAAAATCTTGAATGCTATTTGCCAGGTAAGGGTGGTTAAAGTTTTCCGGAAAACGAAAACCCAACATCATCCCAAGGCCTATTGCCATGACGCTATACCCCGCGAAATCAAAAAATAGTTGCAAGCTATACGCAAGGCAACCAATCCAAGCATCTGAAAAGTTGGGATTTTGTAATGAAAAGGCGAGATCAACTATCGGTGATAATGTGTCGGCAATAAGCACCTTCATGCTCATACCAATCATAAAACGGCGAGAGCCAAGGCAAAAATGAGGCCAATCAAAAGGACGAGATAAAAGCTCCCTCTTAACCCAGTCATAACGAATGATTGGGCCAGCAATAAGGTGAACGAACATCGATTGATAAGCACCAAAACTAACGAAGCTACTATCGGCTGGAACCGTTCGTCGGTATACGTCAATTAAATACGAGATGGACTGTAGGGCAATAAATGAAAGGCCAATAGGGAGAATAATTCTCTCCCAGGCAATACTTAAAGTGCTAATGCCTCCTAAAGCAGAGTTGATAGTCTCAATCATAATATTGGAGTACTTAAACCAGCATAAAATACCCAAATTAATGCTGATAAACAAGGCCAATGTCCAGCCACGCGCTTTCTCTGAGGATGTGCGCCCAATACATAATCCGCCAACCCAACCCATTAATGCCAGGAAGATAAATAACACTAAAAAAATGGGGCTCCACCAGCCATAAAAGACCCAGCTACAGACCAGCAAAATACCATTACGACGCGATGATCCACCTAACCCATAAAATATAAAGAAGAGGGGTAGGAAAAGCGTTAGAAATTCTAGAGAAGCGAAGACCAATTGAATTAACTTTCAGCGAATAAATTAGCGAGCAATGGTATCGGAGGCAAAGAAAATTCGGGGGCTATCCGCAGTAGGAACAGCAAAAATACTATAGCGTTGCCCTGCCTGTAGGAGTCCAAGATCAAGGGCTTTTCCTATTGGCTTAGCATTGCAGGTTAGCTGTACCGAAAGATTTATGGGATTAATCAGTCGACGCTGTAGAGTCCCGCTCTGAACTTTCTCAAATAAGGATATGGCTCGATCAATAACTAATAAACCTGCTGATGCGCAGCCTGCTGAACTTAAGTTATATAGCGCCAAAGAGGATTTTAGGGCATTAAAGTCATCTGGCTGCTCTTTGATGATCACTTGCTTTAAGTTGCCGCCAGTGGCAAATGCCACTATGGTTGCAAATTCGCTTGGCTTAACATTTAAAGAGATGGGACTGGACATCTTTCCGTTGCTAAATTCACCGGTGATACCTCCTTTGGTATTGACTGGATAATATTTGCTAGCCGGTTGATTTACATCCAAGGCAACCTTTGCTTTTGATCCTCCTGCCGTGAGAGTAAGATTAGTATCAGTACCATTAATAAATCGGACAAAAGCAGAATCTTGGCTTGGACCAGTTGGATATAAAGGGATCTCAGCAGCATGAGTTATAAAACCTACGCTTGTAGCAGCCACTGCGAAAATAGAGGTATAAATTTTAATCAACTTCATTATTTTCTAATTTGTTTGATATTTGGTAAATCGATAATCGATTGGGTAATGGCATTGCCCCACGCTTGATACCCCGAGACAGTGAAATGTTGCCCATCTACTGTTGCCCATGCACCAGGTTTTGACATGGATAGGGAGTCTATATAAGTGCAGGGAGCTACATTTGTAGCAAGAAAAGTAGACATCTGCTGTGCTCTTGCGTAGGTTTTTCCATACTTACCGCCTTCAGTACCCCAAGCAGGACCAACCCATGCGCATGCAGTCCCAGATCTAGAAATTTCATTTGTGAGGCCTGTTACCTCCTGCCAAGCCCATGCCTTAGCAAAACTTCGCTTGTAATTAGCCATCGTATCCCCCATTACTACTAATACTAGATTAGGCTTATCTTTTGCTATCAGGTTTTTTATAGGGGTCGTGCTTGTAGTTTGTTCCAATAAGGTAGGCGCGTTCTTGCCTAATCGCTCTGCACCACCGCACTTGCCAGCAGATGAGGCGACGATCCAATCCCCGGGATTTGATCCGCAGATACCAATAGAATGAACTGCTGCCCCTTGATCAATGAGGTCATCGTGCAAGGTTTTAATTAAATAATTGGGGGAGGCGAGATGGCTATCTCCAATAATCAATACGGTAAGACCCGCGAGAAGGGTTGTAGTCATTAAATTTTCATTTCTTTCAGGTTTAATTATTGACCATAAGGCGAAGTAAATGGTTTGAGGGGTAAGGGCATTAGTCCGCTAATCGAATCAAAGCTATATCGCAAGTAAATCCCCGCACCCCACTGATGCCATGATCCAGTAGCGGTGTTATCTGTTTGCGCAGTTGCACCTAAAAATAATTTAGGAGCCACTTGATACTCGCTTCCAGCTGCTAAGTTATAAGCTGCGCCAGTGGATATTTGGCTTGGATACATGGGGTTACCACTTGCAGATTGCAATGCGCTATTAGTAGGGAAGTAGCTTGAGGAATTTTGGGAATACCCTTGATAGCCTACTGCAGCACGTAGTTGATAACTCAGTTTTTCACTGCTTGCAGACCATACGATGGGAATAGTGAGTGCGTTATATTGTTGCGGGCTAAAGTAACCCCCTTGACCATAGGTAAAGTTAAAAAGATTTTGTTGATAACTTAGGTTGGTATAGTTCAGTCCAGTAGTTAACTCGGAATCTGGGCGCTTAAAGATGTTGATATAGGTGCCTGCCCCAAACTCACGACGGGTATTAGAGGCAACATTATGCCCATCAACCGCATAAAATCCTGCTGACCCATACAAACCATAACCACCTAAATCCTTCGATAGACCTAGCCTTCCACCGCTAGCCATGACACCACCCCATTGATTTCCTGTAGCAGTGTTTTTAATTCCAGAAAAAGATAAGAGACTATCTGTTACGGGACGACTAGATAAATTTACTGAATAGGATAAAGTTTTTGCTTCATCTATAGGGCCATCTAATTTGATTCCGCCAGTAAAGTTACTATATGTAAATCCCACGGGGGTAGTGCCTACATCTATTGCGACCCCTTTTGTTTTATATCCGACAGATAGACCAACACCTGAAGCTGTTGTTTGGACTTGAGATAGTACATTGTTAATAGCGGCAGGATTAGATCCGTAGGTAATTGGAGTAAATGAGCCTGCATTGAGGAAAACGGGGGTAACTTGAACAATTGCCTTGCCATTACCCGCTGGCAGGCTAATTTCAAGAGGGGTTTCAATATCGCTTAATTGACTAGTTCCTGCGTTTCCAGATCGATTACGAATCTGTGTACCCAATGTAATGTTTGCACTACGCTCTTGTTTGATTTCATTTAAATCTGCCATTACTAAACGTTGCGAATCAGAGGGGATAGCACCTTGGTAGTAAACAGTTTTATTACTTACAGGATTTACCGATGCTACCATTACGCTTGATGCTGGAAGTGGCACGGTTGAATCTTGAATCATCGGGACTGAGTTGGCCGTAAATTGTTTGCTAGCAAGCTGCTGATTAGGATTTACCGCAAGAGAGTTATTTGCTGATGGAGGCATCAAGGAAAGCGAACGTTCAAATAGGGCTTCTGCCTCTTGATTTTTTCCCTCAGAGCGGTAAATACGGGCTACAGTTGCAATGACATCCGGATCCTTTGGTGCTAGCGTCAGAACTTTTTGTAGGCGCTCATTAGCAAAATCAGCGTTATTCATTCGCACGGCTAATCGAGCGGCGCCCAACTGAATATCAATGTTATCGGGGTTCTTTTGAATGAGTTGTTGATATAAGTCTAAGGCTTTTTTATCCTGACCTGAAGACTGATATACCGCTGCCAATGAAGTGATCACCAATGGATCATTAGGGCGTTCAACAAGTAGGGGTGCAAGCCTATCTTCAGCGGCAACGAGATTTCCTTGGGCGCGTAATTGATCGGCCTGTTGAAGGGAATAAGTAAATAAGAGATCATTAAAGCTTGAACGCTCTGTCGCGCTTAATTTGCGTTGCTGTAAAGTAGCTAAAACGCTAGCAGCCTCCGCATCTTCTTTAGCCCTGAGCAAAATTCCAACATACGCTAAAAGATCATCGGTTTTAGGTGGGGTATTGGTTGCGATAGCCTGGCGCATCAGTTTGAGACTGTGCTTAGGCTCATTTAATTCAATGTAGGTATTTGCTAGTAGAGTTGACAATACTGGGTTACTTATACTTGCCGGCTCCAGTTGATTTAGGAGCGCCAATCCCTCTGGTTTGCGTCCCTGTTTTGACAGGGCGACAGCATGATCAATTTCGTCACGTACTTTCAAGGTATTTTGTAAATCCTGCATGTCTTTAGTGCGATCTTTGTTTGGTATTTTGCTTAAAAATACTTGAGCCTGCTTCCAGTTTTGTAAATCTGTGGAAAAAATAGCGGATGCAAAAAGGATATTCGTTTGATTATCAGAACTGCGATATGGCATGGTGTACATCAAATCTTTTGCCGCTCTTTCTTGGCCAGATTTGATGTCCAGACGTGCAAGAGCAAGTCTAGCCCACGGATTATCGGGATCTAATTTGAGTGATTTATCTAAGGCAGCACGTGCGCCGATATCATCACCAATTGCTAATGCTTTTTTAGCAGCATCAAAGGCATCTGCAGCGCGCGAACTATTGTCATCGAAGCCTCCTGACCCCTTTTTATCTTGAGATAGGATGGCATTAGATGATTGCTGTTTGATACCAGCATTTAGTAGTGCACGAACTTCAGCATCGTCGGGGTGGACCTTTAGATAGGTCTCAAAAATGGGAAATGCGTTACGTTGTGGAATCTTGTACCAAATTAATCCCAGCCTCCATGATTCTGAGGCATCACTTCCTACCACTGGATCATTGGCTAATTTTGATAGTAATTCGATTCCTCCAAGGCGAGTATTTTCTTGGAGTAGAAGAGTTTTCCCCAGCTCCAATTTAATTGCATTATTTTGAGGATATTGTTTAGAAATCCTTTCTAGCCCAGTGCGCGCATTTATCACGCCATTCACATTTGTATGGCTTAATGCGGCATAGTATTCAATTGCAAGACTTCCTTGAGGTTCTTTTCCGGCAAATAGAATGTTGTACTGTGCAACCGCTTCATCTATCTTGTTAGATGCTGCAAGCAATTGTGCGCTATATAGGATTTTGGAATTTTGCGTAGAACTGAGAGTTATATCTTGCTCTATAAGTGCAATGTACCGACTATTCGAATCAACTTTTTTTAATTTTTCAATCGATTGATTGACTCCGGAAATATTATTTTTCTTAAGCTGACTCTGAGCAATGCCATAGATCGCCTCGGCTTGATTCGGATTGCTCAGTAATACCCTATTCCAAATAGTTTCTGCGCGCTCATAATTCTCTTTGGATTGCCAGTAACGAGCGCTTTCAATGAGTTTTTTACTCGCCTCGTCTTGCCCTTGTGCCATTGCAAAAAGAGGCATAAGAGTAGCGGCTAATCCCAATAGGGTTAACTGATTTTTGGGGTGCATGCTGAATTCCAATTTAAATGAATTTGACCGTTATCAGAAAATCGGTAGCGATTCTCGATCCATCCCATGCCAAATAAACTAAGCACATAGTCGTAGTAGATGGGTGGAGGACTTGAGTACTGTAGAAGTTGTGCTCGCTCTGTTTGGGACTTCAATAAAAAAAGTTTTTTACTCGTTTTAAGGAAGGGTGCTAATGCAGCTGAAAATCCAAGCGGAGCGATGCCCGAGCTACTCCCTGTCAAGGTGTTCACACTCTCAGGCGTATTGCCGTTTATCTCAACAATGTTTTTCATTCCAACAAGGGAGCTCATGAGTGAATTTGCTAGCGGGTCTTGTGTGGAGGTCATTCCTGCCCATAAATACACTCGGATAGCATCATAGCTTCCAACATCACCTTTTGCAGCGTCAACAATAAATTTCCCCGTATTGGCTGATTGCGCTTGATAATCTATCCAATCGGGTACAAGCCCCTTTGGACTCGAAGCTGCAATCATCTTGTCTGTGTTGATTGCAATCTCAGACCATGGACCCTTTTTATTATTTAGGGCGAGCCTCCTTAAAACCGGGATCGGCAGGTAACTAGGATTTAGTTGCCATTGATTGGGCGAGAGGGTAAATCCAAAAGGACCTGGAAGTAGCATCTTGCCAAGACCCGGAAGGGTAACAATGGATTTATTTTCAACAAGTGCCAGTATTTTGTTTGCATCTGCTGTGTAGTCCTTACGGTGCCAAAGTCTCCCAGCCTCTAATAGCACATAGGCATACCAAAGGTCTGCATCTGAGGCGGAGTTTTCATCAAGTACTTTCCATGTGCCATCTTCCGCTTTACCCCACGTCCAAGCAGGCAATCTTGAATCAATATTATTGCCAGCCAAGTTCACCATGCTCCAACGCCATAGCAAATCAAAGGTTTTAGGGTCGTTAGCAATTAAAGCAAAGACCATTGCATAGGATTGACCTTCTGAAAAACTCTGAAATTGTGGAGCAGCCCCTGCTATAACTCGTCCGTCTGGTTCAATAAAGTAAGTCTTAAAGCTTTTCCAGAGAGGCCAAGATATTGGCTCACAATTGATGTCAGCAAAGACAGTGGAGCTCTGGAATGCTCCAAAAATGATTAAGCCTATAGATAGGGCTCTTTTAGCAATCCAGAGATTACGCTTTGCCTTCAAAGACAAGGTTAGAAAGAGTTCGCCAAATCTAGATATCATGATTGCAGACGCTTTCTTCGCACGGCTTTTAATGCTGCGTACATTAATAGTGACAGTATTACTGCCGCTATTACACTAAATAGTATGAATAATGAGAGATATTCCGATAAGAGCCAAGAGAGATAGTTTGTCCAAGGTAGTGACCCTGAATGGTAATTCTGCTGATCAGAAACCAGTTCTATTTGGCCTTCATTCAGACGCACCAAACTTCCCATCATTGAGCCCATCGATCCATCTAATGATGCGGTGATGTCAATCAATTTTTCAGGGTTAATGCTGGAGATTAATACAACACTACGACTACTTTCTAATGGAGATTTAAATCCCGCAATAAAGGTATTTTGGTAAATATCAAAGTTAGTATGAGTGTTAAACCAGCTTCCGATATCTTTTAAGTTATTAGGTATTTTAAAAATACTGGAATTGTTGCTGGGAATATTACTTTCCCATTGCTTGAGGAGTGACTGACTTTCACTTCCAGAAGTGATGACTAAAATATCTTTGTCTTTTACAGAATCGATTTGACCAATACTGGTAACTGTAATCGACGTTCCTGGATACCCAGTTAATCTTCCAATTCGACCAAATACGGAAAGGTAGGTAGAGTAGTCGTATAAATTGGGGCTATCGGGTAGAACAACGGCAGTTTGAGAAAGATCCGCTAAACGAGAAAAAGGGAAGCCACTATTACTAAATGCTGCTAAATTTGGCATTCGAATGAAATGCTGCATTCCTGAAATATCAATTGTTGAATTTGGATTGATGGTTGCCTCAATATTGCCTTGATTACTCGGGCTAGAACAGTCATATTGATTCCTGGAGGACTGGGCAAATTCAGTGAGTACAAAAGTTGCTACATTAGTTTGATCATTATTCAGAATCGATTTTTCAGCGGGGCTCGGGTAAATGATTGCTTGCGGAATAAAAACAGTCGATTTTTTGGTAATTAGACTGTTAGTTTCCAGGGGTATGCCTATAGTTTGAGCTAAATATTTTATTAAACCGCTAAATTTAGAAATCCACTCACCTTGCATCGGGAGCGGAATAGTTTTTATAGGCTGAGATTTGTAAGTAACTGATAAGACGGAGTTATTATTGTCAGCTTGATTTTGATAGCTGTAATCTAAATGAATTGGAATACCTTTCCCATTAGTACTGTATAAGGCTGGCGGAATTTGGATATTAGATGAGGCTGTGGATTTCTCGGACTCTGGCTGATCTGCTGGCGGTTTGGTGGTACCGTTAAGTTTGCTTAATTGAACTGGGCCATTAGAGCTTAACCAATTTGGCGCATCATAGGACTTGCGGATGGGTAGATTGGTCACTGGTATTAAGGCACTAGATTGTCCCGCTAAATTTTGCGCACCAAGAGCAAGGGCAATACTTGCTTGCTTTAGCTCGGCACTATCTCTTCCCATGACAAATAGCAATTTTCCATACTGGTCTTTTGGATTGCTGGTAATGAACACCATTGGGCCAGTAATACTGGGCAAATTGATGCCTGGTAGAGATTGGGGGGAATTAGAAAAAATTACAGCATTGCCACTATTTGGAATGCTGTTAATTGTTACTGGAAATTGCGAGCCTAACTGGTTCGTATTAGAAGCAAACCAAGATGAAAGTATGCCAGCCGCCTCTAAGGTAGAGTTATTGGGTTTGGCCATAAATACAAACGGTAAAGTCAGCTTTTGAGAATCATATTTACTAACAAATGGTATGGGAAAATTCGTCAGATCATTGGGTATGAGCAGCGGCAGGCTATGAATTGTTAATGTGCTTTTATTGCTAATTTTGGCCCATGGTTTTGTGCTCTTTGGATCTTCGCAATCAGATGCGTAATGGCCAATTAGCTGAAAAGTGAATTGATTTCTATCTGAAAAGAGTTCTGATGGAATTGCAATGGTAGTTTCTAAATCTTTATTACCATTTTCCTTGGATACCTCAATTGTAGAAATAGATTCGCCATTGAGATAGACGTTAATTTGAGACAGCTCACTTAATAAATCAGGCGAGTATTTATAGAGTATTTTCAGTGTTGCCTTAGAAATCACCTCATTAGAGCGGACATTAAAATCGATAAAATTTCGACTATCTTGCCCTACCAAATTCAATGCATTAGCTGCTCCCAATCGATTTAAGCTGAGGGTGTAAGAATTTCCTTGATCAGGAGCAGTGATGACAACCTCTTTAGTTGTTTTTCCAGAAACTGCTGGGCTTGCCAATGAGACATTCGCCGATAAGGTGGAGCACAGCATCGTAACAACAAGCACCAAAGCTGGGATGCGCTTTCCAAATGGGAGCTTTCGTGACCCTGTAATTTTATTGACCATGGGTTCTTTCACTAAGCTTTGAGTTTGATGCGAGTTGACCTTGCGCGTATCGCTAGATAAATGTCTCTACTGGCATCTCTTAACAATGGCGCTAAATTAAAGACGCCATAGGTCAGCACTTCTCTTAAAGAGCGCAAAGGGGCATCTTTTGCGGCTTGTCCCCAGGCGTTTACCCAGTTATCTGCCCGACAAAATGTCATTTGGGTGAGCTCGCGTTGCTGCTCTACTGATAGGTTTTCAAATAAGACCCCAATAGACTTGCCCCCTTTGGAAACGGTCCCAGGGAGCACAGCCTCTTTATCCCCCCTGAAAATAGAAACCCATATTTGCTCGCCTACCGGAATTTCTACGGCTGTTAGTGGTTTTAAGCCAAGACCGTTTCGAGAGAAATCACTGGTTTCGCAAACAATGGTCTTGCCATTGGAAAGTAGGATAGTGGCTGGTAAGCTAGCATTAACACGGGGAGTTGCGCGTAGCTGTCGCGTTTCTTTCGCAACGTTGGCACTAGCGCTAATAACGATGATGTTGTAAGTTACCCATACCAAATTGATAACGAGGGTTCCAGTATCTCCATCATTCGTGGCTAATTTAATTACACCAGCCAAAAATCCAATCAGATTTAGCGCAAGCAAGAATATATAGGGCCTAGCTAATTTCCAGTCGACATATTCTTCTTCAACAATTCCGCCTTTAGAGGTTGCGTTAAATGCACCAAATTTAGGATTAATCATCGCTAAGGTAACAGGGAGAAAAATATACCAAGCTAGAGCGGTTTCATAAACCTCGCTCCAGAAGGAATGTCTAAATCGCCCCTGGATTTTTGAGTTGGTCATACTCGCGACAGCAATGTGCGGAAAAGCATAAGCTACCACCATAATGGCAGCTGAGCTAAATACTTCGGCGCCCATCAGTAGGTAGGCTAATGGCGCCGTTAAAAATACGAGACGAGGCAAGCCATAGAAAAAATGCAGCATGGCATTGGTGTAACAAAGGCGTTGCCAAATAGTTAAGCCCCGACCTAGCAAAGGGTTATCTACCCGAAATATTTGAGCCATACCACGCGCCCAACGAATTCGTTGAACAACATGTCGTGAAAGACTCTCTGTTGCTAAGCCTGCAGCTTGGGGAACTGCTAAATACGCTAAGTTGTATCCCTTACGACTTAACTTTAAAGCGGTATGGGCATCCTCAGTCACGGTTTCAATCGCAATACCACCAACTTCCATGAGGGGTTCACGCTTCAGAACAGCGCAAGACCCACAGAAGAATGAGGCATTCCATAAATCATTGCCATCTTGTACTAAGCCATAAAACAGTTCGCCTTCATTAGGAACGATGCGATAGGTATCGAGATTTTTCTCAAAGGGATCGGGTGAAAAGAAGAAGTGGGGCGTCTGAACCATTGCCAACTTCGGATCTTTGAGGAACCAGCCCATTGAGAGCTGTAAAAAAGATCGAGTGGGAATGTGATCACAATCAAAAATGGCCACATATTCCCCATTGATCTGACTTAATGCAGCATTGAGATTGCCCGCTTTATTATGATGATTGTTTTCGCGTGTCAGGTAAATTGCACCCACTTCATGACAAAATTCACGAAACTCTTCACGGCGACCGTCATCCAAAAGATAAATTCGCAGCTTGTCAGCTGGCCAATCCATCGATAGTGCGGCCAAAATAGTCAGCCGCACTACGTCTAGATCTTCGTTATACGTCGGAATCAATACATCAACAGTGGGCCAGTGGGTTTGATCGGTTGGCATCATCACTGCATTGCGTTTTAAGGGCATTGCAGTTTGTACATAACCCAATATCAAAACAATCAAGGCATAGATTTCTGCTAATACCAAGCCCCAACCTAAAAATGCATCGAGTGCTGTATCAAAATCGACGGAACTGGTTAAGCGCCAGTACATATAACGCAGAGACATCATTAGAGAGATGACAATCATGAGGATGATGCCTGCCTGCCCCCAAGGTAAGGTGCGAATCACTAATGCGATGCCAAATGCGAGAATTGCAAAAACGGCTTGCTCAGATAGGGTGAGGGGTGTGCTAATGACGATATATATAGCAAATGCGCCAAACAAGGCAATGCTATAAGTGGCTATCCGATATTTCCAAAGTCGTAACTCTAAAACATGATTGCCGAGTCTTTTTAGAATAGAGGATGAATTGACAAAATTATTCAAGATAATTTCTCATTCTTTGGTGCGCGATATCCGTCATCTAGAATCGCATTGATTAGCATGGCAAAATCAATCAGGTCATGTGCACCTTGACTCTCAGGCGCATAAGCTAATGCATGTTGATTGCAAGCAAGCGCCTCAGGTATAGATTGATCTTGATGGATAATCGAAATATTTTTATTGGAAAACTGTAGAGCCATGATGTCTGCAACATCACTGGAAAGTTGCCGTGAGCGATTGAGTTGATTAATAACATACAGATAGTCAAAAAAGTCGGCACGATTGAAGCAGTACTGCTCAATCAAACTATCAATCATGGGAATAGTTGCATAGCTAGCTGCATCTGCCAATGTAACCACAATGGCAATATTGGCGACTAATAAGGCTTGCTTTAAGTAGACTGAAGGCCCTGGCGGCGTATCGATGATGACAATGGCATCTTGAGGTAAACCGAGCGATCTCAATTGTTGGTCAAGTAGGAGAGGGTCTTTAGAAAGCGCACTCTCAAAAGTAATACGCTCACTTTCGCTAACGTGACCAAAGGGCAGAACAACGCACCCTTCATTGCCCTGAACCATTGCCTTGGCCCAATTGCTAGCACTAAGCGTGCTTAATGCTACCCCCGCATGATGCGATGGAGTAATGCCAAAATGTAAGCGCAAGGAATTTTGAGGATCTAAATCGAGGGCAAACACTGTATGACCCTTACTTCGTAGTGCTGAACAGAGATTGGCGCTGATGGTTGTTTTTCCAACGCCACCCTTAGCAGAGACAATAGATAATATTTTCACGAACGTTTCAACCTTTCAAATAGAGAGCTAATGCTTTCAGATGAGGCTGATTTAATATGGGCGGTATTCACTACTAAGGCATTCAGTGCCTTATTCAATTGGACCGGCTTAATCGCTTGAGTCTCTAAAATTGGGCTTACTGGTAGAAGCTGAGTAGCTAACGGCTCAACGGCCATCACTTCTTCATCCGTAGTCACCTCAATCTCTTCTTTTATAGTCGAAACTGATTGTGTAATGATTTGCTCCACTACACGTTGGTGTACTTGTGCAGACTTTATAGCCGCTTTGGGATGGATTGTGTAGGCTTCCTTAGAATTATCCATTTCGTGAATTGCGGAGATTAGGGGCCAGCGCCCAAGAGACAGATTGGCTTGTTCAGTCTTAACTATCTCCTGATAGCCTTCTGGATTTTGTTCAATCGTCTTATATAAACTCTCAACATCACTTATTTGTTTCATGGGTAATTCCTTTTGCGGGGCTCAAATATCTTCGATGTATCCGTGGAAAACTACATGCTGAGTTGGTATTCCGTACTTCCAAATTCATCGGTTTCTGAGATTTGACGAACGCACAAAGAGTCATTAGCGCCCATTGCGGCAAGCCATTTTTGATAAGTACCTTCTAAAAATGCTGTGACCCACAAGGGGGTTTCAGAACCAAATGCACCGTTGCGTAAATTGCCATTAGTTGAGCTGTGATGGGTAATTCTTAAAGTGCCATCGTTTTCCTCAAGCTCCACCCAACCCCAATCCATGTCCTGCCAAACTGAACACATTGCTGTCTGTAAATCACCTAATGTTTCGCAGGCGGGTAATGTAGTTTGCGAGCCAAATTGCATGCCAATACCATGCATTACAGCGTGGGGATTTTTTAATTCTGTCAAGCTGGATAAACCATGGGCTGTAGCAGCCAATAGGCTACGCCATTGCCTTGCAGATTGACGCTGAATTCGATAATCAATTTTTTTTGGGGATACCATAATTTATTTCTCCAAGTGGGCAAACATTATTTTTCAAATGGACTTCAGTTTCTTAAGAACGACCCTTTTTAGCGACCTTAAAAATGCAGTACATGTCTAAAAAATGCAAAACTACTTTTACTTAATACCTATAAGAAGCTTCATTTCTATGCCAGATCAGTAACGACGATCTCTTTCATTTTGTTGAAGATGGATTTTTAGTAATACCTAATAAATGAAAAAGAGAGGCTAATAATGCAGATTTGCTCTGTAATCTCTATCGGGCAAGCGCGCGCGCCAAGGTGGTTGAAGGCAGTTCACCAAAATGCTGTTGGTAATAAGCAGCAAATGCGGCCGGCTTGGTAAATCCACAGGAAAGGGCGATAGCAGTAACGGTAGTACCTGGTGGGGCACTGCTGAGGTGGTTATTCGCCATCATCAAGCGCTCCGTACGAACCCATCTCATGGGCGTAGTGTTATAGCGTTTTAAAAATGCGTAGTGCAGGTTGCGAGCGGACATGTTGCTTACACGCTCTAATGCGCTCAGAGTAATGGGTTGGTTTAAGTGGGCTTGCACGTAATCACAGACCCGATCGAGTAAGCGCCTTGCATATTTTCGGCTTGGGGTGCTACTTAACTCATCTAGAAATAATTTGGGTTGTAACATGACTATCAAATTACGATAAAAGTTGTCATCTATTGCTGTTTGATTCAGTAATTCTGGCTGCAGTGAAAATTGGTCTAGTAAGTTAGCCAATTGCCTAAAAACCGTTTCAAAAGATAATCGACCAACCTGCAGACTGAGTTTTCGGGGGGCATGTAAATCCAATATATTTTGAGAATGTTGGTTCATGCCTAGCATGCTGCGCGCAATTGACTCTAATTTTTGGGGGTTAATATCGAGCATGAGTACTGATTGCAAAGCGCTTTCACCGCTCCCAGTGCTATTAGGCAGTAATAATGCGTTTACACCAGACTGCCAATGGATTAGCCGCCCATCAATGATGAAGTTTCCTTGCCCGTAAAATGGAATCATGAGGGTGGTGTCCTCATTCGGATTGATCTTAAATCTGACAGGGGTGCTTGCTGTTGCGACCATTTTCATGCCGTTGATATTGAGCAAGCAGGATTGATGTTGAAATACCCCATGATCGGCAATGGACTCACACTCCTTCAAACCAGAAATCACTTTGTGAAGACGATCCTGCATCTCATTTACAGAGTCATCAATTTTTGCAGAGCGCCCTCCAAAGACTAGGGGCGGCAATAAACCAGATAATTTTTTCCTATGCATTAAATTGGCAATATGCTTTACAGAATAGAAATTGGCTATCAATCCAGGAAAAGATATTCTTGATTGAGCTTTAAAAACTAGCCTTGATTCTGATGGGAAGCTTGAGGGGGGGCGACCTTAAAAGCGCAAGGATGCGCTTAAAAATGCAAAACGCTGGGTACTGGAATTAGCGTGCTTGGGCGCGCGCAAGCGTTGCCGATGGCATCTCGCCAAATCGTGTGTTGTAGTAATCTGCAAAAGCGGCTGGCTTATTAAAGCCGCAGTCTAAAGCAATGGTAGTTACCTTATCGCCCGGGATGCCACGGTTCAGCTGGTTGTGTACTAGTGTCAAGCGTTCAGCTCTAACCCACTGCATGGGTGTGCAGTTGTAACGCTTAAGGAAGGCGTAGTGCAATTTACGCCTAGACATACAACTGACCCGCTCTAGATCAGTGAGGTTAATGGGTTGATTTAAGTGCGCTTGAATATACTGACAGACTCGATCGAGTAAGCGCCTAGCATATTTGCGGTTCGGCGTAGAGGTGGACGCATCTAGAAACAGGCCTGGCTGCAATAACATGGCGATGTTTCTATAAAAAGCATCATCAATGCCAGATTGATTTAGTAATTCTGGCTGTAAAGAGAACTGATCAAGCAAGTTGGCCAATTGCCGAAAGACTGCTTCAAAGGAGACGCGACCAACCTGCAAGTCGATTTCTCGTGGAATATCTAAATTCATCAAGGATATAGAGTCAGGACTGACCCCCAGCATGGTGTGAGCAACCTTCTCAAGTCTGATGGGATCAAGATCGACCATGAGAACAGATCGGTTTGTACTCTCTGAGCTTCCCCCGCAATTGGGTAAAAAAACTGCTTTACTGCTGGCGCGCCATTGAAGAGTACGGCCATTTGCAATCAGGTCGCCTTGCCCTGAGAGGGGGAGGATGAGGGTAGTTTTATTTGTTTTTCCTACCTTAGAGCGTATGGGGGTGCTGGCAGTAGCAGCGATTTTCATCCCATTGATAGTGAGCAGGGATGAGTGATGACGAAATAATTTATCGTCAATGAGGGATTCATACTCTATAAGCCCAGTGACAATAAACTTTAATCGCTCGCGCATATCGTAAACAGATTCATCGATGTGCGTTGAGCGATCACCAAAAGCTAAAGCGGATAAATGGGATTTTGAGTTTTGGATAAGCTGCATTAGTAAATTCGAATGGTCTTTATATTCATGTCAGACACATTAAGATAGGGGTCATCGCATTCGAATAAAAAAGATGCACTTAGATTTTTTGGCATAGAAATCATCAGGTTAATTTTCCTGCGCCAGCTTTTCTTCTAAGAATTTAACTTCTTCTATGAGCACTTGTAAGGCCTTTTTAATGGATTTGGCTGTGTTGATAAATTCTTCTTGTTTGGCGAGGGCGCTACCTTTCAATTCGGCATCTCTCTTTTCCGCCGCCTCAACGCTGGGCATGCCCAGCGCATTTAAGTCCAGATCTAACCAGGATCTCAGCACCAATAGCTTATCCAGTTCAGGGATTGCTAGACCTCTAAGCCAGCGTCGGGCTGACTCTTGGGTGATTGAATCTGATGTAGATGTGCGTAGATTAAACTCTTTGGCTACAAAAGCAGCTGAAGGTATTTCTTGGTATCGCAAGGCAAGGGCCTTCACGAGGGACAGTGAAAAAGAATCTCGCAACGCTTGTTTCGGGGGCATAAAAAATTCGGATTTTTAAGTGTTCTGAACTATTGGAAGCGTCATTAACTCTAACTATTTTTTATGCGAGCAGCTCTGGTTACATCCTTAGCTAGGTTTGACAATTTAACGGCTTCAGCCGCTGCCTCTGTCGCAATTTTCGTCGCTTCTGCAGCTTGAGCTGAGGCTATTAGGGAGGATTCCTCGGCTTGTTCGGCCACACTAGCTGCTGCTGCTGCACTTGCCGCCGCCGCTGCTGCAGCTGCTTCGATCGCAGATTCGGCGGCGCTTGCCGCTGCATCTGCCGCTGCATCTGCCGCTTCAAAAACCGATAGAGCCGCCGCTTCAGTGGCCGCAGTAGATGCATTTTTGGCTGCATCTGCCGCTTTGATAGCTGCATTAGCTGATCGTTTGGCTGATTCCGAGGCATGGCCAGTGAGCTCTTTTAGGGTCATTAGCGCATTGGAATAACGCCGATTAATAATGATGTAGCCTTGACGTAAGTCACTCACTTCAGTTTCAAGTGAAAGCAGCTTGGATTGAATTAGTTTAATTTCTGAGGTCATGGCTACTTTCACTAAAGGAATCTACATTCATTGTGGATATTAGTATTATTTCATATGAAAAAAGGCTTTTTCTATAGCATACACGCCCAAAGTGTAACTATCTGAATTATTGCACCTTAAAGGTGTGGATTTACACCACTATTCAGAGTGCATCCAAAATCAAGGTGAGATAGATGAGCGGGTAACTTGTCCCCAATAAAATTGGTCGAAAGATGACCCCTCTAATTACATTAATTAAGCCATTTTTGCAGTATTCGGATAGCTAATCCATGGGAATGCATTAAATATTGAGTCAAATTTTAATCTAAGCAAGTTAGGCGCGCTCAATGGATATGCTGTCAACTGCCCACCTTGGGATGCGTTGCTCCACTTGCGTACTTGCACAATTTTGTTTGCCGGCAGGCATTGCAATTGTAGATTTTCCTCGAGTTGATGCTATGGTTAAAGAACGCATTCATTTAAAAAAGGGGGAATATCTCCATCGGCAAGGGGAGGAATTTACTTCCATTTTTAGCGTGCGATTTGGGTCAATCAAGACGGAGTATTCCTTAGTAAACGGTCGGCATCAAGTGATGGGATTTCGTCTTCCAGGAGAGGTGCTTGGTTTAGATGGTATTGATGAGGGATACTACCAATCAAACGCCATCACGCTTGAGGATAGTGAAATTTGCATGATTCCATTTGCAGAGTTTCAGGCCCTCACTACTCAAATTCCCCCTTTACAAGGTCAACTTCATCGAATTTTAAGTCATGGACTAACTCAAGATCAGCGCCACTTCCTTAATTTGGGTAGTCTGTATGCAATAGAGCGATTAGCGGGATTTTTAATCCATTTGTCATTAAAGCTTGCAGAGCGGGGATATCAAGACAGGCAATTTGTTTTGCCAATGGGTCGTGAAGAGATTGCTAGCTATCTTGGGGTCAAGATTGAAACAATTAGCCGAGCACTTACCAGATTCTCAGATGCAGGCTTAATTCAAATTAAACAGAGGTACATTACTTTAATCGACATGGGCGGACTATATGATATTGCCGGTCAAGCAAAACCCGGCTACCTTTGTCTATCTGAAGCAGCTTAAGTCAGGCAAATAGGTCTAAATGAGTGAACTGATCCGCATTTGCTTGATTCCCCTCCAAAGTTGTAATTTTATTATGTGATTCCACTTTCCAAGAGGATGGCAGGGGCTTGAATTAGATACAGTGAGCCATGGACTGTAGAGGAGGCTATTTTAGTTTCCCCATCCTATATTAAAGATTGCACTTTTCAGCATTGATTAGCAGGATTTAGCTTGGACTTATCTAAATCATTATTCATGATTATCTAATTAGATTGTTAACTTAACTTAAATTCACCTTTTCATTTAGGCCACTTATGGATGATCTTCAGCATAATCAATTAGCTCATAGGTTGGCTCTACAGGTAATCAATTCTTCCAGCGACATTATTGTAATTAGTGAAGCTAGTCCTATCGGGCTACCAGGACCCAGAATTATGTATGTCAATGAGGTCTTTGTCAGAGAAACGGGGTATAGCGTAGAAGAGGTAATTGGAAAAACCCCGCGAATTTTGCAGGGGCCTAAAACAGATCAAGCTACTTTAAGGCGGATTCGCGCTGCTTTAGAAAAGTGGCAACCCATTCGTGAAGATGTACTCAATTATAAAAAAAATGGAGAGACATTTTGGCAGTCCCTCAATATTTTCCCGGTAGCGGATGATAGTGGGCACTTTACCCATTGGGTATCTATCCAGCACAATATTACTGAGCGTAAATTGGCTGAATTAGCTAACTTAAATTTGCAACAGTCCTTTCAGACGGCCATGAAAGCAGGCGGTATTGGAATTTGGGAATGGGACATAGTAAATAACTTTTTGACCTGGGACCCTGGGATGTATCTGCTCTATGGAATATCGGAGCAAAATTTTCCCAATGCTTATGAGTCGTGGCAAAATGCAGTCCATCCCGAAGATCGCATAAGAGCTGATCAAGAAATTCGTGAGGCCATCAAGCTTGGAGTATTTGATTCTGAATTTAGGGTAGTTTTGCCAAATCAAACCATTCGAGATATTCGTGCACATGCCATTGTGATTAAAGATACTTTAGGTGTAGCTCAAAGGATGATTGGAACCAATTGGGATATATCCGAAATTAGAGAACGTCAAGTTAGCGTTGAAAAAATGGCTTTTTTTGATCATTTGACTACATTGCCTAATCAGCGCCTGTTTAACGATCGCTTGAGCCAAGCGCTGCTGATGAGTCAGCGTACGAAAAATTATGGAGCCCTGATATTTATTGATCTAGATAAATTTAAATTGATTAATGATGAATATGGTCATTTAGCAGGAGATTGGCTGCTGATAGAGGCCGCTAAACGGATTAAAAAATGTTTGCGCAAAACGGATACGGCATCGCGTTACGGTGGGGATGAGTTTATTGTATTGTTAGGAGATCTCAGCGCTAACAAAGGCGACGCTAAATTGGAATTACAAAAGATAGCGGAAAATATCAAAAATTCTCTAGGTTCTCCCTACAATATTCCCATTTTCGATGCTAAGCCTGAGGGTAAATCACTTCTGTGTCGCTGTAGTGCAAGCATAGGCTCGAGCTTATTCTGCGGTCTACAGTCTAATTCACTAGAGCTAATACACGAGGTTGATATGGCAATGTATGAAGCTAAGGCTGACGGTGGAAATCGAGTTAAGGTTAGTAAGAAATACTTAGATATGGCCATTGGGGATGCGGGGTTAGAAAAAGATGAATCAGCAGCAGAAAAACTGAAACTGATTCAAGCCAATATTTATTCTAAGTTTTCTGAGAGAAAATATAAGAAGCTGGAAAATAAAATTGATGATAGCCAATATGAAGCTATTAACTTGCTAGTTGCTTTAGCTGCATCTCGTGATGATGAGACTGGTGAGCACCTCATTAGAACCCAAAAATATAACTTTGCTATAGGAACTCGCTTATTACAGTTGGGATTTTATGTGGATCAACTGGATAATAATTTGATTGAGATGATATGCCGAGCTGCGCCATTGCATGATATTGGAAAAGTGGCTATACCCGATTCCATACTTAGAAAACCAAGTCATCTAACGGAGGTAGAGTGGGAAATCATGAGGACGCATACGTCACTTGGCGCGAGCATTTTGCATTCAACCAAGAAAAATGGGAAATTTCAGAATGAGGTTATTCGCATTGCAGCGGATATCGCAGCTAGTCATCATGAGAAGTGGAATGGGACAGGCTATCCCGCGGGATTATCAGGCGAGGACATCCCACTTTCTGCTCGAATTATGGCGCTTTCCGATATGTATGATGCATTAGTGTCTGTTCGTCCCTATAAAAAATCTTGGACACATGAACAAGCAGCAGAAGAAATCATTAGAAATAAAAATATTGCTTTTGATCCGCTAATCGTAGAGGCATTTGTATTGGAGAAAGACAATTTCAAAGAAATTAAAAATAAGTTTCGAGATAGATCTAATCTAGAGAAATTTAAGTCTTAATGGATTGCATTTAGCATGCCCATTTTGCAGTATTCAGGTCGTCATTCCACCATAGACGAGTCATTATGCGATGAGATAGCAACGCAGTTTAAATCGTGATATGAAAAAAATTTGTTTTAACTTCTTTGTAGTAAACATTTTATGTACTCCATTCTTGACCTATGGTGAATGTATCGGAGATAAAACAGCCAAGAAGTTATACTCGGTTTATATTGTTCCTCAAACGGCAATATCACAGCTCTACAGTCACTGGGTGCCGCTATTAGAGCATTTAGGTAAAAGATCAAACCAGTGTTTTGAGTTGATTGTGCCTGCAACTATTCCTGTATTCGAAAAACAGTTGCTCAATGGAAAAGCGGATTTTGCTTTTGTTAACCCATACCATGCGGTCATGGCATTTAAAGCCCATCAATATATCCCCTTGATTGCTGATGGAAAAAATAAATTAGATGGCTTAATTGTTGTGAGGGCGGATAGCAATATAAATAAATTGAAGGATTTAAATCATTCGAAAATAGCATTTCCCGCACCCAATGCCTTTGCTGCTTCCTTATTAATTAGGTCTTTCTTAATGCAAGAGGGCATTGTGTTTGAGCCAATATACGTTAAGTCACATAAAAATGTGTACTGGTCAGTCATGACTGGAGATGTTCCTGCAGGAGGCGGAGTCAACAACACCTTTTTTAGGGAGCCAGATGAGATAAAAAATCAGTTGAGAATTTTATATAAAACGCCCATGTTTATGCCTCATCCATTTATTGCTAATCCCCGAGTGCCACCCAATGTCCAACGCGCTGTTCAGGATGCATTTCTTTCAATGAAAAAGGATCCGGCTTTAGCGGAGTTATTAAATAATGTGCAAATTCCAGAGCCTATAGCAGTCGATTACCGTAAAGACTATATGCCGATTGATAGATTGAGATTAGAAAAATTTGCCGTTAGCAGTGAAAACCAGTAATCAGAATACTCAGCCACCTCCTTACCCCAAATTATTTATTTGGCTGGGCTTGTGCGTTCTTACATTAATCCTTGCCAGTAGTTTTTGGACTTCAATGAGCATTAATCAGGTTATTGAAAGTTCATTTAGGGAGTCTGGACTAAATATTTCTGAGGGGCTGGCGAATGCCGTAGCAGAAAATCTGATTACCAAAGATTATGCTGCTCTTGAGGTTAACCTTAGTTATGCCCTATCTAATAACAATCTCCTATCTGCTGCAATAACAGATAAGAATGGAAATGCGATTATTAATTTGAAAAGGGCGGGGATTGGAATGCGGCCCAATCTAGACTTTAGCAGTAAGTTTACCGCCCTAGAGGGTATAGCAGTCAAGCCATTTAATGAGAGCGAGGTAATTGGTTTAGTTTCTTGGTACCCCATTATTCGAGGAATTCATATTGGATGGGTGAGGGTGGAAGCCTCCAAAATAGACTCACAGAAAATTTTAAGCACTTTATCATTGAATGCACTCCTTACGCTTTTCTTATCACTTGGTCTAATTGTTTTATTTAGCTTCTGGAAACTACGAAATTATTTTTCTGATGTTGGTAGATGGAATGAAAATATAATAGACACAAATAAAATCAAAGAGCGAGAAGTAATTCACTCCCATATCTTGATGATGGAAGCGCTTGGGCAAATGGTCGCCAAAAGGGATTCTGAAACTGGTGCGCATAACTACCGCGTGACCTATGTCGCCATTCGAATTGCCGAAGTGATGGGCTATGAAAAGGCTGCAATGCAATCTCTCATTGCGGGAAGCTTCTTACATGATATTGGCAAAGTTGCTATTCCAGATTCAATCTTGCTCAAACCAGGCGCATTGTCAGATGCGGAGTGGGAAATCATGAAAACGCATGTTGCTCATGGCGAGCAAATGGTAATGCATATCGGATGGCTCTCTAAAGCCCATGAAATCGTTGCTAATCATCATGAAAAATGGGATGGAACTGGATATCCTAAGAGAGTTACCGGTTCCGATATTCCGATGTCTCCTAGGATATTTATGGTGGCCGATTCCTTTGATGCGCTTTGCTCTGAGAGGCCTTACAAAAAAGCCTTTGATTATGAAACATCAATGAACATAATTTATCAAGAAACCGAAACACATTTTGATCCTCAAGTCGTTCATATTTTTTCCTCGATCTCAAAAGAAATTTATGAAGATCTGGCTAGGTTAAGTCAAGCTGAAATAAAGGAATTGGTAGCTAGCAGAGTAGATTTATTTTTTTATAATGACTAAGGTGCTTTTTCACTATTTGAACTCTCGTTAGGATTAAGTTATCGCTATGACCTGCATCGATCTATATTAATGCAGCCGGTCTTTTCCCATCGTATACTCTAATTTAAGACTCTTAGCACGGAGTTTTTTTATATCTGAGGTGTTGTTGATGAAAAAGTTTGATATCGTTTCAATTTTCTTTGGTCTTATACTGACAGCGATTGCGGCGTATTTCATGTTGAGGTCTTCACCTAGCCAAAGTGCTCCTGCAACATCTATACCAACAGTGCAGATTGGTAATCTCCTCTGGGATCAAACGGAGATGACGATTGGTGACGTCAAAGGATTTGCTGCTACTGGATTTGTGAGTGTTGCAGAAAGCAAGGGCGGGGGCCTTTCTTATGAAGCGGGCTTTGTGCAAAAGAAAGGGTGGACCTGGAAAATGCCTTATGGCGTTCCCGCTAATGATTCTGAACCCGCAGTACACCTCAATCAGAAAGAAGCAGAATCGATTTGTCGTTACTACGGAAAGCGTTTGCCTACGGATGCTGAATGGACTTCTGCTGCATTCTTAGAACAAAGGTCTATTCCACCTGGTGGGTTTGACAAAGGTCAACGTTATCCTTTTCCGGGAGGCAGCACTCCCCAAGCTTCTCATTGCTTAAGTGGCTGTGGTGATTACAAAGGGCTTGCGCCACCAGGCGCTCTCAATCGCGGAACTGGTCATGTACTGGCTGGCAGCACAAAGCCAGGTGTTAATGGAATGTATGACATGGGTGGGAATGTCTGGGAATGGACAGCTACCGAAAGAAACGGTGGTTATATTACTAGGGGCGCTTCCTGGTGGTACGGGCCTGAAAGGCAGCAAGAATCCGATCTGGAATCTAAACCAGGAGAGATTGCTGTGGTTTATATCGGATTTCGGTGCGTAACCGATGCCGTGAAACAATAGGGGATGACTAGTCCCGTAGTAGATTCTTCCGAGATCGAAGTTACCGCTGATTACCAGGCAGTAATTGATGCCATTGAGCGTCATGACCCTTATATATTTGTTAGCGGCAAAGCGGGAACTGGCAAGACTACTTTAATTGGTTATTTACGCGAGCTCATCCCTGGCAACGTAGTAGTCGTTGCCCCAACAGGTGTAGCTGCATTGCAGGTGAAGGGTGTCACCATTCACTCTTTCTTTAGACTGCCACCACGCCTAATCTTTCCTGAAGAGGACATCAAACCCCTACGGGATAAGCGCCTCTACAAAGATATTCGCTTACTCATTATTGATGAAATCTCGATGGTACGCGCCGATGTCGTCGATGCAATGGACTTATTCTTACGCGAGAATGGCCCTCAAAAAGGCAAACCGTTTGGCGGAATTCAGGTCATGTTTGTCGGGGATCTTTTTCAGTTACCACCAGTAGTCTCCAGTGCTGATATGCAAGTATTAGCCGATCGTGGCTATGAGGGGCCCTATTTTTTCTGCGCAATGGCACTGCATCGCAAAGATGTCACGATGGTAGAGCTTTCCAAAATTTTCCGCCAAAAAGATGAGCACTTTGCTAGCCTCTTGAATCAAATTCGGATTAATCAGGATGTTGATGAGGCAATTGATACGCTCAATGCCCAATGCTATCGCCAGGACCAAGAGGTAGATGAACAAACGATCACCTTAACGACGACTAATGCCAGGGCAGACCAAATCAATGGCGCTGGTTTGCGTGCTATCACCACAGATCCCAAGGTTTATCCTGGTAAAACTACCGGGAAGTTCAATATCGATGAGCGCAACTTGCCGTCTCCCAATAACTTAGCCCTAAAGGTAGGTGCCAAAGTGATGTTTACCGCAACCGACCCTGGCTTTCCCAAGCGTTGGGTGAATGGCACGATTGGAGTGGTGCGTGAGTTGCTGCCTGATAAGGTTAAGGTCATGGTACAGAATGGACCTTATGCCAATACTGTCGAGGTTACAGGGCATCAGTGGGAATCCTATCGTTACGATCACGACATGATGTCCGGAAAAATTTCTCCGAGCATTATTGGTACGTATGTGCAAATACCATTAATGCTGGCTTGGGCTGTCACTATCCATAAGAGTCAGGGCAAGACACTGGATAAAGTGAAGGTCGATCTTTCTTCTGGCGCCTTTGCATCAGGTCAAGTCTATGTTGCCTTAAGCCGCTGCAAAACCATTGAAGGCATTTCTCTGCAAAGACCAATAGAGCCGAGAGATGTGAGCTGTGACCCAGAAATCAAACGCTTTTATCTCAACTGCTTGCCAAATAGGGTTTAAGCGTAATTAACATGGTTTCTTTAATGTAATAACATTGTTATTACTATGAATAAGAAACGTCTTCCTGCAAATGATCAAGGCCATGCACTTCAAGTTGCAGTGAGGGCTATTGGCAATTCTAAAGGTGTGGTCATTCCAAAGATTATCCTTGAGCAATCTGGAATAGAGGGAGTGGTTGAAATGTCTGTAGAGGGAGAAAAAATCATACTCAGCAAGCCTAAACAAACAGTGCGAAAGCAGTGGAGTCAAGATGCTAAAGGTATTGCACAAGCTGGGGAAGATGAGCTGGTACTTGGAGAATTTGGTAATGAAGAGGATAAGGATTGGGTTTGGTAAAAAGTATCGTTTCTCGTGGAGAGATTTGGCTCGTTAATTTAAACCCAACAATTGGAAGTGAAATTAAAAAAACTCGTCCTTGCGTAATAGTTTCGCCACAAGATTTAAATGATCATCTTCGCACTGTGATGGTTGCAGCAATGACTAGCAAGGGGCGAGCAGCAGGGTTTCGTGTTCCCATTAGCCATGATGGCAAAAAAGGTCTGATTTTGTTGGACCAAATTAGAGCAGTTGATAAGGCGCGCTTAATTAAAAAAATTGGAATGGCAAGCGCGAAAACTGTACATGCAAGCCTAGGAGTTTTACAAGAAACCTTTGCGATATAACAAGACCTTAAAATCCAGCAGCCAACCCATCTCGACGGTGGTCACTACCAGCAATATAAGCGGAGTCAACCTCATCACAAGTTTTGGCAATCGCCTGGGCACTGCCAAAATCTAAACTGTTCGTTGGCATCACCGTTACTTCATGTCCCATATTTTTGAGCTCCTCAACAACATTTGCAGGCATCGCCGCTTCAACGGTGAGTTTGCCTAAGTCATCAATGCGCCAGCGGGGGGCATCCGAACATGCCTGCGGATTCAGATATTCATCCACAAAGCGCATGACAAACTGAATATGTCCCTGGGGCTGCATATTGCCACCCAT
>Ga0194047_10000428_pt1 | contig 28551 bp, 25 predicted proteins | sample JunL225m_MetaG_2_FD_160070 | JGI IMG/M metagenome (GOLD analysis project Ga0194047, IMG submission 160070) | Anoxic zone freshwater microbial communities from boreal shield lake in IISD Experimental Lakes Area, Ontario, Canada - Jun2016-L221-5m | ecosystem: Environmental > Aquatic > Freshwater... | reverse complement strand
CGCGCCCACCACCACAAGTCTGACTCGTGAGGAGTCGAGTTTCGTCATCGCCTCAAATAACAAGCGAAGGCCACGCTGTTCAACGCAACTTCCCACATACAAAATCACCGCGGGATTTGTGGATCTAGGCTCTTCACTCAGTGGCAGCAGATCTTCGTCTCTCACACTATTCGGCAGCAATACCTGACATTTGGAGCGATAGCGCGACGGAAAGAAATCCCGTGTCGTCCGGTTCGACACAAGTATCACCGAGCACTCATTGAAACTTTGCCTGATCCAAGGAAGCATCAGGGTGATCCGATTGAGCCAGCGCCTGCAAGCTTCACCCTTGGCGGCTTTACCCAGGTAATGACCGAATCCGGGCGGAACCGACTCGCCACCCGCAATCGGTCCCCATACCGATGGCACTCCCAATCCCCGGCCTGAAAACGGCACCCGGAAGCTATGGAATGTCGTCTGATGAATGATTCCGAACCGCACTTCGGAATTGAGTCGCCGGATGACTCTCCGGGCTTTCTCATTCCATACCAGTTTCCGGAGCCATGCACCCACGAGGCCCATCTGTTCAGAGATCGTAACAAGCCACCCTGGCAATGCCACAAACACCGGAACAATATCAAGATGGCCGACCGCTGCACGTATCTCCATCTCATGTTTTGGCGGCGTTACCAGCCACACCCGGCCCAACCGCTCAGCAACCACAGCCCAGCCCCAACCCAACCAATGTTCCCCATCGCCACAGGGATTGCACGCATAGGCAACCATGCAAATCCGTAAATCCCCGCGGTTCATGCCGGTCGTCTCCATATTCCACTTGGCAAGCAAACAATAGGTTAGTCAGTCTCCGCCGGATCGCAACTAAAGCGGACTCCTGCGGACGCTGCACCGTGCACAAGAACGCGCCCGGAGAAATCGAGGGCTTCGGCAATCACTTGATCCATATCCAGGTAGCGGTAGGTAGCCAGGCGCCCTAGGAATGACACCCCGTGATCTTCCCGCGCCATGGCCGCGTAATCGTTCAAGAGCAGCCTATCGTCTGGCAGGCGCTTGGGGTAGTGTGGAACATCGGTGGCCTCGGTCTCCTTGCTATACTCGATGAAAGAGACCGAGTGATCGTGGGATTCCCATGGTGTGAAGTGCTTGTGTTCTAGAACACGGGTGTGGCGTATATCGATTCCTGGGTAATTGATGACCGCCGTCCCCTGCATGTCATCTCCTCCTTCCACGCGATCCCAAAAAACCGTGCGGTAGGACAAACGGCCCAGCGAGTATCCGTAATATGCGTCGATGGCTCCCGTGTAAAAAACATGGTCGAATTCGCCACGCATGGACCGGTCAAATGCCAACCCAGTTTTCACTTCAATCCCGGGATGGGCGAGAATGCGGGATATCACCGCAGAATATCCATCCATAGGAATGCCCTGAAACACACTATCGTAATAATTGTCGTTGTAGTTGAAGCGTATCGGCAAGCGTTTGAGAATCGACGCTGGAAGTTCTCGCGGTTCACATCCCCATTGCTTTTTTGAATAGCCATAGAAAAATGCGTCATATAATTCGCGACCGATCAACTTGAGCGCCTGCTCCTCAAAGTTTGCCGACTCGCCGATGGATGAGTCACCCAGCGATGCGATGAAGGCACGTGCTCCGGCAGGCGACAGATTCTTCCCGAAAAACTGGTTGATTGTGTGAAGATTGACAGGCAGCGAAAATATACCCTTGTCGATTGATGCCTTCACTCGGTTGATGTATGGGCGGAACTCCCCAAAACCGTTCACATAGTCCCATACATCCTGCCGGTTTGTGTGGAAAATATGTGGCCCGTATTGGTGCACCATCACCCCCGTCGCCTCATCCCGTGCGGTGTGGCAAGTCCCCCCGATATGCTCACGAGCATCGATCACCAAGACGCGTGCTCGCCCATGCTCCGCCAAAGCCCGCGCCAAAACAGCGCCACTAAATCCCGCTCCAACGATCAAATAATTCCTCATCGCGTTTCCTTGGCTCGTCCCTTGAAAAACCGTCACCAGCGATTCCCACTGCAATATGGCTATCAATTTCTCCGAACCACGCCTTGCGGCGTCTCGCCCAGCTTTTGGCCTAACACATGGATATCTGAGCAAAGCGTCGGAAAAAAGCGCAGGACGTAATCCATCCCGACGGCAATCCAGCGCAGGCATGATGCAGGAAGGAACGACATGACCTTGCTCCTTCTTCCGATGAAGTTTCTGCCGCTAGTCGAAATCACACGATAGTCATTCCATTCAAGGAGGCGACAAAGATCCACCAGAATAGGCTCGCGCACATGACCACGATAGACCGGTTCGTCATACCAATCCTCAAGCCTTGGGAAATTGCTCTTGCCGAACAAAACAAAAACCCTTTTGCGGATATTGACCGCATTCGGAGTCGCCAGAAACAGATAGCCTTCAGCTCTTAGCACGCGGGAAAGTTCGCCAAAAAGAAATTTTGGTGAATGATGCCAGTGTTCGAGGCTGTGGAAACAGGTGACCACGTCGAAACTCTCAGAGCTTAGCGCCATCTCCTGCTCCAGAAAATTCATTTCAATGATATCTATCCCAAGCTCTTCACGGAAAATCTTAAGAATTTTCAAATCCTCCTCCCGTGCGTCATACCGCACCCCCCCCCCACCGCCGAAGTCGTCAACAATGGTGACCTTGACGCCATATTTTGTCAACAGCGGGGAAAAAATTGAAAGCCCGCCGGCCAGATCCAATAACCTGACTCCCCGATGAAGAAGCCCGGCCCCGGCGAGTACTTCGAGATAATAGAAGATCCTGTCAAAATCCAATGGCATGGTTTCGTCCTGGAATCCCCCTTTGAAAATCCCCGCGTATAATTCATCAAAAATGCGGCGGCATTCAGCTTTGTTTAGTATATCTTGCATAAGGAATCAGGTCATGGATTGAATATAACCGAGGGGAGCCTGGTCGGCTGCCAGTGGAGATGGGGACATTTTGTCAAGAGACAGTCAGAATCGAATGATCACTCACGAAATGCGCCCTCAAACCTCGGGTTCGCGCAGGCGGTGGGCATGCAGCATCCTGAGCAAGCCGCGTTCCAACCGAAATACGAGGGCGAGCACGCCGTCAGCAATATCGACCAATTCACGCCTGGATCCGAAATTCCAGCCGTAGGCGCGGCGAATCGCCCGGACCTCAGCCAGCTGGCGCTGCATGCGCAACAAGCCGCCGATGTCACGCTCGTTCAGATTGGCTTGGCTGGCACTCTGCTCATGCAGACGAAAATCCGCCAGCACCGTGGGCACGTAGGCAAAGCATTTGCCAGCCGTAGCCAACCGGGCGTAATACTCGCCGTCCATGCAATACTTGAAATCGATGTCGAGCAGGAATCCCTGGTCGATGGTGGACTCACGGCGGTAAAAGCATGAGGTGGAGCCAATGTAGCATCCGTGCTGGATAAGCATGCGTTTGCGGAACGGAAACATCCCCATCCGCCGCAGAAACTTTCCCTCCACATCGATAAAATCCCACGCCCCATAGATCACATCCGCGCTTGGCAGTCTGCCGGCTGAATCCATGACCGCCCTCAGGGCTCCCGGTTTGAGACGGTCATCGGCGTTAAGCCACATCACCCATTTCCCTTGGGCGCGGCCAAATCCCTTGTTGATTCCATCGCTCATCCCACGGTCCTTCTCCTGCACGAATTGGACATGGGGCCGGGCTGCCACCACCTCTGCCGTATCATCGGTGGAGCATGCGTCAACGACCAGGTGCTCAAAACTGACTCCTTGCTGGGCAGCCACACTGTCGATGCACTCTCCGATAAAGCGCCCGTAATTGTAACTCGCAGTAACGATGGTGAAATCCGGAGTCATGCCAATGTCTCAAGATGATGTTGCAGTCGCGAGGCTGAGCCGCAACCGCTCCAATGCCTCTCTCGCGCCGGATCTCATGATACGGTATTTGCCATAAGCTTTCCAGCGAATCACCGGAATTTTCAGTCCGAGATCGCGCTCATAAAGATCGTTCTCGGCGGACTCAAAGACTTGCCTGTATTCCATCCATTCAGAAAATCGTCCCTGCATCACCTGGCCTATGGACCCACCCGTGACAAAAATCATGATTTGCTCCAAAAGATCGACGTCACGGGATCGGTTTGAGATCTGCGCAATCCGCGTTCTTGCCAGCACTGACATGCGCTTTCGAAGGTCATGGTTCCGGCAAATCTCCAGCATTGCCTCTGTCATGCCGTGGACGCTGCAACAGACAAATCCATTCCCATTGTGCTCAACCAACTGGATCTGGCCACTGTCGCCCCAAGGCGTGGACAGGGTGACGATCGGCAGACCCGCCTGCATGCCTTCAGCCAGGGTGTAGCCGTAACTCTCACCGAAGTTGCTTGCATGAATCATCGCATCCGCACTTCCATAAAGCTCAGCGAGGTAATGGAAGTCGCTGCTGGCTCGCTTGATCTGGATCCCGTCTCCCCAACGTCCCGCCTCGATCTCTCTGGTAACTGCAGGCGTGGGCTCCATAAGGAGCAGCCTGAGTCTGCGGTCGCGCCTTCTGGCCCGCGCAAAGGCATCGCAATCCCATGATGTCCATTTGCCAGCCGGCCGTCCCACGCGAATCCATAAGATATCACTGTCAGCAACACCCAACTCCTCCCTGATGGCGGCCCGTCTCGCGTCCGACGGCGCTTCAAAATCTGGCAACGGGTTGCTGAGGATGGAGTGTTTGTCTGCTGACGGGATGATCGGGCGGATACAGGGTCGCCGGAAGGCTTGGCATCCGCTTGCCATCGACACAAACATCCGGAACGAGACGTGCCCATTGTCGTAGCGGTCCATCAATCTGCCGAAGACGTTGGTCTCAATGACTTTGGGACGCTTCCCCTTGCATTGATCCATGGCATTGTAGAGTGTCCTCTGATCGCCGTATCCGGAGACATGCTGATGAATGATATCCGGTGCAAACTGATCAAAATGCCGCTTCAAGGCCTCCGTCTCATAGGGAATCTCATGAATCGCGACGGCGGCATCTAGCAGAGTTGACGTCCGTGGCCCGGTCATGCTGGTGAGTGCGCATACCTGGTGTCCGCGGCGCGCCAACTCCGCCGCATAGATAAATGCGGCTTTCTCGGTGCCGCCAAGTCCGTTGCCGGCGATAACAGTTACTCTCATGAGATCATGGATAGAATTCTAACCTTTTAGAACCCGCGCCACCTTGGGTTTCCAAGTTCAGGACTCCAAAGGGCGGCATGGTTCGGCGTCAACAATCGACCGAGTTTCTTTAAAGCTCTGGCAATCACGTAGGCGAATGGATACATGTTAGCCAGACGCTTCTCAGTGGCCTCGTGGCGGTAAATCCGCGCGAGAAACTCCGGCATCCTGTAGTCACTGGCCAGAATCGGATCACTTTCGGCCAATGCGACGGCAAGATCGACAAAACCGTAGGCAAGATAGGCGATCAATTGGGCACTGATGCGATGATGAAAACCTTCCCGCGTGGAGTCGCCATCTGGCAATCGATCATGCTCTCTAAAATAAAGAGCATCGGCCGAGATCAAACGCCCTTTGGGCCCGCCGCAGTGAACACGTCCCCGTTGCTTCATGTGGAGGATGTTCGAGAGATCACCAAGAAAAAATCCCTGCTGACGCATGAATTGATCCACATCCGAAAATCCTGATTGGCCTGAGTAGAGCTCAACGAACTCAACCTCTATCTCAACACATACGATCGAATCCAAGGACTTCGCCCCCGCCCGGAGGATTTCCAACTCGGTCCCTTGGGTGTCAATCTTAAGGAAATCCGGCCGTATGTCATAGCCAGCGAGAGCATCATCCAGCGTTGAGCAATCTACGATGCAGGTTGATATCACCTCGTGGTGATCCGCCCATTCCAAGGTGTTGATCAATTCAAAATTTGGCCTGAGCAGTGATGAGTTTTGGTAGCTCCTGGTGAGAAATAGTTCCCGCTTGCCACTGGCCCCCGCAAGTCCGGCGTTGATCCAAAGGCAATCATCGGTGGGTGCAAGCTTGTTAAACTCCTCTTCATTGGGCTCAAACCCACAGTTTCCAATATGCGGGGCAAACCTCTTCCATCTTTGATGCAGGCCACCAGAAGACCCAACATCAATCAGGCAGAATTTGGACTTATCAAGCTGTGTTGCGGCTGTGGAATTCATAAGATATTAATGCTGGAAATGATCTTATCGGTGTGACCCGCCCCACCCGGTGGTCGGCCGTCGCTACGCGTCCTTGTTTCAGCAAAGGGTCAAGGCTCTTGCCCTATTGATTTGCACCATCTATCCAAACTGGACGCATCTCTGCCAGTTCCCAGAATGTGATGCTGGTATCTGAGTTTGCCGTGGAATGCGATCTGCTCGTAACAGGCGTTAACGTAGCTGGATTGGAAGATTTCCATTACAGGCACACCGGCATGGCCCCATAGCAGGTTGGTCATAGCCGCACCATGCAGCCCGGCGATTGCCGCAGCACCGCTTGCGCTCCGGATCTGCTCGGCGACCGGGATGGCGCCACAATCGACAATCTGGAATCCATAACGAGTGAAAATCGCCTCGATTTCGGCAATATTGGCGGGAACCCTCGATCCTCCCCGTCGCGTCAGGAAAATGGGCGGACCTGACCGGGGGGAGGCGAGAAAGCGGGAAAACGCCTGTCGCAGCCAACTGTAACCCATCGGGTTCCACACGCCCGTCATCGAGGTGGGGGAGCAGAAATAGTAGCGCTCCGGCTGGATGCAACTCGCAGGCGGCGCCATAACCTGTTCTTCGAGGCCCAACATGGCAATGGTCTCCTTAACAAAATTCGGTTGGATTGGAGGCAACAGGATTCGGGTGGGTTCTGGCAGCGACTCGCGCACCCGCAAGCGGGTTAGGCAATCCAGCAGCCAGTGAAAATAGTTGCCGCCACAGCCCCAGTTCGAGGCAAGCGAGATCCACGCGCCCTCCAGCATTACAGGTTTTGAAACCCAGACTTGTGCCAGCAACCTATCTTCCCGCAATCTGCGACGCTCACAGATGTGGAACACGCCCTCCAAACATAGGCGATCCCCGGGGTCCCTCCAGTGCAGCATGCGCCCCACTAGCCTTGCATCGCTGGTTCGCGCCCAGAAAACAGGCCATGGTTGGTGGTCATGTTGCTGCATTCCGGCAAGTTCCGTTACCGAGCCGTGGGGGCATTCACCGATGGGTTGGGAGTGGCACAGCACGCAACCCTCCAGGCGTCCTGCTTGCACGGCTTCAAAGGCTGAGAAGGAACCACGAATCGGGGCAAAGCTTCCGCATCGCGGAAAAATGCATGCATGGCGATCGAACTTCTTCAGCCCGAAAAGGACGACCTGCTTAAGTGTTGGAATACTCATGTGTCACAAAGCGCGTACGCATGAACGAATTGGACCTTGTGGGGAACCATGTCGGTGGGAATATCTTGGTCGACCGTGCCGCATTGTCCGACTCATTCCCCGCCCCCTATCTTCCCAAAACCTCACGATAGATCCTCACGTGATCCCTGGCGATGACTCTGGGGTGGAATCGTGCGAGGGCTTGGGCCCTTCCGCAGGCGGCAAGCTTCACCCTCAGTCCTGGATCACGGATGAGACGTTCCAAACTGGCACGCACATCGGCAGGTTCGTGTGGATCAAATAGCAGCCCGTCACTTTCATGGGTGATCAGATCGGGAACTCCGCCCACCCGGGAGGCTGCGACAGGAAGACCCGCAGCCATGGCTTCCAGCACCACCATCGGACAATTGTCTTCAAAAGTGGGTAACACCAACAGCGATGAGTGCTTGAATTGCTCACCTAGGGCTCCGGCTTCAATGAAGCCAAGCATTTCGACTCCAGGCAATGAGTCGGCCAATTTGATTACCTCCTGTACATAGGCATGATTGCTGTTGCCTTGACCGGCCAAGGCAAGGGTACATTCGCCAGATCGTAACATTGGCTCACAGGCACGAATCAGACCAAGCGGGTTCTTGCGCTCGTTGATCGAGCCAACAAAAAGTAGGCGGGCCACTTTTGGAGTATCCGGCACAATGTCAAAATACTGGCAGCGAGCAGCATTGGGCAGCAACCAGGTGCGCGGGGCCAGATCTTTGACCAAATCCCTGGTATAACCTGAAATGGCAACCACTCCCCCCGTGCGCGCAAGACACACCGTCTCTAACATGGACGCCACCTTGTAATAGAGCCAATTGCCATTATCGCCCCGCTTTGCATGCACCCGCATGTTGCCATGAATCGTCAGCACGTTCGGATAACCGGAGAAAACCGCGTCCATCGCACAGTCGCGCTCCGTTCCCTGCCCGTGAACCATATCCGGTTGGATTTCATGCATCAATCTGCGAACCGCCTTCACACAGCCTGAAAACAGGGTTCGTCCCCAACCCAGTCTGGGAACGAGCGGTTGGTGGAACCAGATGTTATCAGCCAACTTCGCCGGGACTTCCATCCTGATCGAAGCGCAGGACACAACATGAACCTCCACGCCAGCCAAACCATCAAAGCCTTCAATCAGACCCTGGGCGGCCGTACCGAAAATTGGCCACGGCCTCAAGCACCCATCGTGTTGATTTCGGTCATCCGTGGTGATTAGAGCGATTTTCATCATATCTTTCTGCGCGAATCATCAAGCCTGCCGCGCGGCAGCAACCACCGGATCCAGCAGTATCACGTTCTCCTTGTCCCTGCTCCTTGCTCTTGTTAGCCGGCACGGTCGAATCCCGTTCGATTCCGGCTGGTCCTACCGATTGCCTCTCCTGATTCCGATGAAGTAGTTGCACTTGTAGCTATTGGAATCTTCCTTCTCGGTAATCTCGACGTCCCACACCGGATCGAAGTTGGTACGCAGAAAATCCCTGACAACCGTGTAGTCAACGCGCAGGGGATGTCCCGCATCAAACTTGAAGCGCGCCACGCGAGTCTCCTCATCAGCATGATAGATCTTATCGGCGAAAAGAAAGTAACTTCCAGACTCCGTCATTTCCAGAATCCGCGTGAAGATTTTCTCCACATCCCGGCAGTGTTCAATCACATTGATCATGACGCAGATGTCAAAAACCTTGGGTGGATTAAAATCCTCGATCCCGGTTGCATGCAGGCTTACAGGCCTGCCGAACCATTTGCCCACTTTCCACTCATCCAACTTATGCTTGAGAAATCTCACTGGATGCTTGAACCCTCCACGCCTGGTCCATGGAACGATTGCCGTCTTGAATACGCCTCCAAGTTTGTGTTTCTTGTAGCGGCAAAAAGGGTGGCTCAGGTAATCCGCCGCCAAAGGGTCAAGAAGATGAATCTCCGTAACATCGCACTGTGTCAGGATCTTCCTCATATTGGTGAATGGGCCGCAACCAAGTTCAATACCACTGCTGAAGGATTTCCCGGCAATCGCCTCATACCCACCAAAACAGGATTCATGATACTCGTTTCTATCCGACATTGCGGCGATGCCTTCCATCCAGGTCCTCCGTTCGTAGCGCTGGGCCTCCTGCCAGCGTGTGGCATCAACTTTGACCACACCTCTGATAGGGTCGATGGATTCCAGCGTCCTGCTTTGTATCAATTCGATGGCCTTCTGGCCCTTGTGGACATTCTTGTTCTCATCGACAAAAACGGCTTCTTCGGAACTACTTTGATTTTGGCTCATGGTGACGATTTTCTTTCCTTCGTGAGTGGAACTGGGGCAAATCTGGGTTAACTCTGGATCCTATGCCACAGGATCGCTAAGTAAGGGATGGTGGCTAAGGTTGAGGAAAAGTCAAAGACGGCTTGCTTGCGCGGCCTAATGGGGCATGACATGCTCGCGGAGCATCAGATACAAAAGTCGCAACCTGCCTCGCAGACTCCATGGATGCGGTCTCAGACACCGGGGTTTGCCAGTATCGATCCACTCGCGAAGCCATCGGCACTGTTGCTCCACGATCTCGTCACCTCTTTGCGCCTCCCCGATGAACTCATAACCCGTCCTAGGTGTAGGGAATGGATGGACGACTTCTCCAGGAAATGCAATCGCTTCGCTATGAATCCAACTGTCTTCAATAAGGAGTGGATAGACAACCAGCCCAAGAAATTTCTGGTCGCATCCGTATTTTCTGAAACTATTCCATTTGATAATCATTGCTTCCAGATCACGCAGCCTGGGAGCCCGGCATCCCCACATGCCTCCCATGACTGGCATTTCATGCTTGGGGTGATCCCGCATGATATGAAGAGTTTTCCCGGAAGCAAGCCACTCAGCTACCGCCTCAACCTCCCGGGGGAGAATCCGGGTATCAACATCCCGGCTGATCATCACTTCGACCTCCGGATCACTCGCGGCAAGAAAGCGCCAAAACATCCCGGCCCAAGGGCCCCAGGGGGGGCCATCATATACGGCTGCACCTCTCTCAATCAATTCCTGACGGACGGCATGTGGGACATCCGCAGCCAAGTAAAAACGGGCTTCCCATCCCGGGTAATACCGGTTCACCTGTGCTATGGCAGCAATCGCCCCTTGCAAATAAACATCGGAGGTTCCCCACAGACTGAAAGACACGACTCGTTTCATTATATGTAAGTTGGTTGCCGCATCTGTCATCCGCAGGAATGCAGGTCATAAACGAGCCGCTACGGTGCAACGCATATTCCGGAAGAACCACTTGGGCCCTTTCTGAAAATCATCAAGGCCGCCGTGTGGCAACAATCACCAGATCGAGCAACTTGACAATCTCCTTGTCCCTGCTTCTTGCCCGTGCCATCAGGTGCGGCCAGATTTCTTCCAAATAGTCCGGTTCAGCAACGCGAATTGGAATGACCTTCAAGTCGGTGAAACCGTGCTTTTCCATTACCGCGATGTACTCGTCGGCAAAGTTGCCTGTGGCCCTGCCATATTTGGGGAAAATGATGCTGAACAACCAGCGCGGATAGGTCAAAAAGTCAAGCGGTGGCATCGGATCCTCAAACAGACCGTGTCCCGTCAAATCAAACTTATGGACCATCACACCGCCCGGCCTGACCACCTCGCCACAATACGCAAAAAAGCCTTCGAGATCCTCGACGTGCTCAAGCACGTCAAATGAGTAGAGGAAATCCACCTTTTGTGGGAGCCGGATGTTTTCCAGGAAACCCTGATGATAGGTTACCTTTTGTGGATCAAGTCGCAGGGGGGCGCCTGCTGCGAACAATTGCCCATTGTTAGGAAGCCCGCTGTTGCCGGCAATCGCATTTAGCACCTGTCGGTCGTCCTCGATCAGCTCCAATGGCTGGAATTCAACCAGATGCATATGCTTGGCGCCCAGGCCCAGTATCATGTCTGCCGAGGCATAACAATCTCCGCAGCCGATCTCGCAGGCAACCGCACCCTCAAGCGCCTCGGGATCGGGCATGTGCTCCAGTAAAGTCCGGCAGACGCGGGTATAGCGCTCTACGGCGAAATCGACGCCGGAGTCCGTCACCCGGCTTCGCGGGCGCCCCCGGATGCCGAGTTTGGTCTTGATGGCCTTCTGGTTACAGTAGAATGCGCTCTTTATCGCTGTCTGATAATGGGTGTACTTACTCATTTGTACATTGGCAATGTGTTTGGTGGAATTTACAACTTTGAATCTTCAGTTCTTTCATGGTCTCCGTCGCTTCTGGTGACCTCGGAAACCAAATCACAATAGGAATCCACATAGTTCCTGCGATTGTAAGTCTTCTCAATGGCTGCGCGCCCTTGCCGGCCCATACCGGCTCGCAAATCCGGATCTAACGACAGCCTGATCATTTGCCGGGACATCTCGGCCTCCGAGTGAATGCAGACTCCGCCCGGCAACTCGGAAATGCAACCCACATCACGCGCTATCCATGGCTTTCCTTCCCTCATGGCTTCCAGTAATGCGATGGGCAGCGCTTCGTGATCGGCGGACAAGACAAAAACATCGCACGCGGCAAACGCGTCCAAAGTCGCTGTTCTGTCCATCTTATCGAGCCAGATAATCCGTCCCGTCTTCTGATGACACGCAAGCGCGTCATCCTCAGATTGGTAACGGGTGGAATCACTATTGAACTCGCTACCGATGAAGACCATCACGGCATTTGCAAGATTAGCAGCGCGGAAAGCCCTCGCCGCATATCCCTGATCTTTCCGTCTGCTGTAATTTGACACATAAAGGAACAACACCTGATCGCCGGCGATTTCACGATTCCGCCGGAAGGCATCTGCGTTCTCTCCCCTGAGATTAGCATCCACGCCATTCGGAATCACCCGCCGTCCTTCATGGCCAAGCACGCTGGCGATCCAGTGATCAATGAAGCCTCCAAGGTCCCTGCGTTCACTCAAATATACGGTCCGGTCAAACGCCCTAATCCAGAAGAACATCCGCAATGCACTACACGCCGAGCAGAACCAGGCATACAAACCCCATGGAAATCTCCCGACCCGCACCCACTGCAACGCGTTGAACCCGTGGCTTACCAGGATTTTCTTGCCAGATATTTTTCGCAAATTCCTGAGGGGCACATAGAGCGTCCACGAGTGGCCGTGAAAAACAACCGCATCCCAATTCTCCTGCTCCAGAAATGCCTGGTACTTGCCCGTGTCGCCGCGAAATGGATTCTTGGGCAATCCATTGCCAGCGATTACAAACTCATGGATCCGGGCTCCGCGCCATTCCATGCTGTTACGGGACGGTTCGATCGGCGAGGTGGCGACTTCAACCTCCCAGCCTTTCTCCAGAAATCCGGCTGCCATGATGGAAGCCGCCTCTGATACCCCGTCTTTATAGGGCGGAAATGTGGGCGCTGTAATGAGAATTCTCACGCGAGTTTGCAATACGCTGACCCGTGTCTGCCTATCTGCCCTTGATGGCAAAAGCCAGCGCCGTTCCTTTCACCAAGCTGGCGTCGTAGGGACACTCCTTGATATACCTGACCACGTCACGATGGCTCGCCACGCAGTCATGCCAAGCAAGCACGCCACCCGGGCGCAGCATTTTCCAGCCTTTTTCCGTATCGTTCTTCACGTATTCATAACTATGAGCCCCATCCACAAATACGAGATCAATGGCACCCATATACGGGCTTTCATCGAAAGTGGCAGAATCCGCCCTGAGAAACGTGACGCGGTCCAGAAGATCGGGCGGGATGAGAATCCCTTTGCCACCTTCAGCGGCGATTTGGCGTTCCCCTGGGTTGAGAATCGGCAGGCTGTAGGCCGGGTGATCCTCAGGGAGATCCAGAGTCAATACCATGCCACCCGCATCCACATTAAGGGCAAGCTGCGTAGTTGATACGCCTTTGTATGTTCCGAATTCGAAAATCCTCTTCGCCCCGACAAGCCTTGTTAGCGCGGCGAGGGCGGCGCATTCCATAGGGGATACCGATGCCCCGACGCTAGGAAAAGACTGCAGGATCCAGCGTTGCGTGCCCGGGCAAATATCGAGCACGTCAACCGAAGGAATCGAGCGGACGTCCGCCACTGGATCCACGATTTCTCGAGCGGCCCAGTTGGAAACTCCCAGCACATATTTGAGGTCCCATGGATTATGCAGGGTGATTCGGAGGAGATTTCCGCAAAGCTGGAGGAGTTTATGGATCATCGTATGAGGATTTATGAGAAGGTCACCAGTTATCTTGACTTGGATAAGAGCTATTCACATGAGTGGGGTGGGCAGGGCCTTCTGAATAACGTCTCATGGCATGATAAACCTACCGCAGGGTAACATCAATACCATTCGCATAATTCGGTGATCGCTGCCCAATCTTCTCGCCAATCCTCGAATGCAATAGAGCGTGGAAATCAGGACCAGGAATCCACCCGCACAGAGTGCTACGACGCCGCTGAGAAAATAGGCGACTGAGAGACCCACACAAATGTAACCAAATGCGCCGAACAGGAGTGCCCCACACGCCTTACTGATCCGGTAGTCAATCATCTCGCGGCCGACCCATGCCATTGCAAAGATATGAGCGAAGCACGTTATGGCATAGCCCAAGGCAACGCCAATCAATCCACATGTCAGCAGCAGGGAAACGCTCAGCACGAGCTCAAGTATGCTGGCAGCGGCACCGAACACAATAAACCCACGGGCGTCCCCCTTTGCCAATTGGATCATGTTCAATGGATAGGATATCACCTTGAAAAATACTCCACACGATAAGACCGCCAATAGGCCGGAGCCCGAATGAAATTTCGATGAATAAAGAATCAGGAGCACCATGGGTGCACACGTGATGGTCGCGATGACACCGGGAAGCGCGAGCAGTATACCCACTTCAATTTGCTGATTAACCGCCTTTACCATCGAATTGTGCTCGTTGAGCATGGCCGTCAGTCTCGGGTAGAAATCCATTCCCATCGCCCTTAGAACGAAGCTGACAAACAAGGCGGAGATGGTCCAGGCCGACTGGTAAATGCCCATGGATTCCAGCCCATAAGACTTGGTAATCATCGACCTTATAAGTATATCCTTGCCGGACACAAGCAGACCGGACAACATGAATGCAAAGCCCAGATAGAGTAGCGGTCTCGCACCGGAGAAAGTCTCTTTCCATGTGATCCTGACTCCGCCGGCGCTAATCGAGCGGGAAAATAGCAGCGTCACCAGAAGAATCAAAGCGTAAGACAGCAGCACGGCTGGCACGATCCCAGCTTCCTTCCATATCGCATAGATGCAAATCACCGGCAGAATCGACACCGCTGATGACAAAATATTGATTTTCGCGATATGGGCAAACTGTCTCGAGCCTTGCAACAGCGCCACTTCGCCCCCGGTAATTGATCCCAACAGCAATGTGAATCCCAGAATTGCAATGGGAACCCAATGTTCGTTATTCCCAAAGCTCAGAACGCTCAGTGGCATGGCAAATGCCACGGAAAGTATCAATCCCAGAAAGCCACACATTAAGCACACCCTGCGGACGATTTGTGCTACGCGCTGCAATTTCTCCTGGTTGCCCTCCCCATAAGCGACAGCGATCTCCCGCACGGAGCTTTCCCCGATGCCCATGGTTGCAAGGGCCCCCACGGTGCCGCTAATCGATGAATACAGACCCAACAGACCGATGCCAGTGGGTCCAAGCAGATAGGCCAAGGATTTCGTTCGAACAAAACCGAGCAAATAATTGATACCCTGGCTGCCGCCAAGCATTGAGGACGACTTGAAGACCGTCCGGTATCCGCCGGTGTCTGGTTCGCTGTCGATGGGTGAGGCCATGAATAAGATGGCGAATGATATCGCCAGGAATTGAATCATGCTCTATGCCGGCGAAGAATGGGGAGCGAATACATCCGGTAAACCATGGCAGCAACAACCAAACTGCCAAGCAGTGGCATTAGCGTAATCAGCAGATACTTCACGATATTTCCCTCCGCAGATCCAGCGATGACTCGCATCCATATATGGGGTGGCTGATGGAAGAGATACCATTCGTAGCTGACCAGGCCGCACCAGCGCAAACCATGGGCACTGAGGCCCCATTTTGCGGCAAGTGCAGGTTGCGCGACAAAACAAAGCATGCAGGCGGAAGCCAGCATCGTCGTGTAGTGGCGTGCGGATACCGTCCAGAATTCATGGATGGATGGTACGACCTCAGAAACGCCACAGAGCAACAACGTCAGGCATAGCAGGGCAATTCCCAAAGGTCCGAGGAGAGCCATTCTGGGGTGCAAGCTGTCCCTTTGATAAAGCCCGGCAATCAGCACGCCGGCGGCAAAGGCATCCATTTTCACCGGGAAATTCACATAAATCATCGGATGCAGCGCGAACTCCATCCCCCGGCTGGCATACCACATTCTGGCCCCCAAAGGCACGAACAGCAAAATGAGAAAAATGAGCCAGAGGGTCGTTCTGTAACCGATCGTCCTGAATGCGAAAAATGCCAACGGCAACAGCAGGTAAAAATGAACTTCCACGATCAAGCTCCACATCACCGGATTGAGTTTTCCGGAGACAGGAATTACCCAGGCAATGCCAGTGAGCCACTCGGCGGAGGTTCGCGCAAACTGCCAATCCCACCCGTAAATCCAGATGTAGAACGGAAGTAAGACAACAACGGAAAGTGCCAGGGGAGGGTAAATCTTCCAGAACCTCCGTGAAAAATAGCCTCTGAGGAGGAAAGACCTACCCTGCAGCTTGCACTTCCAAAAGGGCAAGGAGATTAGAAATCCTGACAAGGTGAAGAAAACGGTGACCCCGAGTGTGCCAGCAGCCAATGTGGAGCCAACCATCTTGACAATTCCACCCGCCTTCGGATTGATATAAAAGAGGTGGGCAAAAACCACCAGAAGAATTGCAAGCCCGCGAATGCCATCGAGGAACTCGAAGCTCTTGGAGTTGCTCGGCGCGATATGCCATTTTTCAACCCAATCCCTACTTTCCATCAGGCTGTTGTCTTGTGAGATTTTCATGTATTTTCGCTAATGCCGGCTCGATCGAGCCAGCCAGAATCCGATACCCCAGCGGGTTGAGATGCAATCCGTCCCATGTCAAATCCTCTCTCAGCGCATCCTGGGCCGAGACCAACTGCGCGACATCCAGATACTTGATTCCGAGCTTGTTGCAACGCTCCAGAAGCATGACATTCATAGCCTTGATTCTGGCGTTAAGCTCCACACTTCCATCCGCCATTCTGCTCCAGGCCACCGGCATAATGGACAACACCAGGATACGTTCACCGTCGGTCTTACTGCGGATATCTTCCAGCAATTGGCCATAGTCCTTTGCGGCAGTATCCACCGAGCCTCCCGTGCCGAGATCATTGACGCCACACATCAGCACCACGATTTCGGGTTTGATCCCTGAAACTGCTTTTGCCAATCTGGCCACATCCGCGATTTTGGCGCGCGACAGTCCCACATTGCGCACGGCGAATCGCCCCTGAAACAAGTCATACCAAGCCCCCATTTCGATCTGGCTGTCACCCAACATCACGATCAAGGGCCGCCCATCCTTCCACGACACTTCGCGCAGATTCGCTATTCTGGCTTGAACCAATTGCTCCCATTGAGCTTTCTGCGATTTCCACAGAAACAAGGAATCCATCTTAAATAACAACTTCCCCCGGAAATGCCATGCCAGCACACCCAGCAATATCCATCCACCCAGGCATATCCCCCCTTTGAATGCAGTGAGAAGTAACCGGGGAAATTTGGCCATTATGCCGTTCATGCCAGTGAGTGACGTGTGCTCAGGGGTTAGGGCCTTCTTTTTCTCAGCACGTAAGCCGGGAGCGGGAGATTTTTTTCCAGAATGCGGACCATGCCATAGCCCATAAAAAGACTGGTGAAGCCCGTCGTGAAGCCGCCGAAAACGAAGACGAAGAAAAACGGGAATGATATCAAGGGGATACCGACCAGCAAAGCGAGCGGGAACCACTCGGTGTTTCTGCAGCGTTGGATTTGCCGGTGGGCGTGGACGGCAAGCCGCACTAGGGCAATCAGCAGGAATACAAGGCCTACGTAGCCGATGGTGCGGATGGTTTGTACGGGGCCGCTGTGGTAATCGCCGCTCTTCAGGATCGCGTCGCGATGGACGTCAAAGCCTGAGATTGAGGCACGGTTGCCTAATTGCATGTTCTGTTGAGCAGCGAGCTCCGATGCTTTGAAGCCAAGTCCATCGCCCAGCCACTTGTTTTCAATCCAGCGGGGGCTCGTGAGAACCTCGCGCCAAATTTCAAAGCGCCATTCACTGGAACTTTCCGCATCCCTGCGGTAGCGATCTTCCCAGGTACCGGGAAGAAAGGTAAGAGCGCGTTGGATGTTCGGTGGCAAGGGGGCAACCAGATTGATTGCAGCAAGCATAGCGACTCCGCAGATCGCGCCAAAGATCGACAGGTTCAACCCGGAGAGTCCGCTACGGTAGGCAACACCAACGATAAATGTCATTCCCAGCAACATGTTAAAACTCCTGTATCCACTCATCAGACTGGCAACAACCGCGATTAGGACGAGCCCCCCCCAGAGCGGATGAAGACACGCGCGAAGCGGCGATATACAGGCTGAGATCCAAAGTGCCAAATTACTTCCTAAACTACCCAAATACCCGATGCGGCTGGCGTCACCGATATTTCCCGCGTCGCTCGAAGTATCGCGTACGGAGTGGACCTCGGCCACTCCCAAATAGACGCCGATGGAAGGGACCACGGTGCCAAAAGTCGTGAGTACCAGATTCATCAGCCCCCCCATAATTGACAAGCGAAACACCCATTTGAGCTCGCTGGCCGGAACCGTCAAGCCTCCCAAGAGGAGCCCGCTGACCAAACAAATCAGATAAATAGAGTAAGCTTTCCCGCCCACGGTGGCGCCTCCGAATACGTTCACTCCCACGGGATTTCGCAAATACACCTGCACAACAAACAGCGTCAAAATCAAGATCCAGAACTCCAACTCCCCCCATGCGAGTCTGAAGGAAAGTTTGCGCATCAGGAATAGCGGAATACAAAACCCGATCACAAGAAACTGTCCTATCAGTCTAGTATCAGGGTTGCCAGGGATCATAAGGCGCATGTCCAGAGCTATCATGAATGGAATCAGCAACCAGATCTTGTGACCGAGAGAGAGACAGGTGATAAAGACCAATATCCCAATCACCCAGGCGATGGTTTCAAACTGGGCGGTCGCTGCGGAAATGCCCAGATAAAGCGCCACAATAGTGGCAATAATGCCGATGATGACAAATTGAATTTTCTTGGAGTCCATGATGGCGAATTAACGAAAGAGATTGTATTTCAGAATGCACCAGACCGCCCGGATCCCATCTTTCCAGCCGATCTTCTTGCCATCTTCATAAGTTCGGCCGTAATAAGAAATGGATACCTCATAAAGGGGGACCCTGAGTTTGGCGACTTTCGCGGTGATTTCAGGTTCAAAGCCGAAGCGGTCTTCCTGAATGATGATTTGCTGCAAAGTCTCGCGGCGGAAGACCTTGTAGCAGGTTTCCATGTCAGTGAGGTTGAGGTTGGTGAACATGTTGGACAGCAACGTCAGAAACCGATTGCCAACGAAGTGCCAGTAATAGAGCACCCTGTGCATGCCGGAACCGAGGAAGCGCGAACCAAAAACGACATCCGCCCGTCCGGTGAGAATCGGCATCAGCAGTTTGGGGTATTCGTCGGGATCGTATTCCAGATCGGCGTCCTGAATGATCACGATGGCGGAATTGACTTTCTGAAAACCCGTGCGCAAGGCCGCACCTTTGCCTTGGTTGACATCGTGGCTGAAAATGCGGATGCGCGGATCAATCGTGGCGATCTCCTGCAGGCGTTGCCAAGTTCCATCCGTTGAGCAATCGTTGACTATCACCAACTCGCCGACCTCGGGGCGGGCCAGGACACGTTCGATGATAAGGTGAATTGTCTTCTCCTCGTTGAAAACGGGCATGACAACCCCCAGGCAACAAGCTGGGATTTCAATGGCGTGCATGGGCAGAGGTGCTGAAAAAATATGAGAATGTAGGGCGTGGAAGAGCCCGCCCTGTCAATATCACCCGGCGTGGGCGAGTGAACGTGCGCTACGGTCACGTCCTGCCCTTAGCAGAGAGAAGCCGAGGAGTCCAATGGCCGTGATACCCATGAACGGGCGGTAGTAGGGCTGATAGACCGGATGATATTGAAGTCGCAGGCGGGAACCTTCTCCACCCGTGGGATTCCCCAGATCCATATGCATGCCGTGGAGTTCCGTCTCATGGACGGGCTGCCATGCTTTGCCGTCGACCGAAGATTTCCACCCGGGATTAAAGGATTCCATGAGGGTGACGGATGTGGCGTCCGCAGGCAGAGCGATCTCGCGGCGATTGGCTGATACGAATTTTGCCAACAGCGGAAGCTTGGTGCCATCGGCAAGATCTCCCGTGCAGATGCTCTGAAACAGCGGGTTTTTGTAGAGGATGAATTCCTTGGAATCGACGACCTTCTCCCAACCGGAAAGTGTGCCCGGATCTTTTCCGGGCGGGACCAGAAGGTGGGAGATGCCGGATGCCGCACACCGCTTGGGCTCATCACATCCAACGCCATAGGGATCGATACAGTGCGGGGTGACGGTATCGTAGCCTTCTGCAAAACGAATTCCATAAGCACTCGGGGTATTGAGCTGCATGTAGTCAAAGTCCGACCGATCGAGGCACAGAAGCGTGCCGTTGCCGACTTCGTGCTTGAGCCTGGTTGCCCACGCTGGCTCTGAATACAAGCCGTCGCCTTGGGGTTTGTCGGAGAATGTGACAAAGGTGCTTGAATAAATGAATATTTCAGAAAAGGTGCAAAGAGCGACGATCAAGGCAAACCGTGAGGCGTTGGCGCTGCGCCCATGGATGTGTGAACAACAATACAGTCCCAGACCCAGCAGGCAGATCATGGCCAGATTGCGTGGTGCCCAGATCAACGACTCCCTTATAAAGACATCAGCGCGGGTTTGCATCCAATCCAAACGGCATTGTTTATTTTCCGGAAGTTTGGCAAGCACCACTTCGTGCAACTTTGCCAGCACCCACGGTTCCTTCACCGCAAGCATTGCACTGCCGATGAGCCACACGCCAGCCACTAAACCGAGAAGAATCAAAGATCGTTTCCATATCTTTGTCGGCGGTTCGGAGGCAATCGTCATCAAAAACCACGCCGCCAACCAAGCCCCACCGAGCGCGAATATCACGGTCACCCTGCCATAAAGCCACTGATACGCCGGGGTAAATGGCAGCAGCAGTCCAAGAATGAATAGAACTTTGGCCGCCACCGGAGCCTGCCGACGCCAGCACCCCAAAACTGCTAACAGCAAGGTGATTCCGCCGATGAATTTAATGTAGAAAATATCACTCCTGAACACTTTACTGACATCAAGCCCCTGAGGCGTCCCCATCGCGGTGGGAAACACGCTGGTGACCAATGTGGGAAGTCGCAGCACACAGCGACTCCATGAACAAGGCGGCATTTCCTTGAGCCCGTGAAGCAGGGCGGGCACGGTCTCCACCAGTACATCCATTGCGAAGACGGCTCCGAGAACTCCGGAAATCGCATAGGGAAGCATAACCCTCCAGATCTGCCGGATATTCCAGCGCGATGGGGATTGCCACCAGTCCGCAAGTGCAATGAACCCAACCAGCAAAACGACAAAGACACATGCCTGTAGATGTCCGCCGCGGAAGGCCAAGGCAATAAATGCAACGGATGGAAGATGCAGGAGGCATCTGGATTTTTTGGCCCGAAACAAGGACCAGAGGATCCACGGAGCCCAACACATGGCTCCCAGTATCCATCGATGATGGCTCCAAACAATGAACTGCGAGTTGAAACCGAATGCAACCACGCCTATCAAGGCACAGGCGGCCGGAATCTTCTGATCGCGCAGCAGCAGCAACATTCCGAGGCCCGCAAGGATGAATTGAATAATGATACCGGTGTTCCAAGCGGTCCAAAACGGGAGAAACCTGTAAAGATGATGGTGCCAGTCACCGGGGCAAATCATCGTGTTCTCCACGATGGAGGAACCACTATGAGTGTAGGGGTTCCAGCCGATGTAACCGTCCTGCCGGATGCTCTGATAGACTGACCAATCGTAGGGCAGGTATTGGGAAATAGCATCGTACGGGTAGGCATTGTGGACTTCGATCTTCCCGCCCGCTGCCCACGGACGCAGCAAGGATTCCATGATATCCAGCGGCGCCAGCACCTTGCCTTGAAAAATGACCGGCCAGAAGAAAACCATCACCAGAACAATCCACAGGCCAGCACTCACAAGGTAAAACCGCCGGGCTGCCCGGACTTCTTGCTCAGCAGTCAGATTGGGTGCGTGAGATGGACAAGGCATGGTCGAAAAGTCGGTGTTTCAGCAACCGCTGCACGGCACGGCGTAATATACCATCGGCTTGTCATAGACCGGCAGCAATGGCTTGCTGATGGCCATGGTGACCGGATAGAGGCCGGTGCCAGAACCGCCGGCGAAGAGGATGCCTTTCATGGGGGAAGAGGTCAGAGGTCCTCTGTCCTCTCTCGTCATGAGACGCCTAGCCTCTCCAACTGATATGTTCCATTCAAGATCTCCCGCCACCAGGGTTCGTTGTCGAGATACCACTCGACTGTCTTGCGGAAGCCGGATTGGTGATCTTGTTTGGGTTGCCAGCCAAGTTCGTCGCGGATTTTGGAGGCGTCGATGGCATAGCGGAGGTCATGACCGGGACGGTCGGTGACAAAGGTGATCAGGGATTCGGAGGACGGAGGACAGATGTCAGAGGTCAGGGCAGAGGGTGTTTCACGCTGAATGGCGATGCCGCGCTCCAGCAGAAGTTCATCCAGAATGCGGCAGAGCATGCGGACGAGGTCGATGTTCTGTAGTTCGTTGTTGCCGCCGATGTTGTAGGTTGCTCCGGGTTTGCCATGTGAGATGGCGGCGAGCAGGGCTTCGGCATGATCTTCCACATAGAGCCAGTCGCGGATGTTTTCGCCTTTGCCATAGACGGGAATGGCTTGGCCGCGGAGTGCCTTGAGGATGACCACCGGGATGAGCTTTTCCGGGAATTGAAAGGGCCCGTAATTGTTAGAGCAATTGGTGACAATGACGGGGAGGCCGTAAGTATCGCGCCATGCCCGGGCAAGGTGGTCGGAAGCCGCCTTGCTGGCAGAGTAGGGCGAATGGGGGTCGTAGGCCGTTGTTTCGGTGAAATGACCCGTCGCGCCGAGTGAGCCGTAGACTTCGTCGGTGGAAACGTGGAGGAAACGGGGGGCGGAAGAAGAGGACAGAGGACAGGGCTCAGAGGACGGGGAAGAGAGGCGGGGTGCCCAATGCTCACGGGCGGCTTGGAGGAGCGTGTAAGTGCCTATGATGTTGGTTTGGATGAAGGCTCCGGGGCCATCGATGGAACGGTCCACATGGGACTCGGCGGCCAGATGCATGACCCAATCCGGATGAAAATCTGCGAAGGCGGCACGCATGGCGTCGGCATCACAGATGTCCGCCTGGAGCAGGCGATGGGCAGGATGGCCATCGAGATCGGCGAGCGAGCGCGGGTTGCCGGCATAGGTGAGCTTGTCGACGTTGAGAACCTGGTGGCCTCTGGCGACAAGCAGTCGGATGAGATTGGAGCCGATGAAACCGGCACCGCCTGTGACGAGAATGCGCATGGGGGGAAGGCAGAAGGTTAGGCTTTGACGACTTGACCGGGCCGGGTGGTCACGGTGACCATGGCGTTGCGGGTATCGATGATGAGCTCGGCGTGAGTGGCAAGCATTTGCAGGTCAAATGCGGTGTGGTGGGTGGCAATGACCACGCAGTCGGCGGCCGCCAGAGTTTCCGGAGTGAAAGCCGCCGAGCGGGTGCCAGCCCAATGCGAGTGTTCGCGGGTGGGACCGATGACCGGAACATGCGGATCGTGATAGGTGACTTGGGCACCGAGCTCGCTGAAGCGGTCCAACAAGGCAAAGGTGGGGGATTCGCGCATGTCATCGACGTTGGCCTTGTAGGCCAGACCCAGAAGCAGGATGCGGCTGTCCATGACGGCTTTTTTGCGGGTATTGAGGGCCGTCATCGTGCGTTGGACGACATACTCGGGCATCGCACGATTGACCTGGCCGGCAAGTTCGATGAAGCGGGTGTGGACACCGAATTCACGCGCTTTCCAAGTCAGATAGAACGGGTCGATGGGGATGCAGTGGCCACCAAGACCCGGGCCAGGATAGAACGGCGTGAAGCCAAAGGGCTTGGTCGATGCGGCGTGGATGACCTCCCAAATATCAATGCCCATGCGATCCGCAGCGATTTTCAGCTCGTTGATAAGACCGATGTTGACCGCACGATAGATATTTTCCAACAACTTCGAGAGTTCGGCGACCTGGGTGGAGGAAACAGGGACAACCTGGTCAAAGGCCGCGCCATAGAGTGCGGTGCCAGCGTCAAGGCAAGCCGGGGTATGCCCCCCCACAACTTTGGGAATGTTGGTGGCGGCAAAATGCGGGTTGCCGGGATCCTCGCGCTCCGGGGAATAGACGACGAAAACGGATTCGCCGACTTTGAAACCGGCGGCCTCGACGCGGGAGACCACCTCTTCCTCGGTGGTGCCGGGGTAGGTGGAGCTCTCCAAGCTGAGGATTTGTCCGGCCCGGAGGTGGGGAACGACGGCATCCAGCGTATCGGTGACAAAGCTGAGGTCGGGCTCGAGGTGTTCATCCAAGGGCGTTGGCACACAGAGAATGACGGCATCGCAGTCTTTGATACGGGAAAAATCCGTCGTGGCATCGAGTTTGCCGGAGGCTCTGGCCGCGGCAATCTGGGTGCTTGGGATGTGCTTGATATAACTCGTTCCGGCGTGGAGATGGACGATTTTCGAGTGGTCGATATCGAAGCCTATCACGCCAAAACCCCGGTGCGCGTAGGCAAGAACGAGCGGCAGGCCGACGTAGCCGAGGCCGACAACGCCTACCACCGCCTGATGATGGGTGAATTTATCTGAAGGGTTCATCGGAAAAAATCCTGTATAGTGAACTGAAACGCTACCGCCATTGGTCGCTTCCACCATTACCGGCAAAAAACCTGAGAGTCAATTCGGGAGTTTGGAAACCCGCCGTCCATGGGCGGAAGCCGGCGCCACCAATCTGTCACGAATCTCCCTTTGTTCAATAAAAAATGAACTGAAATCAAACGATCATTCCGGCGGCAACCGTTTCATTGGTATCCGGGTCGATGAGAATGAACGAGCCGGTTTGGCGATTGCTGCGGTAGGAATCATAGAACAAGGGCATTGCCGTGCGCAGGCAGATGCGCCCGATGTCGTTCATGGCGAAACCCTCGACATCCTCGATCTTGTGCAGGGTGTTGATATCGACGAGATACCTGACCTTCTGAACGACCGCCTTGGTTTCCTGGGTGGTGTGGCGGAGGACGAACTTGGCGCGCGGGGGCATGGCGCGGGGTGAAAACCAGCACACCATCGCCTCGATGTCCTGACCGACCTTGGGCGGGTTGTTAGCCTTGACCAGCATGTCCCCACGGGAAATATCGATTTCATCGGTAAGGGTGAGGCAAACGGATTGGGGAGCCGCCGCCTCCGTGAGGTCGCCACCTGGGCTATGAATGGCCTTGACGCGGGAGGTGAAACCTGACGGAAGCACGGTGACGGCATCCCCGGGTTTGAAAACCCCGCCCGCGACACGGCCGGCGTAACCGCGGAAATCATGCCACTCGTCGCTCATCGGGCGGATGACCCACTGGACGGGGAAGCGCGCTTCCACATGGTTTTCCTCGCTGCCAACATAGACGTTTTCGAGATGATAGAGCAAGGTGGGCCCCTCATACCATGGCATGTTGGCGGATTTATCGACGACATTGTCGCCATTGAGCGCGGATATCGGGATGAAGGTGATTTCAACGATGTTATCGAGGCGCGAGGCGAACTCACGAAAATCCTCGATGATGGTGGTGTAAACTTCCTCGGCGAATCCGACGAGGTCCATCTTGTTGACGGCAACCACCAGATGTTGGATGCGCAATAGGTTGGCGACAAAGCTGTGACGCTTGGTCTGTTCGATAACGCCTTTGCGGGCATCGATGAGAATGATGGCCAGATTGGCGGTGGACGCGCCAGTCACCATGTTGCGCGTATATTGGATATGACCCGGTGTGTCCGCGATGATGAACTTGCGTTTCGGCGTGGCGAAGTAGCGATAGGCCACGTCAATGGTGATACCCTGCTCGCGTTCGGCCTTGAGGCCGTCGGTTAGGAGCGCGAGGTTCACCTTCTCGTCGCCGCGCCGGCGCGAGGATTCTTCCATCGCCTCGAGTTGGTCCTCAAAGATCGATTTCGAATCATAGAGCAAGCGGCCAATAAGGGTGGATTTGCCGTCATCGACGGAACCGGCGGTAGAAAAGCGGAGGAGGTCCATGGGTAAAAGCTGAAAAGCTGAAATACTGAAAAGCTGAAATACTGAAAAGCTGAAATACTGAAAAGCTGAAATACTGAAATACTGAAAAGCTGAAATACTGAAAAGCTGAAATGAGAGGCTGAAATGAGAGGCTGAATATGATTAGAGATTGCGGCGGGTTTTGGAGACGATGGTGGTGAAAATAGCGATAATTTCGCCCGCTTCGCGATGGATAACAGGCATTTCCGGGAGCTGAATCTGGCAATCCTCAATGAGCAATTCCAGCCAAAGCTGGGTTTCGTCGGCTTCCTGAAGCAATTCGTCGAGTTTTGAGCAGAATTCGGAATCCGACCGGGCGCGAGATGCCTCCCTGACATGGGATGCCACCGATGTGCCCGACCTGAGCATCTGCTTCCCAAGCACTGCAACTTCTTCTCGCTGACGAGGTAGGCGTATAAAAGTTCTAACAATTGCCGAAGAGAACGCCTTGCAACGTGAGCGCAATTCATCTGTGATACGCATAATGAGGTGACATGGTTGATTGCATTTCCCAATTTCAGCTTTTCAGCTTTTCAGCATTTCAGCATTTCAGCATTTCAGCTTTTCAGCTTTTACTTAGAAGTAACCTTCCTTTTTCCGATCTTCCATGGCGGTTTCGGAGCGTTTATCGTCGGAGCGGGTGCCACGTTCGGTTTGGCGGGCGGCGGAGACTTCGGCGATGACTTCGTCGAGGGTTGAGGCGGTGGATTCGACGGCCCCGGTGCAGGTGGCATCACCGATGGTGCGGAAGCGCACGACCCTCGAGGTGACGGTTTCGTGGTTCTGGGAGAGGAGAAAATCGGTGACGGCGAGCAACATGCCATTGCGTTCGAAGACTTCACGCTCATGGGCAAAGTAGATGGAGGGCAGCGGGATGTTCTCGCGTTTGATATACATCCAAATGTCCATCTCGGTGAAATTCGAGAGCGGAAAGATGCGGAAATGTTCGTTAGGATTTTTACGGCCGTTGAAGAGGTTCCAGAGTTCCGGCCGTTGGTTCTTCGGATCCCACTGGCCGAAGTCGTCGCGGTGGGAAAAGAAGCGCTCCTTGGCGCGGGCTTTTTCCTCGTCGCGGCGTCCGCCACCCAGGCAGGCGTCATATTGGAATTTCTCGATGGTATCTAGCAAGGTGACGGTTTGCAGCTTGTTGCGCGAGGCGCTGGCACCTTTTTCTTCCACCACGCGCCCGGCATCGATCGATTCCTGGACCGAGCCGACGACAAGCCGGGCCGCCATGAGATCGACGAACTCGTCCCGATAGGCCATCGTTTCAGGGAAATTGTGGCCGGTGTCCACATGCACCAGAGGAAAGGGCATGCGTGCGGGCCAGAAAGCTTTGCGTGCAAGCCACGCCATCACAATGGAATCCTTGCCGCCCGAAAAAAGCAGCGCGGGATTTTCAAACTGGGCGGCGGTCTCCCGCAGCACAAAGATGGCTTCGGCTTCAAGTTGGTCGAGGTGATTGAATTGGTAATTGGCCATGGCGCAGGAAAGAGGGTGCCGGATCAACTGTTGCTGTTAGAAGACCCCGGCGCGGCAGGAAATTAGGCAACAAACCCCATGCCGTCAAGTAATAATTAGTTTGTAGGGCTTATTTATATACTATGTTCTTTTCCAATCGTTTACAACGCCTAACTAATGGAAATCCGATCTTGAATGGCCTCGAGGAGCTCAAATGCGGCGTCCTGAACCGTGGTGGTTTCGGTATTGAGAACAAGGGCGGGATTTAGCGGTGGCTCAAACGACCCGTCCCTGCCGGTGAAATGGGCGATTTCGCCGCGCGCCGCCTTGGCGTAGAGGCCTTTGACGTCGCGTTTCTCACACGTCTCGTAGGTGGCTTCCACATACACCTCGAACAAATCCGGGCCGAGCAAGCCGCGGGCGAGATCGCGGAGTTCGCCGCGCGGGGTGATGGCAGAGACAAAGGTGATCACCCCCTGCGAGACGAGAACCTTGGCCATTTCCGCGATGCGGCGAATGTTCTCGAGACGGTCTTCATCGTTGAAGCCGAGGTTGGCATTGAGCCCGGTGCGCAGGTTATCGCCATCAAGGATGACGGTGAAGCGGCCCTGATGGTGCAAGACGCGCTCGGCCGCATTGGCAATGGTGGACTTGCCGGACCCGGAGAGCCCATAAAGCCAAACGACAATTCCGCGCTGGCGGAGCAGCACCTCCTTGTCGTGGCGATTAAGAAAGCGGTGGAATTCTGGATGTATGTTCATAAAAACGATCTTTAATAATATGGTAGATAAAGAGGGAATTGTAAGTCAGGTAGCGCCGGAACAGCCGCCGGGGTTCCATGCAAAGCCGGTAGAGCCACTCAAGCCCCAAACGTTGGATAAGCGGCGGGGCCTGTCGGACCTCCCCCGCGTGAAAGGCAAAGGCTGCCCCGATCCCGAAATAAACCCCGGCCGGCAAGCGGTCCTTGTGACCCGCAATCCAATGCTCCTGGCGCGGACAACCCAGACCCACCCAGATGAGATTGGCCCCTGACTCACGGATTTTGTGGCAAATCCGCTCAAATTCGTCTGCAGGCCAATCGCCGAACGGAGGGGCATAGGCGCCGGCTATGACGGTGCCGGGAAACCGGGTGGCGAAGGAGGCTCTGAGTTTGGCAAGTGTGGACTCCTGTCCACCTAACAAAAAATGCCGCAACTCCCCCGCCCCGGCGCTGGCCTTGAGGGTTTCCAGCATCAAGGTGGGCCCATAAACC
>Ga0194047_10000427_pt1 | contig 28571 bp, 18 predicted proteins | sample JunL225m_MetaG_2_FD_160070 | JGI IMG/M metagenome (GOLD analysis project Ga0194047, IMG submission 160070) | Anoxic zone freshwater microbial communities from boreal shield lake in IISD Experimental Lakes Area, Ontario, Canada - Jun2016-L221-5m | ecosystem: Environmental > Aquatic > Freshwater... | reverse complement strand
CCAGACCGCTGGAAACCCTAAGAGTTGTTGGTAATGGTCAGTAAGTTTTTGCATCTTTAAGCATGGGATTGAAATACTTCAGTCTACGATTTTATCCCCTCATTCCATTAACTTCCGCGAAGAGCCCTTTTAATTATGGTGCAAAATACGTGATAGTTATCCGTATTATGCACCATAATAAAGCGTTATCTAATTATTCAAATGTCTCTAAGCGACGAAAAAATAGTGAAGAGCAGTTAGTTCTTATATGTAATAACAGTTAAATGTTGTAATATCATTTACTGTCAGAAGTAAAAAAGTGTTGTGAAATTTGTGCGGAATGTTTTTTTTTTTAAATTTGGTGTTAACGTTCGAAAAAACAGAAGCTCAAAGCGAAATAACTCATAAGATTTCATTGTAAATATGTTACCAGGTAAAAAGGAGGGCCGATGTTGAGCGGAGGCGATAGTTCAGGCTGGATCCGGGGTGATTGTAATTATAGTTCTGATCCCTGATTGAGTGGTTAACAATTCATTTTATCTCCATTACGTTTAGAATTAGCATTTCATTCAAACAAACATAAAAAACAACACTACTATGGCTACTGTTACTACTACCGACCAGTTGGCTCTTGAACAGCTTTATATAGCCTACTTCGGGCGGGCTGCAGATCCGGTTGGTTTTGCTTCCTGGACTGCCGCTCTTGCATCTGGCAAAGATTCTCTGGCTAATATTGCCAATGAGTTTGCAAACTCGACAGAGTCCAAGGCACTCTATCCTCAGCTTGGAACGGGTTCTTCAGTTATCACTTACACTGCAGCTTCTGCATTTGTTACTGCAGTCTACCAGAATCTCTATCATCGCAATCCTGATTCGGTAGGGCTCGCTTATTTCACAACCCGACTTACTCCTACAAATTCAGGTGAAATCATTAAGGGTATCTCTCTTGGTGCGCAGGGATCTGATCTTGAATTCATCATGGGTCAGGATGACAAGGCTCTGACATATACAACCACACATGACGCCACCACCTACACTACAGCTGACTCTAAAGCCGTATTGTTATGGGATGGCTATGTAGCTGGTGAGTTCGATCTTACTACAAGCATGGACGTTGCAACCGCACCGTACTTCTATGCACCGCTGGCATGGAGCCCGGGTGGGAACGTTTTTGTCAATACCCTTCAGAATGTCGACGTGCTTACCGGTTCAGGTACAAACCCGACTCTGGATGCTACTTTAGGTTCGATTGATGTCACTACTGTGGGTGGTGCTGGTGCAACTGTACAGCCTACGCTGAATGGTATTCAAACCCTCAATCTTACATTTAACGGCAGCGCTTCAAATGCAATCACTACTCTGGATCTGCAGAATTCAACCGGTGTCAAGACGGTTAACATTCTTGGTATCACCGATGATCAGCCAAGTGTGACGGTCAAAAACTTCACGGCTGTTCCTGCAAACCTTTCTGTAGCTAATACCAGCAGCCCTGCAGGTACAGTGACCTTCTCAACTCTTGACGCAGCAGCAATTGGCACAGCAGATGCCACTACCCTGACGCTGTCTAACGTAAACATTGGTACGCTGAATCTAAATGCAGCCGCAACCAATGTTGCCGGTATCGAAAATGTTACGCTGGTATCGACAGGTGCAGCGAACACGGTTGGTACTTTCAGTGATGTCGATCTATCGGCACTGACGATTACAGGCACTCAGAACCTGAAGATTACTAGTTTTGCCTACGGCAATACAGGCAAGTTTACCACCATTGATGGCTCAGCTGCTACTGGCAAGCTAAACCTTACTCTTGATACGCTTCAGAATGCAGCAACTGCTGTTCCTTTTGGTAAAACCAACGGTAACGTTGCTTTTTCACTGTCAACAGGATCAGGCGATGATACAGTCAATTCTACAATTGACTTTGGTGGCAAGACCTCTGCCGGTGTAATCAACGATACGGTCAGCGGCGGAACTGCCGGTTTTGATACTCTTGCTTTGAGCAATAGTGTAACAACCTCATTTACCGACAATGCTAAGTACATAAACTTTGATGCTGTAACAGTAACCCGTACCGGAAGTACTCATGGGACAACTGAGCTAACGGTTGACGCAGCAAACATAACACAGGATCCTACGTTCACCCTGGTAAACAAAGAAGCTTCAACTTCTTACTCTACCGCTGACGATACCATATACCATCTAAAAAATCTCTCTGCTGTTTCAGCAAATGCCATTACGATCAAGCATAGCGGATTGAATGCTCAGCAGGTAGGTAATGACGGTCTTTTGAATAACCTCATTGACGTTGTAACACCAACAGGCACTTCAGTTGGTGTCACTATTGCCGATGGCACAAATGCCGATCCTCGTTTCAACTTCGCGCTTAATGCTCCAACTGCAAATATCACTATAACTGATAGTGATTCAGAGTCCAACACGGTTCAGTTGGCCAATACAGCCGCTCATACCGGCACCATTACCCTTACAGGTGGTGTTGCAGGTCAGTTCCTGAACCTCGACGCTTATGCCGGTGCAGCTGGTTTTGGCATTGATTCAACAGGTACCGCTGTAGATCCAACAGTTACCGATACCGCTGTTACTTCAGTCCTTGTGAGTGCTGCTGTAGCAGATGCCAACCTTGTAAAGGCAGTAAAAATCACAGCCACCTCTGAACTGAGTGACGTTATCGTCCGTGTAGGTGCAGCTAACCAGAACATTCAGCTTGGCGCCGGAAACGATTCCGTAATTTTCGCTGACCGCTCAACCGTAACCCCAACAACCTCAGGCCTCACGATTGACGACACTGTCGCCGGTGGAGCAGGATGGGATGCCATCGTTCTTGATGGTTCAGGTGCCCAGCAACTTGGAGCTTCCGAGTGGACACATTTGACAGGAATCGACGAAATCGATCTCGTTGGTGCATCAAATAATTCCTCCGTACTCAATCAGGGTGCACGTGGTTCCGTTTTCGCGTATGGAGCAGGCTCAACAGTCACTCCGTTTGAAATTATTGTCACCAATCAACTTGTAGGGCAGTCTGATCTGGGCAACCGTATCGACATTATTAATAACGATGGGCTTCTTGCAGTTGGTTCCGAGAACACTGCGATAATTGACCTGCGTCCTCTTGATGGTACCCATAATGTAACCTTTACCGGGCCGAATGGTGATGGTACTGCTTACCATGCACAGCAGGTTGTTGTTGAAAATGATGTAACAGCTAATGGTGGTAACATCATTAACGGTGGTGATGCCGATGTCGTATCCACCTATGCTGCTACAGCTATAAAAACAGCACTTTGGTATGCGCAGGCCGGTGGTAACAAGGGTGGAGAAAGTGGTCTCAATAATCCTGTATCAGACTCTAATGATAACATTCTTGCAATCTACAACGATGCAAAGGTGACTGTAGGTGACCTAGCTAATACCAAAAACTTCAGCATTATCACTGCTCATAACAGCACAGCTGAAAGTACGGTTTTGGCTTTGGACTTGAATGATGCAGTAGTCGACGCCTTGGTTGATGCAAGCCATGCAGCAACAGCAGCTCAGAGAGAGACGCTAAATATCTATGCTATCGATAATGCTGCAGCCTATTCACTGCTTAACGTTCAGGCCGGTACGTTGACGGAACAGTCAAACCTATTCGTCGTCGGTAGTTATGGCGCAGATACCATCCATGCTGGTAAAGGCAATGATATCATCTATGCTGGTCAAGATGGTTCAAGCAGTAATTATGGCGCAACATACGGTGGACTTGGTGGTGACCTTATTTATACTGGTGGCAACGTTACCACAACATTAACTGATGCAATTGGATCTACCTATTCCACGCCAGGTGCTGACTGGGTATTTCTTGGATTTTCAGGTAGCCACACTTATGGCGACCATGTCATAGTTGATGCTGCGAGTGTTCTGGTTACCCTGGATGGCTTTGGCAACACACCTTCCTCTACTTATGATTTAGTATCGATCAGCGCAACCAGCACGGTTGATTTAGGTGCCCAATACGGTACAGCGGCTAGTGGAAGCGATGGAAGTGGTATAATGAGTGTGTCCGCAGGAACGACACACATTGATATCTCAGGTGGAACTGTTCATCTACGCGATACATATGGTGACATTATCACTATTGAAGCAGGAACTGTTACTCTAAGTAATACCACCACCGACACTGGCAGCACTTCTATTGCTGGCAATGAGTGGATTACAATCAGTGGAAGCAGCTCACTCGATTTGGGTATTCATCAAACAGGGTCAACAACAGGTGTAGATCATGTAACGGTACAATCTGGTACTGTAACATTGACAAACCTTTATACCAATGATTACCTGGATATAAGTGGCGGTACAACAACACTTTCATCTTCAACCAGCCACAATATCTGGATCACAGGAACAAGTACCCTTGATTTGGGTCAACATGCTTCCTACACTTCTGGGACTGCTGGCGCAGGTGACTCCATCAATGTACTGGGTACAACGACTGTTGCAACGGTGAATAATTCCACTCATGATTTAATTACGATAATAGGCTCAGGAAGCACAAATGGACCATCTTTAGTGCTTGGGGCAGCAGGTGGAGCTGATACAATCAATGCAAGCACAGGCTTTGATTCTATCGATTTGGGTGATCATGGAACTACTGGTACTTCTAGTGCAGATGTAATTGTCATTACAGGATCTGCAAGCATCCAGAATTATTCAACCCATATAATTACTCATGATGTTATTAAGGCTAGCGCAACTGCGGCTGGGGCTGTTGATGATTTCCATCTTGATATTGCTGGATTCACAACTGGTCAGTTGACAGAAACTGCAGTTGGAACTGCTTCTGCACCTCTTTCTGAGACTGCGGTTATAGGTACAACTGGGCTTTCCATCAGCACAAGCGGTGTTATCACCTTAAATGCAGCACCGACTCATTCTGGTCTTACCCTCGCAGGTGAAATCATGAATGCGTTGCAAGGTACTGCTGCTATCTATGCTGCGTTGACAACCACCGGTTCAAATCACCTTGCTGCTTATAACGACGGAGTTAACACATGGGTGTTTGACGTTACCTCGCAGAGTCACGGTGCTGTGGTTGAACTTGTTGGTGTCTCTTCATTTGCAGGCTTCAGTGATGGTACCGTAAACAATACGATCCATGTTTCACAGTAACCCTGAACCTATTCTTCTGACTAACGAATAGTATTCAGAACCTTCAAGTCTTGATGTTGCAAGCAAAAAAACCCCCGTCTCTCAAAAGGAGACGGGGGTTTTTGTTATTTAACTTGAAATGGATTTAATTACTATATCTGTATTTAGAATAAAGTACATCACTAACAATGATCTGAGTTCATGGGCTTACGAAAATCTAAAAGTTCAACTAATTATCAGCGGAGCAATCAAGTTGCGCTGTCCAATAAATTTCCGAACGTTGTTACTCTTCAATTCCAATCGGCCCTGAAGTTGCATCATCAAGGATATTTGGCTGAAGCCGAAGCCATATATAATCAGATACTGAAGGTACAACCTAATCACCTTGATACGCTGCAGCATGCTGCAATACTTGCATTTCAGAGAAAACATTTTGATAATGCGGTACTCTTGTTTGATAAAGCCCTTACCATAAAATCTGCCGACCCCAGCACCTATAGCAACAGAGGATTGGCCTTGCATGAGCTAATGCGTTATGAAGAAGCAATAGTGAGCTATGACAAGGCAATTGAAAGTAAACCAGACTTCGCTGAGGCGCATTTTAATCGAGGGATCTCCCTCCATAAATTGCTACGTTACGACGAAGCGTTGGTCAGTTATAATAAAGCAGTAAGCGTCAAACCTGATTTTGCCGCAGCTTATTCTAATTCCGGTAATGTATTACTCGAGTTGCAACAGTACGATGAAGCCCTGAAGAATTACGACAAGGCAATTACACTTCACCCGGGCTATGCGGATGCATATTATAATCGCGGAAATGCATATCGTAAGCTGAAGCAATTTGATAAGGCAGTCTCGAACTATGACAGCGCGATAGCAATTAATCCTGGCTTTGCCTTGCTGCATCATAACAAGGCGTTATCATTACACCAGTTACATCGCTATAGTGAGGCGTTGTCGAGTTATGATAAAGCGATAGAGCTTAACTATATTGATACTCAAGCACATTATAATCGTGGATTGGCATTATATGCCTTGAAACGGTTTGAGGAAGCTCTCAAGAGTTATGAAAGAGCGATAACCATTAAACCGGACTTTGTTGAGGTATACCTGAATAGTGGGAACTCATTGCTTGAGTTGAAGCGCTTTCAGGATGCCTTGCAAAGCTATGATATGGCGATATCTCTCAACCCGGACTATTTGGAAGCCTATCATAATCGAGGAATAGTGTTACATGCCTTGAAACGGTTTGAGGAAGCTCTCAAGAGTTATGAAAGAGCGATAACCATTAAACCAGACTATGTTGAGGTATACTTAAGTTGCGGGAACTCATTGCTTGAGTTGAAGCGCTTTCAGGATGCCTTGCAAAGTTATGATATGGCGATAGCAATCAATCCCGATTATGCTGAAGCTTACCATAATCGTGGATTAGCATTATATAACTTGAAACGATATGAGGATGCATTGTTGAGTTATGACCAAGCTTTAAGTTTTGACCCTGATGGTGTATTTTGGTTTGGGGAGCGCTTTCATATAAAGATGCAGATATGTGACTGGAGCAATTTTGCTGATAACGCTCATAAACTTGCTAAAAAAATTGAGGGACATCGAACAGTATCGTACTCTTTTCCTGTTCTTGCACTACTTGATTCACCGGAATTGCAAAAAGAGGCTGCGTTAATTCATGTAGAACAGTGTTATCCCTCGTCTGATGAATTTCAAATAGGTACAATGCCTCCCAAGCATAATAAAATCAGAATTGGGTACTACTCGCCCGATTTCAGTTACCATCCGGTTTCATTACTGACAGCAGAGCTATTTGAGTGTCATGACAGATCCAGGTTTGAAATTTACGCATTTTCCTTTGGGCCTGATACCAAGGATAACATGCGCCAAAGACTTGAACGTGCTTTTGATAAATTCATTGATGTACGTAACCTCTCCGACAAGGATGTTGCATTGCTTTCGAGAAACCTTGAGATTGACATAGCCATTGACTTGGCCGGTTTTACGAAACATTGCCGGACCGGCATATTTGCGATGCGTGCAGCACCTGTTCAGGTAAGCTATTTAGGGTATCTGGGGACTATGAGTGCGTCCTACATAGACTACCTGATTGCAGATGAGACATTGATTCCCGCAACAAGTCAACAGTACTATACCGAGAAAATCGCATACCTGCCATCTTATCAAGTGAACGATGCAAAGCGCAGGATTTCAGAAAAGATGTATACTCATAACGAATTGGGGATTCCAAAAGATGCCTTTGTTTTCTGCTGTTTTAATAGCAATTACAAGATAACTCCATCCACCTTTGACGGCTGGATGCGCATACTCAAACAGGTAGAGAAGAGCGTTTTGTTTTTGTATGCAGACAATGAGCTTGTTGTTACTCATTTAAAGAAAGAGGTTGAAGAGAGGGGAGTATCTCGCGATAGACTGATTTTCGGAAAACGATTGCAAATGTCGGAATACTTGGCCCGTTATAGAGCGGCAGATTTATTTCTGGATACATTGCCCTATAATGCAGGGACAACAGCCAGCGATGCCCTGTGGGCAGGCTTGCCTGTGTTAACCTGTATGGGCCACTCCTTTGCAGGCAGGGTAGCTGCAAGTCTGCTCAACGCCATTGATCTCCCTGAACTCATCACCACGAATCAGGATGCATACGAAGCTCTTGCAATAGAACTCGCCACTAACCCTGAAAAGCTTAAGAGCATCAAACAAAAACTTGAGCAAAATCGGCTTACGACGCCACTCTTTGATACCCGGCTATTTACAAACCACATCGAAGCAGCTTATACTGCCATGTATGAAAGATATCACGCAGAATTACCTCCAGAGCACCTCTACATAAAGAGCTCTCAAAAATAGGGGACGACATTCATATCGTATAGTTGTTGCTCTTATTGTAGTAATTAGTATTGTTTACGGAATCAATAAAATGAGGTTTAAAACAAAGATGAAAACCTTCCTCCATGTAGGCTGCGGCCCACAGCATAAAGATCACACCACTTCTGGGTTCAATACTCCGGAATGGTTTGAATTGCGTCTTGATATCGATAAAAGTGTTGCTCCCGATATTATAGGAACTATGACCGATATGAGTGCGGTTGAGACCTCTTCAGTTGATGCCATATTCTCCAGCCACAACATTGAACATCTCTCTCCTCATGAAGTGCCGGTTGCCTTATCAGAATTCAGGAGGGTGCTAAAGCCGGATGGGTTTGTGATAATTACCTGTCCGGATTTGCAGTCGGTTGCTGCACTGATAGCGCAGGATAAACTGCTTGAACCGGCCTATATTTCACCAGCAGGCCCTATTGCTCCGCTTGATATTTTATATGGACATCGCCCATCTTTGGCAAGAGGTAATCTCTATATGGCCCATCGATGCGGGTTTACGCAAATGGTATTAAGTGGAACCCTTAAGGCGGCAGGATTCGCTAAAGTTGCCTCCAAAAGAAGAGAACATCCGTTTTATGATCTTTGGGCAGTTGCTTCGGTTTCAGAGAGAGATGATACTGCTCTGCGTTCTCTTGCTTCAGAGCATTTCCCGGGATAATTGGACCAATTCTTTGTAGAGTAGTTTTAAACTTCCCCAAATTTTTTGAGACCATGACCGACGTGATATCAAATCCGAAAAAGCGTAAACCTCGTATTTTGTGGGCGAATGCCTTTTGCCTGCTGGATACTTCGAGCGGAGCTTCCATAGATGCAAGGGAAATGCTCCGTCAATTGTTTTTTTGTGGTTATGAAGTATCTGTTGTAGGAGCAACGGTGTTTGACTCGGAAAAAGGGGTTTCGAGGTTGCCTGTAAATTGGAGGACTTCGGTAACGGATAATAATAATGTTCTCAAGGTAGTCGATGCGCCTCTTGAGCATACACTTATTGCTACCAAAAGTTTAAATCGATTAGATATGACGGCCCGGGAATCTGATCAATGGTACTCCCTCTATGTGCAAACGATTGAATCTTTTAAACCTGATCTGGTTTTTTTTTATGGAGGTCAGGCAATGGATTTTTTGATTTCAGATGAAGCCAGGCAGCGAGGCATTCCTTGTGCGATGTATCTTGCCAATGGTAACTTCAATGGAACCCGGTGGTGCCGGGATGTTGATCTTGTGATTACCAACAGTCAGACAAATGCTGAATTTTACTACCGTAAAGATGGGATTACATCAATACCTGTTGGTCTTTTTATTGACCAATCGGCAATAAAGGCCGTAAAGCAAACTCGCAAACATCTCCTTTTTGTCAACCCGTCAATAGAAAAGGGTGCAGGGATTGTTATTCAGTTGGCCATGCTGCTTGAAAAGAAAAGAGCTGATATTCAATTTGAAGTTGTTGAATCCCGTGGCAACTGGTCTGCACTGGTCAAGCACATTACCAGCCATTATGGTGAATCTCCGCGTGAGAAGCTGGATAATGTTCTCGTGACGCCAAATACAACTGATATGCGACCTATCTATGGCCGTGCACGTTTGCTCCTTGCTCCAAGTCTCTGGTGGGAAAGTGCCGGGCGAGTTGCTGCGGAAGCAATGCTTAACGGAATTCCGGCAATCGTTACAGACCATGGCGGGCTTCCTGAAATGATTGGTAGCGGGGGCTTGAAGCTTAAACTGCCGGAAGTATGTTATGAAAAGCCCTACACCTCTTTGCCCCAGCTTGAATTGTTGCAGCCTTTGGTCGAAAAAATTATTCAGCTTTACGATAATGAGGCTTTGTATAACGACTATGTTGCCCGTGCCCGGCATGTTGGTGACACCATGCACAATATGCGCAACAGCACACAACGCCTGATGCAGGCATTTCAACCATTTTTAGAAAAGTCAGCCGGCGATAAAGGTAATGCAGTGGCTTTGGAAAAAGCACATAAACAAGGCCCGCCGGCGGTGCATACAACTCCTTCATCCACTGATAAAGACGTTTGTACTACAAGAGAGCCAATCCGGCAGCCAACAAAAGCCGAAACTACCAAGCTGCAATCAGCGCTTACATTGCAGCAACAAGGAAAGCTGGCAGAAGCGGAAGCATTATACCGGGAGATACTGCAGTCACAGCCTGATCATCTCGATGCACTGCAGCTGTTAGCAGCCATTGCCGGGCAAAAAAGAAACTTTACCTACGCCATTGAGCTATTAGACCGGGCACTCAACATCGACCCTCATCATCTCAGTTCGCTTAACAATAGAGGTGTAGCATTGCAGGAGATGAAACGCAATGAAGAGGCATTGCTGAGCTACGACAGGGTTATCGCAATCAAACCCGACTATGCACAGGCTTATTCTAATCGTGGTGTGGCGTTAAAGGATTTGAAGCGGTACGAAGAGGCACTCACAAGTTTTGACAGAGCTGTTGAGCTCAAACCAGACTACGCTGAGGCCTACTCAAATCGTGCAGTCGTGTTACAGGAGCTGAAGCGTTACGAGGAGGCACGAATCAGTTGTGAAAAGGCCATGGTATTAAAGCCTGACGATGCGGCAGCATACTCTAATCGTGGTAATGCATTAATGAAGTTGAGCCGGTACGGGGAGGCTTTGCTCAGTTATGATAAGGCGATAGCTCTTAAGCCGGACTATGCACAGGCTTATTCTAATCGAGGCGTTACCTTGTATGAGCTGAAGAGATACGAAGAGGCCCTCATCAGTTACGATAAAGCGATAGCCCTTCAGCCGGACCATGCCGATGCTTACACTAATCGAGGTGTTGCCTTAAGGGAGTTGATGCGTTACGAAGAGGCTCTTGCAAGTCATGAAAAGGCGATAGCTATTCAACCGGACTATGGCGAAGCACACTCGAATCTGGGAAATGTGTTTCAGGGATTGGGGATGCTTCACGAAGCTGAAGTCAGTTATCGCCGTGCGATGGAGCTCAAGCCGAATTATGTTGAGGGGTATAGTAATTTGCTGTTCAGCTTAAACTATTCAGCTGGTCACCAGCCTTCGTATCTTTATGGTGAGGCCTGCCGTTATGGGCAAATGGTTACACAGAAAGTTGGCAGCAGTTTTCTTTCCTGGCAGTGCAAGCCTGATCCAGAGCGCCTGCGAATAGGGGTGGTGTCGGGTGACCTTGCGAGTCATCCTGTCGGTTATTTTCTGGAGGGTATTGTAGCGCAAATCGATCAAACTCGCATTGAGTTGATTGCCTATCCGACAGTTGGAAAATGCGATGAGCTGACTGAACGGATCAAGCCATTTTTTTCGGCATGGAAATCATTGGTGAGTTTTGAGGACGAGGCAGCGGCCCGTTTGATTCATACCGATGGTGTACATGTTTTACTTGACCTTGCAGGTCATACAGCCAAAAACAGATTGCCTGTGTTTGCATATAAGCCTGCACCGGTACAGGTTAGCTGGTTGGGGTATTCCGGTACAACTGGTTTGCCGCAAATGGACTATTACCTTGCTGATCCCTATGCTTCACCAAGTGATGAGGAGAAGTTTTTTTCAGAAACAATCTATCGTCTGCCGGAAAGCTATCTTTGCTATACTCCGCCTGCTGTTCCTGCTGGCATTCTGCCGTTGCCGGCTCTTACATCGGGTCATATTACTTTTGGCTGTTTCAATAACCTGACAAAAGTTAATGATGCTGTTGTGGCCCTCTGGTCGAGGGTTCTGCATGCTCTCCCAAGTTCAAAGCTTTTTCTCCGAACTAAACAACTGCAGAATTCCAGAGTGTGTGATACCTTCATTCAGCGCTTTGCTGAACATGGTATTACATCCAGTCGACTGATTTTGGATGGAACTTTTTCTTCGAGGCTTGAGCTCTTTGAAGCCTATAACCGAGTTGATATTGCACTTGACTCTTTCCCGTATACCGGAACGACAACAAGTGTCGAAGGATTGTGGATGGGAGTGCCGGTTATTACCCGTAAAGGTGACCGTTTTATATCTCGGATTGGGGAAAGTATAGCTCAAAACGCTGGATTGGCAGACTGGATTGCTGATAATGATGACGACTTTGTGGCGAAAGCGGTCTTGCATACCCGGAATTTGGACCGTCTTGCAGAGTTGCGCGCTGGTTTGAGAGAACGCGTCCTTGCATCTCCGCTTTTCAATGCACCTCGTTTTGCGAGGAACTTTGAAAATGCTTTGTGGGATATGTGGAAGCAGTATGAATCTCGTAAAGAACTGTAATGATAAACTGTTTATCTGGAGCAAGTCACTGAATTTATTAAGCATATGTTGGAGGTCGATTAATGCATGAAAAAATTCGATTACATATAGGCGGCAAGGAACAGAAAGAAGGTTGGAAAATTCTGAATGCGTTACCTGCCAACAACGTGGATTACATTGGCGATATTCGTAATTTACAGCAGTTTGAAGATGCGAGTTGCTCAATTATTTATGCTTCGCATGTCTTGGAGCATGTTGGACAGCGTGATATGGTGGCAACGTTAAAGGGTCTCAGGAGATTGTTGATTTCAGGGGGGGAGTTAATGATTTCGGTGCCAGACCTGGATACTCTCTGTCAGTTGTTTGTCCATAAAGATATGACGATGGAGTCTCGTTTTCATGTAATGCGAATGATGTTTGGCGGGCAGGTTGATGATTTCGATTTCCATTATATCGGCCTGAATTTCGATATTCTTGTTCAGTATTTGAAGGCCGCTGGCTTTGCTTCCATCAAACGGGTCCCCGATTTCGGGATTTTCAATGATACGAGCAATTACAAGCCTTATTTCGGAGTGCAAATCAGTCTGAATTTGATAGCCTTTAACATCGGAGGGTCTATACAAACACCTGAATTATAAATCCATATTGTAGACAGAATCAGGTAGCAAGCAGGAGGGTCACCATTATTCCACAGGTTATCATAAGTTCTCATATTCTATGAATCCAAAAATATCAGTCATCTTTCCGATAAGTAATCGTAAAGAGTATCTTCGAGAGGCTATTGAGTCTGTTTTGACACAAAGCTTTTCCAATTTTGAATTACTGGTCATTGAGGATGGAATACAGCAAGAGGTTGAGGCGATAATCGGAAGTTATCGTGATGAAAGAATAAGAACTATAAAGCTTCCCATCAACATGGGGATAAGTACTGCTCGAAATGCCGGGCTGTTAACTGCTAAAGCACCCTATATTGCTCTCATGGATTCGGATGATGTGGCTTTGCATGATCGGTTTAAAAAACAATATGCATGGATGGAATGCCACCCTGATGTAACTGTGTGCGGTTCTAATTTTTGCAGGTTATTTAGTGACGGGAGGCGTGAAGCTGCCTGTAATCCTGAATTGGATGGTCATATCAAATCCCGTATGCTTATTGTGGATTCTGCTCTTCTTAATCCAACAGCTCTATTTAGAACCGATTTTGTCAGAAAATTTGATTTGCTCTACGATGCAAACCTTCCCAGAGACAACGACCATCGGTTCTATGTGGAAGTGATGCGAAAAGGTGGAACTTTTTATAATATACAGGAGGAACTTCTGCTTTATCGCAGGCACGAAGGAAACGCCACAAACAGCAGTTTGGGAGTGGATGATGAAAAAACAAGGGTCAGGGAAGTGTTGCTTCCTCTTTTTTTTCCTGAGTTAACGGGTGAAGAGGGTCGAATATTGCTTAAAGGATTTTGTGAGCATAGTACCGTTCAGATTGCTGATGCATACTTTTGTCTGTTTATCATGAATAAAGCTATGCGAGAAAATCGATCATTTTTAGGAGAGGATAGAGAGGAAATTCGTAATATCGTTAAATATTACGGTAAAAGATTGGCTAAGTCACTTGATCGACTTCATACAACTGGCGTCCCAAGCCATAAGTGAATTATACCAATTTAGACGAATTAAAAAGGTAGTCGAGGAGATCAGAAAATCATAATCTTGTTATTTATCACTCAAGCCCGTCAGACTACTAGTAAATTTTATTGCCAGGTTTTATTTTTGCATCAAGATACATCTCATCACATTCCTTAGTAATCGCTTTTCGAATATCATCATTTAAATCATTCGTTACAACAATATGATCATTAGTGATATTATGAAAGATATCAGGGATACGTGATTTAATAAATACTTGCATAACATCATTAACAGCATCTTCAGTCACATCCCTTAAATCCTCAGCCCAATAAACACCCTTTGAGTATGAACCAATAATAATTTCATATGAAGGGAAATAATCAACAGCATCAAAATCTCTAACTATTTTATCTACTGCAGCACGAATAATACTTTTTGAGGCAATAGTAGATACAATTACGTTCCGTTTTTCATAGGTTGCAACTAAAGAAACAGGCGAGACGGTTAATAATATTCTCGCCTTTGGGTTATTAGATAAAATTATATTCACGACTTTAGTAAAATCACCTACTATTTCCGAAAAAGAATAATTTATAAATTTATGTTTACGAGGAGAATATTCCCCGGCCACCGCACCGGGGAGTACCGGATAACAGTATTCCTGATCGACGTTTATCCACGCCTCAGTAAGACCGATTGTAAAAACGAAAACATTCATAGTTACTATCATTGATTTAACAGCAGACAAATGATAATTGCGATCTGCCATTGCCTGCTTAACCGATGCAAAGCCGATCGGGACGGCTCTGGGTCGCAACATATCAATTATGCGACCATCTTTTCTTTTACAAAAATCATAAATAGTATTTCTATACCCAAACGCTTGTTCTAAAAGTTCTAATAACTGTCTAACCGTGTATATATTTCCATATCTGGCTGAAAAAACATTATATCCATGGTCGCAATCTTCCGGAATTAATGGGTGTCTTTCTTCAGTAATTAATAGATGTCCTCCCATTTCTGAAAGTTTTTTGGCAAAATGCTGAGCAAAGCACGACCCTGCAGTAGCAAATATATCTGCAGCGGCAAACTGATATTTTTTCCCATAATCAAAATCAACATCAATAATATTTTCAGCAGATATACTGGAGCTCCAAAAATTTTCTTTTGGCAAATTTTTATATGGATTCATTGAGTTTAACCTTTTATCAGCATTTCTAAATCACGCAGCAATAGTTCTCCATAATATTTATTAGCATGCGTCAAACCTTCTGCGTACTCTAACTTTAACAAGCCGTCTATATTAAAGGCGTCTGCTGGTTGTGTTAAAACAATACAATTAATGGAGGTTAGTGCAGACGTTAATTTTCTGCAATAGCGTCTATACAGCTTTAATCGCAATGAGTCTGAAACAAAACCATATCTTCTTACTAAATCAATAAGAATTTCTAAGTCATCAGCTAATTCTGGACTTTCTCGTGGCGGAGGACATAAAATGTGAATTAGAGGATTTGGCACAAGCCCGCGTATAATACGTAGTGGGTGATAGATAGCTGAAACCCACTTTTCAATATGTAAGTCAATATAGGTAGTATCTACTATTTGAACGCCATTAAAATAGCTATGAATTTCTTCGTCAAGAAAATCATATTCGGGTAGCGAATTTATCATTGCATACGCATGTTCATTCCCAAAAAGCATAGAAACTATGGGAATATCTCCACTCCATCCTTTAATAATCTTTAAAAAAACATTATTGATAACATATTCAAAATTGTTTTTATTTTTTATTTTTATATTTTCAATTATTTTAAAAGTACTTGAAAGGTGCCATTTTTGATGAATATTTATCCCAAAAGCGAAATTTGTGACATTGCAATTAAGATTAAAAGTATCGCTTTGTGTCACAATTTCTCTTTCATGTTTAGTACGCCAATCTGTAATGGCATCAAGCACGCTGATTATATGGCTATGCCCTAATATACACACGTCAACCATAATTGTATTTTAGTGAACTCAGCTTACGTTCTTTCATTCAGTTGAGCTTTGTGATTTAATTAATTAACTGATGCAATATACTGGATATATTGTTATTATCAATAAGAGTTTTTTGTTTATTAGTATTTTATTTGCTGTTAAATATTTATAGGTAGTGGGGAAATACTTTCTGAGAAACGCAATTAATTATATCGTTATACGTTATCTTGGTTTGTGTTTGTTTATTTTCTTAAACTGTCGCTGTTACTCACTGAGTATTGTGGGAACTTTTCCCATTGGTTGGGAATTCTTGTAAACGATGGGTAAGCTTAAATATTGGTAATTTTTATTAAAACAGTTTTTTTAAATTTTTCAGGACTTTCTTTTTTCCCGGACACTACTGCTTATGGATCGTATTTTTATAGCGCAACCGAATCTTACAGGTAATGAGCGAAATTATATTCTTGATTGTCTTGATACTAACTGGATTTCATCCATCGGGAAATATGTAGCTGCTTTTGAAGAAAAATTTGCCAGTTTCTGTGGTGTCAAGCATGCAATTGCAACCAACAATGGTACTGCCGCGCTTCATTTGGCACTTGTTGCTTTACGGCTGAAGTCAGGTGATGAGGTCATCATTCCTACAGTAACGTATATTGCTACGGCTAATGTTATTCGCTATTGTGGAGCGACACCTGTGCTGGTTGATGTTTCTCCCGGTACCATGAATATTGATCCATTTGAAATTGAGGGCAAAATCACTCATAATACGCGCGGGATCGTTCCGGTGCACCTTTACGGACACCCTGCAGAGATGAATCGTATCAATGAAATTGCTGATCGTTATGGGCTTTGGGTTGTTGAAGACGCCGCAGAAGCACATGGTGCTGAATTTATCGATCGAAGGGTGGGTGGGCTCGGCACGTGTGCTGCGTTTAGCTTCTATGGCAATAAAATCATCACGACCGGAGAGGGTGGTATGATAACTACAAATAACGATGATCTTGCTGCAAGGTTGAAACTGTTTCGTGGTCAGGGAATGGATGACAAGCGTCGCTACTGGTTTACGGTTATCGGTTATAACTATCGGATGACAAACATTCAGGCTGCGATTGGTTTAGCTCAAATGGAAGCGGTCGACGAAGCTCTGCTTTACAGGGAACAACTTGCAGTTTGGTATAATGATGCGTTAAGTTGCCTGCAAGAAGAAATTATTCTGCCAAAACAACAATCCTGGGCGAAGCAGGTTTACTGGATGTATACTATTTATTTGAGGGATGGGGATGAGAAGAGGCGCGATAAAGTAATGGATAAACTCGATGAACTTGGGATTGAAACCCGTCCGGTTTTTTATCCCATGCATGTTCTTCCGCCATATCAGGAGGATGCCATATATCCTGTTGCGGATCTTTGGGCCGGGAGAGGAATAAATTTGCCGACGCATCAGGCTTTGACACAAAACGACGTGTTCAGGGTAGCTGATAGTTTAAAAAAGGTTTTTTCATTGCCATGAAAATCGCATTATGCTCTACATTTGTTCCATTCATTTATGGCGGGGGAAGAAATATTGTTGAGTGGCTACAATCCATGCTTGAGCAGGAGGGACATCACGTTGAGCGAATCTATTTGCCTCAGGTCGATACGCCGGATTTACTGTTTCGCCAAATGGCGTCATATAGGTGGATTGATGTATCATCGGCTGACCGTATTATTTGCTTCAGGCCCCAGTCGCATTTAATTGATCATCCTCATAAAGTTTTATGGTTCATCCATCACCTCCGATTCTTTTATGATTTATGGGAAACTCCTTATCGATCTTTTCCAGATGATGCCAAACATAGGGGTATTCGTGATGCCCTTTATGCCGCGGATACCGCAGCATTACTTGAGGCAAAGAAGATTTTTACAAACTCCCGGGTAGTATCAAGCCGCCTCAAAACTTTCAATATGATTGATAGTGAAGTGTTATATCCTCCTGTTTTTCAACCTGAACGATTTTACAGCAGGGGTTATAATAATGAGATTGTCTACATCTGTAGAATGGAGCATCATAAACGACAGCATTTGCTTGTCAAAGCGATGCAATATTCACAAACACCAGTATGCTTAAGGTTAAGCGGTTTATCTGGAGATTTGAGGTATCTCAATTCATTACAGCATCTTATCTCAGATTTAGACTTAAAAAAACGGGTGATACTTGATCACCGCTGGATCAGTGAAGAAGAGAAGGTGGAATATTTGGCCGATTGCTTGGCTGCGGTATATCTACCTTTTGATGAAGACTCTTATGGTTACCCCAGTGTTGAGGCAGGTCATGCTTCGAAGCCACTACTGACGACCACTGACTCTGGTGGCGTACTTGAACTTGTTAGTAATGGGGTCAATGGTTATATAACTGAACCCGACCCAAAAGCTTTGGCTGAAGCTATGGATAAACTTTATATGGATCGTCAAAACACTCGGGCTATGGGAAAAAATGCCTTGGCACGATTAAGTGATCTGAATATTTCCTGGTCTCATGTTCTCAAAAGATTATTGGCATGAAAGTGCTTATAGTTAATACTATGGCCCCATTTGTATGGGGTGGGGCCGAAGAGTTGGCTACTCATCTGCAAAAAAATTTAGTTATAGCAGGCCATGAAGCTGAGGTACTGCGTATTCCATTTCAATGGGAGCCAGCTCAGCGATTACCATCGCAGATGCTTATGGTTCGAGCATTTGAATTGTCTAATGTTGATCATGTAATCGCGCTTAAATTTCCGGCATATCTTATTCGGCATCCCCGAAAAACATTGTGGTTACTTTACCAATATTGCCAGGCTTATGATCTTTTTGATGCTGGCCAAACTAACTTGCTAAACAGCTACTTAGGTGCCGATATCCGTACTCTCATAAAAAATGCAGATAATGAAAGTTTTGCTGAGAGTAGAAATATTTTTACCAATTCAGAGGTAACCAGTAAGCGTTTAAAAAAATACAACGGATATGATGCAACAGTTCTGATTCCTCCCATTAATGATCCTGAATTATTTATTGGGGGTGAAAATAATAGAGGCGGCTATATCTTTGCAGGTGGGAGAGTGAACGAAATGAAGCGCCAGTATCTGTTGCTTGAGGCCATTAGCAAGACCACTAAAGAGGTGAGACTTATTATTGCTGGCCCGTCAGACTCTCCTGAGGATGCAGAAAAATTGAGGAAAGCTGTGCGGCGCCTCGGGCTCGAAGATCGAGTAAAACTCGATCTTCGTTTTTTACCTCGCCAGACTTACGCTGAATATGTGAATCATTCGAGCGCAGTTGCATATCTGCCTTTTGACGAAGACTCTCTCGGATATGTTGCCATGGAAGCTGCTATTGCAGGAAAGGCTCTTATCACAACAACAGACAGTGGAGGTGTATTAGGTTTGGTAAAACATAATGAAACAGGTTGGGTGGCTCAGCCTGACATTTTTTCACTGGCAAATGCAATGAATGAGATCTGTTGCGATATGCAGAGAACAAAAATATATGGGTTGTCGGCTAAAGAACTTTTGCTCAGTTTTGATATTAGTTGGCCGAAAACAGTGGAGGTACTTTTGCAGTGAAGCTGGTTATCTTTACTCCGGTCATTAAAATATCTGCAATTGGCAGTATGTCTTCTCTTATCACACGAACCCTTGTTTCACAAGGGCATGAGGTAGTAGTAGTACGTACTGAAAGTCCCGGGTTTTATGAGGAGGATGTACATGACTTTAATGTTGAACAAACTTCGTGGGGTAACATGGTTAAAGTTTTTAAATATATAAGGGAAGCGGATATACTGGTTTATCAGATTGGCAATAACTATGGTTTTCATCAAGGATCTCTTGAATGGTTACCAGGATATTCTGGTATTGTTTGTCTTCATGAATTTTTCATTGGTCATTTGTTTTATGATTGGGCTCAAAGCAATTATCAGCATGCGTATAAAATACTTCGACATTGGTATGACGAAGAGGTCGCGCAGAGGTTCTTTGATGAAGGGAGTGGAGATGCTTTCACAGAGCGGACGTGTGATGTTTCACCAATGACTGAGTGGATTTGTTCAATGGCAAGCGGCGTAGTTACCCATAGCAGTTGGGGAATTAATCGTGTCCTCAATTCCTGCCCAGGTCCAGTTTACAGGGTTCCATTGGCATGCGATGTTCCATATTATATTCCTGATAAGAGTACTTCTCTTTTTTGTAGTACTCAATTCACTACTGCTGAAAATTATGCACAAAAAATTACTGAATGTGCTTCATTGTCAAACAAGGCAAATCCGGTAATTGCAGCCGCTAATTATTTTGCAAAAGTAATGTACGGTTGGGGTGCTGCTGATGAGTTATATGTTTTGGAAAACACTATAAATCCTTTGCGTATATTTGAGGACACTTAATCTAATCAGATTTTAACATATACAAGTGTTTGCCGGGTGTTGCTTTATCTTTAGATTATTATAATATAATATAATGGCAGTTGGTCACATAAAGAGATGACGAAATCAGATGGATAAAGTTCACCGAAATTATGTTGATATAAAAGTTGCTTTTTCTTCTGCAGCGAAAAACTTATCTATAGAGAAGGCAAAAAAATTTCTTCACATTGGTTGCGGGCCAAAGCATAAAAATCAAACTACAAGGGGCTTTAATACTGTGGGGTGGAATGAAGTGCGACTGGATATAGATAAAAGCGTTCTCCCTGATATAATAGGCAGCATGACAGATATGTCTGCAATTATGGATTCTTCAGTTGACGCCATATTCTCAAGCCATAACATCCAACAACTTTATCCTTTTGAAGTCCCGGTAGCTTTGGCAGAATTCAGACGAGTGCTTAAACCAGATGGCTTTGTTGTGATTATCTGCCCTGATTTGCAGGCCGCGGCCGCACTTATAGCAGCGGATAAACTGACGGAACCTGCCTATACATCATCAGCAGGGCCTATTGCCCCAATAGATATTCTCTATGGTCATCGACTTTCTATTGCAAACGGAAACCTATATATGGCACATCGATGCGGCTTCACCCAGAAAGTACTGAATGGAACCTTACAGGCCTGTGGATTTACAGCGCTAATCGGTATCCGACGTACTTACCCATTTTATGAGCTTTGGACTGTTGCATCAGTCTCTAACAGGGATCATGACGCTATGCGTGCTATAGCAGCGGAGCATTTCCCCAAATAAAGATGTGATGACTTACCAAGGTGGTCAACCTGACCTGTTCAATCAGATTATAGTTCTGGGCGCCAGCGGTCATGCAAAAGTGTGTATTGAGTTACTGCGTGCAATGGGTGAAGAGATCTCTTTTTGTGTTGGAATAGAAGAAAGTCCTGATCAATGTATTGGCGTACCGGTTCTTAAAGGTGATGAAAATTTGGATCGATTGCGGAGTGAAGGATATTACAGAGCATTCATAGCAATCGGATCAAACCATCTCAGATTGCGTTTAGCTTTACGAGTAATTGGACAGGGCTATCAATTAGTTAATGCAATCAGTCCACAGGCGTTTATTTCTCCAACAGCTCATTTAGGATACGGGGTTGCAATCATGGCGGGCGCTGTTATCAATTCGGAAGCAAGCATTGGCGATCTTGCAATTATCAACACTGGAGCCATAATAGATCATGATTGCCGGATTGGCAAAGCTGTTCATATAGCACCTCAATGCGGATTATCAGGTAATGTGATTATAGGTGACCTAAGTATTCTGGGAATTGGCTGCAAGGTTATTCCGAAAATTCAAATAGGAGATCAAGCCATTATTGGGGCAGGAGGGGTTGTTATTTCAAATATTAATAGTGGTTCAACCGCTGTCGGTGTACCTGCTAAAGTTATCAAGCCATAAGTCAGCCAATAACAATATTATTGCGATAGTACCAATTCCTGAATACTCACTCTGGGCGGTTGTTTCGGGGATTGCCTCAAGCCGCCTATGGCTCTGAAAATCGGCAATTTAGATGGCTCCATAAGGCTGAGTTCCTCAATCAAAAGAACTCAGCTGAAAGAGTTCAATTTTTAGATTGACGCATCATTTAATATACGAGTTTCTCCTTCCTCATGTCTGCGATACAAGCTTTGAATTGTCGATTGAGAAGGTAGCGTCTTGGATAGCAGGTGTATACATCGACATCCAGCAAATTCCAGACTTGCCCACCAATGAAGTCCAACTTTATCTGCTAAAGCACGAAGCCCGCCTTCAGACAAAAAGGTGATGTGCTGGCCAAAATCTTGAGCAAGATAAGGTCAAATGGATGGGTCGGGATAACGGTTGGCATCATAAAGTTCAGCGGTGATAAGTAGAATACCACCTGTCGCGAGACGAATAGCAAGTCTTTTTAAAAAGTCTGCTGTATCAACTGTGTGCTCAATTACTTCTGTTGCGGTGATCAGGTTGAAGTTACCTTCCCGCAACTCAGATAAAATATAGGGCTCTATAAAAAACAGGACTTGTATAGAGGTCATGTCCCCATGCCTCTCCTCCTTCGTCTCTTAATAGACGGACTAACAGTCCTAATCCGGCACCCTCATCAAGAGATTTTAATTGTTTAGGTAAAAGATTCAGTGCACGAAGACGTCTAATTACCCGGTAAACAACTTGCGAACGCATTAAACAACCAGTATCAGGGTCCGGGCGTCCCTTGTGGTCGCCCGCCGTGGGTGCGAAGCAAATACTGAATGATTTCAGAAAAATTCTGCAGAGTTACTTCTTGCAGATGGTTTATCAATCGGCTGTAAATGGGGAAGACGGTGCAAGCTCTGATCGTCCGTTTTAATCATCATTCTTAGACAGCACTGCGCTGTTTATACTTTTTTCAGTCAAACTTTTGTATTTTTTTTATGAGGCGGAGGTGTTTTTTGTTATAGTATAACGGTAATTTCCGGTTTCCCGTTATATTATAACACTATAGGTAACAAATAGAAAGCTATTTTTATTATAAATCGCGTTACTTGACTTTATAAAACGCCATCCTTTTCTTTGCTACTTGAAATTAATTATGAAGATATTCATTAACGTCAGGAATAATCACAATCAATGGGGTGGTGATATAGCAGTTATCAACGCATTACATGATGGACTTCAACGCATAGGAATACCTGCCGAAACTCATCCAGATATAAGTAAAGCTAACAGCTTCGACCATACAATTATAACTAATTCATGCACAGATCTTCGCAAGACAGCTGAATATTTGATAGAAAACAGAATTGCCTACTCTGTTTTGCCCTTTCATGAAGACTTTCTGTTGTACTACCCAACCTGCATAGGATTCTACAAATTAGTAGATGGAATGCTCAATCAGAAAAAGCTGGAGGGTGTATCGATAGATTTAAAAATGATTTATGATAATCCATATTTATCGAATTATTTAGGTCCACAACCCCTACCAACGGGATTCATAAACGCAAATGTTTTTAAACAAGCCCATGCGGTACTTCCTACCAGTGAATTTGAGGCCAAAACCGTTACAAGAGATTCCCCAAATGCAAAGATTAATGTATGCCAATGTCCTAACATTATATCAAATAAATTTACTGGGAAAAGCAATGACTCTTTCTTGAAATTAACAAATATTAATGAAGGCTATATTTTACAAGTAGGGAGATTGGAAACTCGTAAAAACCAGTTGGCATCCATATTAGCATGTTACGATATACCAAAAACACTTGTTTTTATTGCAACTAAAGGCTATCAACCCCAATACACAAAAAGCGTTATTACAGCAATCAAGCAAGTAAGAAAATATCCGACAATCATAGTATCGGAAGAAATTCCTTCCATACAAGATGGAATGCTAAAAGTCATCGCAATGCCTGACGGGAAAAAACTGGATTACTCAATCTTAGAATCAGCTTATCAACATGCAGCAGTAAATTGTCATCCGGCATTCTATGAATTACCCGGATTAACGTATCTGGAGAGTATGTACTGCAAAATTCCCACTATAGTGAGTGAATGGACTTCTGCACAAGAATTTATTTCAGGCATTGAAGGTCAAGACTATTGGATGGTTAAGCCCTTTGATTTAAAATCCATACGAAAAGCAGTTATTGCCGCTCTATACAAAAATAACGAACTGCCCTTTACGGGAAAAGTCACTTGGCAAAGCATCGATGAATATGCGAAATCGGTCATTTCAAGCGTGCTAAGCAGTTACTGAGCATTATTTGATGAATATTATTATTTCTCTGCATGAGTTTCTTTCCTATAAGCGTTCCTCTCTTGAGTTTATTGTAGCGTTGTGTCGCAACCGGGGTAATCATACGATTATCCTTGCTCTTGACGGCCTATTTGCTTATACGGTTGATAAAATCCGTAGCGCTTTTGAGGGGATTATACCGCCAGAAAACATACGCCTATGGTATTCGCCTGCTGGATTGGCACCCTTTTGCCATGAGCATGTTGCCTGGCGATCCCGTGTTTGCAAGATGTTGCTGGATGGTTTTGTAAAGAGCATGCAACCAGATGTGGTCCTGAACTCAGAAGTGATTGAGGGCGGTCTTCTCGGTCTCATGGGGCCTATGGGATCTTTATACATTTCCGGCATCGACCTTGAGGAGCAAGCGAGGCTTGCACTTGGAACCCTTGAGATGTGGTATCAACAACAGCAGGCAGATGCAGCATCCTCCAACGCTCAGATTCCAAAGCTCCGACCTAAGTTGGCGTATCTGTCGCCCCTTCCTCCAGAGCACTCAGGTGTCAGCGACTACAGTGCAGAGCTTTTAGTTGAGTTATCCCGTTTTTATGAAATTGATGTGGTGGTGGAGCAAAAAACGGTATCTGACCAATGGGTCAGTGATAACTGCGCTCTTCGCACCGTTACCTGGTTCAGGAATCATGCCGGCCGGTTTGACCGCATACTCTATCATATTGGCAACTCCGCGTTTCACCTCCACATGTTTGACCTGATCAGTGAGTTCCCGGGTGTGGTGGTTCTCCATGATTTTTATCTTTCAAATGTTCTTGCGGAACGCGATTATTCGGGGAGTGCACCAGGCAGTTTTGCTGCAGCGCTTTACCGTTCGCACGGGTATGCAGCACTGCTTCAGCTGCTTGCTGCTCCGAACAGCCGCCGCGATATTGTTGCAGCCTATCCTTGCAGCTTCTCTGTGTTGCAGCATGCTACAGGGGTGATTATCCATTCAGAATATGCTCAATCGCTTGCCAAAAGGTACTACGGCGACAACATAGTAAAACGTATGGCATTGATTCCCCTTTTGCGTGCTCCTGTTCAAACCATTGACCGTGATGAAGCTCGTCGGGCTTTAGGATTTAAGGCTGATGATGTGGTGGTGTGCAGTTTTGGTGGCCCGGAATACATAAAGCTGAATCACTTGCTGATTGAGGCGTGGCAGGCTTCAAGCCTGAGTAAGGATGAGCGTTGTATACTTATTTTTGTTGGTGAACTCAATCAAAGCGACTATTGCAAGGCACTGTGGCAATATAGTAAGCAATGTGGCAGCAGAATCCTTATGTCGGGGTGGCTGCCTAAGGAGAAGTACCGGCAATACCTTTCGGCGGCTGATATCGGGGTGCAGCTACGCACTGTGTCGAGAGGTGAAAGTTCGGCTTCGGTGCTGGACTTTATGAATTATGGTGTAGCTACCATTCTTAACGCCAATGGGAGCATGGCTGAACTGCCGGAGGAGTGCGTGATGATGCTGCCTGATAAGGTATCGGTTCATGAGCTGAAAGATGCGCTGGAAACTCTTCGTGCTGATTCCTTATTGCGCCGGCAGCTTGGCGATAATGCCCGTAAGTATATTACTGCTAAGCGCTCACCAGCCCTTCTTGCTGAACGGTATGCAGCGGCCATTGAGCGGTTTTCAGAGGGCCCGGAAGCTATTCGCAGTTCCATTCTGCAGAAGATTGCCCAGGACAAAACCATTCCGAATAATGAAGCTACGCTTTTTTCCGTTACTGAGGCAATTGCTGATACCTTTCAGCGTCCTTTGCAGCGGCAGTTGTTAGTTGATATCTCTGCTCTTGTTCTGGTTGATGAAAAAACCGGTATACAAAGGGTTGTTCGCAGTATTGTGAAAACTCTTATTGATAATCCTCCTCCCGGGTTCCGCGTTGAGCCAGTCTACGCGGCGCCTGACACGCCATACCGTTATGCCCGCCGCTTTACCCTGAAATCATTCGGGTTCCCTGAAAATATGATTGCTGATGACGTTGTTGAAATACAGCCAAAAGATATTTTCTTTGTGCCTGATCTACAGCTTCAAGCGGTGCAATGCCAAAGGGATTATTTTTTGAGAATCCGGAATATGGGAGCCTCGGTATTTTTTCTGGTTCATGATATTTTGCCGATACGCCGTCCTGATTTTGTCTCAGAAGGTTACTTGCATGACTTTCGGCGGTGGCTTTTTGTGGTAGCCCAGAGTGACGGGGCTATTTGTATATCAAAAACCGTTGCTGATGATCTTTTCTGCTATTTGAACCAGGTAAAGCCTGAACGTATAAGCTCTTTTTTAATAGGGTGGAACCACCATGGCGCCGATATTGCAGCAAGCATTCCGTCCAAAGGCCTGCCTGTCGGGTTTGAAGAAACCTTGCTGAAACTTGCCAAGGCACCCCTCATCTTGATGGTTGGGACGGTAGAGCCGCGAAAAGGTTATGAACAGGTCGTTAAGGCTTTTGAACTACTTTGGAGAGTAAATCATGAGATACAACTTGTTATTGTAGGTAAAAAAGGGTGGATGTTTGAGAAGCTTGCGGAATGCTTGCAGGGTCACAAAGAACTCAATAAGCGACTTTTTTGGTTGGAAAACCTTAGTGATGAAGGGCTTGAGAAACTTTATGCCGCGGCCGATGGTGTTGTAATGGCGTCAGAGGGAGAGGGATTTGGGTTGCCGCTCATCGAGGCGGCTCAGTATGGATGCCCTATCCTTGTACGCGATTTACCTGTGTTCCGTGAGGTTGCCGGAAACCATGCTACCTATTTTTCCGGAAACTCTCCAACTCAACTTGCTGATAAACTTAAGGTTTGGATTGCAAACCTTAAGAATGGTTCAGCTATCCAATCAACAGGGATGCCATGGTGTACCTGGAAAGAAAGTGTTACACAGATTGTTGGACTTTTGACACAATGTCATCACAAAAACTGGCTCTATCGACTGGAGCCAATAAATCATGACTCTCCATTTTTAGGGGTTTCATCACTTGAAAAACCATATAAAAAAACATTTCTCCACATTGGGTGCGGTCCAAAGCATAAAAATCAAACCACACGAGGCTTCAACACTTTTGAATGGAATGAAGTTCGGTTAGATATAGATGAAAGTGTGGTTCCTGATATAATAGGAAGCATGGCAAATATGTCTGCAGTGGAGAATTCTTCAGTTGACGCCATATTCTCAAGCCATAATATTCAACAACTTTATCCTTTTGAGGTGCCGGTTGCATTTGCAGAATTCAGACGAGTGCTTAAACCAGATGGCTTTGTCGTCATTACCTGCCCGGATTTGCAATCGGTGGCCGCTCTTATAGCAGCGGATAAACTGATGGACCCTGCATATACTTCACCAGCAGGGCCTATTGTCCCATTGGATATTCTTTATGGTCATCGAAGTTCGATTGCCAACGGAAACCTCCATATGGCACATCGATGCGGCTTCACACAGAAAGTACTGAATGGAACCCTTCAGGCATGTGGATTAAAGCCGCTTATCAGTAACCGACGTACTTACCCGTTTTATGACCTTTGGACTGTTGCCTCAGTCTCTTACAGATCTCATGCCGCAATGCGTGCCTTGGCAGCAGAGCATTTTCCTTAATAAAGATTTGGTATGGCTATACTTCCAGTGGTATTAACACATACACGCTTCCAATTAATACTGTCACCCAAATGCGATTTGTAAATCGCTTTGTTTTGATAGTGCATATTGTAGTTATTTTGGTGGGCACCTAATGATCCAAGACCTGCTCCAGTCTTAATATTAACAGCACAGACCTCTCCATTAGGCAATATGTAAGCATACGAGTGGGTTTTAGGATTTTTATTTATTTTCAAAACATCCCCGGTAACAAACTCATGCATTTCCATTAGTTGGGCAATTGTTCTGCCAAATAAATTCGGGCCTGTGGGGCACAAGGCATTATACCCATAGTAATTTTTTTGTGAGTGTTCAATAATCTTTCTTATGATAGATTCAAACAGTGCCAATTTTGGCAGTGCAAAAATCAATGAGTTAGAGACAATCCAAGGTGCTTGGCTGAAGCCATCTCGAAATATCAATATTTTCCTTGAATTAAGGATGTTATCATCAATACCGTTATAAAAATATGATGAAATATCGCTATATAAACCTCCGTACTCATACAAAAGACAGTACCGTCCGAGGTCTGCCTTGTATGCCAGTGGGATCAAATTATCGTAGGCTGCTAGCGTTTCATTGTCGAATTTATGGAGTATAAATTCCCGAAGATTTTCATCTGAATATAATTCGTGATGAAAATTCGGATGACTATTTTTAAAAGAATTTATATTAGATAAAATTCTCCATGGGACATCAAGCGACTGGCTTGATAAGTTTCCTGTCAGGTATATCGAATGAGCTCTTGGCATATATTAGACAATATTGTTGATAAATCTGGCTCTTCGCGGAAGTTAATGGAATGAGGGGATAAAATCGTAGACTGAAGTATTTCAATCCCATGCTTAAAGATGCAAAAACTTACTGACCATTACCAACAACTCTTAGGGTTTCCAGCGGTCTGGA
>Ga0194047_10000426_pt1 | contig 28620 bp, 29 predicted proteins | sample JunL225m_MetaG_2_FD_160070 | JGI IMG/M metagenome (GOLD analysis project Ga0194047, IMG submission 160070) | Anoxic zone freshwater microbial communities from boreal shield lake in IISD Experimental Lakes Area, Ontario, Canada - Jun2016-L221-5m | ecosystem: Environmental > Aquatic > Freshwater... | reverse complement strand
GCGGTTGTGGTGCTCAGTTCAACAGGGCGTGGTGAGGAGTCCTTGAGCAGAACCGTGCCGACCACAGGTGCTCCGTTGGCGGCCACTCCGGTCAGCATCCCGGCGGCCTCCGCTGCGGTGCCGCCGCCGCCGCCTCCGCCGCCGCATCCGGCAAGCGTCAGGGCCAGCAGCATGCCGAGCACTACAGCAATCAATCTGGATTTTGCGTTCATGGGATTTTCCTTCCGTTTGGATCGCGCCGCTTTCCGGTCGATGAATAAAAATGGGACGATTTCCCATTTTTATTCAGGATCCCTGTCGCCGTCAAGTGATTCCGGTGATTTTTTTCCGGCGCAACCGGTTTGCGGCGGGGCCGGCAAACCGGCTCCGGCCCTGCTCAATTCACTGGGAAAATTTTTGTCGGCGCGGATGGACCGGTGGCCGGGTGAGCTTTCTAGTCGTCGATCTCGATCCGGCTTGCGGTCAGGATGGCGCCGCTGAGCGTGCCATAGACCTGCACGCGGACACCTTTGCCCAGCGTGCCGTTGCCGGTGATGCGGGCAGTGTCAAACTTCACCGTGATTCCGTTCAGGCTGAAGGTGCCGGCGGCCTGGTTGAAGTTGTTGGCGATGCCTTCGAGCTCCGTGCTCGTTGCCCCGCTCGAACCGCCGCCACTTGATTGGGTGCCGAGCATGAAGGTGACCGTATTGACCAGCCATTGGCCATTGACCAGCGAGGCATTGACCGTGACGTACTTGCCGTTGCCGAGGTCGGCGCCGGTGCCGCCGACATAAAACGGCGTTGCCGCCAGAATCGCCGGAACCGGCGTTGCGCGGTTGTCCGGAGTGATCGTGAATGCCTGCGTCGCAGAGGTGAAGCCGCTCACTACGCCGCTGAGATCATCGACGCTGCCGCTCGACTCGCTGTCGAACTGGACGGTTGCGGCGCTTACGGCATTGTTCGCAACGGTGCCGCGTATCTTCACATAGACGTTGTTCTGCAGACCGGTCGCTGAACCGGCGGAGAACGCGGCGGCGCTCGCGTTGACCAGCGTGCCGCGCACCTTGAAGTTGGCAACGCTGACAAAATTGGTAACGGTACCGGTCAATTCGGCCTGCACCGAATCGCTCCTGTACTGGGTAATGCTGGTCGCCACCAGTTTGTTGGTGGCCTGATCGAAGCTGCCGCGGACGATCAGGCTGACGCCGTTGGCCAATATAAGAGAACCCGGCGAGAGTGTCGCGGAGGCGGCATTTACCGTGACGCCGGCCACGGTGAAGCTGGCGTTGTTGACATAGTCGCTGACAGCGCCGGTCAGGCGCAGGTCGCCGATGGCGGTGCTGAGTTTTCTGATCTTGATGGATGTTGCCGTCAGGTTGGTGCCCGAGAGGGGAGCGCTGCTGAACACCGATACCCGCTCGCCGTTGGCAAGGCTCTGTCCGGTCGGCGTGATGACCGTGCTGCCGCCGTAATTCACCTTGAGTCCGCCGAGCGTGAAACTGCTGCTGTTCAACTGGCTGATCGTGCCGCCGACGCGCACCGCGCAACCGCCGCTGCAGGTGCCGGGCTTGAGCTCGATGCGCGAGGCGGCGACATAGGGACCGGCGCCATCGGTTCTGGGCAGCCCGTGTACCTCGATCCGGTCGCCGCCCTGAATGTCGGAGAACTGGGCATAGCCGCCATATACGGTAAGCGGCAGCGCGGGATCGGCAGAGTTGGCCAGGACCCGGGTTCCGGCGACAGTCAAGGTATTGGCAGTGCCGATTGCGGAGACGATGCCGATCACTTCGGGGTAGATATGCACAGCCGTGGCATTGCCGCCGGCATCTGTTTCCACTTCCGCCTGCTGCCCCATTCTGACCAGAGTCCGGGACAACGGCAGGGTGCCGGCACTTTCTCCGGTGAGGTCGTAGCTGGCAGTGCTGTCGGGATACCGGGTGCCTTCAACGATCACGCTGCCAAAGCCGGTGATGGTGCCGGCAATCACGCCCGTGCCGCCCGAACCGACGCCGGCGATCAGCGCGGCTATGCCTGCGCCGCCGCCGCAGCCCGCCAGGCAGAAAACCAGTGCCAGGGCGGCAATGCCCCTCAATGTTCCGGTTGTCATGATTTGCCCCCTGCTTTCACTGTGCCGCCGCGCGCTTTGTCAGCCACGACCGGTGTCGAATAGAAATAGTTGCCCAAGCGGAACCGATGAGACGACTCGACGCCTTTGTCCTGGGCGCAAAGCTGATTGGCCAGCTTGATGAGCTCCCGGGAAAATTCTGCCCAGCGTGCCCGACTGAATTCCTCGAGTTTGTCCACCGAGACTTTGCTGAGGTCGTTGCCGAAAACGGCTTGTTCCAGCAAGGGTTGGTCGCCGCCGCGCAGATTCGAGGCTGCCGCCGAGATGTGGTCCTGAAGGTTTGCCGCGAACATGGCGAGCATTTCGCCCAAGTCGTCGCGAGGAATGAAGCTTTCCCTGACCAGGGCAATCCGCTCCGCTTTGCCTTCCCCCTCGTGGCGGACCATGCCCTGAGCTTCCATGGACTTGAGCACCGACCCGGGATGAACGTCCTGAGTGATCGACAGGGCCAGGCTTTCAAAGGACGGAGCCGGCCCGCTCTTGACCAGTCGTCTGGGCTTGCCGTTCTTTTGCACATAGATGGGGTCGCTGATCCACCTGGTGAAGACCAGCGACGTCACCGAACCCGAATGATTGATCGCTTGGCTGCTCCCCCTGTCCAGTTCGCGCACATCCTTGCGATGCAAGCCGGAGAGCAGGCTGACCGACGAGTCGTTGACCTTGACCCCGCTCTTGTCCAGTTCAAGTTGGGCCGCCTGGGCAAATACCGGCTTGAGCGCCTTTATGAACAAGGGGTAGTTCACACCCTCGAGCAGACAATAGCGCACGAGCGGCAACAGGCTCGCCACGCAAATCTCCAGAACTTCGTCGCTTTTGAGTTTGGACTTCATTACGCTAGCAGAACATCAGCGGGCAGCGGTGTTCAGTAATATGGGACAATTTCCCATTATTTAGAATATGCTCGCGTTTGTCAAAGATTGTGGCTCGCGATCCGTGCGCCGGACGGGGGTAGCCGAGCCTCTACCTGAGCTGCGGCAGGCAATTTCTTTCTGCCGCCCTCTTGAAGAATAGGCCTATAGGCCCTATTATTAGCACTCGTTGTCGAGGAGTGCTAATAAGTTGGCGCCCTCGCCCGACTCAGACCTGCGGCTTGGCCGCACAGGCTTTTTCTGTAACAACCCAGTTTAGAGGAGATCAACCCCATGAAAATCCGTCCTTTGCATGATCGCGTTATCGTCAAGCGTCTCGAAGAAGAGAAGAAAACCGCCTCCGGGATCGTGATTCCCGACAATGCCGCCGAGAAGCCCGATCAGGGCGAAGTCAAGGCCATCGGCACGGGCAAGATCATGGACGACGGCAAGGTTCGTCCCATGGCGCTCAAGGTCGGTGACCGCGTGCTGTTCGGCAAGTACTCCGGCCAGACCGTGAAGGTCGATGGCGATGAGCTGCTGGTCATGCGCGAAGAAGACATCATGGGCGTAGTTGAGCTCTAATCGATACAGAATTACAGGAGATACATACAAATGGCAGCTAAAGAAGTTCAATTCGGTGATTCCGCGCGTCAGCGCATGGTCCGTGGTGTCAATATTCTCGCCGACGCAGTCAAGGTGACTCTCGGCCCCAAGGGTCGCAATGTGATTCTGGAGCGTTCTTTCGGCGCCCCGACCATTACCAAGGACGGTGTGTCCGTCGCCAAGGAAATCGAACTGAAGGACAAGTTCGAGAACATGGGCGCGCAGATGGTCAAGGAAGTCGCTTCCAAGACATCCGATGTTGCCGGTGACGGCACCACCACCGCCACGGTTCTGGCCCAGTCGATCGTCCGCGAAGGCATGAAGTTCGTTGCCGCCGGCATGAACCCGATGGACCTCAAGCGCGGCATCGACAAGGCCGTGGTTGCCGTCGTCGAAGAACTCAAGAAGATTTCCAAGCCCTGCACCACGACCCAGGAAATCGCCCAGGTCGGCTCGATTTCGGCCAACGCCGATGCCGACATCGGCAAGATCATCGCCGATGCGATGGACAAGGTCGGCAAGGAAGGCGTGATCACCGTCGAAGACGGCAAGTCACTGGAAAGCGAACTGGAAGTGGTTGAAGGCATGCAGTTCGACCGCGGCTACCTGTCGCCCTACTTCATCAACAATCCGGACAAGCAGATTGCGATTCTGGACAATCCCTTCGTCCTGCTGCACGACAAGAAGATCTCCAACATCCGCGATCTGCTGCCGGTACTCGAGCAGGTCGCCAAGGCCGGCCGTCCGCTGCTGATCGTCGCCGAAGATGTCGATGGCGAAGCGCTGGCCACCCTGGTGGTGAACAACATCCGCGGCATCCTCAAGACCGTTGCCGTCAAGGCTCCGGGCTTTGGCGACCGTCGCAAGGCCATGCTGGAAGACATCGCCATCCTGACCGGCGGCACGGTGATCGCCGAAGAAGTCGGCCTGACCCTGGAAAAAGCTACCCTGGCTGATCTCGGCCAGGCCAAGCGCGTCGAAGTCGCCAAGGAGAACACCACCCTGATCGACGGCGCCGGCAAGGAAGACGGCATCAAGGCCCGCGTCACCCAGATCCGTGCCCAGATCGAAGAAGCCACCAGCGACTACGACAAGGAAAAGCTCCAGGAGCGCGTGGCCAAGCTGGCCGGCGGCGTGGCGCTGATCAAGGTCGGTGCCGCGACCGAAATGGAAATGAAGGAAAAGAAGGCCCGCGTCGAAGACGCGCTGCACGCCACGCGTGCCGCCGTTGAAGAAGGCATCGTTGCCGGCGGCGGCGTGGCTCTGCTGCGCGCCCGCGCTGCGATCAAGCTGAAGGGTGACAACCACGAACAGGACGCCGGTATCAAGATCGTGCTGCGCGCCCTGGAGCAGCCGCTGCGCGAAATCGCCGCGAATGCCGGCGACGAGCCGTCCGTGGTGATCAACAAGGTGCTCGAAGGCAAGGGCAACTTCGGCTACAACGCTGCGACCGGCGAGTACGGCGACATGGTGGCGATGGGCGTGCTGGACCCGACCAAGGTGACCCGCACTGCGCTGCAGAACGCCGCTTCCGTAGCCGGCCTGATGCTGACCACCGATTGCATGGTGGCCGAACTTGTCGAAGACAAGCCGGCCGGCGGTGGCGGCATGGGCATGGGCGGCATGGGTGGCATGGGTGGCATGGGCGGCATGGACATGTAATCGGTTTCATCGATTGCATATCCAGTGGAAGGAACAGGAGGAAACCCGGGTTTCCTCCTGTTACCCGCCTTCCTTCTGGTACCGCTCCGAAAAGTCCGGCCGTCATGGCCGGGCTTTTTTTTCGCCCTGCCGCCGGCAAATGCGCGACAAGGCAGCGGACAGGCTATCATTTCGCCTGAATCTGCGTTTCCAAAGAGGATATTCATGGGCGGCGATGGCATTTATCGCAAGACCGAAAAGGGGCGATCGGAAATCGCTACCCGCGCCAACAAACTGGGCCTGCGCGAGCGGACCATGCTTATCATAGTGGACGACAAGACCCCCCGCAGCGCCTTGATCTCGAGGAGCGCACATCCGAGCACCGGAGATATTCTTGATTCCCTGCTGGCTCAGGGTTTCATCGAAGTCACTCCCCCGGCCTGACCGCTGCGCCGGCGCTTCCCAAGTCAAAAGGCGGCCATGAGGCTATTGCTCGCAGAGGATGACCGCATCATTTCCCAGGGCTTGATCGCCGCCCTGCGCAAATCCGGATATGCCGTAGACCATGTCAATAACGGCGCGGATGCGGATACGGCCCTGCTCTCCCAGTTGTACGATCTGCTGATCCTCGATCTCGGCCTGCCGCGCCTGTCGGGCATCGAGGTGCTGAAGCGTCTGCGGGCGCGCAAGGTCACCATGCCGGTACTGGTGCTCACGGCACAGGACGGCGTCGACGACCGGGTGCGAGGCCTCGATGCCGGCGCCGACGATTACCTGACCAAGCCCTTCGCCCTGCCGGAACTGTTTGCCCGCGTCCGCGCGCTGACCCGCCGCGGCACCGGCAATCCGACGCGGATCGAGGTCGGATCACTCTCTTACGACCAGTCCGACCGCATTGCCCGCCTCAACGGCGAGATTGTCGACTTGTCGGCGCGTGAACTGGCGCTGCTCGAAATCCTGCTGCTGCGCGCCGGACGTCTGGTGGCGAAGGCGCAACTGGTCGACCAGCTGTGCAGTTGGGGCGAGGAAGTCAGCAACAACGCCATCGAGGTCTATATTCATCGCCTGCGCAAGAAACTCGAACCCGGCGGCGCTCACATCGTGACGGTGCGAGGCCTCGGCTACTGCCTGGAGAAACCGGCCGAAGCGGCAGACCCGGCAGATTCAGCCGATGGCAAAGCCTGACAGCGCCGGCAATACCGTCGCAGCCAAGGTAGCGAGGCTGCGCGGCGGCAATCCCTTCGTCAATACCGAGTACCCCAATTCGCTGTTCGGCGAGATTCTCGACTGGATGCTGGCGCCGCTGCTGCTGCTGTGGCCGATTTCGATTGTCGCTACCAATCACGTCGCCATCTATATTGCCAACCAGCCCTACGATCAGGCTCTGGCCGACGACGTGAATGCCATCGCCCGCCTGGTCAAGATCGAGGGTGAGCGGGTCACGGTGAACCTGCCGGCGGCGGCGCGCACCCTGCTGCGCTCCGATGAAACCGACCAGCTCCTCTATCAGGTGATCGGCCCCAACAGCAGGCTCATTCACGGCGACAGGGAAATTCCCTGGCCGGTGCTGCCGGCAACGATCGAAGCCGGCAAGGTATTGTTCCGCGACGAACGCGTCGAAGCCGACAACGTGCGCATCGCCTACGCCTTCATTCCGGTCAAGAGCGGCTTGCCGCCCCTCATCGTGCAGGTCGCCGAAACATTGAACAAGCGCGCCGCACTGTCCTCCAGCATCATTTCCGGCGTGCTGCTGCCGCAATTCGCCATCATTCCGCTGGCGGTGATTCTGGTCTATCTGGGACTCAGGCGCGGCATTGCTCCTCTGCGTCTGCTGCAGGAACGCATCAATCAACGTCGCCCTTCGGATCTTTCACCGATACCGGTGAAGCGCGTTCCGGACGAGGTGCGTCCGCTGGTGGTGGCTTTCAACCAGATGATGGGCCGGCTCGAAGAAAACCTGCAGGCGCAGCAGCGCTTCATTTCCCAGGCCGCGCACCAGATGCGCACGCCGCTGACCGGGCTCAAGACCCAGACCGAGATCGCGCTCTCGGAATCCGATCCGGCGCAGATGCGCCATGCGCTGGAACTTATCGCCGAAAGCACCGACCGCGCTTCGCACATGATCAACCAGTTGCTGATGCTGGCGCGCGCCGAGGCCAGCCACGAGAAGCTGCACAGCGTCGAGCCGCTCGACCTCGACACGCTGGTGCGCGAAGTGAGCGAGGAGTGGGTGGTGCGAGCCATGGCGAAGCAGATCGACCTCGGCTTCGAGGACTGTGGCCGCCCCCTGTTGATCAACGGCGTACCCCTGCTGTTGCGCGAATTGTTCAACAACCTGGTGGACAATGCGATCAAGTACACAGCCTCGGGCGGTCGCGTCACGGTGCGCGCGCGTGCCGGCCGGCTGGCGGTGATCGAGGTGGAAGATGATGGCATCGGCATTCCGCTGGAAGAGCACTCGAGTATTTTCGAACGCTTCTACCGCGTGCTGGGAACCGACGCCGAGGGTAGCGGACTCGGCTTGCCGATCGCCGCCGAGATCGCCGAACTGCACCAGGCCACGATAGATCTGTTGCCCGGCAGCGGCGGGCGGGGCAGCCTGTTCCGCGTCAGTTTCCCGCGCCACTGGCCGGCCGACGACAGTTCTCCGGGCGGCGCCAAGCCAGTCTCAGGAAGCTTCCCGATCGGTCTGTAGGCCGGCCCGCAAGCCCCGTAAGCCTCCTGTCAGGGTTGTGAGCCGAGAATGAGGGTATCTGTGGAAATTCGTCACGATACATGCCATTGGTATGGCTCCCGGGATACGCCGGAGGCTCGACAAGGGGACACCCGGGAATGGATTGCGGCTGCGACGGACTATTCCGCTGCGCCGCGAGAGAATGATGGAGCCGTGCCAAATGCAACTCACCGAGAGGCGCAAACAGTACTGGAGCAAGAATCTGCGGATAACGGCCATATTGCTTGCAATCTGGTTCATGGCCACCTTCGTCATGGGCTGGTATGCCCGCGAACTCAACGAGATCAGCTTTCTCGGCCCTCTGGGTTTCTACATGTCGGCGCAAGGTTCCCTGATCATTTACGTCGTCATCATCTGGTACTACGCCCGCTACATGAACAGTCTGGACAAGGAATACGGCGTCCATGAGGGGAATCTGGACTGATGGCCGTCCAGCAATCCCATTCGCAGTTTTTCAACAGCCTGAAACGCTACTACAGCTTCTACACCGGCGGCTTCATTGCCTTTGTCCTTGTCGTCGGCATCCTTGAGCAGATGGGTGTGCCGAACCGGATCCTCGGCTACATTTTCCTTTTTTTCACCATCCTGCTCTACGCCGGCATCGGCTTCATGTCGAAGACGGCGGACGTCGGCGAGTACTACGTTGCCGGCCGACGGGTGCCGGCCCTGTTCAACGGCATGGCGACCGGCGCCGACTGGATGTCCGCTGCCAGTTTCATCGGCCTGGCCGGCACGCTGTATCTGTCCGGCTTTGACGGACTGGCCTTCGTCCTCGGCTGGACCGGCGGCTACTGTCTGGTGGCCCTGTTCCTGGCGCCCTACCTGCGCAAGTTCGGCCAGTTCACCATTCCGGATTTTCTCGGTGCGCGCTTCGGCGGCCATCTGCCGCGTTTCATCGGCGCCACCGCTGCCGTCATCTGTTCCTTCACCTATGTGATCGCGCAGATCTACGGCGTCGGCATCATCACCAGTCGCTTCACCGGCCTTGAGTTTCAGGTCGGTGTATTTGTCGGCCTGGCCGGCATTCTTGTCTGCTCCTTCCTCGGCGGCATGAAGGCGGTGACCTGGACCCAGGTGGCGCAGTACATTGTCCTGATTGTGGCTTACATGATTCCGGTGGTGTGGCTGGCGGTGAAGCATACCGGTATCCCCGTTCCGCAGATCGTGGCCTACACGCATGCGCTGCCGAAGATTGCCGCTCTGGAAAAGGAGTTCAACGACAAGACGACGCCCAAGGGGGCCAAAGAGGAATCGGTGCGCGCCATCTTGCGCGAGCGAGCCGCCGTTGCGGACGCTCAGCTGAAGGGTCTGGAGTCCGGCGGCGCGACTTTCCTCGCCGCGGAAAAGCGGAAATTGCTTGGCAGGCTAAATGAATTGAGAACTGTCGAACCAGCCGATTTCAGGGCCATCGAGGCAGTCGAGAAGGCCCTCAAGACATTTCCGACGAATGTCGCGGCGGCACGGAAAGCCTGGACCGCAGAAAAGGCCGTCGGTCTCCGCGCTGCTCCAGTGAAGCCGCACACCGAAGCCTTTGCCGCCGGCGGAGAGACGCCCGAGGAGGTGGAAACGAACCGCAGCATCGCGAAGAAGAACTTCCTCGCCCTGATCATGTGCCTGATGCTGGGTACGGCGGCCCTGCCGCACATCCTGATGCGCTACTACACCACACCTTCCGTACATGAGGCGCGCGTCTCGGTGTTCTGGTCGCTGCTCTTCATTTTCCTGCTCTACTTCACGGCGCCGGCGCTGGCGATTCTGGCCAAGTACGAGGTGTACAGCAGCCTGGTGGGTTCCAGCTTTGCCTCGCTGCCGGCCTGGGTGAGCAACTGGTCGGTGGTGGACAAGACCCTGATGTCGATTACCGACATCAACAGGGACGGCATCGTGCAACTGGCGGAAATCGTTATCGGCAGCGACCTGATCGTATTGGCGACGCCGGAAATCGCCGGTCTGCCTTACGTGATCTCGGGCCTGGTGGCGGCCGGTGGCCTGGCGGCGGCGCTGTCTACCGCCGACGGCCTGCTGCTGACCATTGCCAACGCCGTGTCGCACGACATCTACTACATGATGATCGACCCGAACGCTTCGACGGCGCGCCGTCTGTCGGTGTCCAAGGCCTTGCTGCTGATTGTCGCCTTGCTGGCGGCCTACGTCACCAGCCTCAAGCCCGGTGATATCCTGTTCCTCGTCGGTGCGTCCTTTTCGCTTGGAGCTTCGGCTTTTTTCCCGTCGCTGGTGGCGGGCGTGTTCTGGCGTCGGGCCAACCATCTCGGTGCCATTCTCGGCATGGTTTTCGGCATGGGCGTCTGCGCCGGCTACATGTACCTGACGTATCCGTTCTTTGGCGTCAATGCGCCGCTGTGGTGGGATATTGCTCCGATCTCGGCCGGCACCTTCGGTGTTCCCGCCGGTTTTCTCGGTGTGATCATAGGCAGCCTGCTGACGTCGCCGCCGAACAAGGAAATCGAGGACATGGTCGACTTCTTCCGCTATCCGAATCTGGAATAATAAGGAGCAATTGGAGGAGGAGGGGGGTTCGGGAGAATACCCGCCCCCGTTGGGCCGGCCCCAGGGAAACCTCGGGCCGGTTTTTTATGTCTCCGCGGGACGCGGAGACGGTATCCCCGGAGGGGATTGTCTGTGACCGGCACAGCCGATCGCCGGCCCGCGCTGCGGAATTCCCGGCGGACAAAGCCCGGAGCCCATCTGGGCGGACGGTATGCAGAGCTGCCTGCCCTCGTCCCACTGCGGGATGCGGGACATAAAGGGGAATCCCGGGCACGCAGGGGCACCATCAGAAGGGAAGCTCCGGAATCAATTTCATCAGATCGGTGCGCCCGGCATCCCGCACCAGCTTCCTCGCCCGCTTGGGCTCGAAGCTGACCAGGCGTCCGACGATGCCGGCGACATCATCAGGGCGCCCGGCGTGATGGTAGGCCATGCCCAGCAGATAGAAGCCCTCGCCGCTCATGGGCTGCAACTCGACCACCTTTTCCAGCGCGGCCACCGCCGCGTCGTGCTGCCCGAGACGCGCGTGGGCCAGTCCCATGCCATACCACGCCCGGTCCTGGCCCGGCACCAGCCGTACCGCCTCGCTGAAGGCGGCGATCGCCTGCACGGGCTTGCCGGCGGCTTCGCGCACGAAGCCGAGATTGAACCAGTTGGCGCCGTCGTCGGGAGTCAAGTCCAGCGCTGCCTCGAACCACTTTTCCGCAACTCCGAAGTTCTGCCGTTTTGCCGCGATTGCCGCCAGATGGCGAGCGCACCGGACGTCCTGCGGATTGATGAGAAACGCCTTGCTGAAGGCTTCGAAGGCGCTATCTTCGCGGCCGAAGAAGTGGAACACCCGGCCGCGGGCATAATGGCGCCAATGTTCGTAGTTCATGAGCTTGACCAGACCGGGAAGCGAAACCGCAACATACCATGAGCCATCCTGCACTATTCGCCCTCGGCGTTTTGCGCGCACTGGTCGAAGTAGCCATGCTGTTTCTCCTCGGCCAGGGTCTGCTGGCCCTGCTGGCCGGCCGCCGCCGCCATGACAACACCATGTACAGGCTGTTCCTGATTGTCACCGGGCCGGTGGTGAAGGCCATACGCAGGCTTACGCCGCGGCAGATCATCGACAAGCATCTGCCTTTCATTGCCTTTGCCGTGTTGTTCTGGCTCTGGATTGCGCTCAACTGGCTGAAGAAACTCTACTGCGACAGCCATCTGCTGCAGTGTTTCTGAAGCCCGGTTCAGCGTTCGACAAAGGAGCGTTCGATCACATAGTCGCCGGCAACTCCCGTATGCGGCGAAATGACGAAGCCGAGCGCGTCGAGCAGCGCACTGACATCGGCGAGCATCGTCGGACTGCCGCAGATCATGGCCCGGTCGGTCGCCGGATCCAGTGGTGCCAGCCCGATATCGGCGAACAGCTTGCCGGATTCCATCAGCGTCGTGATACGGCCCTCGTTGCGGAAGCTCTCGCGCGTCACGGTCGGATAGTAGATCAATCGCTCGCGTACCATTTCGCCGAGATATTCATGCTGTGGCAGGCGCGTCTCGATCAGTTCGGCATAGGCGAGCTCGTTCGCCAGACGCACTCCATGCACCAGCACCACGTTCTCGAATCGCGCATAGGTTTCCGGATCGTGAATGATGCTCAGAAACGGCGCGAGCCCGGTACCGGACGAAAACAGATAAACAGTCCGGCCCGGCTTCAGATCGCGGATCACCAGCGTGCCGGTCGGCTTGCGGCCGACCAGCACCGGCTGTCCGACCTGGATATTCTGCAGGCGCGAGGTCAGTGCTCCATCGGCCACCTTGATGCTGAAGAATTCCAGGTGCTCGTCGTGATTGGCGCTGGCGATGCTGTAGGCACGCAACAGCGGGTGCCCATCGACTTCCAGTCCCATCATGACGAAGTGGCCGTTCTCGAAGCGCAGTCCGGGATCGCGCGTGGTACGGAAACTGAACAGCGTATCGTTCCAGTGATGAACGCTGATGACCTGTTCTGTGGTGGTTGTCGCCATGAAACGCTTCCAATCGGAAAAGCAGGATTGTTACCGAAACCGGGCCTGAACCTTATATTGTTTCGATCTGTTTATATTCCGCGGCGCACCATGAAAAAAGCCAGCCCCGCGGGGCTGGCTTCTTCATTGTTGCCTTGAGACGTTAGTGGCCGGAGGCGCTGGAACTGCCGACGCCGGTTTCCGAACGGACCAACTGTGCCGGGAACAGGGCGCGTTCCTTGGCCGCCTGGGCGCTCCTGTCAAGCAGGGACACGATCCAGATCACCGCAAAGGCCGCGGTCATCGAGAAGATCGCCGACGAGGCGTAGGGGAACATCGCCGAACCCTTCGGATTGCCCAGCGAAGCTTCCCATACCGCCGGCGACATGATGGTCAGCGCCACGGAGGAAATTAGGCCGACCGTACCGCCCGCCACCGCACCCTTGGTGGTGCAGTCCTTCCACAGCACGGACATGAACAGCACCGGGAAGTTGGCCGAGCAGGCCACGGCGAAGGCCAGCATCACCATGAACGCCACGTTCTGCTTCTCGAACACGATGCCGAGCAGCACGGCGAAGATGCCGAGGCACACCGTGGTGATTCTCGACACGCGCAGTTCGGTCGCGGAATCGACGTTGCCGTGACGCCACACCGATGCGTACAGGTCATGCGACACCGCCGATGCGCCGGACAGCGTCAGGCCGGCCACCACCGCCAGAATCGTGGCGAAGGCCACGGCGGAGATGAAGCCCATGAACATGTCGCCACCGACAGCCTTGGCCAGATGCACAGCGGCCATGTTGCCGCCGCCCTTCAAGCCCTTGGCGAGTTCGCCGCCGACGAAGTAGTCCGCCGGGTTGGGGATCAGGTTGGTGATGGCGCCGAAGCCGATGATGAAGGTCAGGATGTAGAAATAGCCGATCCAGGTCGTCGCCCAGGCTACCGACTTGCGGGCTTCCTTGGCGCTGGGAACGGTGAAGAAGCGCATCAGGATGTGCGGCAGGCCGGCGGTGCCGAACATCAGCGCCAGGCCGACCGATACGGCCGAAACCGGATCGTTGATCAACGCTCCCGGGCCCATGATGGCATCATGCTTCGAGTGCACTTCGACCGCCTTGACGAACATCGCCTCGGGGCTGAAACCGAACTGGAGCATCACGGCGAGCGCCATGAAGGTCGCGCCGGTGAGCAGCATGCAGGCCTTGATGATCTGCACCCAGGTTGTTGCGGTCATGCCGCCGAACAGCACGTAGGTCATCATGATGATGCCGACCATGCTTACCGCCACGATGTAGTCGAGGCCGAACAGCAGCTTGATCAGCTGGCCGGCGCCGACCATCTGCGCGATCAGGTAGAAGGCCACCACCACCAGTGAGCCGCAAGCCGCGAAGGAGCGGATCGGACCCGCATCGAAGCGGTAACCGGCGACGTCGGCGAAGGTGAACTTGCCGAGGTTGCGCAGGCGCTCCGCCATCAGGAAGGTGATGACGGGCCAGCCGACCAGCCAGCCGATGGAGAAGATCAGGCCGTCGAAGCCGGAACCGAACACCAGGCCGGAAATGCCGAGGAACGAGGCCGCCGACATGTAGTCGCCGGCAATCGCCAGGCCGTTCTGGAAACCGGTGATGCCGCCGCCGGCGGTGTAGAAGTCCGACGCCGTCTTGGTCTTGGTCGCCGCCCACTTGGTGATCCACAGCGTGATGCCGACGAAAATGCCGAACATGGCGATGGCGGTCCAGTTGGTGTCCTGCTTCTGCGCCTGGCCGAGGTCGGCGCCCGCAGCCAGCGCAACGCCGGCTACCAGCAGGGCGGCCAGGCCGCCGAGTATGTGTTTGCGCTTGATCACTTGGAAGCCTCCTTGACGATCTCGTCCTTCATGTCGTCGAACTCGCTGTTGGCGCGACGGACATAAATGGCGGTGATGATGATGGTGAATACAAGCACGCCGATGCCCATCGGAATTCCGATCGACATCGTCGCGCCGACGGCGACCTTGCTGGCGAGGAACTGCTTGTTGAAGGCGACCAGCAGGATGTAGCCGTAATACGCGATCATCATCAGGATGGTCAGGACGATTGCGTAGTTGTTGCGGAGATTCACAAACTTCATGAATTTTGGATTCTTTTGAATCCGTTCGACAATGTCTTCGTCTTTCATGGGTTCCTCCTGGTTTGGAACGGAATTGTTGTAATAGGTGAAACGCCGAACATTACTGCACGGTCGCATCCTAGGCTGAGGCTCTTACGCTGTCCTTACGCGACCCGTAAGCAAATCGTCAGCGACAGGATGCGCTGCAGCATATATCCAAAGCACTAGGGGCAAAGGCCCTTTGACGCCGCAACCCCGAGCGCCTATAATTCGCGACCTTTCCGGCTAGGTAGCTCAGTTGGTAGAGCAACGGATTGAAAATCCGTGTGTCGACAGTTCGATTCTGTCCCTGGCCACCAGTAACACTCAGGCCCCGCTTGTCTTATGACTTGCGGGGCCTTTGCTTTTTGGCGGGGACGGGATAGAGGCTGCGGTTACGGCTACGGGGTAGCTCTTGGGGACGGCCGACCTGGAACCGGCGAGTGCTTACCGGCCTGAGGTCGCCTCCATGTCTTGTTTGGCCCTGCCGAATTCCTCGTCCGCAATACGTAGAGCTTCATCTCTGGCGATGTGGATCACCGGCAGAGAAGTGCAGTGCAACGGGATTTCGGTACGTTCTACCTCGTCCAGGTGAACCACACTGATTCCACTCATTCCGAAGACCTTAACGAGTTCATCCCAAGATGCTGACGTCGATCGAAACTCGCCAATCAGCAATTGGTTGCTACGGGCCCTCTTCATTTGGCGGAGGATGTTCGGGTAGCGGCTGCGACCTTGTCGCCGTGGTTATACGATTGGACGAACGGGGTGTAGAAGTCCTCATTCAGGATAGGTAAGCAAGTGCCGAGCGCTACGACAGATTTGGAGCAATCCGAAGGTCGGCATGTAGTTGATAGGGTCGGTTACACGGCGAAAGCCCGGTCGTTTAACCTCGTTTCCGAGGGCAGCGTAGTAGAGGCAACCACCCGGACTGGGGCAATTTGGTTCGGGCATTTTTCCGCCATGAGTGCAACAGTTGCACTATAATGCACGCATGCCTGTAATCGAACGATTCCCCAATTGTCGTGTCAGAATCAACGCTAATGATCACCCGCCTCCGCATTTTCATGTACTGATGAATGATGGGCGTGAGGCTTGGGTGACCATCGCTGAACTAAAGATTGTCTATGGCAAGGTGGTAGTTCGAGAGATCGCCGACGTGTTGTCTTGGGCTGCAGCGAACCGAAGCGTGCTGGCAGCAAAATTCAAGGAGTTGCAACGATGAGTAAAGACCATTTTGTACTGACTGCGGTAAAGGCCTTGCCCAACTATCGTTTGCGGCTGATCTATGCTGACGATCAAACATACGAAGTTGAACTAGGTGACTTGATCCGTAAGTCCAAGTCCTTTGCTGCCTTAAAGGACGAGAAACTGTTTATAAAGGCCAAGAAGGGTTTTGCTGGTCGGTCAGTCGACTGGATCGAAGATGAATTTGACATGGGTTCCGATAACTTGCGCAACATGGCGGTTGAACAGGCAGGAGGAATTGGCCATGAGCGTATCTGGACATGGCTGCACGAAACTGGCCTGACGCTGGAGCAAGCTGCAGAGGCCTTGGGGATCTCCAGGCGGATGTTGATCTATTACCGCGACGGAGAGAAGCCAATCCCGCGATCGATCTGGTTGGCCTGTCTCGGCTGGCAGGCAGTGCGCCCCAAAGGGCATGCGTTGCCTATGCATACACCCTCGCCAAGAGAGTATGCAGCGTTGCACACGTAACTGAGTTCGGCCAAGGTTCGGCCACTGTCATACCGAGGTCGGTAAGGTTCGGCGGGCAGCATACGCACTGGGTTGAGCTTGTTCGCTATTTCACCTGCCGCAACTCTTATGGTCCGGTTAGGTTCAGTAGCAGGTTCGGTGAGCAGGCCAGAACGACCAGCAAAAGGGGAAAAGCTCTTACGTTTCTTCGAGGTGGTCAGAAGGAAATATGACAGTGTCTTGGATTGAAAATCCGTGTGTCGACAGTTCGATTCTGTCCCTGCCACCAGTAATACCGAAGGCCCTGCTTGTCTTATGACTTGCGGGGCCTTTGCTTTTGGGGCAACCTGGCCACGCTCTAAATCAGATTGACCGCCACCTTCATCATCGCCTCGTTCAGATCGATGACTCGACCGCAAGCTGGCTATGCGAATTGCGGTTGCCGCTGTCTCGCAGTCTCAGCCAACGCAAAGATTTTCGCAGCGACCTCAAGGTTCAGTTCCTTGTCTGGCGTCCCGCCAATGTAGTTCTTCACGACAAAGTTGAGATAGGCGGCGATGTCCTCAATCGGATGTCGATTGTTGGCGAGTCGGTGAATGGCGGGGATATAGTCGTCGTACAGATCGGCGGACGCAGGATTGTGATTGCTGCTGCATGGATCCCATTCAAGAAAAAGCAGCTTACGAATGGAAGCTGCCAGGGGGCCAAATAGCTCGAAACTGTGGTCGTTGATCATGTTTAGCACTTACGAATCGATGTCTGGGAAAACGGTTCTCGTTAAAAATCAACGGCACCCTGATAGCAGTTCAGAACATTACCTTGACCAAATCCTAAGTCCTTTCGATCTGACCAACAATACTCACTTTAGTAATAGAAAAAGACCCTTGGTCGATCAAGTAATTACAAAGATGTCGGACCGTATCCAAGTCCATGTGAATATGTGTATGTCCTATCACGCAACGGAGAAATCACATGGCAAACATCTTTTCCACAATCAGGGCATCCGCAGTAACCAAGCAAAAGTATCTGTCGCCAATCCGGAATCGACGTAATCGCTTGTCTAGCCGTGTGTTTTGGTTTTCGTGACGTGGATTGCTCGGGGCTTGTTGCACAGTAGTAAAGCGGCCTATCGCCAGCGCCGGCTTTCAAGAGATTCAGTCGGGCGTGGTGTCAACCCCCGGAACATAAGGTAGGCAATTTGATCGGCCATCGGGAATCGGACCACAGCCCCGAGACACCCGGCCCGCGAACTCGATTCCTTACATATGCTATTAATCGTTATTGACAGTCGCGTCCTTACCGATGACAATTAATCGGAATTCTATCGGCTATTGGAGACTCTCATGCTGGCGACTGTCACAGACAAGGGACAGGTTACTGTTCCCAAGGAAATCCGCGACAAAACCGGCATCGCTCCGGGCAGCCGGCTGGACTTCGAGTTGCAGGACGACGGTAGCTTGCGGGTGCGGGTGCTGACCCGCGGTGCCGACAATCTGTTCGGTCTGGTGCATCGGGCGGGTATCAAGGCACGCAGCATCGAAGAGATGGACCGGGGCATCGCCACCGCCGTCGGCGCACGCAATAGGCGCGCGCCGAAGTGATCGCCCTCGACACCAACGTCCTGGTCCGGCTCGTCACCCGCGATGACGAAGCGCAGGCCCGGCGTGCCAAGGGCGTGTTCGACAGGCACTCCGGCGAGAACGGAGGCTTGTTCGTTTCCGACATCGTTCTGGTGGAGCTTTGCTGGACGCTGGCGCGCAGCTATGAGCTTTCACGCGCAGATATCGCCCGTACTGTGCGCGCCTTGCTCGATAACGCCGGTATCGGCCTTGAATCGCCGGCCGCCGTCAAGAGTGCCCTGGTCTATTTCGAGGCCGGCAGTGCCGACTTTCCCGATTGTCTGATTGTCGCCAAGGCCGGTCAGCTTGGCTGTAGCCATACTTTCAGCTTCGACAAGCGCATGGGGTCGCTGCCGAGTGTGCAACTTCTTTGATTTGTGATTTCATTTGCCGTCAAAACCCGTGGCACCGTCATGGCCAAACCATCTGTCATTGGATTAGTCCTGCTGCTTGTCGCCAGTGCCAACGCAACGGCACAGGACGGTGGCAATCGTCTCTCCTGCGATGGAATGATCTCGGACTTTGCGCGCAATATTCGAGACATTGAATCACATGGCGGATTTATCGAGCTTCGACGCAATAGCGTCAAGGTCGCTGCAATCGATGGATTTGAGGGTACGTATGCCAAAACTGCAAGCAGTGAAACCCAACTGTGCTTCGGCACGACGGCGGAACCCGCGACCAAGGGATGTCTGAATCGCACAACTGGCGAGTTGTCGATAAGCAAGCAACGCAATGTCCCGGCACAGCCTGGCGCCAGCGAATTCGAAAGGACCTGGGCCGGCAACTGTCGCAACTCGTGATCTGATGTGAATGCCCGGTTTCGCGGCGAGGTGATGCATTCGTGCAGCGACTTGGCTGGTGCTACAACACATTGATTTATAATGATCTGCCTTCCGCCGGTGATTCTGAAAAGTGATTCTGAAAATCTGTATGTCGGCCGTCCGGTTCTGTCTCCCGAGCACAGTCGCTGCGTGACTTCCCCTCCCGATTACGAACGCCGCTTCGGCGGCATCGAGCGCCTGTATGGCGCCGGCGCGCTGCAACGCGCTGCAGCGGCGCATGTGACGGTGGTCGGCATCGGCGGCGTCGGTTCGTGGGCAGTCGAGGCGCTGGCACGTTCGGGGATCGGGCGGCTGACGCTGATCGATCTCGATCATGTCGCCGAGTCCAACGTCAACCGCCAGATTCACGCCCTGGAATCGACCTTCGGTGCGGCCAAGACCGCGGCCATGAAAGAGCGCATCGCGCTGATCAATCCGGGCTGCGTGGTAGTCGCCGTGGAAGAGTTCATCGACGAGACCAACCTGGCCACCCTGATCCCGGCCTGCGACGCGGTCATCGACGCCATCGACCAGGTGCGCGCCAAGGCCGCGCTGATTGCCTGGTGCCGGCGCGCCGGGATTCGCATCGTCACCACCGGCGGCGCCGGCGGGCGCACCGATCCGACGCAGATCGAAGTCATCGACCTGTCGCGCACCACGCAGGATGCGCTGGCCTCGAAAGTCAGGGCGCGGCTGCGCAAGGAATTCGCTTTCACGCGCGACCCGAAAAAGAAGTTCGGCGTCGACTGCGTGTTTTCCCCCGAGCAGATTCGCCGTCCCGCCGCGACCTGCGACACCGGCGAGGGATTCGATGCCGCTGCCGGGTTGGCCTGCGCCGGTTACGGCTCGGCGGTGGCGGTCACGGCAAGTTTCGGCTTCGCTGCGGCAGCGAGGGTTCTCGCCGGTATACTCGCCGCATGACGAATGCCCCCGTTGTTCTGGTTACCGGCGCTGCCCGCCGCGTTGGCGCCGAGATCTCGCGCTGCCTGCACGCGGCAGGTGCTCGCGTGGCAATCCACTATCGTTCCTCGGCTGCTGCGGCCGATGCTCTGGCCGCGGAACTGAATGCGGCACGGGCGACCGATGCGGGTGAATCCGCCGCGGCCTTCACCGCCGATCTGCTGGACATGCCAGCGCTGCCGCGACTGGTGGAATCGGTGGTGGCGCGTTTCGGCCGGCTTGATGCACTGGTGAACAACGCCTCCTCGTTCTTCGCCAGCGGACTCGGCGCTGTCGATGCGGCGGCCTGGGATGACCTGATCGGCACCAACCTCAAGGCGCCGCTGTTTCTGGCGCAGGCCGCGGCGCCGCATCTGGCGCGCAGCGGCGGCTGCATCGTCAACATCACCGACATTCACGCCGAGCGTCCGCTCAAGGGCTATCCGCTGTACTGTGCGGCGAAGGCCGGCCTGCTCGGACTGACGCGTGCCCTGGCGCTTGAACTCGGCCCGCAGGTGCGGGTCAATGCGGTGGCGCCGGGTGCCATCGAATGGCCGCAGAGCCAGACCGATTTTTCAGCTGCCGAACGTGCGGCCATCGTCGATCACACCCTGCTGAAGCGAGTCGGCGCGCCGGCCGACATCGCACGCACGGTGAAGTTTCTGGTCTTCGATGCTCCCTATGTCACGGGGCAGGTGATCAACGTCGACGGCGGACGTACCGCGCATTTATGAACGCACCGCTGACCGCAAACCCGGGCACGGCGCCGACTGCCAGGCAGGCACAGAAAGCCGCATTCGAGGCCAACAAACTGGCCAAGTACCTGCGCCGCCAGGTGGGACAGGCGATTGCCGACTTCAACATGATCGAGCCCGGCGACAAGGTCATGGTCTGCCTTTCCGGCGGCAAAGACTCCTTCGCCATGCTGGATATTCTGCTGTTCCTGCGCCAGCATGCGCCGATCGACTTCGACATCGTCGCGGTCAATCTCGACCAGAAGCAGCCGGGGTTTCCCGCCGACGTGCTGCCGGACTATCTGCGCGGGATCGGTGTGCCGTTCCACATCGAGGACGAGGACACCTATTCCATTGTCAAGCGGTTGATTCCGGCGGGCAAGACCACCTGTTCGCTCTGCTCGCGTCTGCGCCGGGGAGTCCTGTATCGCGTCGCCGGCGAACTGGGGGCGACCAAGATCGCCCTCGGCCATCATCGCGACGACATCCTGCAAACGCTGTTCCTCAACATGTTCTTCGCCGGCAAGCTGAAATCCATGCCGCCCAAGCTGGTGTCGGATGACGGCCGCAACGTCGTCATCCGCCCGCTCGCCTATTGCCGCGAGAGCGATCTCGCCGCCTGGGCCGAGGTCCGCGCCTTTCCCATCATCCCCTGCAACCTGTGCGGTTCGCAGCCGAATCTGCAGCGCCAGCAGGTGAAGCAGATGCTGCAGGACTGGGAGAAGCGCTTCCCGGGACGCATCGAGACCATGTTCCGCAGCCTCGGCAACGTGGTGCCTTCGCATCTGCTGGACGCCGGCCTGTTCGATTTTGCCGGCCTCAAGGCGACCGGGATCCCCGATGCGGAAGGCGACATCGCCTTCGACGCGCCGGCTTTCGCCGCCGCTGCGTCGCAGCCGGTCGAGTTTCAGGCGCGACGCGACTGATGGACGCGCGCCGCCTCCCGGCCCGTCACGGCGTGCTCTGGCTGCTGGCCGGTTTTTCCCTGTTCCGCCGCCATCCGCCGCTGATGACGGCGCTTACCTTCGGCTATCTGCTGACGGTGATCGTGGCCAACCTGATCCCGCAAGTCGGCCCCTTCCTGCTGCCCCTGGTGTTGCCGACCCTGACCGTGGTGCTGGCCAATGGCTGCCGCGCAATCGAGCGTGGCCAGGTGTTTGCAGGCGACACCCTGTGGACCGGCATCAGCGCCCAGCGCAGCGGACTGGCGCGTCTCGGCGGCATGCACCTGGTGGGATCGAGCCTGCTGGTGCTGGGTGGCGTTGCGCTGGGCGAACCGATCAATATCAGCGACGGCATCGATCCGGAGGAGGCCATGGCGCTCGCCGGCGATCTCGCGGTGATTCTGCTGCTGGCCTCACCCATGTTGATGGCCTTCTGGTTCGCGCCGCTGCTGACTGCCTGGAATGGCATCGGCGCCGGCAAGTCGCTGTTCTTCAGCTTTATCGCCAGCTGGCGCAACTGGCGCGCTTTCACCATGTACGGCCTGGTACTGATTCTCACCGGCGCGGTATTGCCGGGACTGATCCTCCTTGTCGCCGGCATGATTTCTCCGGCGCTGCTCGCCGTACTCTCGATTGCGCTGCGCATGATGCTGATTTTCGTGCTGGCGCCGACCATGGTGGCCAGCGTCTACCTGTCGTATCGCGACGTGTTCGAGGCGCCGCTCACCACCGATGAGTGAGCCGGGGCAGGGAGTTCTCGGACTTTTCGGCGGCAGCTTCGATCCGCTGCATGTCGGCCACTTGCGTCTGGCCATGGAGGCGCGCGAGGCGCTGGGTCTGGCCGGTGTGTGCTTCATCCCCGCCGGCAGCCCGGCCCTGCGCGCCGCGCCACAAGGCACCGCCGCGCAGCGGCTGGCGATGGTGGAGCGGGCGGTCGCCGCCGAGCCCGGCTTCAGCGTCGATGCCGGCGAAGTGACGGATGGCGCGGCCGGGCCGAGCTACACCGTCGACACGCTGGAACGCCAGCGCCGGCTGCATGGCCCGCAGCGCCCGCTGGTGTTGCTGCTGGGCGCCGACGCCTTCGCCCGGCTTGAGGCCTGGCAGCGTTGGCGCGACCTGTTCGAACTGGCCCACATCGCCGTGGCGACCAGGCCGGGGCATGAATTGAATGCTGCTGCCGGCGATGCGCCACTCGCTCGCGAATTTGCCGCCCGTCGCGGCGAGGCCGCCGATCTCGCCGCAGCACCCGCCGGCCGCATCGTGCCTTTTGCCATAACCGCACTGGAAATCTCAGCCACCGCGATCCGCCGGCGGCTGGAAATGGGGCTCAGCGTACGCTATCTGGTCGCCGACGCCGTTCTCGACTATATTCATTCACATCAGATCTACCGGACTCCGCATGGACATTAGAAAACTTCAGAAGATCGCCGTCGCTGCCCTTGAAGACATCAAGGCCAAGGATATCGAGATACTCAACACCAGCAAGATTTCCGCGCTGTTTGACCGGGTCATCATTGCCACCGGCGACTCCAATCGCCATGTCAAGAGTCTGGCGAAGAACGTCCATGACAAGGTCAAGGAGGCCGGCGGCCAGGTGATCGGCGTCGAGGGCGAGGCATCCGGCGAATGGGTGCTGGTCGATCTCGGCGACATCGTGGTGCATGTCATGCAACCCGTCGTGCGCGCCTACTACAACCTCGAAGAACTGTGGAAGGTCGTGCCCAAACGCAGGAAAAAGGTTGCCGAGGAATGATGCGGGCAAATCTTCACCGCAGAGGCGCAGAGGCGCAGAGAAATTCGACGCAGAGAAACCCCATGGCTTTTTCTTCTTCTCTGCGAAACCTCTGCGCCTCTGCGCCTCCGCGGTAGGTTTTCCGGCCTTGAAGGTCTTTGTCGCCGCGGTGTCGCAGCGGCCGCCGGACTGGGTGGTGGCCGGCTGGACCGAGTACGCCAGGCGGATGCCGCGCGAACTGGCGCTGGAACTGCTGCAGATCCGGCCCGAGCCCCGTACTTCCGGCAAGACCGCAGAAGCCATGATGGCGCTGGAAGCAACGCGCATCGAGGCGCAACTGCCCGGCGGCTGCCGCCGCATAGCGCTGGACGAACACGGTGATGCGCCGACGACGCGGCAACTGGCGGAGCGTCTGGCAAAATGGATGGCGAGCGGCGATGATGTTGCCTTCATCATCGGCGGTCCCGACGGGCTCGATGCCCGCATCAGGAACACGGCCCACGAAACCATGCGTCTTTCCAGCCTGACCCTGCCTCATGCCCTGGTGCGGGTGATCCTCGCCGAGGCGCTGTACCGCGCCTCGAGCGTGATCAAGGGTCACCCCTATCACCGTGACTGAAGCACTGCCCGATAGTCCTGTCGCCAAGGGTTTCCAACCATGATCGATCCGCGCATCTACCTTGCATCGAGAAGTCCGCGCCGCCGCGAGTTGCTGACGCAGGTCGGCGTGCGCTTCGATCTGCTGCTGTTCCGCCTGCCGCCGCGCGAAGACGAGGAAGTGAGCGAGGACTGTTTGCCCGGCGAAACACCGGACGCCTATGTGCAGCGCGTGGCGCTGGCCAAGGCGGTTTTCGGCGCCGGCCTGATCGCCCGCCGGGCGATCGTCGCACGTCCGGTGCTGGCGGCCGACACGACACTCGACGTCGATGGTGAAATCGTCGGCAAACCGCGCGACGAAGCCGATGCAGAGGCGATCCTGGCGCGTCTTTCCGGCCGCAGCCACCGTGTCCTGACGGCCATCGCCATGGCCCGCGGCGAGCGCGTCGAACAGCGCCTGTCGGTCAGCGAGGTGCGCTTCCGCCCGCTTGCCGCCGACGAGATCCGCCGCTACGTGCACAGCGGCGAACCGATGGACAAGGCGGGCGCCTACGGCATCCAGGGCCGTGCCGCGATGTTCGTTGAAGAGATCCGCGGCTCGCACTCGGGCATCGTCGGGCTGCCGCTGTGCGAAACCGCGCTGTTGCTGCGCGAGTTCGGCTATCCGCTATGACAGAACAATTCCTCCTCAACTTCACGCCGCAGGAAACCCGCGCCGCCATGCTGCAGCAGGGCGTGGTGCAGGAACTGCACATCGAGCGGACCAAGGGGCGCGGCATCGTCGGCAACGTCTACCTCGGCCGCGTGGTGCGGGTGCTGCCCGGCATGCAATCGGCTTTCATCGACATCGGGCTGGAACGCACCGCCTTTCTGCACGTGGCCGACATCTGGAACGAACGTTCCGGCAGCAACGGCCACGCCGGCCATGAAGCACGGCCCATCGAGCGCATCCTCAGCGAGGGCCAGTCGCTTACGGTGCAGGTGCAAAAGGAGCCGATCGGCACCAAGGGGGCGCGGCTTACCACCCAGATTTCCATCGCCGGGCGGCTGCTGGTGCACCTGCCGCAGGACAGCCACATCGGCATTTCGCAGCGCATCGGCGAAGAAGCCGAGCGCGAAAAGCTGCGCGCCCGCATCCAGGCTCTGCTGCCGGCCGATCAACCCGGCGGCTACATCCTGCGCACGGTTGCCGTCGATGCCAGCGCCGCCGAACTGGCCGCCGACATCGCCTACCTGCGCCGCATCTGGAGCGAGATCAAGAGCCGCAGCATCGGCGCTTTGCCACCGACCCTGCTGCATCACGACCTGACGCTGGCGCAGCGCGTCCTGCGCGATCTGGTGACCAGTGAAACCACGGGCGTCATCATCGACTCGCGCGAGAATTTCCAGAAACTGCAGAGCTTCGCCCAGGAATATGTGCCGCAGGTGAGCGGCCGCCTCATGCATTACACCGGCGAACGGCCGCTGTTCGACCTGCACGGCGTCGAGGATGAAATCCAGAAAGCCCTGGCGCGCCGCGTCGATCTCAAGTCCGGCGGCTACCTGATCTTCGACCAGACCGAGGCGATGACCACGGTCGACGTGAACACCGGCGGCTTCGTCGGCTCGCGCAATTTCGACGACACCATTTTCAAGACCAATCTGGAAGCGGCGCAGACCATCGCCCGCCAGCTCAGGCTGCGCAATCTCGGCGGCATAATCATCGCCGACTTCATCGACATGGAAGATGAAGAACACAAGGCCGCCGTGCTCGCGGAATTCAACAAGGCGCTGTCACGCGACCATACCCGTATCACCGTTTCCGGCTTCACCCAGCTCGGCCTGGTCGAAATGACCAGGAAGCGCACCCGCGAGAGCCTGGCCCACGTGCTGTGCGAGCCCTGCCCCACCTGCGGCGGACGCGGCGAGGTGAAGACCGCGCAGACCGTGTGTTACGAGGTGCTGCGCGAACTGCTGCGCGAGGCGCGCCAGTTCACGGCACGCGAAATGCGCGTACTGGCCTCGCCGGCGGTGATCGACCTGTTTCTCGAAGAAGAATCCCAGGCGCTGGCCATGCTGTCCGAGTTCATCGGCCTGCCGATATCGCTTCACGCCGAGAGCGGCTACACGCAGGAGCAGTTCGACATCGTTTTGATGTAGCGGTGACAGGCTGCTAGAATTCCTCTCCGACGCGGGTGTCGTATAACGGCATTACCTGAGCTTCCCAAGCGTGCGACACGAGTCGCATAGGTAGCTGGCCTACTCGGGCGTGTATTTTTAATCCGAGAGAAAACAGCATTTAACAGGTGTGTAGGGGGCAACTCCTCTCACCATTAAAGAGTGCGGTTCAGGGAAACCTGGGCTTCACCCTATGTGAAGGCTGTACGAGTAATTGTTCAGCGGTCTCGCAAGAGGCTGACTGAACCGGGGGTTCAGCCCCCTGTAGTCTAGGAGCGGTGCGTCACTGGTAACGGTGGGGTGCTAAGCGCTCTGACAATGTAGCCACCTTGCGGGGTACGCCGTATCCCGTGAGGGGTCGCGGCGTGATTTCGGGAGTTGCATCCGAATGAGGCGCTAGACTGAGTTGGATGGTTAACGCAAGTGAACCGTTGATAAACGTCGTAAAGCTTGACGAGCCAAACGCAACTTGCTTCATCGGGCTCTGCCAAAAAAGGCATGTGATCGGTTGTTCGCTTGCTTGGTGCGAACACGCTGACATGTGATCACCGGCGAAATGACGGAACCTTCCCAACTCTGTTACTTGTACGGAACTTGGTAAGCCCAACGCGGGGTCCGGCCTGTATGGCGGACAAGGATGACCGCAAGGTTATCTGATGCCGTAGTGGGTAAAGGATGATGGAAAAAGCGAATGCCGTCCTGTAATGGGGCGGATAGGGGATGAAATGATTGCCCCGACGCGAAAGCGTGCAGACTTCCATCGGGTGATCTATCGCAAGATAGGTCTGTTAATCGCACCCGGCGGGGATGATGTAACATTCCCGCAAGGGAGCGTTGCGTCTTTCCTTTCGGGGTCGGGCGGGTGTAGCTCAATGGCAGAGCTCTTGGTTCCCAACCAAGTGACGAGGGTTCGATTCCCTTCACCCGCTCCATTCAACCGGAGGTTGATATGGACGCAATGCAGTTCGATTGTGATGTCGCCTCCACTACTTGGCAATCTTGGCACGATGTTCCATGGGCCGAGGCAAGTCGAGTAGTTGCGAGGTTACAGGCACGTATTGCGAAGGCAGTAAAAGCAGGGGAATGGCGGAAGGTTCGCACTCTGCAGAAACTCCTGACCAACTCCACCGGTGCGAAAGCACTGGCCGTGAGGCGGGTTACGGAGAATCAAGGCCGGAAAACTCCAGGGGTGGATAACCAAACTTGGGGCACGCCGGACGAGAAATGGCAGGCGGTTGTCGGTCTCGGCAACAAGAGATACAAGCCCTTGCCACTGCGTCGCATTTATATCCCGAAAGCAAATGGAGACAAACGCCCATTGGGCATTCCAACCATGCGTGATCGGGCAATGCAAGCGCTGCATCTCTTGGCGCTTGATCCTGTCGCCGAGACTACTGGCGATGCTCATTCTTACGGCTTCCGCCGTGAGCGCTCGACGGCCGACGCCATCGAACAGGTACGCAATGTACTTGGTCGAAAAGCGTCGCCGAAATGGGTGCTGGAAGGGGACATCAAAGGTTGCTTTGACAACATCAGTCATGACTGGCTGGTTGCCAATGTCTGTATGGACAAAGACATCCTTCGGAAGTGGCTGAAGGCAGGATTCATCGAGATGGGAAGACTTTTCCCCACGACTGCGGGCACGCCACAGGGAGGTATTATTTCCCCGGTCTTGGCAAACCTCGCACTGGACGGCCTGCAGAGCGAGCTTGAAACATTGTTTTCGACAGTGAGGCAAGCACGTGCGGCAAAGGTAAATCTAGTGCGTTACGCGGATGACTTTGTGATCACTGGCAGTTCCTCGGAGCTCCTCGAAAATGAGGTCAAACCTCTGGTGGTGAAATTCCTTGCTGCCAGAGGACTTGTGCTCTCGGAGAAGAAAACCAAAATCACACATGTGACGGAGGGGTTCGACTTCTTGGGATGGAATGTCCGGTATTTCAAACGAATGCTGCTCACGCGGCCGTCGAAGAAAAATATCAAGGCGTTTCTGGACAAGATTCGCGCCGCGTTGAGGGGGTTGAGGTCGGCCGCACAGGCAGAGGTGATAGAGAAACTCACTCCGGTAGTTCGGGGGTGGGCCAACTACCATCGAAGCCAGATGGCATCCCTCGCATTCTCGAAGTGCGATCATCAAATCTGGCAAGCGTTGTGGCGCTGGGCGTGTCGTCGTCACCCTACCAAGGGGAAACGATGGATCAAACAGCGTTATTTCGTTCGCTTTAAAGGTCGCGATTGGCGATTTTCGGAAAAGGATAAGCTGCTGCCTGTTTTACGTGAGTATCGGAAACGGCCTCATGTGAAGATCAAGGGCGAAGCGAATCCCTACGACCCGATGTACGACGAGTATTTCTCCAAGCGGCTTGGCCGCAAAATGGATGCAACGCTCGAAGGTCGCCGGAAGCTACGTTGGCTCTGGTGGTGGCAGGAATCTCTCTGTCCCATCTGTGAACAAAGGATCACGCGAGATACTGGGTGGCATCTGCACCACATAATCAAACGATCCCAGCGTGGCTCGGACAAGCTCACGAATTTGGTGTTGCTACATCCGAATTGCCATATGCAACTTCACTCTACGGAGAAATCCGGTTCTGCCGGCGTCACCATGTTTATGTGATGGCGCTTGTAGATTGCTTGAGCCGTATGCGGGGAAACTCGCACGTACGGTTCTTAGGGGAGGGGGTGGCCGCGAGGCCGCCTCCTTACCCGACTCATGAAGAGGGTTCGACTCCCTTCACCCGCTCCAAGTGATACCAAGCATCTAGCCAAACTCACAAGGTTTGGCTTTTTGCTTTATTGGCGTCCAGTAGGCAGATGGTAGGC
>Ga0194047_10000424_pt1 | contig 28677 bp, 21 predicted proteins | sample JunL225m_MetaG_2_FD_160070 | JGI IMG/M metagenome (GOLD analysis project Ga0194047, IMG submission 160070) | Anoxic zone freshwater microbial communities from boreal shield lake in IISD Experimental Lakes Area, Ontario, Canada - Jun2016-L221-5m | ecosystem: Environmental > Aquatic > Freshwater... | reverse complement strand
ATCTTTCACTCATTCTAATGGCTGCTTTTTTAATTTCTGGATCTGAATCTTTAAGCAAATCCATTACCATATTTTGATCAATTGCATTTAAGCCTTCTAGCGTCCAGAGTGCATGTAATCTGGCAAGTGGCGATGTAGTTTTTTTCCAGAAAAATATTTTGTTTAAAAAAGAGGGTTCGTCTGCTACCATTTTTTTAAGTGCAGGTATGACAGATTTATTGGCATGAATTACCAATAATTTTTGTGCATTATCGCGCCACCAACCATTGGGGTGCGATAAATATTGAATAAGTTCTTCATTGCTTGCACTTAGTAAATGTGGCGCAGGTCCTGGCTTGTAGCCATCATGTACTAATCTATAAATGCGGCCACGATTAATATTGAGGTCTAAATTTTTTCTTTTGATTTGAGGATTGATATAACTATCTGGTTTTGTCCAAGCACTTTCTTGAATAATACCGTGGTACATGTCTACAATGTATAAACAACCATCTGGTCCTGTGGCAGAATTAATCGGCCTAAAATTCATATCGGTAGATGCCAAAAATTCTCTTTTATCGTAGGCGTTTTTTAAATAAGTGATGCCCTCTCTTTCTTCCACTTTTGCCCGACGTATTAAACGACCAACAGGTTCACAGATAAATAAATCTCCCTGCATATTACTTGGCAAACGATCACCACGATAAATGGACTGACCACAACATGCGGTGAAATGATTTAATGTACTATCGGCTCTTAAACGACGCTGTCCGCCTTGCACATCGGGTGTCGCAACAATTGGCCATACTTCATCAAAATCTTTTGAGCGTTGGTCATTAAAATCTAATTCACCATACACAGGATTTTCTTGAAAGTTTTGCGCTGGTTTTTCACCTCCTGCCGATGAAAAGAATAAACGACCAACATTATCGTGCGTTAATCCCCATTGACCTCCGGGCGAACTGCCAATGCTATCTACTTGCAGCATGCCATTGTTAAACCTATACCGAACAGGATTACTAGTTACATAAATCCAATTATCTATATTCCAAATTAAGCCTGTTTTTTGGTGTTCTAAATTGGCATCATCTGGCACATCGTTATGGTAGACCAATTTTTTTTCATCGGCCTTGCCATCGCCATCAGTATCTCTGTAACTATATAAATTATAGGTGTAGGTTTCGTTAACTACCAATCGATCATCAAGCGGCAACATCATTCTTGGCAATACTAGGCTATCGATATAAATAGTGTTTTTATCCATCTTACCATCTCCATCAGTATCTTCAAAACGGGTGATTCTGCAAGTTGGCAAACGCTCGCCAGTGCCTTCTAAGTCTTTCATATAACTCCGCATTTCGGCTACATACATTCTGCCATTACCATCCCAAACAACAGCTACTGGTTCTTGTATGATCGGTTCGCTTGCAACTAACTCAAGATGGTATCCTGGAGGCAGTTTCATGGTTTTCATACTTTCTTCTGGCGAAAGAAATGCCGAGGATGGATTAGGATCTATTTTGGATGGCCTTTCGGGCGGTGGCGCATCTTGTTGATTACAAGAAATAAAACTTGCACAAAAGAAGACAGCTACTAAAATTTTAGTTGAAATTGGCATGTTGAAATATTGAAATTAAAAGCGATTATTATAGTAAATTGACCATTGTATGCTACAACAATTTTAACTCATTTTCTACTATTTTAATTTTGGTATTACTATAACGAAATAGAAATGAAGAATGAATTTAGATTCGTAGGTTTACAATGATTTAAATGCCAACTCTAAATTATGAAACCAAGCGTTTTAATTACTGCAATTATTGCTAGCTTTTTATTAACTATTTCAGTAGGTGGTCAAGTGCCAAAAAAAGATTTACTTGAAACACAGTTTCTTAATCCACCAATCAAAGCCAGGCCTTATGTTTGGTGGCATTGGATGGGGTCTAATTTTTCCACATCAGGCATTACTAAAGATTTAGAAGCTATGAAAGCCATGGGCATTGGTGGTGCCACTATTTTTAATTTAAGTTCTGCAGTACAAGAATCGCATGTGCCTACTTTAAATAATCCATGGCCAGAACAAACCTATAGAAGCCCTGCTTATTGGGCGGCTGTAAAACACGCAATTGCCGAAGCAAAACGTTTGGGTTTAGAAATTGGCTTACACAATACCGTTGGTTATTCTACAACAGGTGGCCCATGGATTACAGAAGAACGCGCGATGAAAAAATTGGTTTGGAGAAAACAAATTGTACTAAATAATCAGTCGACTAATTTATTAATTGAAAAGCCAGACCCAGTTATTGATAATGATTGGGGTAGAAAAAATCTTCCGCCAAAACCTTCTACTTGGTATAAGGATATTGCCTATTTAGCCATTGCACTAGCAGACTCAATTAAGTTTGATAATTGGCTTGATATAACTGCCTATTTTGACGTTAAAGGACAATTGATAAAAACCTTGCCAAAAGGAGATTGGATTATTTATCGTTTAGGATATGCACCTACCATGTCTACGCCACATCCTGTTCCAGACGAACTAATTACTAGTTGCTTGGAGGCCGATAAAATGAGTAAAGCACAATCTCTTTTTCATTGGAACAAAGTGTTAGATCCTGTAAAAAAAGAATTGGGCAATTATTTAGGTAATACTTTCAAGCATATGTTGATTGATAGTTACGAAGCCGGTTATCAAAACTGGACACCCGATTTTAGAGAACAGTTTATAAAACGCAAAGGTTATGATCCGCTTCCTTGGATATTAACATTTAGTCCTGCTATTACCAATAAACAGAAGCACATAGAAAAAAAAGGATTCTATACCAATTATGAAAGGTGTTTGCATTCAGAAGAAGAAACGATTCGATTCGATACTGATTATAAAGACGTAATCAATCAATTGTTTTTTGAAAATGGATGGGAGGTAGGAAAAAAATTATTAAATGATGCTAAACTACAATTGCAATTTGAAGCATATGGCGGCCCCTTTGATAGAGGACAAGGTTCTGCACTAGCTGATATTCCAATGGGAGAATTTTGGTCAACAGAAGGGCTAGTAAACGCACAAATTCCAGGAGCAGCAAGGGCTGCAGGCAAAACAGTTATAGGCGCAGAAGCATATACAGGCTCTCCTAAGGTGAGCAAGTATACGGAAGATCCTGCATTTTTAAAACCACAAACTACCCGCAATTTTGCAGTAGGTGTTAATAGAATGGTATTGCACAGTTGGGTGCACCAGCCTTTTAGTGATGCCTATCAACCTGGTATGAATATGGGTTGGTGGGGAACACATTTTAGTAGGTTTCAAACATGGGCAGAACCAGGGAAAGCTTTTTTTAATTACTTAGCAAGAACGCAAGTATTGTTACAATATGGCGAACAGACAGCTGTTTATTTGGCACTAGAAAGCAGTGCCAACGAGCAGGCAGATATCATTTCGAAAGATGATTTTTTACAAAAACCTATTACAGTAAAAAATGGTAGAATAGTTCTTTCATCTGGTAGAACTTATCCGTTTATTGTATTACAATCGGGCAGTAAAATTTTGCCAGAAGTACTTATTAAATTACAATCATTGGTTAAAATGGGCGCTACTATTGTGGGCACAAAACCAATTTTATCAAGTAGTTTACAAAACTACCCTGCTTGTGATGAACAAGTAAAAACTATTGCAAATGAATTATGGAATAAAAAAGAATTGGTATTTACGAATATCAAGGATGCCATAGAAAAATTTGCAATTACCCCTACTAGCAAAATTGAAATAGCAGATTCAATTAATCTTATTAAATGTTTGCATCGTACAGGTAAAAACGCGTCTATTTATTTTGTAGCAAATTTGCACAAGCAGGCACAAGCAATTACATTGTCATTTCTTGAAACCGGCATGCAACCAGAAATATGGAATGCAGAAAATGGCACCACTAAAAATGCACAAATATGGAAACAAGAAAATGGAAGAATATTTGTAAAATTAACTTTGAATGATTTTCAAAGCTTATTTGTTGTGTTTAGGAAATTAGCTAAACCTGTTTTACATGAATACCCCAATTTAATAACCGCTTCTCCAGTATTAATTGATTCCATTAATAAAAATTGGGTGGTGGATTTTCAACCTAAGCTAGGTGCAAGATTCAAAATTAATTACCCAGAACTAACTGATTTTAGTTTGAATGAAGATACGCGTGTAAAATATTTTGCTGGCACTGCTGTATATTCAAAATCGATTTATGTAAGCTCAAAAACACTATCTACTAACAAAGCATTAACCATTGATTTTGGGCAGCTAAATGATATTGCAGCTGTTAAAATCAATGGAAAGTCTTTGGGTGTAATGTGGTATCCGCCTTATGTTATGGATGTTTCTACAGCGTTAAAAGCGGGTAATAATACAATAGAAATAAGTGTAACCAATAATTGGGCGAATCGATTAATAGGTGATGAGCAAGAACCGGCCGACTTTGAATATGGAACAAATAGGGGAGAAAATGGAAAAGCAATGAAAGCATATCCAGATTGGTTTTTAAAAAATCAACCAAGACCATCTCAAGGTAGAAAGGCGTTTTCTATTTGGTATTATTATAAAAAAGATAGTAAGTTAGAACCTGCAGGCTTATTAGGACCTGTAAAATTAATAGGGCAAAATACTACTTTACACAACTAATAATTATTGAAGCAAATAATTGTTTGAATAGTTAACTTATGTCTGTTGCCTATTTAATTGGTAAAATCCATATTTCACTTTTCATTTCAAATGATCGCAACAATTTTTGATTATTTTTGTTTGATAAATAAAAAAATATGAGTTTAATAGAAGATTTACAGTGGCGTTATGCTACAAAAAAAATGAATGGCCAAATTGTTCCACAAGAAAAAGTGGACTATATTTTAGAAGCAGCAAGACTTGCACCAACTTCTTCTGGATTACAACCCTTTGAAATTCTTGTGATTACTAATAAAGAAATTTTAGAAAAAATATTGCCATTGGCACACGGACAGCGTCAAGTAGTAGACGCATCTCATGTATTGGTTTTTGCTGCTTGGGACAATTATACCGAAGAACGCATCAACGAAGCTTTTGCCAGAAACAATGAAGAAAGAGGTTTGCCATCAAGTGCAACAGATGATTACAGAAATATGTTGTTGAAAATGTATTTGGCCAAACCTGCCGAAGAAAACTTTACACACGCTGCCAAACAAGTTTATATTGGTTTTACTGCTGCAATTATTGCTGCAGCAGAACAAAAAGTAGACGCCACTCCTATGGAAGGCTTCAACCCAGCTGCTTTAGATGAGTTATTAAATTTAAAAGAAAAGGGTTTGCGTAGTGTTTTACTATTACCAATTGGCTATAGAGAAGCTGAAAAAGATTGGTTGGTGAATATGAAAAAAATTCGCGTTTCGAAGGATAGATTTATTACAGAGTTAAAATAAACTAACACTTAATTACATAGAAAGGGGCTGTATCATTTGTTTGATACAGCCCCTTTTTTTGCTACCTAAATATACTAAAACTCTAAAAGAGCAAGTTCTTCTGTTTTGTACAAAGACGAGTATTTAGATAAGCCCATAATATGAAATGTTTTTTCAACAATCGGTGCCATATTATAATAGCCTAATTTTCCTTCTACTTCTTGTAGTTTTTCAATTACCTCAATAATAATTGATACACCAATACTATTAACCACTTTAGTGCCACTAAGATTTAGTAAAAACTTACGAGATCCTGATGCCATTTTATCTATGCAAATATCATACACCATTTGGCCACCTTCATTGTTAAGATATCCTTCTGTTTCAATAATTACTACTTCGTTTACTGCTGTTACTTTCGTTTTAAAATCGCTCATGTTATTTATTTTTAGTCATTGTTACTGTAGTACCGGAATCGGTTGATTCGAATTCTACTGAATCCATCAAAGCTTGAATTAATTGTAGGCCCCATCCGCGTTTGCGTTCGTCTTTCCCAATTTTGTTTTCAATCTTTGGAATAGCCACTTTAGATTTATCAAATCCAATCCCTTGATCAATTACTGTAATAACCAGGGAACTTTCTTCAATAATAAAATGAATAAAAATATTATTTCCTGCTTTTGAATGTTCAAAAGCGTTGATACAGGTTTCAATCAAAGCCATAGTTATTTCTCCGCTTTGATCTTCAGATAAATGCATGTGTTTGGCAATAATATCTGCCGTTTGTGTGGCTACTAACTCCATATTTGGCAATATGGGTAGTTTTAGCTCAACTGTGGGTGAATTCATGTTGTTGGTTTTAATTTATTAGTCTATTTTTTTAATTACTACAATGGTTATATCATCTGGGTTCATTACTCCGCCTGCCCAGTCGTCTGCTAATTTTACCAATGACTCTTTTATTTGTTCCGCTGAATTTTGGGTGTTTTCTAAAATACACTTAAACACATTTGGATAATCAAGCATTTCATTTTTTAAACTTGGCAATTCAGGTAGACCGTCAGATAACATAATACAGATATCACCTGAATTAAATTGACGGGTTACAGAACTAAACTTCTCCTTATCCATACCTCCTAGTGGTAGATTTGAAATAAGTATTTCTTCTAAATTATTTTCAGCAGCATTATAGATATATGTTGGAGGCATTGCTGCTGAGCTAATAGTAATTGAATCTTTTTTAACTTCTGCAATACTCAAACTCATTCTTAGTGTGCCAAAATTAATACGCCTTACAATTTTATTTAATTTTTGCATCATGGTTGAAGGATCTTCTAAATCAATCCCATTTAATGCAGCCTTGGTTACTGCAACCATAATACCAGACGTTACTCCATGTCCGGTAGCATCACCACAAATGGAATACAATGTACCTGTATCGCTTTGTAAGAAATCGAAATAATCTCCACCAACTTCAGATGCGCATTTTAAATAAGTAGTAATTTCTATGCCTTCAATAACTGGTGTTTTTTTAGGCAATAAACTCATTTGAAGGTTTTTGGCCTCTTCAATTTCTTTTGCTTTGCGTTTGCCTTCTTGTCTTTCATTATTTTGTTTTTCTCTGATTTTGAAAACAAAAAATATTAAACTAACCAGTAATAGAATATAAATAATAAAAGACTCAATTCTTGCCCACCATGGTGCAGCTCTATAAATTTGTAATTTTAAAATGTTTTCACTTTTTTTACCGCTACTATTAATGGCATAAATCTCAACTTCGTTTACACGATAATACCTTAGAGATTGCAGTAAAATTTTATTGTCTTCTTCATTAGAAATGAACCCACTAGTAACACCTGCTATTTTGTAAAAGAATTTAACCTTTTTTGTTTTGTAAGAAGTAGAGGTAAACAAATTAAGCGCAAGTGAAACAGCATCGCTGTTCATATTGATAGTGTAATTACTAAAACCTATATTCTGGTACTCATTGTTTTTATTAATAGAATTTGCATTGAGTATTTCAACCCTAAATGGTCTATTATCTAAATAAATGTCTTTGAATTTAAATAATTGTATTTTTTGAGTACCTGTAATTATAATTAAAGAATCTTGGTGGTGCAAACCTTCATTTAAATAACTAGCTATGCTTAATCCATCTTCAGCATCTATATTTTTAAAAATGATTTTTTCTGGGTTATCAAAATAATTAATTCCATTAGTGGTTACTACCCAAATATTATTATTGGATTGCATCAAATCAATAATATTATTAGACAATAGCCCGTCTTTACTAGAATAGTTGTTAAAGAGTTTTGTCTTTAAATTGTATCTAAATAAGCCGTCTCCTTTTGAAGCGATTAATAAGTAATCAGTTCCCTTAATATAAAACAATCTTGTTGGAGAACCACTTGCTAGTGTTGTTAAATCGTTTAGTACAAAATTAAATTTGCGAACAAAAGAATTAAGGTTTTTATTAAACAAGTAAAGGCCTGTTTCGGAATTACTAACCCATAACTGATCATTTATTTGTTCAATGTCTTCGAAACCTTTAGGAATATTTTTATTAATTAATGGGTCGTATTGAAAACGCGTAACAGATTTAGTAGTGGTATTTAAAACTGTAATTCCTTCTGGTAAAGAAATATACAAATCGTTGCCAATTATTTTTAAATTAGAAATTGCATTACCAGTTGCACTTTTAGTTACTAGCGGAATTTGAGTTATGGTACCGCTTGTTAAATCAACTTCATAGAGATCACTGGTAGCAATGTATAATTTATTGCCATTAATTTCGAATGAGATTTTGTTTAAGTTATTCTTGCCTATTAAAAACGGCAGATTTATTTTTCTGGTAACCTGTGAGTTGTTTTTAACAAAGTTTATTTCTGATCCAGAAACAATAATACTATTTGACTCATCTAACGCTTTGTAATATAATCTTTCGCCATTAACAATATTGCTTGGCGCATCTATAATGAACTGTTTAAAATGACTAATAGCAAAAACACCATTTACTGTTCCAATAATTAAATCATCTGATTTTTCGTCAATTGCAAAAGCAGTGATTTTATTATTAATGCTTACTTCGTTTATTGCACCACTACTTTTATTGTATTGAATAAAAGAAGATTGATTGGTAGACCAAATAAAAATTTCTTTTTTACCAAAGCAAAAACGTGCATCAGAAAAAGATTTATTTGAACTAATAATTTGTATTGGACCAAAACCACCATTTGGCAAAAGAGTTAATTTACACAAAGATGTTTCTGTTAACACTAAAAAGGATTGACTATCCATTTTAGCTACATCAACTATTTTTTGATTTTGAAAAAGTATGTCTTTGGTAAATTGATTATTCTTAGTATCAAAAACATTTAAACCACTTGAAGTAGCTACTAAAAATAAATTGCTAGCATTTAATGGCTCAATATCATTTATTTCATTAGACAATAAATAACTACCGGTTTTTTTTAAAAACCTTCTTACAGTTTTTTGAGCCCGATCAAAAAGATTAAACCCATTGATAGTTCCAATTAAAATAAATTGGCTACTACTTGTATTAACAATATCTCTTTGGTTACTATTGAATTTAGCACTAGAAATCGATAGTGGATTTAAAGGATCGTATTCAATGGATTTAAGCGGCTTGAGCGATTGACTATAATGAAGCACCCCATTGTTTTGGGTAGTAACCCAGTACTCATTATTTGAAAGATCTTTAATTAATGAAACGGGTGAACTCTTAGTAATAATTCTAGAAAAATTAAACCCATAAGGATTAAAAACATTTAATCCGTTTTTAGAAAAAGCTACTACAGTATCTCCAGCTAGGTACTGAATTCTGAAAATTTCAGAATTCAGTAAACTAGTTGAATCTACAATATTGGAGTAAAACGAATTGACTGTTTCTCTGTTATATACATTCAATCCTTCTTCCGTTCCTAGCCATAGAAGACCTCTATTGTCTATATGAACAGATTCAATTTTATTAGAACTTAGCGGAAGCTCTATTTTTCTTTCTTGAGCTAGTAAGCTCAGTGAAAAAAATATACAAACCACAACAGCAAGTCCTTTGTATACTTTAGTTGCTTGCATTTAGTTGTGCTTTTGCTAATTCTTTAACGATTGCTATCTGCCATTGAACGAAATAATTTTTAGTTATTTTGGTAAATATTTGATCGCTTTCTACTTTGTTTCCTTGAGCTTTAAGCGCCAAGCCATAAAAATAATAATCGTAAGTATCTTCATCTAAGCCTTTTACAACTTTTTTATAAAAATCAACTGACTCTTTTACTTTTCCTTCCATTAAGCTTAAGTACCCAGAAAATTTATAAAAATCATCCATTGCCGTTGGGTTTTTCTTCAAGGTTTCAGATAAAACTGATTCAAGTTCTTTTAATTTTTTTTCAGCTTCCTCATAGTGGGCAAAAAGAATATTATATAAAATGTAGTTACTTAAATTTTGTGATTTAGCTTTGTTTTGAATATTAATAATTTCGTTATTATCTACTGATTTTTCAATATCTGATTTAGTTATTTCAGCCCTATAATTATCGATTTTACTAATTGATTCTAAAGTTTCTTGTTCTTTTAGGCTATGCCCATAAGTAATAAATTTTAAATATTCAATGTAAGCCTTAAAGTTATTTTTCCTGTATTCTGATTCAGGTAAACTATCGATTTTACTCAATAAAGTATTACATTGAGAAATCACTTCATCATACTTTTTTTCGTATAAATAAGTCAATATTTCAAAAGTAGTCAATGAAACAATCCCATTAGATCCATTTTTACTAGCGGAGCGTGCCTTTTGATAGAATTCCCTGCTCTTATCGTATTCGCCTTTTGCTAAAGAAATGTGACCTACCATTAACAAACTAGTTGAATATAAACTAGTTTTTTCTGTATTAAGGTTGATCGATTCCTCATACTTAGCAAGTGCTTTGTCTAAATCAGCTTTAGCCCGATATAAATTTCCATACATCCGAGAAGTTGCTGGAGCATTAGGCCTAATTTTAGCAGCAAGGTTAAAATATTTTTCAGCCTCTTCTATATTCCTTTTTTCAATTGGCAGCATACTGAATTTACTAAATCCATTTCCTGCAGTCGTATGTAAATTTGGTATAGATAGCGCTGCAGCATAGCATTCTGGATTAACCTCTAATGACTCTTTATATCTATGTAAGCAGTCTTCAGTTTTATTTAACATATTTTTTATATCAGCAGACGATAAATACAATTCGTAGTAGTCTGGATATTTTTTTATCAGCGAATCCATCATTAAGTCAGATTTAGCAAAATCATTATTGATGGTTGTTTCATAAGTAACAGCTACAATTACTGACTCGATTTCAGATAAACTAGCCCGATTATTATACGCTTCAACTAGTCTTTTTTTATTTGAAGCGGGGTCAGTTTTATCATTAAAATAAATTTTTGCCATAGCAAAATTCGAATCAAGTTCTAATGCCTTTTTGAAATAACTACTTGCTTCATCACTTTCAAGCTGCTCATCTCGAAAAACACCTTGATTATAGTTTTCTATCGCCTCTTTAGAGGTACTAGTTAAAGGAATCCTTTTGGCTTCTTTCTTTTCGGAACAAGACAAAAGCATTGTTACAAAACAAAAAATGAATAGTGGGTATTTCATAATGTTAGTTTTTGAGAACCGTTAATTTAGGCAATTGATTTCATAAAGAAAGCAATATAATAAATTATTTGAAATTTTATCGAATTTAAAAGAACTTTTTGCCCCCTCCCTTAACAACGCCACCCTCCTTTAATTGAATCTATGATTTTGTTGAATTTTACAGGTTAACAGTTTGATTAAAAAGGTAATACAAAAATGATGTAGCCATTTAAAAAATAAATTACAGAAATGTCATTAAAATTTGAGAAATTTGATAAATAATATACCCCCCTAAAAAACGAAATTATGAGTCAAACAAGTATAAGATCTCATTGCCCAATTACTACCGGAATTGATGTTATTGGCGACAAATGGACATTATTAATTATTAGAAATATGCTCTTTCATAACAAGCATACATATGGAGAATTGCTGGATATGAAAGAAAGAATAACTTCTAAAGTTTTGGCTTCAAGATTAAAAACTTTAGCAGATGATGGTTTGATTGAAAAAAGAAATCACCCTACAAATAAAAAAGTTTTTTTATATACTTTAACAGATAAAGGAATTAGCACAATTGATATAATTGCAAAAATTATTAACTTCTCTATTACCTTTTATCGCGACCAAATTAATGTTAAAAGCAGTGATAAGGCGAGAGTGTCTTACAGGTATTTACAAGCTCCATCCGAAGCTACCTTTGTTAAAGAAAATAAAAGAAACTATATAAAATTTAGAAAGCAATTATTGGACTTTTAATTTAGTTTACCTGTTTTCTTTTTCCAGCATTTTTACTTTTTCTTCAGACCAGAAAGATATTCCAACAGGTTTGCCATATCCTGAAAAGACATCTGTTTGTAAAGCCCTTCCGTCATCATAGATTGCTTCATTTGGGTGAGGGATTTTATATTTTTTGTTTTGAAACTTAACTTGCTGCCGCCAGGAAATTTCATTTCAAAATCTTGGTCTGTTTTACTAGTAATAATTCCAGAAAAATTTCCGCCATCTTTCGTTACCAAATCCCATCCTTCATAGCCAAAACCTATACCAGCAGAGGGATGTACGATAGCGTCTAATAAACTTAGCTTAGGAAGTTTAGATCCTATTTCAGAAAGATTTGGACCAAAATCATAGCCAATTTCATTCGCTTGATGACAAAGTATACAGTAATTAGTAAATACTTTTTTACCTGCAATTGCATTGGTTTTAAATGATGCTAATGAGGCAAGTGTTGGAGTTTTTTTGTCGTCGTCTTTTTTAGTGGTAGTACTAATATAAGTGGCTGCTTCTTTTCGCACTGCTTCATTTCTTGAGCCAATAATACTTGTAGCCAAATCAGTAATTAGCGAGGATTCAATTTTTTTATTTTTTAAAAGTTGTAGCACTTTTGTTTCTCCATTTCTACTTTTACCCAATGAAGCTGCACAATATTTTTTTAGCGTCAGAGAATACTTTTCTGATAGTAAAATGGTTTGTAACATTTCAATTGATTCTGTACTTCCAATTAAACCAATTACAGGAACCAAACTTTTTTGTTGCGCGAGATCTTTTGAATTAATTACATTCCAAATAGGCTGTATTCCACAAAGTTGTATTAATGAAATGCATGCATTTTTACTCACTGATTGGTAAGGCTGTTGCATTGAAAGTTTTAGCAAATTGTTGCATTCTGATTTTACTTCGAACCTATTTACTAAATCAATATATTGACTCGTTCCATATAAACCTGCTAGTACTTCCAACAATGCTTTTTGTGCTAATTCAGAATTTGTAACGGCAGAAATATCCAATGCATTTAGCACCATTTTATTTAGTGAAATATCCTTGCTTTTATTTTGTTCAATTATTCTTAATAATAGAGGTGATTTTATTGAACAATTATTAAAATCAAATGCTCTAAAATACCTTGCTCTATCTTTTAAGCTGACTGTGCTATCTGATGCCAATATTGCTAGAAAAGGAACCGCAACCGGCGTTCTTGCCCTCCAAACAATATCACGCGAAGCGGCTGTTTTTAGGGGATCTTTCGTTAAAGACAGATAGGCTTCAAAAAAACTATCCCATTGTTCAGCAGCGCCAATGCCTAGTGCTTCTAAATACCATCGGTCTTTTCCATCGTGCTGAGCGGCTAGTGTTGCCCATAGTTTGGCCGATTCCTCAGATTTAAAATGGTGTAAAGCCAATGCGCATTCCCTGCGTACTTGGGCATCTGAATCATTCACTAATTGGCTAATTGTTTCTACAACCGCTATGCCCAATTGTTTTGCGGCCCTAATTCCAATAATGCGCAAATCAGGGTCGGCAGAAGCAATTGCCTCTTGAATGTACTTTTTTGCATTGCTTGTTGGCATATTCACTAAACACCAAAAAGCCCTTGACCTAAAATGCGAATTGGTAGATGTATTCCAAGATTTCTCTAATGCAATAGTTGCCTTATTGCCCATTTGTTGCAAGACATTATACGCATGATATCGAACAGCTAAATTAGGATTTTGTAATGCTGCAAGAGCCCCTTCTGCAGTGCTGTAATCAAACTTTGGTATGGAATATTTTGAAGCTTGTGGAGGAGCAACCCGATATATTCTTCCACGGGTTTGATCGCCAGCTTGATGACCTCCTACACCTGGATCGTACCAGTCTGCAATAATTAAAGATCCATCGGGCGCAACACAAATATCAGAAGGTCTAAACCATTGATCTGTTTCGCTCTTTAAAATATTAACTGTTGAGGCAGTATAACCCGCTCCATTTTTTGTTGCTGGATATGCACGCACTACATTAGGCCCTGCATCGCAATGAATCATTTGGTTTTGAAACTGCGCTGGCAATAAATTTCCTTCATAAAAAATTATTCCGGTAGGAGATCCTGCACCTGTTTGTAAAAGATTGGGCACTTCGCCAGGATCGTTTAAATGCCAGTGACGCATGGGAATTGAATCTTCTATATTCGTTCTAGCTGCTTGCCAGCCTGCTCCTGTCATTTCATCCTTATAACCATAATTACCATATGGCATAACATAGTTAATACGTACCCCTTTATTTCCATCGTCGTCATTATCACTTTGCCACAAACTGCCATAACTATCAACGGCTACTTCATAAGGGTTTCTGAAATTACTTGCCAAACATTCTACGTTTGATCCATCGGGGTTGCATCTAAAAACCATGCCCTGTTTGTATTTATTTGGGCCTATCACATCGCCATCTTGGTCTAATACATCTTTGCCATTTTTATCTTTCAATGTTTTGCCTTCATTGCCCATATTGAAATACAATTTGCCATCCATTCCAAAGGTAAATGCATGTACAGCATGGTCGTGTTGTTCGCCACCAATTCCACTAAATAAAATTTCTTTTCTGTCGGCTTTATCGTCTCCATTATCATCGTAGAACACCCACACATAAGGGCTTTGCGATACAATTACTTTATTCCCTAAAACACAAATACCCAATGGCGCATTTAATTCAGGACCTTGATAAAATAGTTTTGCAGTATCTGCTTTGCCATCTCCATTGGTATCTTCTAAAATCATAATTCTATCGCCCAAAGGATTGGTAGGATTACCCGTATTAGCAGGGCGATAATTATAGGCTTCCGTTACCCAAACTCTTCCGCGTTCATCTACGTCTATATTGGTAGGATTTTTTAACATGGGTTCTGTTGCAAAACTATGCACCTCTAAACCAGGCGCAACGTTGAGCCCTTTTAAACCATTTTCGGGAAGTCGTTTAGGGTCTTCTATTGTGGTGTCTGTGTTATGATTGTTTGAGTTAGTTAGTTTGTTGGCAAATTGTTTAGAGGCAAAAATGCATATTGAAACTCCAAGAAACAACACAACTAAAACACTATTTGCAAAAGGACTTTTAAATTTCATTTGATGGCTACTTTATGTGGTTTAAAGCTATTGTTTTGAAAGATAAGCATTCGAATGAAAAGGAAAAAGAAACAAAGAAAATAAATAGCAAGGAGGAATGAAAGGCTTTAAATGAAAACAAAATCTTATTTTCAACTATAAAATAAAAAAATGGAAGTACATCACCACCCGCATTTACACCACCAGGTAAAACCTTGGAAAGAGTACCTATTAGAAGGATTCATGATTTTCATTGCTGTTAGTATGGGATTCATAGCGGAGAGTATTAGAGAGCGTCAAGTACTAAATCATAAAAAAGAACAAAATCTTACCTCAATCATTATAGATCTTAAAAAAGACTCTGTTGAACTTCAAAAAAAATTAGTTGAATATTCACAATCACATCTGATATTCAATAAACTTAGCAACTTCTCTTTTATGTATCATCAAAATAAATTAAATGAAGATGCGTATATAGACTCTGTCGTAAATCAAGTTGATAGATTGACATTTGGATCCTCATTTTATCAAAATAATTCATCGTATAAAAACACCATTTCAAACGGAAGTTTTAGTAATATTAATTCAAGTGAAGCAAAAATAAAATTATCAGAATATTACGAAGCATTTTCTACTCAGCTTGCAGATAATAATTTAATACTAGATCAAATGGAGGAATGGTATACTGCAAATGTTTTTTTTATAAGATATTATAATTTAACTAAAGGAGGAAGAAGAAGGGAAAGCTATGTTATGAATAATAAAGCAGCCGCTGAAGAAGCTGAAAACACAGTAGCCATGAGAAACTATTATATAAGAAATCGAGAATTTAGAATTCCCCTTTTGTCGAATAAATTTATTATTGATAATGAAAAAGTGAACTTTAGATGTCTCATTTATTTGGGTTTGCTAGAAAAATTTGTTGCAAAAAATAAAGAATTGATTGCGCTGTTATCAGAAAAAGAAAAAAGCCACTTATGATTTATTTCATAAATGGCTTTTTCCTTCTCTATTAAAAATTATAAATACAAATTAACTTTCTTATTATTTTTAACCGATGCATAAATGGCATCAATAATTTTTAAATCTTTGAGCGCTTCTTGGCCATCTACCGGCACAATCGGCTTTTTGTCTTGTAGAATAATATCGGAGAATGCTTCCATCTGTGCTGTTTGATGTGTTACATGCGCTTGTGTTAACTCTCCTTTATTTGTTTTTCCTTTTATAGGGCCATATCCGGTTGAGGGTAGTAATTCGGCAAATCCTTTGTTGCCATTTAAATAAAAGCGATCAAGTCCGTTCATACTATAACTCGATAAACAAGATGCTATTGCTCCACTAGGAAAGCCAAATTGAAATTGAATGGTTTCGTCAACACCTTCTTTAAATTTAATAGTATCTGTTTTTGTTTCTTGTGCGGTTACCCAAATAGGGTCTTCTCCTACCATATACCTAGCACCATTGATAGCATAAATACCAATATCCATTATTGAACCTCCGCCAGCTAATTGTTTGTTTAAACGCCATTGTGTAGGGTCGCCAATTTTAAAACCACATAGGCCTTGAAAGAATACAATTTTTCCTAATTCTCCTGCTTGTCTCATTCGAATCACTTCTAATGTTTTGGCTTCGAAATGCATTCTATATCCAACCAATAATTTCACATTTGCTTTTTTACAAGCATCAATCATTTCTTGGCCTTCATGCGCATTAAGTGCCATGGGCTTTTCGCTGATTACATGTTTGCCTGCTTTAGCAACTCTAATTGCTTGGTTTTTGTGCAATGCATTGGGTGTAATAATGTATACCGCATCTATATCTGGATTATCCTTTATAGCATCAAAATTTTCGTAGTTATAACAATTTTTTTCGGGGATATTATACTTAGATTGCCAAGCAGTAATTTTAGAAGGAGTACCACTAATAATGCCCACTAGTTTTGCTTTTGTGCATGATTGCATAGCCTCTGCAACACGTGTGCCATAACTACCAAGACCCATAATAGCAACCCTTAAAACAGGGCCCTGATACACTACTTTATTTTTGTCATTGAAAAGGGGTAATTCTTTTCCGGATAATAATGGAATTGCAATAAAAGGACCGGCTAATTTTTGAAAAAACTTTCTGCGAGAATCCATAGTTATAAGATTTTAATGTTTATTCGAAGTACTATAATTTATCTACTCCTTTACCCATCAACAACTTTCTACAAAAATTATATACTGGCGTTTCAAAATATTTGTATAAAACAATTGATATTATCCAGAGTATTATAAAATTCCTATCGGGCAACAAAAACCAATCCTTCAGTTTTAAATTTACATAACTAATATGAATTAAATAAAAAGCAAAAGATGCATTTCCTAGTAATACTAAAAAATTACTGCCTAAAATTCTTTGAAGCTGTGTTTTTTCATAAATAAGTCCGGCCAAAAGTATCATCATACTTGCTGGTAAAATTGTTTTTGATAAAATCATTCCTATTGGGTTATCATAGCCATGATGATACATGTCTTGCTGAAATAAACCAATGATATAAATACTGATGAACATTCCCGAAAAACCTAGTATTGTTTTGTATGGAATTTTAATTAGCCAAGTCGACGCATTTTTTACAGCAGTTGCCAAAATCATTCCGCATAAAAAATCAGTACTCCTTCCAGGAAAACTGCCCATTAATAAAAACATCATTGGTTTAAAATATCGTTGTGGATTTTTATTAATGATTTGCCAAATAAAACCAATACTCCAAAATAATAGAAACAGCAATGCCATTGATGCAAGAAGCCATAGCAGGTGTTTCTTTTTAATGAAAAACAACAGCGGTGCAAACAAATAGAAGGTCATTTCAACTGTAAGCGACCAGGCTTGATTTAATCCATCTAAATTATGTAAGTCGCTATAGCCGTGTGCTAGCGTATAAGTCAGTGCAGAAAAATGGAAATTTCCATACGATTTGTCTAGATAATAAATGCTTAATATTAACCAGTAAAGTGGCAAGATTCTGGCACAACGAACTAGAAAGTATTTTACATAATTAGATGCAGCACTTAAGGGTTTGTCTTGATAAGTATAAGCAATTAAGAAACCACTTAACACAAAAAATAACGATACTCCAACATGAAATTCATTGATTAATCGAATGAGTTCTGGGTGTAGATTAGCTCTCCAATATTTTCGATTGTGGTAAATAAAAACAAGGCATACAGCTAAAAACCTAACCCCTGTGAGTGCACTGAACCTGATTTTTGAATTAGCGTTTAGTGTTGCCTCGGTGGTCATTATGATTTTTTAAAAAACTAATGCTAATTTACTTAAGTTAGTATTAATAATACCCATTTCTTCGGGCGTTATAATTACATCGCTTGCTTTTGCGTTTTGGGTAGCTTGATCTGCATTTCTTGCACCTACTAAAGCAAGCGTAATACCTGGTTGTTGTAAGGTCCAAGCAATAACTAATTGCGCAAGTGTAATATTTTTGTCGGCTGCCAATGGCTTAATGGTATCTAAAAAAACATTCGTTCTATTAATATTTTCTGCAGTATAAAAACGATTGGTTTCTCTTGTGTCTCCATCGTTATAAACATGTCCGGGTTTAAACTTACCAGTTAGCAAACCTCTGTGTAATGGACTATAAGCAATCACTGCTTTTTTATTTTCAATACAATATGGCACCACTTCTTTTTCAATATCTCTAAACACCATGCTATAAGGCACTTGGTTTGAAGCAAGCGAAACCACCGTTTCTGCAACTTTCATTTGATCGGCAGTATAATTACAAACACCACCTGCTCTTATCTTTCCTTGTTTTTGTAATTGTACAATGGCTTCCATGGTTTCTTCAATTGGCGTGGTAGGATCTGCCCAATGAATTTGAAAAAGATCAATATAGTCTGTACCTAATCTGCGCAAGCATTGCTCGCACTCTTCAATTACACTTTCTTTTCCTGCATATTTATACACTTCTAAAGGACTGCCGTTATTGAACTTGCTCGAGAAAAAATGCTGGCCTTTTTGCATATCCCAACGAAGTCCATATTTGGTAAGAATTTGCACTTTGTGACGTGGCAATACTTTTAATGCATCCCCAACAATTTCTTCACTTAAGCCTTGGCCATAAGCTGGTGCTGTGTCAATAGATGTAACCCCAAGTTCATATGACGCTAGAATGGCTTCCAAAGCCTCTTTACGATCAGCACCACCCCACATCCATCCACCAATAGCCCAAGCACCAAATGTAATAGCAGAAGCTGTAATACCTGATTGACCTATTTCTCTGTATTGCATAGCATTATTTATTAAAATACTTGCAAAGGTTAGGAAAAATTTGGTTGAAATAGATTAATAAAGTTTTGCTTATAACTAAATGGAAATAGATTTTATAAAAGCAGAAGGCGTAACCCCCTTTCGCTCTTTAAATGCGTCTATGAATTTTGACCTAGAAGCAAACCCTGCATTAGATGAAATAGCTTCTATTGTTAGATTTTTTGTATCGTCCTGTTCAATTAAATGACATACATAATCAATTCTTAAATTTTTACGCCATTCACTGAAAGTAATGTTCAAGTCATTATTAAAATAATTAGATAGAAACCTTTCTGGAATTTTTAAATCGAAAGACATTTGAGAAAGTGAAAATTCTTTTTGAATAAATGGCGTTTTTAATAGATATTCTTTTAAGTTTTTTTCAAATTCTTTACTAACAGCAGGTGCTTTTACCTTTTTTGGTAAATTAGATTTAAATGCTGCAATAATATTTTCTTTCTCTTTGTCATTTGCATAGGATACATTGCCGTAAAGGATTTTAGGGAATAAGAATAAAAATATATTTTGTAAAAAAAAGCCGCCGCCACAAATTTCAAAATAATATTTTTCAGAAAATAGTATAGTTGACGGAAAATTAAAAACAGAAAAATAAATTCCATATAATGTAGTCATATGGCCAATACTATTAATGGCAATCACAATTTGAATACTACATAATAAATATATCCATCTCTTTATAATTGAATGGTTAGAAGGAAGCTTGTTAAATAACTTTAATGTTATTCTTCCATTATTGTAAAAGTATCCAATGGAAAAAATTGCATATATTAATAAGTGAATAGACCTAGAGAACAGAATAAATTCAAAAGATAAAAAGTAGAAATTGACTTTGTAGTTTTCGGTAATATTTACAATTTCGTGCGCAATTTTTGCCTTTTGATCGAAAGGCAATGTGGTAAAAGGCAAACAATTGATGATGATAAAAATAGCGGGTATTAAGTGCAGCCAATCCCATTTTTTTAGTTTGTTATTGTCTGCTAGTGTTGTTTTTACATAGTAATACAAAAGCGGCCCCAATAAATAAGACAAAGGCAACCAATTTACAAAGCAGACTCCTTCCCAAAATATATCCTTCGAAAAATGTAAGCCATAGTATACCATTACCACTAGGTTACAGCATAAGAAGAATAAGGCTAAAAATATATTCGACCTATTTAATGAGCTTAAGTAGTAGATCAAAATAAAAGAAGTAAAAATCCCAAACAAGGGAAATAGTATGGCCATAAACGGATAATTACTAGTTAAATCTTGGTCAAGATAAGTAAAAGCACATAGTATTTAAGGGGTTATGGAATTGTTGATCGTTCATTTTTGTGCCCATTTTAGCTTTATAGGCTTATTGTTTATTTCTAAATCGTCAATTATTTCGTTAACTCATCAAAATAACACTAGAATCAGTTCAAATATGTTCCAAATTGCGAAAAAGGAACAAATAAGTAAAATTTAAAAAAAACTTATAAAATCAATCCATTTTCTTTGATTTTATAAAATCAAATCAAATATTATGAAAAAAATCATCTTAGGAGTATTAATCTCTAGTACATTGTTTGCCTGTAAAACTAATACTGAAACTTTCGACTTAACTAAAGCAAAAGCTGATATAGCTGCTGGGAATACGAATTTTGAGACGTATATAAGTAAAGGCGACTCAGTTGGACTTGCTGCAAATTGCTATACAATTGATGCAACATTATTGGTTCCCAATAGTCCTGCAGCAAAAGGTAGAAAAGCTATTGAATCAGTAATATCAGGTATTATAAAGTCTGGAATAACCGGTGCAAAATTAACAACTACAGAAATTTGGGGCGACGAAAACACCATTACAGAAGAAGGTGCTTTTACTTTAAGTATTAAGGATGCCGTTGTTGAAACAGGAAAATACCTTGTTCTTTGGAAAAAAGAAGATGGTAAATGGAAATTGCACAGAGATTGTTTTAACTCTAATGCGCCAGAAGCTCCTGCAGCAAAGTAATTTGAATGTTTTAAAATATCAAAAGGCCCATATTACTATGGGTCTTTTTAGTTTATCTATAGTATAGCAATATTAGATATCTAATTGAAATGTTAATTCTATAGCAACAGAGTTGTTTTTAATATATTTTTAAAAAAAATATTATGGGAAATTTAGGATTCCAGGAAATACTCCTGATTGCAGTAGTTGTGTTAGTTCTTTTTGGCGGAAGAAAAATTCCGGAATTCATGAAAGGTCTTGGTAAAGGAATAAGAGAGTTTAATGATGCAAAAGACAACGTAAAAAAAGAGCTAGAAGAAGGAATGAAAGAGAAAGACAATACACCGCCGTCTACAAATCATTAATCCATTTACGATTTTCAATTTCAGTATTTACAAACTGAAAGCCTGATTATTAATAATTAATAGATCAATTTTTAATATTATGGACGAAATTGAAGTACCAACAGAGCACCTTCACGAAGCAATACATGAAAGCGTTGAACACGACAGGAAACATACCGAAAAAGGATGGTCTATGTATGTAGCAATTTCTACAGCCTTGATGGCAGTACTTGCTGCTATTTCAAGTTTGCTAGCTGGCCACCATTCAAACGAATCATTGGTTGACCAAATTAAGGCTTCGGACCAATGGTCGTATTATCAGTCGAAAGGAATTAAAGCAGAATTAAAAAAAATAGAGCTAAATTATCATCAAGCTACTCCAGCAGATGTTGAAAGATATAGTAAAGAGCAAGAGTCAATAAAAAAATTAGCAGAAGAACTGCAAGAAACATCTAGTAGTCATTTGGAGAGCGAAAAGAAATTTGCCATGGCAGTAACATTCTTTCAAATTTCAATAGCTATAGCAGCCATATCAATATTATCGAAAAAGAAATTTCTTTGGATTGGAAGTATGTTTATAGGAACTGCTGGCTTATTTGTTCTGATTCATGGAATTATAACTGGACATTATTAAAAAAATAATTATGGAAAATCAAAATTGGCACGAAAAGCATGCAGATAAACTAAGTTTTGGTGATCGATTAGCCGACAAAGTTGCTAATGGCATGGGGTCTTGGAACTTTATTATTTGGCAGAGTATTATTGTTATTATTTGGATGACGCTGAATATTATTGGATTAGTAAATCATTGGGATGCTTATCCTTTTATTTTATTGAATTTAATTTTTTCTACTCAAGCTGCTTATGCTGCACCAATCATCATGATGTCTCAAAATAGACAAAATGAAAGAGATAGAGTACAAGCTCAAAATGATTATAAAACAAATATTGACGCAAAGCTTGAAATTGAAGCTCTTCAAATACAGCTAAGTAAAATCGAGTCCGAAAAACTAGAGTCAATTATTGTATTGCTTAACGAGATACTACAGGCAAATAAAAAATCTTAAATTATTATAAGTAACTAAGCCACCATTTGTCTTTATGGTTTTGTTTATACGTATTGTATTTTTTACAAATTGGATATAGAAAAAATATAATTCCCATCCAAATAGCATAAACAGCCCAAAGGCTAACTCCATAGCCCTTAAGTCCTGGCATATAAGTAATCCAAGAAGTTAGAATCATATTGATCCATCCAAACCCAGTTAGTTGTGCAAAGAGCATTGCTAAAAGGTGAATTAGATAGATATGAAGGATGTAGTAGAAAAATGGAACCCTTCCAAAAGTACAAAAGAAGTCGACTGCTTTTCCCTTTAATTTTTCGGTATTTGCTAAAATTAAAAATGCTACTCCTAAGGTCATTAAAAGGTATAATAATGAAGGCGGATATTTTTGAGGATCTAAAAATGATACAAGGTCTTTAGACAAAGAACCATAATGCGTAAACAACTTTGAATCTCCATAAAAATTTGTAACCCTTAATACTAAAAACACTACAAGGGCAAAACTCCCAATAAGGTTAAACAGCTTTTTTCTTTGATTTCCATCGTATGATTTTTCATAAAATCTGCCAAAATAATACCCTAATGCCATTACCGCAATCCATGGAATAATTGGATATCCAACTAATAAAAGAAAACTGTTCTTTAATTTAAAAAAAGATTGTTCATGAAGCACTGCCCAATACATATTACCTGGAAAATGAATTGTATCTAATAAATTATGACCAAAAATTAGTACTACACTAAAAATTAAAATATAGTTGATAGGCAGATAAATTAATCCTGCTAAAAAAATCATACTTATTCCCAAAGACCAAATTGTTAATAGGCCTAACATGCCAAAATGTATGTCAAAAAACCAACCAAATGCAACAATGGTTAATTCAATAAAAACCAACCATAAACCTCGTTTTAATAAAAAACCAGCTAATTCGTTTTTAGATTTTCTTTTCCCAACCATATAAGCAGATGTTCCAGCTAAAAAACTAAAAGTAGGCGCACAAAAATGTGTTATCCATCTAGTAAAAAAGATAGGTAAGGTAGTGTGCGTTGGATCTGACGGACCAAAAAGAAATGCGGAATAATGGAAGTAGTCTCTTACATGGTCTAGCGCCATTATAACCATTGCCAAGCCTTTTAATAGATCAATCGATTCAATTCTGGGTTTGTTGATTGCAGTCATTATTTTATTCTATCCACTTTTTATGAGTTGAAAAAAGGTTGTTTTTTATAATTATAAATAAATTGAAAACCTATTTTGCTGCAGGAAGGTCTGTATTTGACATATCTCTATGTAATTTCCAATTTCCGTCTTCTTTCTTCCAAAGAACAATGTATTTACCTTTATCTGCTTGTTTGCCATCTTTTAAAGTAACTTCAAACAAACCTTCTTCGGTAATAAAGTTTTCATCGCCCCATACTTCTAGCGTATTAAGTGTAAGCGAACCAATCCCTAACTTTATAAAACCACCCCAGAAAGAAGTTAGCTTATCTTTTCCACCTATTGAAGGCATATTATTTACCATTAATTTACCGTCTTTACCATAAGCATCTGCAACTCCAACGGAATCACCTTTAACTATAAAATCAGAGATTTTTTTGTTTGCTGCTTGAATTTCTTTTTTTGCATTCACTAAGTCAAATGCAGGTTTTGTTTCTGATTTACAGGCAAATAAACTTGCGGCAATGATTGTTGATAATAGTAGATTTTTCATTTTTTTTAATTGATTTTTTGAATAAACAAGTTTAAAACTAGTAGGGTTCAAAACGGCAAATTGTTTATTGTTATTTGTTCCGAAATAGCATTTAGGAACAAATTGGCAACTTTTTACCTCTAAAATGTTCCCGATTACAAAAATGGAACATATCTAAACTATGTTTAATTAGAAAATATTACTAGAATGTTGATTTTTGATGAAATTCTAAAAACTGCATCAGATGAAATTTTTTACCCATTTAACTTTTATTTTTATCCTATCTATAACTACTGCTTTTGCTCAAAGTAATAAAGTAGATTTCTCTCAGAAACCTCCAAATATCGATTCGTTATTACCAAAGATTGCTGCAGAAAAAAACGATAGTGCTAGGTATTATTTAGCAATGAGTGCATTAACTATATCTGAAACGAATCCGGTTGAGGATATGCATAACTCAGAAAGAATCTTATTATATGGTCAAAAAAACAATGATTTAGTATGTCAGGTGTTAGGATATTGTTGCCTTTGTTACGATTATATAGCATTTGGCAACCAAGTGAAAAGTTTAGAATATGGTATTTTGGCTAATCAGGTAGCTGAAAAGTCTAAAAATGAGCGGTTAAAAACATTTGCAAAAGCCATGCTTGCTTTGTCTTATTTAACAATGGGCGATTTTGAAAAAGCCGTATCCTATAATAAAGGCTCTATTGAAGCAGGATCTAAATATGAACCAGATATTATATCTGTATGCGCTATAAATGATATGGGAACAATTTATTTAGCCATGAATAAAGTTGACTCTGCCTTGATTTATACCCAAAAAGCTTATGAAATGGCTATTAAAACGGGTATTAATTATTGGTTAACTGATACCTATTTACAATTTGGTAGTATTCATGCCGCAATGAAAAACTCCACTTTGGCATTAAGTTATTGGAACCTAGCTTTAAATGAAGCCAATAGAATTAATTCGCCAAAATTCAAAAGCACTGCCTATTCTGCTATTGCAAATTATTTTTTCGCTAATAACCAAAAAGATTCTGCAAAACTTTATGCCACCAAAGCAATCTCTAGTGTAAAGAATACCGATTTTTATACTTTAAATGTTGGACCAGCAAAACTGCTTTTAAATATTTATCACGATTCAAATATTGATAGTGCTTTTAAATATTCTGAAATTTATAGATTAGCCAGTGATAGTTTATTTAACATTAAAACCTTGCAACAAGCGCAGTTAATGAGTGTAGAAGAAGAAGCACGTCAGCAAGAGCAAAAATTAGAAGAAGATAAATTTGAAGAAGCCCAAAAAGAAAATCTTCAATACACATTTATTGCAGTAGGTATTGTAAGTTTCTTTATTATATTTTTAATTTTCAGCCGCAACTACATCACAAATCCAAAAGCGATAGAATTCTTAAGTGTTATTGCTTTATTGATTGTTTTTGAATTTGTAAACTTATTAGTACATCCTATTTTAGAAAAAGCAACGCATCATTCTCCATTTTTAATGTTAATAGCTTTAGTATCAATAGCGGCACTATTAATTCCTTTTCATCATAAATTAGAACATTGGGCCGTAAATAAATTGATAGAAAAAAATAGAGAGAGTAGATTAGAATCTGCTAAGAGAACTGTTGAGGCCTTGGAAAAGAAGATATAAAAATTAAACAGATTGAAAAAAGCTAGTCTGTAAATTATCCTTCTCTATTTTTATCTTTTTGCAAAGTTCTAGATACTTACTTATATTAATCTTTGGTGACAGACTTAATTAATTACAATTAATTAATATATAATATTTATCTTCAATTAAATATTGTGAAAAAAGATAATGGTAAGAACTTTAAAAAAGATTACAAAATATATATTAAAAAATTGGCTTTTTAGGAAGTATGCTATAGTAACTAAGGATAAAAATAATAATCAAAGTTTTTTAACTATTGGATCACAAAAAGCAAGCTCAAGGTATAAGTCTGTTTATTTAGGTAAAGATGCCAATGCATCAAATTCATTAATAATTAATTCTAATATCCACAATAAATTAGATAAATTTCATACCCAATATGGATTAATCTGTATTAAAGATTCAAGTTTAGCAACATCAAATCGAAACTTGTTTGTTATGCAACCAGAATTTATTGTTCTGGAAATCCCCTTACCAGATACATACGAAGTATATATAAAGTCTATAACTAATGATGCAAGAAACAATCTAAAAAAAGTTCAAAAAGTTGGATTCACTTGTTTTATTTCAAATGATAAAACTTGGGTTGATACATTCTATAATAATTATTATATTCATACAATGATAGATAGGCATTCAGAGGATGCTTCCATTACAGCTAAATGGGAAATGCGATCTATCATAAATAAGCCAGGAGCTGAATTTGTTAAATTATTTTTGGATGGCAAATGTGTGGCTGCAGCGCTAACATTGCTTGAAAATGAAAAATATATTTGCCATAAGATTGGTTATTTAAATGGTGATGTTAGTTTATTACAAAAAGGAATTGTTACAGCAATTTATGAGTTTAGAATTAAAAGAGCATACGAATTAGGATGCAAAGCAATTGTTTTAGGAGGAACACCTCCATTTTTGGAAAACGGCGTTTTCAAATATAAAGCAAAATGGCAAGCAAGATTTTGCCCAGATTTATATTTCAATAAAAACTATCTTTTATTTAATCCATTTAATAATTTCTGTCATAATTTTCTCCAATCTAATTCATTAGTTGTTTTTGGTTTAAAAAACACACTAATCGTATTAAGTAGTAAAAAACCTACCGAATCAGGTATATCTAGTAATACACTCGATGATATAAAGAGTTGGTATATATTAAGTCCTAATTATATCGAAAATTATGCATCAGAAATGGAAGATTTACCTGAACATTTACGCCATTGGTATGAAAAGATATATTAGTAACCATATTTTACATACTAATCAAAATCCTGCATTAGTTAGCATTTTTTCTAATTCGTGTGCATCATAATTAATAACTTGATGTCTGCCCAAATTCATTTTGTCAAATTCATTTACAATGGGTAGCGGTACGCAAGTAAAAGCAGCGTTATAACCATTCTCAGATACAATATTATTGACTTCAGAATTAGTTCTACCATAAGGATAGGCAAATACAGTAAGCTCTTTTTTCAAATAACCTTCCAAATCAATTTTATTATTTTTTATTTCATCTTCTTGTATAACGCTATTCATTTGTGAAAGTGAAACATGACTTTTAGTATGTCCTCCAATTTCTATGAATTTGTTATTTTTTAATTGCATCAACAAATTTTTGTTCATAACATTATAAGAATGATATTGAGCTAGATCAACCTTGCTCCAAACAATTAGTTGATTAATAATTTCATCCTGCTCTGAAGGTTGTAAACCAATTAAAAGGTTCCACATTTTTATATATGCTTCCGTTCTTTTGTTTAAAGTCTCCTTACCCTTCCAAATCAGTGTTTCAATTTCAATATTTTCAAGATTGGTTTCCCCTTCAAAATTTAAAATAAGACTACTATTGTTGGTGCTAATATTTAAGCTATTAGGTAGGACAAGCTGGGTTAAGAAAATAATTTCTAAAATATCCGACCAAAAGAATGAGGGGTTATCTGATAATGATTTATTGGTAATGAAAAAAGTAGCTGGAACTTTATAGTTTTCTAAAAGGGGGGCCGCAATTATTGCATTATCTTCATAACCATCATCGAATGTGATATAAACCTGATTCTTGGTAAGCTCCTTTTTGCCATTTAAATAATTCAATAAATCCTCTGTATTTATTACAGATTCTGATTCACTTAAATATTTCAAATGTGATTCGAAGTTTTCTTTAGAAACAGATAAATCCCATGGATCAAATATTGGATTTGCAATTTTATGATACATCAAAACAAATATTTTAAATGCATTTCTATTAACTCCCTTTTTAGAATTTTTAAATAGAAAGTTTGTAAGGATTATATTTTTTACCTTCTTTAAAGGAAATTTAATGAATGAATAGAAACGAAACCTTAAAACTAAAGCCAATGTTTGAAACCAAATTTTAGTGTACTTTTTAATACCATTTTGCTTATCAACAAGTTGCCTCTTGGCTTTATTAGCATAAATTTCAATAGCCCTTTTTCTACTTAAATTATATAGATAATTAATTCTTTTATCAGATAATTGATCTTCAACATTATTTTTTATAACCTTTAAAAGGGTATATAACATTAATGGAATATTTGAACTCAAGCTACTATTTCCTACACGCCTATAAGCAGCAATAAATTCAGTATGGTGAATTGCCTTGTAATTTTTTGTGATTCTTAAAAACAGATCATAATCTTCGCAACATTTCAAATTGACATCGTAAAGATATTTTTCAATTATATTTTTCCTGTAAAGTACTGTGCCATGCATTTCTATACAATTAGTA
>Ga0194047_10000423_pt1 | contig 28697 bp, 34 predicted proteins | sample JunL225m_MetaG_2_FD_160070 | JGI IMG/M metagenome (GOLD analysis project Ga0194047, IMG submission 160070) | Anoxic zone freshwater microbial communities from boreal shield lake in IISD Experimental Lakes Area, Ontario, Canada - Jun2016-L221-5m | ecosystem: Environmental > Aquatic > Freshwater... | reverse complement strand
AGGGGAGCAACCTTTTCCTCAAGACTCTTCCATGGAATCCGACGAGAGAGAATCACCAAGGGGTGCTTGGGGTCCACCATCTCCTCGAGGGTCTGCCGAAAGAGGTCCGCCGCCATTTTTTGCCCCCAAAAACTCTCAGGTTTTGAATCAAATATCCCTCATATTTGAGGGTTTCCATGGCGGATATTATAGCCTATCTGAATGATTTATATGGATATATTCGGTTCTGCAGGGCCGACTACTTACTGATGCTAGAGAAGGAAACGTGATCCTTCATGGCCACTCTAAGCCTTAAGTGGCGGGGCATTGAAGAATATGTCAATCTGACACTTCAAACTGAACCATCAGTAATTAATTTTATCTTCCGGGATGGTCTTCCGGCAGACTAAGCTGAGGCGTCACCACTGATGCGCCCCCCCCATCGTGATCCAGAGAGCTAAACCGACCCTTGAAACCCCGAGTGTATTTAGCTGGCGCCCAGGAGGCGAGACATCGCATGGACATGAGGTGCGGCAGCATTTCTGGCACAAAACGGCCTCATGCAGTAAGGGGCCGCCTGTTTGCTGAATCTATTCTTCGTTTGGGCTCGATCCTTCTGCTTTATTCGCAATTCAGTTGCTTCACTTTGGTTGATGCGACAGAGCTTTGCCCTAATCCCAGTTCATTGGGTGCATCAGCTGATCCTGATCATTGGATTTATTCGAAAGGTCAGGGTGAGAAGGATGGCATCAATTTTCCGTGTAACAGCTGTGACGACCCAGAAAATGCAGAAAGTCCCAAATGCCGTGTATACCGATTTTTGAGATCAGAGGACTGTCGGGCTGGTGATTGCAGGGATGACCAGGGCACTTTCAGGCTAAATTTCAAAGACCAGCTTGCAACACAATACGACACACGCTATCTGACACCGGATGTTTATCCGAAAGCACAAGGGGAAAACTGCCGAATCCTGATTTGGGCCTTGCAGCCGGTGACCGGGCTCGAAGATACCAACAGACGAGGCGATTACCCTTTCTGGTATGACGCATGGAATATCTCACAGAAACTGGTGAGGCCTGCGTTCAAAAAGTCTTCGGTTGGATTTATTACGCAGCCCTATCGGGTGAGGGGGCAGCACCAACTTCATATCCACATTGGGAAACTGCTTCCGGAGTACAGGACCGGTCTGGATAGCCTGCGGCAAGATCCAACCACCATTCAGAGCCTGACAATCAACGGGGAGGTCCTCTATGCAAAATATGTTCTGAATGCCAGGCCGGGATATCCATTTACCGGCCAAAATCCCTTTGATGTGGCCCGATCCATAATTCCTGGAGGAGCATCCGAAGCACCGGATTATGGAATTCTTACGGCGGTCAGCCGAGACATGAAAGGAATATTTGTATTGGTTGGAAAGTCACTTGAAAGAGATCAACTCGACTATAAAAGTGATAAGGCCTGCAGAGTTTTGGGGATGCACAGTCCGTGATTGGGTGCATGACTTTGGTCACTCCTCCTCGGGCAGATGCCACATGGACATTGATGGCTCGCCAGATGCGATTCTCTGAGACCCCAAACATCTTGGCGATGGCAGAGACAGGAAGCTTTTGGGCGAGGGTCAGAATGAGGGCATCCATCAGCAAAGTGAAGCCACTCCCAGGCCGCGCCCAAGGGACTTCGACTTGAGTCACCTTGCCGCAATGCCCATACTTCACCCGAGGCAACGGGGCGTGCACAAAGGCCTTGTACTGAAAGAAATGAAGATGCTGCCAGGTGCGTTTAGCACGATCATGCATCGGTTGAGCCCCCTCAGAACAAAGCAGGACATCCCAGGCGTTTCACTTCACAGGAGAGATCAAAGTGGATCTCTCCTTGATCAGGCTCAAAGCGAATATCAGATACTTTCCAAGGCTCCTTAAGACCCAGGGCGGCAGTAAAGAGGGCTGTCGATTCCATGGGATAGCACACTCATTGAAGGCTCAGATGGGCCATTAGATTATGCTGATTCCCACTCGAAACGGAAGAGCGCCTAATCGACCTCGAAAAGTTCATGGGTTTCGAACCCCGCTTCAGGTCTACAATGAAATGCTGCAGTTGGCTCAAATGCCGACGCAGGGATGTCACTAAAGGATGTCACTAAACAAGTGTTGCGGTTGGCACTTGAAACCGCCATCTCATAAAAAAACATGCTTCCTTCTGGGGGTAGCGAAGAAGACCTAAGATCAAAAACTGCTGAACTCCTCCAACGCGCTGGGCATTCGGGTAGTGGGAAAAATACGTAGACCTCATTCCCTCCTTCAGACCCCAAGGCACCTACCACTCGATAGCACGGCCCTCTGCCGAAATGAAACCCACCCAAGAACCCCACCACCCCCCCTCGATCCCGTAAGACAACCCGACAATCAATTGAGTCCTATCCTTGGGCTTGGGTTATGCGGTTCAGCAAGGGGCTGAGTGGTTGGGTGCTGGGGACTTGGGCTGTGAAGATGTCGTTAGATCCGGAGGGTTCAAATCTTCCACAAGTACGATAAACATGATGTCATTAAGGACCCTGTGAGATCTGCCACGGCGCGGGGAAAACTGATCCGCCTACCGATACGAAAAAGGGCTTGACAAACAGAAAACAGCCTGAAAAGATATTATTATAATGTTGATGCTTATAGTAAAGTAGCCGCCTTATTAATCCCACGATTGCGATTGGGTCTGGAAGCTGGCCTCTTGTAATTTGCGACGAGATTGTTTTTGAGGTGATCAATGCATAAAACCATCAAGAATATATTTATTTTAATATTTATATTAGGGCCAGATCTACATCCTCTTGTATGACCATCAATTCTAGAATCCCTTTTGGAGTATATTCAATGTATAAAGGTAACGATAGATTTTCGAAGATAGCCGCAGTTTTCCTTCTGGCCTTATCTGCACAATTTGCTTTGGCCGCAGGAAACAGCAAGCCACAGATTGTCTATTGTCAGGGACAATATGCACTCTGCGCGGGATCGACCGGCACGCTGACAGGAAAGAATATTTCGGTTAAAACTATCAGCGGAGTTACGCAGATTTTTCCAGCGGCAACCGTCGTTTGTCCTGTTGTCACAGGCATGGCCGTGGCTGGTCTAAATGCGGGTACCATGGGGAATAGTTGTACCGCCCCTTCCGGGCTGGTTTATAGTCTATTCGCGCAGCCTGCAACCTACCCACAGGCAACGCAGAACTTTCAGACTGAAGCACCCGTAGAAACAACCTGTACAGGCGCTAGTATCCCCAACATTACGATAAACACCCCAACCTTTAAGTCCGGACTAACGCAGGCCATCAGTCAATGTTGGTCTATGGCCTGCACTATCAATGCGACTCCAGTTAACGGAGTCACTACAGCGAACTGTGTCTGCCCAGTAGGCGAAGCCATTTTGGGAGGGCTGATCCCACAAAATATGCCCTCGGTCACACAAGCTCAGGTCTCTAGCAACGGCAAAAGCCCCTGCGGCCTTAATCCAGTGGCTTTGTCTTTGGGTGGGGTTCAGTAGAAATCAGTCATTGAAATACGCCAATTCCCACGCTCTCAGAGTGGGCGAAGATCATGATGATGATGCTCATGATGGTACCCGTTCACGAGGTTTGATCAGGCGGCCTTTTTTTCGATCTGATGTGAGGCTGGTATTGCGTGGATGTGATCGATGGGCAGCCTGATGGTGACGGCTTCTCCCCGGATGCCTTGCGCGCAGACTTCACGCAACAGCGTATCGGCGCAGAGATCACGGCGCCTAGGGGTTTCAGCGACGGTCATGACGAGAGCACGGAATAAGTCACCGCGCTCTGATTGGCTGAAGAAGCTGGTTTTTCGCCAGATGACATAGGGGCGAAGAGCCCTCTCGGCGGTATTGTTCGTTAGGTCAAGACCGGGCGACGCCATAAAACGCCAGAGCATAGGTTCGGCCTTGAGCAGTTCCTTGCATACGCGCCCGGTTTTTTCCCATCATGCCGGGCATGGCCCTGCTCAAGAAAGTGCTTGAAGTTTTCCCGGGCGGCGATTAATCGTCGCCGGTGGTGTTCGGATTGATAGCCGCTTTTTCGCCATCGGTGTTCGAGCTGGATGATGATCCGAGCGAAGTGGACCAGCCAGCGCCCGTGGTCCCCGGCATCCCCTTTGTAGCCTGCCATTCGCTCAAGGTTTCGAATGATATGGGCCCAGCAGAGCTGGCGTTGATCTGATGGGTAGTCGTTATACCCCCCGTGCCGATCAGTGACGAGGATGCCGGCGAAGAAGCCCAATAAGTGTTCTGCCGCTTTCATGCCGCGTGAGGCATATACCATATAAAAGGCCAGTTGCGGGGTGCAGAGCACCCAAAGCCAGAGGCGAGACTTCCCGCGGAAATGGGTCGTTTCATCGTAAGCACCCAACATCTGGGTGCTTTCGGGGCCTAGCGATCTCCTGAACAATTCAACCTTTATTTAGATGGAGGTTGAATATGACGGAACGATCTATTTTTTGGCGGCGGCGAGGAATACATCTTTATCCATTTGTACAAGGTCGGGAATGAAATCCCAAGGCGACTTGCGACTTCCCTTGTGGGATAGCCACGCTCAGCCACCTGCTTCACCGCTTCAATCCGGAATTCCTACGGGTATCGCTTGCTGCTCATAACACCTCCTCATTGCCTTACATTTTAAGGCATGGAAGTGTCTACAAAACCCGGGGCGATTCAGGGGCCACCGTCAACACGCGATAGAAATAGGACAGAATTAGGACAAGCCAGAAATAAAAAAACCCCTTTCGGGGTTAAGTCATTGTTTTCTATCGTTGAATTGGTGGCCAAGGACGGAATCGAACCGCCGACACGGGGATTTTCAATCCCCTGCTCTACCAACTGAGCTACTTGGCCAAGTCGCTAATCAGTCGGTTATTAGACCCCCAAAACGCCTTTTCGTCAAGACATCAGGATCGTTTTGACTGTCCCTTTTAAGACTGTTTCTTAATGAAGTCTGCAGGTGGATTCAGGCTGATCAGTCCCAAGGGTGTCCAGTTCATTCGTGGGGTGGAGGTAACCCTCAATCGGGGCGATGGCTACGACGCCACGTTCTGCACCAAGGATGAGGGGTTGGCGAAGCTGCTGATCCCAGCTTCTAAAAGAAAGGGGGACCCCTTTGAATCCGCCCAACGCAAAGTCGGTGCCTAGAAGGAAAGACTTCATGCTTCCGAGTTCTGTGGATTTGGTCCTTGTCGCTGATTCCCCTATCGCTCTGACCGCAAGCCAAGCGGCATAGTCTTTATCCCGCATCGGGCGTCCATTTGCGGCCATGAAGCGGTTCTGGAGCTGCTGTGCTCCAAAGGCCTCATGGGTGTAGTGCCAGGGGGAGGGCACCAGGCCACTCGTGCCAACGACTGGTCTTGGGAGCCAGGTCCTGTAAGGAAAAAGATCACTGACCATGCGTTCGGTATCGATCACGACTACCACGTCATAGTCAGTATTTTGGGTGAAGACTGGTATGTCTGACTCTGGGGTACGTCGTTCATCAAAGGTGTGGGACCAGGGCTTGTCAGCCACCACCTTGGCACCGAATTTTTTAGCGGATTTCCGGATCGCATCGGCATACAAGAGATCTTCAGGTTGGCTCTGAGTGACGAGGAACCATTTCTGCCAGCGTTTTTTACCGAGATACTGGGCGAGGGCATCGGCCTTCATGGCGTGGCTAGGAATAATATGAAGAAGGTTCTTCCGACAATCAGCGCCTCGCAGGCGATCTTCACTGGCCGCGATATTAAATAATAGAGCTTCTGAGGCTTCAGGAATAAGGGCAAGGGTGACCTGTTCCTCCGCGCTAAGATCAAGCAAAAAGAGGTGGTGACCCTCTTTCAATAAGGTTTTGAAACGTTCGCTGAGCGAATCCTCGAGTGGGATCTCGACTTTTTTAAGATCAAAGGATTGACCGGTGAATTGGCCGGTGGTGTTGTTGTCATTGATCCCAAGTTCGGCACCTTGAATACCCTCCTTGGGAAGAAGCGGATCAAAAAAGGGTCGAAGGGCTATGTCCCCGTGCTGACGTTTGAGGTAAACGAGGGTTAGGGGCGGGATGGAGGCCTTGAGATTTGTTGGCTTTTCGCTGAATGCGCTGCTGGATTTTTTTTCTTTTTGGGCCGAGGCTAAAGGGCTCAAAAAGAGCCCAACGGATAATAGGCCATGAAGGAGCCATGATCGACGCATCTTCTAATGGAGATCCCGGTGACGAACCAAGAGGTCGTAGCGGTCGGAACTGAGCCGCTGGCCCAATGCTTCTGTCAGATAGACGGAGCGGTGCTGTCCGCCGGTGCAGCCAATGGCAATCGTGAGGTAGCTTCTATTTTCAGAGGCAAAACGAGGTGCCCAGCGGGACATGAAGTGGACCACGTCGCCAAGAAACTCCTGGACCTCGGGAATGGGGTCGAGAAATGACTTCACTTCGAGGTCGCAACCGGTCTTGGCCCTCAGTGAGGGCTCCCAGTGGGGATTCGGAAGACAGCGTGCATCGAAGATGAAATCGGCGTCGAAGGGGACGCCGTTCTTGAAGCCAAAGGATATGCAGGTCACCGACATGCGGTGGTCCCGTTTGGCGCCGACGCGGTCTCTGATGAGATCCCTCAGCTGATGAATGTTGGTATGGCTGGTGTCAATGATCAGGTCGGCCCGGCTCGCGATCGGGGCCAACAATCGTTGTTCGCGGTCGATGGCTTCGGTTAGGGAGTGGGTGCTGTCGGTCAGTGGGTGTTTCCGTCGGGTCTCACTGAAGCGTTTGAGAAGACTCTCAACACCCGATTTAAGGAAAAGAACCTGGCAGGAAATGCCGAGCTGACCCGCAAGCTCCAGCGTTTTTGGGAACTGTTCGAGGCTTTCACAGCGACTTCTGGCATCGATGCTAATGGCCACCTTGCGGTAGTCCTGCTGGCCTTTGGTCATGGCCTCCCGGACGAAAGGCTCAAAAAGAGCAACAGGAAGATTATCGATACAGTAGTAACCACTGTCTTCAAGGGTCTCAAGGGCAATACTTTTGCCCGACCCTGATAAGCCACTAACGATGATCAGATCCACCGGTGATTCCTCATGATCAAGTTGGAACGGGTCCAAGACACACAACCATTCCAGATCATAGACCAGTCGTTCGAAAATTAATGTGACTGATGCTTTTCTTTGTATTTGATCAGCTGGCGGTCCAGCTTATCGACCAGCGCGTCGATAGCCGCATAAAGATCATCTTGGGTGTCCTCTGCAAAGAGGGTTTCTCCTTTGACCTGAATGGTCGCCTCTGCTTTTTGGCCATGTTTTTCGACTTCAAGAACCACATGGATCTTCATGGCCTGCTCGAAGTGACGTTCAATCCGCGTAAATTTTTCGTGGATATGAGTCTTGAGGGCTTCGGTGACCTGGATGTGATGTCCGGTAATATCGATGTGCATAGTCATGTCCGTTAATGGTCGTGGTTAAAAAATCTGTTTTCGTTCGCTAGAGGATGCGATCCCCATAGCCTCGCGATACTTGGCAATGGTTCTTCGCGCCACATTGATGCCCCGGTCTTGAAGCGTCTTGGCAATGGCTTCATCACTGAAAGGCTTATGGGTGTCTTCGCCGCTAATGATTTCCTTGAGATGGGCCTTGATCGCAGTGGCAGAGCATTCGCCACCACTTTGGGTCGAGACATGGCTCGAAAAGAAGTACTTAAACTCGAAGATGCCGTTGGGGGTATGCATGTACTTTTGGGTGGTGACCCTTGAAATCGTCGATTCATGCATCTCGACTTCTTCAGCGACATCTCTCAGTACCAGGGGTTTCATGGCAACCGGGCCCTGATCAAGAAAGGCTTGTTGATGATCAATAATGCTTCGTGCGACCTTTAAGAGGGTTTCGTTGCGACTTTGTAGGCTCTTGATGAACCAGCGCGCCTCCTGGAGGTGGTTGCGCATCGTGGTGTTGTCGGCGCTATTGTCCGCGCGGCGGACCATACCCGAATAGTAAGGATTGACTCGCAATTTTGGCGCGATATCGGGATTGAGTTTGACGGTCCAGCGATCCTTCGATCGCACCACATAGACATCGGGTGTGATGTATTGGGCATCATCGTTATTCACCGTGAGCCCAGGTTTAGGTTCAAGCGTTCGAATCAATAGAACGACTGCGCTTAATGCCCCATCCTCAAGTCCGGTGATGCGCTTGAGGGCGCCAATATCCCGTTTGGCGAGAAGCTCAAGATGTCCCTTGACCATCGCAAGGGCCTCCTCCCTGTAAGGCGTTTGATGGGGGAGTTGTCGTAACTGGATGGTCAGGCAATCGGCAAGATCAAGGGCTCCAATGCCCGGCGGGTCAAAGCTCTGAATCCGATGCAGAACCGCCTCGATTTCATCGAGCTCTAGTGCTGGGATCTGGTGGAGCAATCCCTGATGCACATCCTCAAGGGTGCTGCCGAGGTAACCGTCATCATTGATGCTGTCAATCAGTGTGGTCGCAATGGCGTAGTCACGATCGCTGAAGCGGGCAAGCTCCATTTGCCAGGTGAGTTGGTCATGGAGGTTTTCAACGGTGGCTCGATTTAGGGTGTAATCATCCATGTCGAGCCCTTGGTGACCGGTCGCGTTCATCTGGGGAAGGTTGTCATAGAGCTCTTCCCAGGAAACATCCACAGCGAGTTCAGTTGGAATATCGGCTGTGGCATCCATGTCCTCAAGGTCCCGATAATCGGTCGTCGTTTCGTTGAGCATCGGCGCGGTGGATACCTGTCCCTCGCTGGCTTGAGTCTCTTCCTCAGCGACTTCGAGCATCATGTTCGAATCTAACGCTTCTTGAATTTCAGTCTGCAAGTCCATGCTCGACAACTGCAGAAGCTTAATCGCCTGCTGCAGTTGAGGGGTCATCGCTAGGTGCTGACCCATTCGGAGTTGCAAGGACTGTTTCATGAGAACGTACAGCGGTGTTTTAGGGGAGGGATGAGCAAGGCTTAAGGGTTAAAAAAATCTGGGCTACATGGAGAAGTTTTCACCGAGATAGACCTGACGTACTTCTGGGTTATGGATGATCTCTTCTGCGTTGCCCTCAGCTATTACGCGGCCGCCGGCGAGAATGTAAGCGCGATCGCAAGTCCCTAAGGTTTCTCTCACATTGTGTTCCGTGATCAAAATACCAATACCGCGGGCTCTAAGGTGCACGATGATTTTCTGGATATCGATAATGGAAATCGGATCGACGCCGGCAAAAGGTTCATCCAGCAGCATAAAGCGCGGTTCGCAGGCCAGTGCGCGAGCAATTTCAACGCGGCGTCTTTCACCCCCCGAGAGCCCCATCGCAGGTTGATTGCGAAGATGTCCTACGCTGAACTCTTCAAGGAGTTCGCCGGCCATCAGTTCCCGCTGACCATGCGTCAGCTCCTTCCGAAGTTCGAGAACGGCCATGAGGTTTTCGGCCACGGTCAGCTTCCTGAAAATCGATGGTTCCTGGGGTAAATAGCCGATACCAAGACGAGCACGTTCATGCATCGGCAAGTGAGTAATGTCCACATTATCCAGCCTGATATCGCCTTCATCGGGACTAATCAGCCCCACTATCATGTAAAAACTCGTGGTTTTACCGGCGCCATTGGGTCCCAGAAGCCCGACGATCTCTCCGGTATTGATGGTAATCGAGACGCCGTCCACCACATTGCGGCGGTGATAGCGCTTGACGATATGCTGGGTTGAGAGGATGGCCATGGCTTATTCCGCCTCTTTTTTCTTAGGCAGAATCGTGACATGGACGCGACGAGAGCCGGACTTTGAGGACCCGGCCTTGTATACCGAATTCTTGGTGTCGTACTCGATGTGTTCGCTTCGCACGGTATGTTCGCTCGTTTCCGGCGAATGGCCTTCGTAGGTGATCGCCTTGCCGTTGAGGATCAGAATCCCTGAATCTGGAAAGTAATCGATGCGGTCCCCTTCACCATGGTTATCCGCGCCACCCCCATCCGGGGTTTGTTTGATCCTTGCTGGTTTTCCGTAAATGATGACCTGATCCGCCTGACCCTTTTGCTGATTGAGGATCATTTTGCTGCCAATCGCCTCAAGGCTCCCTTGATGCGCCTTCACATTGCCGTTGTAGACCGTTTCTCCTTTAGCCTCATCGAAGATCATATCGTCAGATTCGATCAACATGGGTTCCTTGGAGTCGGAAGTGAGGGCCATGGCTTGCGGGCTAACCATGACCAGCAGGAAGGCACCGATCAGCCAGGGTCCAACGACCTCGAGTGCCACTCGGTCGAACTTAATTTGATTCGTGCTGTACATCATGCTTTCTTCGAACATTGGCAAGGACGCGGTATTTGAGATCACTGCCAAAATTGATTTTGGCGCCGGTGCCGGTCATGTAATCGGGGTAGCTGATCACTCGAATGTCCTCATCGGTCTCCGCGTAGTCTTTTTCAGGTTGCGCCCTGACATTCGTCGTTTCAATTCTGATGGTGCGTCCATCCTTGTTAGCATCCCGAAGGACTAGAACATCCCCATTGAGAAAAATGAACTCGCTTTCAGAGGGAATGGTCGCGGTTTCAGAGCGGATCACCCAGGGTGGGCCGTCCTTGACGAAAAGAGTGATCTCGGGTTTGATCAGTTCAGTGAGGTTCTTTTCCTCATAATGGATCATTTCACTCGCAAACAAGAGTTCCTTGGGATTGCCTTCCTTATCCATCACGGTCCGCCGGAGCTCTTTTGAATAATAATCGACTTTTCCTGGCTTGAGCTTCTTTACACCTTCCTCGGGGGGGCCAAGCTGGTCAGCGAGCCACCAAGAAATAACCACCATGAAGACCGCGAACAGATAGCGCGGCAATTCAAGCAGAGTCTTCAGTCCTTCAATGATAGCTTTCAATGATGGCCTCAAGCTTGTGTTGAGCGGTCAAAAGAAGGTCACAGACTTCTCTGACAGCGCCCATACCGCCGGCCGCCGAGGTGATCCAGTGCGCGCTATCAAGAATCGTGAAGTGACCATCTGCGACCGCCACCGCCAGGCCAACCCGCCGCAATAACGGAAGATCGAGAAGGTCATCGCCTACAAAAGCGACTTGATCACGGGTGAGACCGAGCTGATCCAGCAGGTTCAGAAATGTGGGCAGTTTTTGCTCTTGGCCCTGAAACACATGGCGAACGCCAAGACTCTCCATCCGGAGTGCAACGGCTTTTGAATGGCGGCCTGAAATCACCGCGGTTTCGATGCCGGCTCGCTGGACCAGCTTAATGCCATGGCCATCGCGCGCATGAAAACTCTTAAGTTCTTCGCCCTCGGCGGTAAAGTAAAGTCGGCCGTCGGTCAAGACGCCGTCAACATCACAGATCAGTAGCCGGATCTTGGCCGCCCTTTCAAGGAGTGATGGGGTGACAGGGAGCATGATTAGACCACCCCAGCTCGAAGCAGATCGTGCATGTTGAGAGCCCCCACTAAGTGTCCCTCAGCCGCGACGACGAGAAGAGCATTAATGCTCTTCTCCTCCATGATTCTCACCGTTTCAGCAGCCAGGCAATCAGGGTCCACCGAGGTGCAGTCTCGCGTCATGACCTCGCTAATCTTCGTCTGATGAAGGTCCAGTGATGTTTCGAGGAACCTTCTAAGATCGCCGTCGGTGATGATGCCAAGCACTTCATTGCGGTGGTTGACCACGGCGGTCATACCGAGTTTTTTGGCCGTCATTTCAAGAACGGCCTCTCTCAGTGCCACGGATTCCATGACCTTTGGAATGTCCTCACCCTGGTGCATGATGTCTCGAACCCGAATCAGCAGACGACGACCGAGGCTGCCACTCGGGTGGGAGAAGGCAAAATCTTCCCGGCTGAAGCCACGGGCCTCAAGCATCGCAACCGCCAAGGCATCCCCCATCGCCAGCGCGGCGGTGGTGCTTGAGGTGGGGGCAAGGCCCAACGGGCAGGCTTCCTCGGTGATAGCGGTGTCGAGTGCGACATCCGCATGACCTGCGAGCGGAGATTGGTGATGGCCCGTCATTGCAATCAACGGGATGCCAAGGCGTTTCAGGATGGGAATGATGGTCAAAATTTCGGCTGAATCGCCCGAGTGGGAGAGCGCTAGGACGACATCCTCAGGGGTAATCATGCCGAGATCTCCGTGACCTGCCTCACCGGGATGGACAAAAAAAGCAGGGGTTCCGGTGCTGGCAAGCGTGGCCGCAATCTTGCCGGCGATATGTCCTGATTTTCCCATTCCGGTGACCACGACACGTCCGCGGCACTCCATGATGATGCGGCAAGCGCGGGCAAAACGGTCGTCAATCCGCGACTCCAACGCTTTGACGGCGGCGGCCTCGGTGGCAATCACTCGGATGCCGGCCTCGCAGAGGGCGCGAGCATCAAAATGGGGGGCAGGACGGTGTGGATGGATGTCGGGGACCATGAAGCTACATCGATAAGTATGCACTCATTATGCCATCCCGGTAGACGCTTGTCTGAAACGAATCGCAGAGCCGGTCTCAGGGCTTTTGAGGCTCTGCCTGATCGCGCCCGATAAGGAGGGCATCGGGATGTCGTTCGATCGCATCAGCGAGTCTTCGAATGGCTTTCGCGGCATCGGAGAGATCGTGCAGTGTCCGCTGAAGTTCAGCATCCGGTTCGGTCAGCGCCGCCACCGAGGACAGTGCGGATTTGGCCTCCTTGAGGGTGTCGGTAGCGGTGCTAAGCAGCGGAGGAATCTCCTGGTTCAACTGTTTGACGAGAACCTGGCTGTCCTGAGTCATCCCATCAAGACGTTTTAGGAGGCGCTGGAGATCGATGAGTGTTTGGTTAAGATTATCGACGCTGGCACTGGTTTCAGGCTTGGTCAGCAGTTTATCAAGGTGGCGGATCGCACCCAGGGTCGCATCGACAGTCTCTTTTAGTGGCAGATCTTGGACTTCATGGGAGAGATGTTGCACGGTCTTTTCAATATCATCTTTGCTGGAAGAGACCGCAGGAATTTCAGGAAGGTCTAGTGCCTCACTGCCCATAAGCTTGAGCGGTCGATCCGGCATGAAGTCGATTTCGACATAAAGCTGGTTCGTGACCAGACTGGTCAGCGACAGTCGGGCTCTGAGGCCGCGATCGATCAGCGCCTTGAGGTCTGGATGGTCGTGTTTATCGTCATGCCCATGGGTCTCCATCACCTTTTTGAGATCAATTTCAGCAATCACCGGGGTCAGGACCCGGTTGTGTTCGGCATCGTACTGAACAAGGACCTCATTGACTCGGCCGATGGTAACGCCCTTGAGCTTGACTGCTGCGCCATTGTTGAGACCATTCACGGATCCTTCAAAGTAGACGACGTATCGCGGAATCTTGCTGAACGCATTGCCGCCACCAAAGGTGAGGATCAGAGCCGTTGCGAGGATCATCGCGCCTAAGGTGAAGAGTCCAATCAATCGAGCACTTACTGCGTGGCTCATCGCGTTCTCTCATGGGTGTTCAACGTGGACTTTGATGATTGTCCTCGAGTCAGGAAGTCTCTCACGGTCGGATGGGTGGAGGTCTTCAGCAGCATGTCAGGTGGCCCCTTGGCAATGATGGTCTTGGTCTCGGTGTCGAGGAAAATCGAATTGGTACCAATATCTAATAGGCTCGCAAGATCATGGGTGACGATCACCGCGGTGATCCCAAGACTCTCGCTCAGATGAACAATCAGTCTATCAAGACGGCGGGCACTGATGGGATCAAGCCCGGCTGAAGGCTCATCAAACAGGAGAATTTCAGGGTCCAGCGCCAGCGCCCTAGCAAGGGCGGCCCGTTTCTGCATGCCGCCACTGATTTCAGCCGGATAAAAGCCTTCGAACCCTGAAAGTCCGACAAGTGCGAGTTTAAGGGAGACGAGATCGGCAATCTCTCTGGTACGAAGTGACGTATGCGCGGTCAGCGGTAATGCGATGTTTTCGGCCAGGGTCATCGAACTCCAAAGAGCGCCACTCTGATAAAGAATGCCCATCTTAAGCAACATCGACTGACGTTCCCTCTGGGGGAGTTTCCAGAGATTCTGGCGATCAAAGAAGACTTCGCCGGTGACGGGAGGTTTGAGGCCGATTAGGTGGCGGAGCAAGGTGCTTTTGCCACAACCGCTGGCGCCCATGATGATGAAGATCTCACCCCGAAGGACATCAAAGTCCATATCCTTTTGGACCAGAAAATCCTCGTACGCCATCGTGAGTCCACGAACGCTAATATGGACCTGTCTCCGGGAAGGATCTTCAGGAGGGGCCGTGATCGACGGTTTCACATTTAACACGATCAGCGTTTATAGAGGTTGAGGGCCGTCACCAAGAGGGTCATGAGGGCATCGGAGATTACGATGTAGACGATGCCGGTCACGACCGCGGAAGTCGTCGCGAGCCCAACTGAGGAGGCATTGCGCTGGCACAGAAGGCCCCGAAGGCAACCAGCGGTTGCGACCAGAATACCGAAAACGGCGCTTTTGCCGATACCGACCTCAAAATCAATCAGGCGCAAACGACTTTGGATCTGGATCAGGTATTCGGATGCCGAAATATCAAATAGACCGGCAGCAACCAGCGCACCGCCAATCATGCCCCAGATATCCGCATAGAGGCAAAGGAGGGGAATGGTTACAAACATGGCGAGGATTCTCGGCATCACTAGAAAATCCATGGGTGAAAACCCGGAGGTCTTGAGCGCGTCGATTTCATCGTTGACGGTCATCGAGCCGATTTCGGCAGCAAACGCACTGCCGGTCCGGCCGGCCATTAGGATGGCAGTCATCATGGCTCCCATTTCTCGCGCCATGCCAAGCCCCACCAGGTCGGCGATAAAAATCTGGGCACCAAAGAGTTTCAGCTGAACGGCACCCACAAAGGCCAAAATCATGCCGACTAGGGTGGAGATCAAGGTGATGATCGGGAGCGCATGAGGCCCGCAGGCCTCGACCAAGCGCCAGAAGTCGCCCCAGCGCATTTGGCTGCGACCACTCAGAAGTCTCAGGAAGCCGAGGATCGCTTCACCGATGAAGTCCGCCAAAAGCGCGATATCTTTGATCAGCCAGAGGGTGTGACGGCCAAGGATGGACAGCCCATCATTGAGATCCTCCCGGCGGCCGGCATCCTGCCGTTCGGGAACGGCAGCGGCCAGCATCAGCAGTCCCTGGACGCCCTCGGGGAGGCCACTGGTGTCGAGGGTGATCTCGTGGGCGCCACAGAATTGGCTCAAGGCCCTGATATAAGTCAGTAACAGGCTGTCCCAGTGCGTGAGGTCTTGACTCTCAAGACGAACGATCTCAAGACCTTGAAGTGATTTTAATTGGTTGATGGTGGCGTCAGCCCTTGGGCAATTCTGGCCAATGTGCCACGCGCCTCCGATCAGGACCCGAGCCGATTGGGAGGGCTCAAAGAGGATATCGACCTGTGGTTGCTGCATCAGCTCGGGCGCTTCAATCGGTAAAGCGCTGAAATATCGTCATCACCATAGCCTTGCTGAAGGAGTTGAACATAGTGTTCGCGGGTAGCCTCTGAGAGCGGGAGAGTGATCTCAAGCTCTTGGGCCATGGCGGCGACAATCTCCAAATCCTTGAGGTGCAAAGCCAGTTTGAATCCCGGTGAAAAGCGCCCTTCGATCATTGATTTCCCTCGGTGATCGAGGAACCAGTTACCCGCAGCGCCGCCGCTGATAGCCTCAATGACTTGTTCCATAGCAAGACCCAGATGGCTGCCAAAGGCCAGTGCTTCTGTGACCGCTTCATTGATTCCGGCGCAAAGGACCTGGTTCACCGCTTTCGCACGCTGCCCCATCCCAACCTCACCCAGGTGAACGATCTTGGTCGCGAGCGAGTCAAGCAGGGGGCGAATGCTATCAAGGGCGGCCGGCCGGCCTCCGACCATGATGGTCAAGGTCCCCTGGGTGGCTCCTTCGACACCGCCAGTGACCGGTGCATCCAGGAAATCGGCGCCGCATGCGCGAACCTTCTTCGCTGCCAGCTGGGCGGTTTCTGGGCTAACCGTTGAAAAATCGATGATCAGATGATGCGCGGACAGCCCTCCAAGAAGGCTCTCAATCACCATCAGGACATCTTCATCTCGTGACACACACAGCGCAATGATCTTGGCTGCACGCGGCAGATCCCTGAGGTGTTTCAGGGCGATGACGTTGTTCTCTTGGGTAAACGCTTCGGCGCGATCAGGGCTCCGGTTCCAGACCGCCTTAAGATAGCCTCTGCGAGCTAGATGACCGGCCATCGGCGCTCCCATGGCGCCAAGGCCAATAAAGGCTACTGCGAGCTGGCTCACGCCTGGGTCAGGCCCCATGGGGTTATTGTTCCTCAAGGTAGGTGTAGCTACCAAGGCCTGCGATCAGTTCGCTTTCAAACTGTTTGCGGCGTTCTGGGGTGAGATCGGACTCGAGGAGTTTTTTGCGATAGGCGCGTTCGAGCTCCTCAGGCTCGATGTTGACATAGCGCAACATATCATCGGCGCCATCCCCGTGGGTCGGATCTAGCATCTGATAGCCACCGGTGCCATCGAGTGCAATATTGATCGAATGGGTATCGCCGAAGAGGTTATGCATGTCGCCGAGGATCTCCTGATAAGCGCCTACCAGAAAAATGCCGATCAGGTAGCTTTCGCCGGGGACCATGGCATGGAGCCTCACGGTGGATTCAAGGCTCTGGCAATCAATGTAGGCATCAATTCGGCCATCAGAGTCGCAGGTCAAATCCTGAATGACGCAACGCCGGGTGGGTTCCTCTAACAGTCGCTGCAGCGGCATCACGGGGAACACCTGACCAATGGCCCAGGCATCGGGCATCGACTGGAAGAGAGAGAAGTTACAGAAGACCTTGTCAGCCAGGCGATCATTTAATTCATCGAGAAGCTCGCGGTGGGCTCTAAGGCGAATGTCGAGGCCTCTTCGAACCGCATGCGAAATCGCGGCATTAAGGCGCTCTGCCTCAGCCAGTTGGGCAAGTGATAACTGTCCTTGGACAAACATGGCGCGCGCTTCGGCGAGGTCAAATTGAGCATCGTGATAAATTCCGATCACGGATTCATTGGGCAACCGCTCGAGGCATTCGGCGAGGTCCTCTAAGGGGGCGGCGTCGATATCGAGGGGCGGCGTGGGATCTTCTGGAACGGACTCGACGTCAGTGATATGGGTGATGAGCACAGCATGATGCGCACTCATGGCGCGCCCTGATTCTGTCAGTAGATCTGGATGCGGCAGTTCATATTCAGCGCATACTTCACTGAAGGCCCTGATAATCGAGGCCGCATACTCATCAAGGCTGTAGTTGAGCGAGCATTCACTGGTGGAGCGTGTCCCCTCATAGTCGACCCCGAGGCCACCGCCGACATCAGCGACCTGGATGTCGGCACCCAGCGCCCTCAGTTCAGCATAGTAGCGACCGGCCTCACGGACGGCTGTTTTGACATGGCCGATGTCAGCGATCTGGGAACCCATGTGGAAATGCATCAGTTTGAGCCAGCCGAGTTTGCCGTGACGCTTCAGGTCTTCGACCAGCTTCAGAATCTCACCGCTGTGCAGTCCGAATTTTGATTTTTCGCCGCCGCTGTTTTGCCATTTGCCTGCGCTGATGCTGGAAAGGCGGACGCGGACCCCAAGTTGTGGGTCAATGCCAAGCGCCTCGGCTTCGTTCATGACCACCGCCAGCTCCGAGAGCTTCTCAATCACAATGAAAACTTGGAGGCCGAGGCTGCGGCCGATCAGTGCCAGGCGGATATAGGAGCGATCCTTGTAGCCGTTACAGATGACGATTCCGGCCTCGGAGAGGGCCAAAATAGCCAGTAATTCTGATTTGCTACCTGCCTCCAGCCCAACCGGGTAACGGTCATTACGGATGATGCCTTCGACGACGCCACGTTGCTGATTGACCTTGATCGGATAGATGGGCGTGTAGTTTCCAAGATACTCGAATTCCTCCTTGGCCGTATTGAAGGCGTCGGTGAGCCGGCCGATGCGATCCCTCAGGATATCCTTGAAGCGGACCAGGACGGGGAGGGCGAGGCCTTCCTTGCGGACAGAATCGACGATTTCGACCAGATCGACGGTGCCGTTTTTTGCGGAGCCGGCGGGGTATACCACCACATGGCCTTTGTGATTGATGTCGAAATAGCCCTCGCCCCAATGTTCAATGGCATAGATTTCCCGGGATAGGTCAGTGCTCCAACTCGCGTTCATAAGAATTTCCTTTGATATGGTCTGCAATTATGTGGAAAATCTCGATTATTTTCTATGCGAGGTTTCCTTATGATTGATGCTTCTGGTTGGTTCAGTGAAGTCTATCCCCACCACGGCAGTGCCTTCTCCTTAAAGTTGAAGGCTAAGCTCCACGAGGAGCAGACCCCTTTCCAGAAGATTGAGATTTACGATACAGAGTGGTTCGGCAAGCTCATGATTATTGATGGCTGCACCATGGTATCGGACCGTGATAACTTCCTCTATCACGAAATGATGACGCACCCGGTTCTCTATACCCACCCCGATCCTAAACGGGTCTGGGTAATCGGCGGCGGCGACTGTGGCAGCCTCAAGGAGGTCCTTAAGCACCCTGAGGTGCACCAGGCGATACAGATCGAGATTGACGAGCGGGTCACCCGGCTCGCCGAAATCCATTTCCCAGACCTTTGCTCCTCGAACCAGGATGAAAGAGCCGAGCTCCTCTTCATCGACGGGATTCAGTGGGTCAGGGACGCGGCAGACCAGAGTGTTGATGTCATCATCGTCGACAGCACAGATCCCGTTGGACCGGCTGAAGGCCTTTTTAATGAGGCGTTCTATCGCGACTGCCTTCGGTGCCTTGGCCCCAATGGTATTCTGGTTCAACAGAGTGAATCACCCCTTTTCCATGCCGATCTGATGGCGGCGATGCACGCAACGATGCGAACGGCCGGCTTTACCAACACCCGAAGCTTTTTGTTTCCGCAATGTCTTTACCCTTCTGGTTGGTGGAGCGGTACCATGGCCTCTCAATCGGCCCTCACCGGCTTCCGTGAAGCCGATGCCGCGGGGCGTCCCTTTGAAACGGCCTATTACAACACGGAGATACATCAGGCGGCTTTTGCCACCCCAGTGTTCCTCAGGAAGCGTTTCGCGGACCTCTAGGTATCGAATCATCCGTCAAAATTTAGGAGGAGAAATCCGTCATGGCAGAAAAGGATATCAGTGAAGCATTATTCGTCCTTCGTCAGGAAGTCGAACGATTGGAGTCAAATCACCCAGAAATCAGCGCCAAGCTTGAGTCGCTCCTTGAAAAGCTCGAACATCGACTCGACAGCGAGGATGATGGCAAGAACTTGCATCTCCTGAAGGATTTTAAGGAGGCTGTCGCCACCTTTGAAGTGGAACATCCTACCGCTACTGGCATCATCAATGAGTTGATGCTCACCCTCAGCAATCTCGGGATCTAAGTCCTATAGATCATCGAGTGCCCGTTTCCCGCCAAGGTGTTGCACCTGGCGGGAGATCCACTGTTGACGCTTCAGGACATAGGCACTTGGGGCATTTGCTTTGAGGACCTTAGGGTTCGGCAGAACCGCTGCCAAGAGGGCCGATTCCTCCCGACCCAGTTCGGCGGGGCTTTTTCCAAAGAAGTGAGTGGCTGCCGCCTTGACGCCGTAAATCCCCGGGCCAAATTCCGCAATATTAAGGTAAACCTCGAGAATGCGTTGCTTGGGCCAGCTCAGCTCAATGAGGGCGGTAAAGTAGGCTTCAAGGACCTTCCGGAGGTAGTTTCGACCCCCAAAAAGAAATAGGTTCTTGGCTGTTTGCTGGCTGATCGTACTGCCCCCACGCGGGATTTTTCGGGTTAGATTATCTTCGAGTGCCTGCTCGATCGACTCAAAGTTAAATCCGAGATGGTGGGCAAAGGTCTGGTCTTCTGAAGCCAGGACCGCAAGCTTAAGGTGATGGGTTATCTCATCAAAAGGCACCCACTGATAGTGGATAGTATGGGGCGGATGGGTTGTGGACGTTGGGGTCCAACGATCAATGATCATGAACATGCTGGTGGGTGGCGGGACCCAGCGGAGGATTAATACCGGCGTCGCGCTCAATAGAAACATCACCATCGCTAACCGTTGGAGGGCCCGAAGTGGCGCCGTTTTTGGCGCCCCTTTGAGCGGCTGATTTTTTCGGGCGATCCTTTTGGTGGGGGCCATCGGTGACTTTCTGCTGAATGACACACATTAAAAAGCCGGGGTGGTTAACAAACCCCCCGGCTTTTTTATCCAGCGCCGAGAGGGCGCACAGGCTTAGAGCTTATTTAACGCATTGAGATCAGCGAAAGCCTGCTGGAGACGATCTGCCATGCTGGTCTGCGCAGAGCGGATCCAGACCCTCGGATCATAGAACTTCTTGTTCGGCTTGTCGGCACCCTCTGGATTGCCGATCTGGCCTTGGAGGTAACCTTCGTTCTTCTTGTAAAACTCACGAATACCGTTCCAGTACGCCCATTGAGTGTCGGTGTCGATATTCATTTTGATGACGCCGTAGCTGATCGACTCACGAATTTCCTCTTCGGTGGAGCCTGAGCCGCCGTGGAAGACGAAGTTTAGGGTGTTTTCTGGAACCCCAAACTTCTCAGAGACGTGTGTTTGTGAGTTCAGCAGAATCTTTGGGGTGAGCTTCACGTTGCCTGGGGAGTAGACGCCATGGACGTTACCAAAGGAGGCGGCAATCGTGAAGTTTGGGCTGATCTTGGACAGGAGTTCATAGGCATAGGCAACATCTTCCGGCTGGGTGTAGAGCGCAGAGTGGTCCATACCGCTGTTGTCGACACCGTCTTCCTCACCCCCCGTGCAACCGAGTTCGATTTCAAGCGTCATGCCGATCTTGGCCATACGGGTCAGGTATGCGGCGCAGATTTCGATGTTTTCTTCGAGGGGTTCTTCTGAGAGATCAAGCATATGGGAGCTGAACAGCGGCTTGCCGGTTTCAGCAAAGTGCTTTTCGCCGGCATCGAGTAAGCCATCAATCCATGGAAGAAGTTTTTTTGCGGCGTGATCCGTGTGGACAATGACCGGGACACCATAATGTTCAGCCATGAGATGCACGTGGCGTGCGCCTGAGATGGCGCCAAGGATTTGGGCGCCTTGGCCGTCGAGCTTAACGCCCTTGCCCGCGATGAATTGCGCACCGCCATTTGAGAACTGGATGATCACGGCAGAATGGGCCTTGGCCGCCGCTTCAAGAACGGCATTGATCGAGTCTGTGCTGATGACATTGACTGCGGGCAGGGCAAACTTGTGGGCCTTGGCGAACGCGAAAATCTTTTGAACATCCGCGCCAGTGGCTACGCCGGGTTTGACGATATCGAGCAGTTTGTTTGACATCCGGGGACTCCCAATGAAGGTTGATAAAAACGGCGATTTTAACAGATCCGAAGGTCGGTGATGAGTCCCTTAAGCCACAACCAAGTTGACTCCGCCGCTTGGCCTCGCCAAAATGAACCGTTGATCCCTATCCTTATCCCGCCCGATTATTCCCGCGAGGCCATGCGTCACGATGTTCACAGCGATGAGAGCTTGGTTTCCATCAGGGGCCTGAGCTATGGCTATGGTGCCCGCGTCATCTTTGATGATGTCAATCTTGATATCCGACGAGGCAAGATTACGGCCATCATGGGACCGAGCGGCACCGGGAAGACCACGCTCCTGCGCCTCATTGGAGGTCAACTTCGGCCCATGAAGGGCGCCGTGATGTTGGATGGCGAGGACGTGCATGCGCTGCGACGGCACGAACTTTACCAGCTTCGAAAGAAGATGGGGATGCTGTTCCAGAGTGGGGCGTTGTTGACGGACCTTACCGTTTTCGACAACGTGGCTTTTCCGCTGAGGGAGCATACCCCACTCCCTGAGTCGATGATCAGAACGTTGGTGCTGATGAAATTAGAATCGGTAGGCCTTCGGGGGGCGAGAGACTTGTTTCCGGCAGAGCTTTCGGGGGGTATGGCGCGCCGTGTCGCCCTAGCCCGTGCCATTATGCTAGACCCGATGATGTTGATGTATGACGAGCCATTCACCGGTCAGGACCCCATTTCCATGGGCATTCTGGTGAAGTTGATCCACGACCTTAATAAGGAGCTGGGGCTCACCAGCATCGTGGTCTCACACGATGTGAAGGAAACCATGGCCATTGCCGACTGGGTCTACGTGATTTCCGGCGGTCGGGTGGTGGGGGAGGGGACGCCTGAGGCCTTGGCTTTGAGCGATTCGCCCTGGATCCATCAGTTTATCGAAGGGGCACCGGATGGTCCGGTTCCGTTTCATTACCCGGCGGAAGATTACCGCCTTGATTTGCTGGGTCCTGCGGCGGGACTTGAATCGCCACCAAAACAAATATGCTGACGTTTTTTCAATCCCTCGGGCGGTCTACCCTTGAAGCACTGCAGAAGCTGGGTCGCTCTCAAATCTTCTTGTTGCACGTGATGACGGGCTTGCCGCTGCTGATGAGACGGCCGCGGCTCCTATTGAAAGAGGTTTACACTGTTGGCGTGCTGACCATTATGCTGATCAGCGTGTCCGGTCTTTTCGTCGGGATGGTCCTCGCACTCCAAGGATACAATGTCCTCTCAGATTTTGGCGCCGAGGAGTCACTCGGTGTGATGGTCGCTGCCTCCTTGGTGCGTGAGCTGGGTCCGGTGGTCACGGCGCTCCTTTTTTCAGGGCGTGCAGGCTCTGCCTTGACCGCTGAAATCGGTTTGATGAAGGCCACCGAACAGCTCGCTGGAATGGAAATGATGGCTGTTGATCCTTTGCAGCGGACCATTGCCCCGCGTTTTTTTGCAGGGGTCTTGTCGATGCCCTTGCTCGCCGGCCTCTTTACCGCCGTCGGGGTGATCGGTGGTTATTTTATCGGGGTGGGTCTGCTCGGTGTCGATCATGGTCCTTTCTGGTCTCAGATGCAGGCGAAGATTGATTTTGAGGATGATGCGCTCAATGGCCTGATCAAGAGTGTGGTCTTTGGGGTCATCGTGACCTGGATTGCGGTGTTTGAAGGCTATGATGCGGTCCCGACAGCAGAGGGGGTCAGTCGCGCGACCACGCGCTCTGTCGTCTATTCCGCCTTTGCGGTATTGGGTTCTGATTTTTTGCTTACAGCTCTTATGTTCGGGGATTGATTGATGCAGGCCTCCAGAATGCTAGAAATTTGGGTGGGCGTCTTTGTGGCGCTTGGCCTCTTAGGACTTTTTTTTGTGGCCATAGAGGTGAGTAATCTCGGGGAGTTCCGTTCCACCGAGGGGAGTTATCGAATCAAGGCTCATTTTGGCAATATCGGCGGACTTCGAGTGCGGGCTCCTGTATCCATGGCCGGGGTCACTGTGGGGCGCGTCGAAAAGATTGGTTTCGATGAACAGCGCTATGAAGCGATCGTCGACATTCGGGTCGATCCGGCCTTTAAAAAATTGCCTGACGATACCAGTGCGAGCATTCTGACGGCAGGCCTCCTTGGCGAACAGTACATTGGACTCTCCGCAGGGGGTTCTGACGTCTATCTCGGTGAGGGTGATGAAATCGAACTAACGCAGTCGGCGGTGGTCCTCGAGCAGTTGATCAGCCGCTTCCTCTTCAATAAGGCAGAAGAGGGGAAGGGGGATCCCAAGGCCGCCTCGGCGGCAGCCGCCGATCAGGCTCAAGTCCCCGAGGTCCAGGACGAGCAAAGCCTGGATGCCGCCCCGCTCGCTGTCGCGAAGCCTCGCCATTCGAGTGCAAAGGCTCCGGCCCATCACCCTTCAGCCGTCATGACCCCCAGCAGACCGCTAGCACGTTCGGCGAACAAGGATAAAATCGCTCCCAAGAGCCCGCACGGCAAGGTGTTGCCGCCCAGCAACCGACGTTGACCCTCATGCCTGCCGCCAACCAACGTCCGACCCTTGATTTTGATCCACAGCTGACTGAAGGCTGTTATCGGTTGCGGGGGGAATTGACCTTTGCAACGGTCACTCAGGCGTTGAAGGCCACCCGCAAATTGATGGAGAGGGGCACTAGCCATGTGGTCTTTGACTTCTCAGGTATCCGCCGATCGGACAGTGCGGGGGTGGCCCTTTTGATTGAATGGCAACGCATGTCCGCCTCGGTTGGCCGAACGTTGCGGTACACCCAGGTGCCTCATGCCCTGAATGCCATTATGCGGGTGAGCGGTGTCGTCGGCATGTTGCCGCTCGATACCCCAACACATCCCGTCCAACCCCTCCACTGAATTCAAGAGACCAAGCGATGGATAAGCTGATGATCACCGGGGGTACCCCCCTCAACGGGGAGCTCCGTATTTCAGGCGCCAAAAATGCGGCGTTGCCTATTCTTGCGGGGACACTCCTATCCGATACACCCATCAGCGTCGGCAATGTGCCGCACCTTTTGGATATCACCACGACACTGGAACTCCTCGGACGCATGGGCGTCGGGCTCACTGTGGATGAAAAGCTGAATGTGGAGGTCGATCCGACCGCCATCAAAAGCTTTACGGCGCCCTATGACTTGGTCAAAACCATGCGGGCCTCGATTCTCGTTCTGGGCCCATTGGTGGCCAAGTTTGGTCGCGCCGAGGTGTCTTTGCCGGGGGGCTGTGCCATTGGTGGTCGCCCGGTCAACTTGCATCTAGCGGGACTAGCCCAGATGGGCGCAGAGATTGAGGTCCGCAATGGCTATATTCATGCTAAGGCGAAGCGGCTCAGGGGTTGCCGCCTGGTCCTCGACCTCGTGACCGTGACCGGCACTGAAAATCTGATGATGGCAGCAACCCTCGCGGAGGGAACGACCATCATTGAGAACGCGGCGAGAGAGCCTGAGGTCGTCGATCTGGCCCGATTTTTGAACATGATGGGCGCAAATATCCAGGGGGCAGGGACGGATGTCTTGGTGATTGAGGGGGTTGATTCTTTGTCGGCCAAAGGCCAGAGTTACCGGGTCATGCCTGATCGGATCGAGGCGGGGACCTACTTGGTCGCTGGCGCCATGACCGGAGGCAAGGTCAAACTGAAGGATGTCCGTCCCAATATTCTTGATGCCGTTCTCCAGAAGCTCAGGGAGTCTGGCGCTAAAATCGTGACGACGGAAGATACCATTGAACTCGATATGGACGGTCAAAGACCGCATTCGGTGTCCCTTCGCACAGCCCCTTATCCTGCGTTTCCAACTGACATGCAGGCCCAGTTTATGGCGCTCAATGCGGTGGCTGATGGGGTTGCTGTCATTACCGAAACGATTTTCGAAAATCGGTTTATGCATGTCCAGGAAATGCAGCGCATGGGGGCGGATATCACCGTGGAGTCCAATACGGCCATCATTCGGGGTAAGCCGCAGCTGAATGCGGCTCCGGTGATGGCGACGGATCTCCGCGCATCGGCCAGTCTGGTGCTTGCGGCACTGGTGGCTGAGGGGCAAACGGTGGTGGACCGGATTTATCACATCGATCGTGGATACGAATGCATTGAGGAAAAGCTGGCGCAGCTCGGTGCTGAAATCCGCCGTGTTCCACAATAACCCCGGACGGATACTGGCGTGCTAACACTGGCTCTTTCTAAAGGACGCATCTACGACGAGGCGATTGCTCTCCTTGGGCGCATCGGCATTGAGCCGACGGTCGATCCCGACAAGAGCCGAAAGCTCATCCTGCCTTCAAATCGCGAGGGCCTTCAGTTTTTGGTTATTCGAGCCAGCGACGTTCCGACCTATGTTGAATATGGTGCGGCGGACCTTGGTGTCGCCGGCAAGGATGTCCTTGCTGAGTACGATACCCAGGGCCTTTACGAGCCACTGGATCTTGGTATAGCGCGTTGCCGACTGATGACGGCAGGTCGTCAGGGCCTTTCGTTCGAGCCTGGGAGTCGGGTTCGGGTAGCCACCAAATATGTCAAGACGGCCCATCGCTACTTCGCCAGTAAAGGGATTCAGGCTGAAATCATTAAGCTTTATGGCTCGATGGAGTTAGCGCCTCTGGTCGGGCTTGCCGACTGTATTGTAGACGTGGTCGACACCGGGAAGACGCTGAAGGCCAATGGACTTGAGCCCCTCGATTTGATTATGGAGGTCAGTAGCCGGCTCATTTTGAACAAGGCGGCCATGAAAATGAAACATCGGGAAGTGAAAGCCTTCATCGATGAGATACGCCATGCCCTGGAATTGAAGCCATGAATGATAGATTGACGATCAAACGGTTGGATGCAAGCGCCGTTGATTTTGATAACGATCTCCTCAAGGCCCTGGCCTATGACGCAGTCTCTGATGCTGAAATCCACGAACGGGTAAAGAGAATCATTGAGGACGTTCGGGTCGGGGGTGATCAAGCGGTGATTCGCCTCACGCAGCAATTCGACCACTTCGAGTCGTCCTCAATCAATGACCTTGAGTTATCGGCCGATGCCCTTCGGGCTGCCTTTGAGCAACTCCCAAAGGTGATGGCGGAGGCCTTGAAGCGCTCGGCCCAAAGGATCAGAACCTATGCCGAGCACCAGAAACTCTCCTCTTGGCGCTTGACCGAAGCCGATGGCACCGTCCTGGGCCAGAATGTGACCCCCCTTGACCGGGTCGGTATTTATGTCCCGGGTGGCAAGGCCGCCTATCCCTCATCGGTCCTGATGAATGCGATTCCGGCGCATGTCGCAGGGGTTGAACAGATCATCATGGTATCGCCGACGCCGGGGGGGACCATCAACGATCTGGTGTTGGCGGCAGCCCATGTCGCGGGCGTCAGTCGCGTTTTTCGTATCGGTGGCGCGCAAGCGATAGCCGCGCTCGCCTATGGGACGGAAGGCATTCCCCGGGTAGACAAGATCGTGGGTCCCGGCAACATCTATGTGGCGACTGCGAAAAAGATGGTGTTTGGTGCGGTGGGCATCGATATGGTGGCCGGTCCCTCTGAGATTTTGGTGATCGCCGACGGGGAGACCGATCCCGACTGGATAGCCATGGATTTATTCTCTCAGGCGGAACATGACGAAGATGCCCAGGCGATATTGATCAGTCCCCACTCGCAATATCTTGATCAGGTGGAAGCCAGCATGAATCGACTCTTGCCTGATATGGCACGGGCCGAAGTCATCCGAGCGAGTCTGACCCGTCGTGGGGTATTGGTGTTAGTGAAGGACCTTGATGAGGCGGCCAGCGTCGCCAACCGGATCGCCCCCGAGCATCTTGAGTTATCCGTTCAAGACCCCGAAGGCTTGGCCACAAAAATCCGTCATGCCGGTGCCATTTTCATGGGCAGGCATACGGCTGAGGCACTAGGTGATTATTGCGCGGGTCCCAATCACGTGCTCCCGACAGCCTCTACCGCTCGGTTTTCTTCGCCCTTGGGGGTTTATGATTTTCAGAAACGCTCCAGTGTTATTTTTTGCTCTAAAGAGGGGGCCCAAACCCTGGGCAGAACAGCGGCCACCCTGGCTCGTGGCGAAGGGCTTGACGCGCATGCACGGTCCGCGGAATACCGCTGTGAGTCGCCCAGGTGAGCGTTCCAAAACACCACCCTTTTGAGGTCTTGAGGCCCGAGCTTCAAGCCCTCAGCGCCTATCACGTTACTGATTCCAAAGGTTATATCAAACTGGATGCCATGGAAAATCCCTACGCCTGGCCCGAGGAGATGGTTGATCGCTGGGTTAAGAGGCTCCGACATGCGGTACCCAATCGTTATCCGGATCCTGCCTGCGATTCTTTGAAGGAGGCCTTGAGGCACTCCAATCAGGTGCCCGCCGACAAGGCTTTGCTCTTAGGTAATGGTTCTGACGAGATCATCCAGATTCTTTTGATGGCGTTGAAACCAGGCGCTGTGGTTATGGCTCCAGAGCCGACGTTTGTCATGTATCGGCAAATCGCGCTCAGCCTTGGTCTTGAGTTTGTGGGGGTCCCCCTCAATCCAAAGGATTTTTCTCTTGATGGCCCTGGCTTCAAGATGGCGATCGAAGAGCACCAGCCGGCTATGATTTTCTTGGCTTATCCCAATAATCCGACCGGTAATCTTTTTGCCCATAGCGAGATCTTGAGTATTCTTGAGGCCGCACCGGGCTTGGTGGTGCTCGATGAGGCCTATGCCCCTTATGCCTCCTCGAGCTTTATGCGCGATCTCTTGATCTATGAGCATCTTCTGGTGATGCGAACGCTCTCAAAGCTCGGGCTTGCAGGGCTTCGCCTTGGCTTTCTGGCAGGATCCCCGACGCTGATCAATGAATTCGACAAACTCAGACTGCCTTATAACATCAACTGCCTGACGCAGATGAGCGCAGAGTTTGCGCTCTCTGAGCCTCTTGTTTTTGAACGACAAGTGGCACAAATCCGGTTGGATCGGGCCGCTCTCGATGGAGCGCTTCGGGCGTTGTCGGCGGTGGAAGTTTTTGAAAGTGAGGCGAACTTCATTCTGGTTCGTCTTCAGGGGCGTGACCCAACGAAGATGTTCATGGCACTCAAATCCCGCGGCATCCTGATCAAGAACCTTCATCCCCAAGGGGGCTTTTTAAGCGGGTGCCTTCGCATTACCGTTGGAACACCCTTAGAAAATCACCACTTCCTTGAAGCCTTCAAGGCTGCTTTGGACGACCCTCAGTAATCGGCCTTTGGGGGTCTGAATCCCTATGAAATGCGCGGTTTTTCTTGACCCTTGAGCCTTTCTGCACCAAAATCCCCACGCTGAAGCGAGAAGGAAACACTGTGTTTCAAACTTGGGCTTGCTAGGCGTTGTGAGGACCGCAGCGCGGCTTGGGCTATCGAATTTTCCTCGAAACGGAGTATCTGAATGATAAGTGGCGTCGATA
>Ga0194047_10000422_pt1 | contig 28728 bp, 28 predicted proteins | sample JunL225m_MetaG_2_FD_160070 | JGI IMG/M metagenome (GOLD analysis project Ga0194047, IMG submission 160070) | Anoxic zone freshwater microbial communities from boreal shield lake in IISD Experimental Lakes Area, Ontario, Canada - Jun2016-L221-5m | ecosystem: Environmental > Aquatic > Freshwater... | reverse complement strand
GAAACCCCCCCCCGCCCACAGCATCCGCAACCAAAGAGCCACAGCCAGAGCTAAAAGTAGAGACTGCTCCGGTAGAAGTAGCAGAGCCAGCCAAAGTTGCCGAGCCTGAAGCGCCCGTCACACTGGCGGTAGAAGTTACTCCTGTAGTCGAGGCTCCTATTGTAATAGAAGTTACTCCTGTGGTAGAGTATAAAAGTGAAGTAATAGAATCCGTCACGCCAGTTGCTACACCTGAGCCTGAAGCGGTGACGAGTATAACTGAAACTAACCACGCTAGTACTCCTATTGGAACTGCGGATATCTTCTCTCTACTGGCGTTAAACCCAGACGGGCTTACCAATGAAGAATTGGAACATCATTTTCTCCCGCTGGGCTTAAGCCGCCAGCAACTCAGATCTCATCTCAAAAAGCTGATGGAGAGTGGCAAGGTACGCAAGAACGACAAGGTTTACCTAGCTATATGATTTGAAGGGTGCAACTGGTAAATAATCCGGTTGCACCCTAGCCACTCATAATTTTATTTATCCATTTACACTGCCGGCGACAGCCGGGTTTTCTGTGCTTTGGGGAAGGAATACCGACCAATGGCTACTAATGCAACTGTAACTGCTACTAATACACCACCACCGATATTAAACTTGAGACCACGTAGCGGATTTGCAAATACTCCCTTTATTCAAGAATTGATGGAGCGCGGCATGGCTTATATTGCTGCTGGGTTTGCTGTCCATTTCTGCGGACCCAGTGGTAGCGGTAAGACCACTCTGGCTATGCATCTGGCTAATCTATTGGAGCAGCCTTTGATGCTTTTAACCGGTGATGACCAATTTGGCACTTCTGACTTGGTTGGTGGGCAATTTGGTTATAGAAGACGCAAGGTTGTGGATAATTTTGTCCATAATGTGCTAAAAACCGAAGAAGATATGACCCAACGTTGGTCTGATAGCCGCCTGACAATCGCCTGTCGCGAGGGCTATACGCTGGTATATGATGAATTTACCCGCTCCCGCCCGGAGGCTAACAATGTTTTGCTGTCGGTGCTGGAAGAAAAATTGATGGTTTTACCGGTAGCGCGGGCTGGCAATAGCTACTTAAAAGTACATCCTAAATTTGCAGCTATTTTTACCAGTAACCCGGAAGACTACGCCGGAGTTCATAAAACTCAAGATGCGTTGCGCGACCGCATGATAACTATATACCTAGATTATTTTGACAAGCCTACCGAAACGCTAATTACGGCAAATCGCGCCGGTATGGATCCAATACGCGCCGAGAAAATCGTAAGTCTGGTTCGAGCTTTCCGTGAGCAAAGTACCGGAGAACTTAAACCTACAGTACGGGCTGCTATTATGATAGCAAAAGTAGTAGAATTACAGAAATATGAAGTAACTGCCCATGATAGCCATTTCTTGCAGGTTTGTTTTGATGTATTGGGTGGCGGTTTGCTACGCAGTTCTGGTTTACACCCGCTGGAAAGACTGAAACATCGCCAGATAATTGCACAACTGGCTGAAGAATTTTGTAATGAATAGTAGATAAAGGGGAGTGCCATGAAGCCAAAACATAAAACCCTCCGTGATACCCAAAGTCTGCCTACTTTCAGCGCAATACCACGCACGTCAGGGTCTATGTTCTTGATGATGAATAGGCTGGCTACGGAGAGAGACAGGCTTTGTGTGGATGAAGCGGACTTGTTATCTCGGTTGGAGCAGAAGCGAAGGCGCATTGCCAAGATAGATTCCGAGATTGATTATTATCGCAGTCAAATAGACTTGTTGAATAAGCCGCCTGTTCCTAGGCAGAGTCCGGTACGAAAGCCCTCAACTTTAGAAGCCATAATGCATAATGATGATAGGGATGAACCGGAAAGCTCGGAACCTGTAATCATTGAATATTAAGGAGAACTAAAGTGGCAGAAGATGGGGTGAAGAAAACAAAATCGGGCAATAAAGGTCGCTATCTCTACTGTTTTACTTTGTCTGATAACGCTATTCCAGAGTTAGAAATGGCTGGTGTGCCTGTTCCTAATTTGGAAAGAGCTACGAGAGTATATTCGATTGTGGTCGGGCGCGTAGCCGCAGTAGTAAGCGATTCTCCCATCATCCGCTACAGCATAAACCGTACCAACTTGCTCTCTCACGAAAAAGTGGTTGAGCATGTAATGAATACAGTTAAGGGACCCGTGCTGCCGGTTAAGTTTGGAACGGTAGCCAGTTCTGAAAAAGAATTGGTTGAGACGTTGCTAACCAATCGCGAAATAGAACTGGCTGAACTTCTGGAAGGCTTCAAGCAACATGTCGAAGTCGGCATAAAAGCCCTCTGGCAGCGTGAGCGCATTTTCGCTGAGCTTGCCGCTTTGCCAGAAATTCAAGAAGCTAGAGCGCGGCTTGGTGACTCGCAGCAGGAAAAAATTGACCTAGGGCAATTGGTGGAACGCACGCTGGACAATTTGCGGGAAAGAGACTCGCAACTGATTCTAGCGCGTTTGGAACCGTTGGCAAGAGAGGTAAAAATCAATGCAATCACTCTTGATATGCTAGTGTTGAATGCCTCTTTCTTGGTAGATAATGAAAAAGAAGCCGCCTTTGACGATGCTGTAAATGCTCTGGATGACGAACTAGGAGGCAGGTTGACTCTCAAGTACGCGGGACCACTTCCGCCGTATAATTTTGTACACTTTAATCTTGGGATTTAGGAGTATCAAAAGATGGGAATCATTACCGGAATTGCAAGTAGCCCCTACAAAGGAGTTATGTTTGTACTTGAGCAGATAAGAAAGTCGGTAGATAGCGAACTCTACGATGAGACTATCTGGCAGCAAAAGCTTCTTGATTTACAGATGCGCTACGATGCAGGTGAAGTAACTCAAGCCGATTACGATGCCCAAGAGCAACAGATTCTGGAACAATTAGACCTTATTAACTCTCTTTCGTTCGGCGACACCGATGAAGAAGAGGATGAAGAGGACGAAAGCGACGAGGACGAAGGCGAAGAGGATGACATCGGCGACTCCCTTGACAACAAATGATACAGCCCGGTATGTATTTGGGCTGATGCGTGGGACGGAATGCCCCAAACTGGTGGGGTTTGGAGGTAAGCCACTGGAAGTTGTCATTGAATACGCTGGTATAAGCGCAATCGGTTGTGAAGTGAGTCTAGATGAGTTCGGGCAGGATGTTGTTTCTGAGCGTATGCAGGATATGGATTGGGTTGGTGAGGTTGCTACGCTCCACTTTGCGGCTTGCGAAAGGATATTTCAGGAGTCCGATAATTTTTTACCCTTCCGGTTGTTCACCGTTTTTTCTTCGCCTCAAGCTGTAGAGGATTTGTTGGTTTCTCGCCTCAAGGATTTCCAATCAGAATTCCAACGATTAGAAGGTAAAGCAGAGTTTGGTCTAAAAATCTGGGCAAGAGAAGAATGGCTGGATGCTTTTGCTATCCGTAATGACAAGAATTTGCAAGCTCTTTATGAGCAGTCAAAACAGATTGGCGGGAAAAGCTTTTTCACAGCTAAGAAATATGAACTGGCTTTGGTAGAAACAAAGAAGAAATTGGCTCCACAACTGGGGCAACGTCTAGCAGGAACATTGAAGAATGCTTTTAATTTAAGTCCAGAACAGCTAAAAACTCTTTCTTTGCCTAACGTAGGTAAAAAAGGTTTCCTGCCTTTGATTAATTTTTCTGTGCTATTGGAACGCGCCCGTTTTGGTGAGTTACAAAAACTGGTGGAGCGTCTGGATCGAGAGGCTCTAGAAGGCGGTTTAGTGGAGGCTATTGGGCCCCTTCCGCCTTACTCCTTTATTAATCTGGGCGAAGAGGCGATGTAATGGATTCTAAAGCATCTAACGAACAACCTTCATTTGATTTCTGGTTGGCAGAGGAGGTTCTGGGGCTGAATATGGTTGACACCAATCAACCGCCTGACCCAGAAGAAGAAGTAACTTTATTGGAATTGCTCGACAAGCTGTTGACCAAAGGCGTAGTAATAAGCGGCGACCTGACTTTATCTATTGCAGGGGTAGATTTATTATATATTGGCTTGCGGCTAATGATTTCTACTGTAGATAAAGCGGTCAGTGTTGGAGCAGTGCGAATGAAGAATGGTCGAGTAGTATGAAGCTTGAAATCAGAGCTATCCGTATGAAAACGAGTCAGAACCCGGCTTTGCCGAGCGGTTTTGGGGTTGTGGCAGCGGGAGATTTAGCGGCTCTGGTAGAAGTTATTACGCCTGATTTCGACTTGACCAATGTGGGAAGATTACGCCGTTATCAGAAGGCGGTTAACTTATGCTGGTGTGAGGGAAATCAGCCAATTTTGCCGGCGCGTGCTGGCGCGGTTTTTGATGGACCAGAAGAAATAGGCAGGATTCTGCTCGAAAACGCCGCCGATTACAAAGCTAGCCTTGCAAGAATCGGCAACAAACTGGAGATGTGCGTCAGGTTTGCCTTGCAAAACAAGAAGGAAGCGGAACATGCTTTCGTTTCTGGGCAAAATCGCGGACTAGATTATATGAAATGGCTTTCACAACGACAGGCACATGAGGATACGCAGTTAGCGGCAATAGATGCGGTGGTGAAAAAGCTTTCGAGTTTGGCGGTTGATTACCAATATTATACCCCTGCGCCCGGCTCTAATTTTGCAGAGGCTTCTTTCCTTCTAGCGCAAGAGAGCCTTGCGGCTTTCAGGGATGTAACGGGCAGTTGTGATATACCCGCCGTTGTTACAGGCCCGTTCCCGCCTTTTGATTTCGTTTGAGGGGAACGCTCATGAATAATGAATTACTGATTGAATCGCTGGCAGAAGAATTGCAACAAACTATCAGCGACCATCTGAAAAATGATAAAATCGCGCGGATAGATGCGTCACCAAGTGATGTGGAACAAGGCTTAGCTAAACTTGTGCTGACTTTGATTGAACTGTTGCGCCAGTTATTGGAGCGGCAGGCAGTTAGGCGAGTGGAGGGCGGTTCCTTGACCGATGCTGAAATCGAGCGAATGGGCGATACTTTTATCAGGCTCGAGGCACGCATGAAAGAATTAAAAGAAATATTTGGTTTGCAGGATGAAGAATTGAACCTGAACTTAGGCCCTTTGGGCAATTTACTTTAGATCGGAGACACTTGTATGGCAATTCAAAGCGGCATCCAGACAACCAATCTGGCGGATATTCTTGAAAGGGTACTTGATAAAGGTATCGTAATAGCAGGTGACATTACGATTGCGTTGGCTCAAGTCGAGTTGGTTAGCATAAAAATCCGATTAGTTATAGCCTCCGTAGATAAAGCGATGGAAATGGGTATTAACTGGTGGCAGTATGACCCATTCCTTAGCGCGTCAGCAGCTACGCCAAAGCAGTTGTCCGAAAAGGATGAAGCAGCGCCTGCGGAATAGAATCATTAGTATTATTAAGAAATTAAGAGATAAGGAAGTAGCTTATGTCTGAAAATAGAAATAACAAAACCGGTTCATTTGGCTCTTATGACCCAGATGCAAATGATGAGGAGTACGAGACATCCCGCGCCTCCCGCAATACAAAACGAACCACCGGTAGTTCGGGTAGCGGCAGCATAAATATGGGCGGCTTTTTCAAGGGGCTAGGCGAAATAGCCGAGCGTCTTAATGAAGTTGTTGAAAAGGCAGAGGAACTCTCCAGAAAAGCCAAAGAAGCCGAAGCCAGCGGAAATGGAAGCGGCGGCGAATTAAAATCCGAATTTAATAGCAAAGGCTTCGTGGTAAAGTGGGGCTTTAATAATTCCACACTCGAAGAAAACCCCGGCGCAGCTAGACCTTTCGCTAGTCGCCCTCCCGGTTTTGCTAATCGTTCCGCCGTCCGTCCTGTTACTACGCCGGGACACACCACTCCTGCTAAAGATAAAGCAGGGCAACGCCCAAATCCGAATACTTCTAATCTTACTCCCGTTGCTACCGTCCGAGAGCCGTATGTTGAAATACATGACGAGGCATCAGAAAGTCAGATTTTAGTAATTGTGGAACTGCCGGGTGTGGAGGAAGAGAGAGTTTGGTTTGAAATTCATGATGATATTTTGCTAGTGCGGGGCGAAAACACCGATTGCCTTTATGAGAAAGAAGTTATGCTTCCGGCTATGGTAAAGGCTGAACCAGTTAGTCAGCAATATCAAAATGGTTTGCTTGAACTCAGATTAAAGCGAGCTTAATTTCTATAACATTTAACTGTTGTGACTTCAAAATGCGGTTTTAGCCGGATTTTGCTAAATTTCAGGTGGCTAAAATGAATGATACTTCCGACCAAGTTGACACCCTAAGTTTGCGGGTAGCCGAAGCAGCTTCAAGAGATACGGGGCGTACTATTGCTAGAATAGACCCCGATGAAATGAAGAAACTTGACCTGACCATCGGTGATGTTATTGAAGTGCGCGGAACACGTACCACTGCTGCTAAAGTTTTGCCCACTTTTGCGGCAGATAGAGGCAGAAACCTCATTTTAATTGATGGGTTGGTTAGAGCAAATTGCGGCGCAACGCTGGATGGTAGGGTTACTATCCGCAAAACTAGCGCCACTCCTGCTAAAACCCTGATATTGACCCCTCTTGCCGATTCATCCTCGCCCGATGCAAATAATCAGAATGTGCAGGGGCAGCTTTATATGAAGCATACGCTGGAAGGGATTGTCGTAAAATCCGGCGATTTGCTGCGAGTTAATTTTCTGGGTAGTCGCTTTCAGGAATTTGTAGTACAGGAAACTGTGCCAAAAATCGGCGCGTTGGTGATTGGACCTGCTACTGCTCTGAAATTCAGCATAGTCCGCGAAGAGACTCGCGCTCGCCCTTTAAGGCGTTCTGGCTCAGGCGTAACCTACGAAGATATTGGCGGCTTGTCAAAGCAGTTATCCCATATTCGGGAAATGATTGAGCTTCCGCTTAAATATCCCGAAGTATTTGACCGTTTGGGCATTGAACCGCCTAGAGGGGTTTTGCTATATGGACCACCCGGTAGCGGTAAAACTTTGATTGCGCGTGCTGTTGCCAATGAAACTTCGGCTCACTTTATAAGCGTTAGCGGTCCCGAACTGATACAGAAATTTTACGGGGAAAGCGAAGCTAACCTGCGTAAGGTTTTTCAAGAGGCGACTTCACACGCGCCTAGTATCATTTTCCTTGATGAAATAGATTCGTTAGCCCCACGCCGGGAAAATGTACAGGGCGAGGTAGAAAAGCGCGTAGTCGGGCAGTTGCTTTCTCTGATGGATGGGCTACAGGGGCGCGGGCATGTGATGGTAATAGGCGCAACCAACCTTCCTAACAACCTCGACCCCGCTTTGCGCCGCCCCGGTCGGTTTGACCGTGAGATAGTCATTGGTGTGCCGGATAGACCCGGTCGCCAAGAAATTCTTGAAATATATACGCGCAGTATGCCGCTTACATCCGAAGTTGACATCGGGCGTTTGGCATCGTTGACGCATGGGTTTGTGGGGGCAGACCTTGCCGCTCTTTGTCGAGAAGCCGCTTTGAGCGCGGTACGGCGTGTAATTCCTGACATGGAAACCGCTATACCCTACGAGCAGTTTGTCAATCTGAGCGTTTCAATGGAAGATTTCCTCAATGCTTTAAAGGAAATCGAACCGTCCGCTATTCGTGAGGTTTATACTGAAGTCCCTGACGTGAAATGGGATAGAGTCGGTGGGCTGGAAGATGTGAAACAGGCTTTGCGGGAAGCGGTGGAATGGCCCCTATTGTATCCTGAATATTTTGCAGAAGCCGATACCAAGCCACCCCACGGCATATTGCTGTCGGGACCTCCCGGTTGTGGCAAAACTTTGCTGGCACAGGCTCTGGCAACCGAAAGCGAAGTTAATTTCATATCGGTAAAGGGACCTGAGCTATTAAGTAAATGGGTCGGGGAAAGCGAAAAAGCCGTTCGGGAAATCTTTAAGAAAGCTCGGCATGCCGCGCCTTGTATAATTTTTTTCGATGAGATTGATGCGGTTGCGCCTGTACGGGGAGCGCGGGTCAATGATAGTGTTGCAGACCGCGTGGTGGCGCAACTTCTCACCGAAATTGATGGTATCGAACGCGCTGCCGGTTTGATTATGATTGCGGCAACTAATCGCCCTGAAATGCTAGACCCGGCATTGATGAGACCGGGGCGTTTCGATGTCAAGCTAACGATTGGGTTGCCTGACCCGCCTTCCCGCCGCAAAATATTGGAGGTACACACCGTCCGCAAACCGTTGGCAGACCCTAGTTTGGTGGAGAATTTGGTTCAGCTTACTGAGGGTTTGGTCGGGGCAGAAATTGAAGCCCTTTGCAATCGCGCTTCTCTGAATGCAGTACGGCGTGCGGTGGATTTGCGTGTAACAGCCGAGAAAGAAGCTACAGAAAGCGGCGCTGTATTTGATAACACCCGAATTAAATTGCTATTGACGGCAGAGGATTTCCAAATTGCGCTAAAAGAAATTTTGGACTCAAAAAACAATCCTCCTAATGTTGAATAAACAAAAATTAGGGGAAACCATTCATAGAGTTCCTTTTCTCTAATTGGTTTCCTCTAGTTTTTATTGTTTCTAGTTCTTTCGGATGCAAGCCGTCAACATGCGCTTATTTTTCAAAGCTAGGTTCAAGCATGCCATGTTTAAGAGCATAGCGTACTAGTTCGGAACGATGATGAAAACCCAACTTTTCCATTATACGGCTGCGATAGGTATCCACAGTTTTTGAGCTAATTACCAGCTTTTCGCCGATTTCTTGGCTGGTATAGCCTTCGGCGGTGAGTCGCAAAACTTCCTCCTCCCGCTCACTCAATGTCGCCGTTTTTTCTTCTTCATCTCGTCGGTTTAGATAGCCTCTTAATAGTAATTTGGTGGCGGCGGGGTATAGGTACACATTGCCCGCTTGTACAGTGCGAATCGCTTCTAGCAAATCGGTATCGGCGGAGCTTTTTAGCACATAACCCGAACCGCCCTGTTGCAAAACTTGGTATAGATAACGCTCTTCACTGTACATAGTTAGAACTAGAATTTTAGTGGTCGAGTTAGTTCCCCTAATTTTTTTCAATGCGCCTAATCCACCAAGACCGGGCATGTTTAAATCTAGCACCAGCACTTCTGGATTTAACTCATGAGTAAACTTGACTGCTTCTTCTCCATTGCCTGCCTCACCGATAACTTCAATATCTGCTTCTGCGTTAAGAAGGGCGCGTAAACCGCTGCGTAATACCGCGTGGTCATCTGCTAACAATACCCTTATTTTCTCTGACATAGTTCTCCGAAAGTTTAGTAATATTTATTGTATGTAACCAGTATCTTTTAAATATTGAAGTGGGATTTCAAGCCGTATTTCTGTACCATTGCCCGGCTTGCTGCTTATATGCAAGCTACCGGAAACTAATTGGGCGCGTTCGCGCATACCAATTAGCCCCAACCCGGCTTTTTCATACGTTTTCTCTGTATTAAACCCTGTTCCATCATCTTTGATACTGAGGGTAACTTTAGAGTCGATAGTCAAAAGTGCCTCAATTTTTGTTGCCTGTGCATATTTTATTGCATTGGTTATTGCTTCTTGCGCTACCCTGTAACAAACTAATTCTACCATTTCTGGGAGTCTTATGGAGTGGTCGCTTTCCTTATGTTGGAAGGTAATTTTGCTTGGCAAGCGTTCGCTTATAATTTGAATATAACTTTCCAGCGCAGCAACCAAACCCTGATCATCCAACAAGCTAGGGCGCAAGTTTCGGCTTAATTCGCGCACTTCGTCCATAGTTTTGCTTAGGATAGCTCGCAATTCGTTTAACCCTTTTTTCAAATCGTCTATATTTGAGGATTTCTCTAGAAATTTCAGGCGTACCATAGCAGCGGTTAGAGATTGAGCCGTTTCATCATGAAGCTCCCGTGCAATACGGGTGCGTTCATCTTCTTGCGCTTTTATTATTTGTGCAGCGGTAGCGCGTAGTTGCTGGTTACGCTCTTCTAGCGCGTCAAGCATGGTGTTAAAAGTATTGGCGAGTTCTTCAGTTTGGTGGTCTGCTACAAGGCTGCGCTTAATCCGCGCTTTTAAATCTCCATTTCGGACTGCTCCTGCGGTCTGCTGAAGCTCGGAGAGGGGCTGAAAAGCGGCTCTAAGGACGGCGTAATTTACTAAACCGCTAAATAAGAAGCCGATGATAGTCAGGAATAGGGCAAGTCCGCTGGTAAAATGCTCATCTCCACCCGATACAAAGGTGGTTAACCATGTACCCACAAACGCGCCTATACCTACAATAATAGAGTTTGCAAGCAAAACCTTTAGAAGCAAAGGCATGCGGAGCAATCTCAGTATAAAATTCGGGGGTATGTTTTGGAGTGGCGTTTGTTCCAATTCTTTCAGAGCTTTTGCCATAAATTCCTTTACTTATTTTTGTGAACTGGATTGCTATATTTTACCAATATTCTGCTATTTATGTAAGCGGTTTATGAGTTTACCCTAATAAAAAAGACCAAACCCGCGAAGGTTCGGTCTGATGCCAAATGTAGTTAGTCTTTCAACCGTTCAAGCTAAATGCGATTTCCAATAACCTGAAATACTGCTCTATCTCCCATTGGTTTTGGAATCACGGTTTCAGGGTCGCATAGCAAGGCGTTTGCTAGGTTTTCATAGGGGGAAGTATCTATACCTTCAAGCTCGAATAGGGTTTTACCGTTTATGCGACTGCGCCGGATATGGTCTTCTGCCGGAACATAGCCTAGAACCTGTGTGCCAACTTCATTGGCAAAGAGGTCTATCAATTCATGACCGTTCTCGCCGTTTCCGTTGGCATTTGCCAGAATGCGGTTGCCCACCACGCCCGCCAACCTGACTTTGTACTTGGCGGATTTGGCTTTGACGGCTACACAGATGCGATTGGCGGCAAAGAGGCTATCGAAGTCGTTGGCTGTTACAATAATGGCGTAGTCTGCCCATTGCAAGGGAGTAGCAAAACCGCCACAAACCACGTCCCCCAATACATCAAACAGGATGCAGTCGTACTTATCATAAACACCCATGCGGTTGAGCATTTTCATGGTTTCGCCCACTACATACCCGCCACAACCTACCCCTGCGGGAGGTCCTCCCGTTTCTACGGTTGCCACGCCAAGATACCCGGTTTTGATGATGTCGTCCGGCTCGATTTCTTCGGTATGATAATTTTTCTTTTCCAGAATATCAATTACCGTATCAATCATATGTCCGGTAATGGTGAAGGTGGAATCATGTTTGGGGTCACAGCCGATTAGTAAGACTTTCGCCCCCATTTTTGCCATTGCAACTGCCACATTTGATGAAGTAGTGCTTTTGCCGATACCACCCTTCCCATAAAAAGCGTAAGCATGGTTCATATCTATGTAAATCTCCTTTTTATAATACCGGCTTTTTAAGTTACCGGGTTCAAGCTATTGCTGAGCTTTTTCCCTGACATCATATACAAGGTCTAGTGTAATAAGGCTGTAACCGTGTGAACGCGCATATTCTTCGACTCGCTTCTGGACTTTTGGTCTTACGAAGAAGGGTATTTGTTTCATCGCTTTTTGCGCTTCGTCCGTCCAAACCAACTCAGCGGAGATTGCAGCAACGGGAGGCGTTTTGACAACTACTGCTGCGCCGCTCTCTACCGCTAACTGGGTTGCTTTAGCGCGTAGTTCTTCCGCGACTTTATATGATTCCAATTCCTGTTCGCGAGATTCTGGTTCTTCTGCGACCTGAATTTTGCCACGGTCATTTGCTTTGAGCCGCGCTTCATCCACACCAAGCCCGGCATCGCCGAACATTTCAATCATATGCTTTTCAAGACCCAATGTGCAGGTATGGTACACGCGGTCGGTTATAAAGTTTGAGCCGTCATAGCCTAGAAAAGGCTGGTAGCTCAGGGAGAAATCTTCTATATGGATGGGGTTGCTGATAGTAGCGCAAGGTACATCAAACTCGGCGGCGGTATGCCGTTCCATCTGGGTTCCCAGCACTATATCGGGCAGCGTTTCCCCGATTGCTTTGCGTACTTCGGCAAATTCATTGCTACAGATGATGTTATCGGTATAAGGTTTTACTAGCTCTCGAAATTCGTTGGCGAGCTTGCGATTATAGGTGCCTGCGCCGACTATTTGCATGTCTAGTTCGGTTGCCAGCATGCGGGTGATGGCGACAGCGTGGGTAAAATCGCCAAAGACAAAAGCCTTCTTTGAGCTGTAGCCTTGCACGTCTGCGGTGATGGTGAACCAAGGCAAGCCGCTAGGGGCGCTTTTCTGATCCATCGAAAAGGCGGCAAGCGCGGGTTCTTTACTGTCGAAAGATAGCCCGTTGCCGGTAGCGAATTTGCTCAGGCTCTCTAGCACTTCGCGCACCCATTTACGAGTGGCAACTACTCCAATAGGGGCGCTGGTAATGGCTGGAATCCGGTGCAATTTTTCCAGCGCAATTGCCGCGTCTGCGCCCATTTCACGATAGGGGGCGATAGTTGCCCATGCTTGCGGCAGTTTTTTCACATCGGCTATGGTTGCGCCAAGCGGGAAAACTACGTTAACCGCAATTCCCATAGTTTCTAGCATGCGCTGAAGGCTGAGTAAGTCGTGTTTATGGTGGAAGCCCAACGAGATGGGTCCGATGATATTAACGCTTGGCTTGGGCGTTATCGGCAATTTCTGGGTGGCAAATTGCTCAACCATTGCGGTTAGCAAGCCGTTAGCCGATTCATCTTCCTCCACCCGGAAGGGGTTGGGCGCGTATATCAAGACTTCGTTCGGGATGTTCGCTTGCCGTGCCAATGAACCGTAATCTTCCTGTAGTAGGCTGGAAGAGCAGGTTTGGGTGATTACTATGAGGTCTGGGTTGTGGTCGCGGCTAACTTCGCGCAAGGATTCGGGCAAGCGGTTTATGCCCATGCCCATTGTTTTCAGGTCAAGTACGCTGGTGTGTACGGGCGGAAAGCGTTGTTCGCGCTCCATCATAGTAAACATCGAGTTTATATAGCAATCGCCCATTGGGGAATAGGCTATGGCATGCACGCCTTTCATGCTGCTTGCTACTCGCGCTACGCCGGTATGGGTGGTTCCCTGATATTCCCAAAAACTCATTCGCATAGTTAATTCTCCCGATTGTTGGGCAAAAACTCTTTCCAATCCAGCACATCGAGTTTGCGGTGCCGATTCAAAGCGCGAGCAAACAGGTTGGCGAGGTCACTTGCGCCCGTAAAGCCGTAGATTGGGGTGAAGATAATTTCGGTTGACCATTTGGTAGCAATGCCTTCAGCTTCAAAGGGGTTAGCCTGCCAAAAATTTGTGACAACGAGGTCGGGCTTTAGCTCTCGGATGTCGCGAATTTGGCGGTGCATGTTGGGCATTTCAACTACTCGCAAGCCGTTCAATGCTTGCAATTCGCGTTTGTGGAATTTGCGATTTACATAGGGTGTGCCAACTTCAATTAGTTCTGCGCCACACTTGCGTAAAAACCGCGCGATGGGCAATTCTAGCATGTTATCTCCGGTAAAGAAGATGCGTTTGCCGCGTATTGCCGAAACTTTGCTTTCTAGGTTGCGCCAGATTTCCGCTTCACGTTCGGCAAGGTTGATTTCTTTGCCAAACATGCGCCCCAAGTCTTCAAAGAAAACGCGAGAGCCATCGGGTCCGATAGGGAATTGGCTTTGCAGCACTTTTGCTCCCCGTATGCGGCTGAAATGGGCGATAGATTTAGCTACATAGGGGTGTAGCGGGGCTAAAATTGTGTCGGGTCCAATCGCTGGAAGCTCGCCTATAGTGTTAGAAGGCACGAAACCGGCAACGGGTAGCCCCAATTTTTCGGCTTCTCGTTTCAGGTCGGTGGTATTAACATCGTTGACTGCACCCATAAAAACGATGCGCTTATCTCCGGCGGGGGCTACAGGGCAAAATTGCAGCAGGCTTTCGATGACGCAATCTTCGGATTGGGTCATGGTGTATTCAAGCCCATCGGCGCGTACTGGCAAAACCGGCACGTTGTTGAATTGCTGGTTTAAGCGGCGAGCCATCGCTTCGAAATCAACTTTCATGATTTCGGGCGTGCAACTGTTTAGCAGGAAGATGATGGAAGGGTTGTGTTCTTCCACAATATTTTTAACAATGTCGGTAATATCAATTTGGGCTGCGCTCAAGTCGCTTTCTTCCACCATAGCCACGCCAAAGCGCGGTTTTGCGAAAATCATAACCCCAAGCGCATTTTGCATCAGATGAGAGCAAGTATGCGTTCCTAATATCAGGAAAAAGCTATCTTTCATTTTTTGGTAAAGCCACCCGGTGCAGGTTAGCCCACAAAAAGCGTGATAGCCGTTATCTTCGCGCAAAACTTCTGCTTCTGGGATTTCGGGAAGGGTATCGGGCGCTATTGTCATTGCACTGCTCCCTCTGGATGTTTGGAACGCGCCACCAGCGTTTCCATCATTATTTAGCTTTATATACAAACTGGTGCGGCACAAAATTTCTAAACGCCAAATCAGATGCATGGGCAAGCAACACGGGTGAGAAAACCTTACCCATCAAGGCTAAATGTTACTAAAACGCGGTATGGTAGTCAGTAGTTGTTACTACATTTTTTGACCTATTGGAATTTACTGCAAGAGTTGGAAAATTAGTTCTATAAACTGTTGACTCCAGATAAAAAATGGGCTAAAATTAGAACAAATAGACAAATCATATTGTTAATTTTATTATTAAGGAGTAGTAGCTATGGCAATGCCACTGAGGGAATTAGATGTTAGGTATGGAACAACTCAGGAAGCTGCAAAAACTGAAAATAAAGCTCCGGTTAAAAGAGAACGCTCTGGAACGGCACGCAGCCGAACTCGCGCCGCTACCGCTCAGGCTGAGTTAGAAGCAGCAAGCGTACAGCGCGAAAAAGAAGAACTTATTGCGGCTCTGGAAATGAAAAGAGATGAGTTGATTGAGCGACTAGACCGAGGCGCATCTGCCATTGAAGAAGGTCGCGCTGCCGGGCGTAACCCCCGCCAAATCGCGGATTGGGAAGATTACTGGATTCAGCTTTTACGTAATTACGAGAAGATTTGCGATCAACTATTGGAATTAGGCATCCGCTAACCTCCACTTCGGGCAGTAAAGTGCCTCTTTATCAGGATTTTATTTCAGGCAAGGGGCTTAAGCCCCTTGTTTTTGTTTCTCACGAGCGTAAAATCCTAATCAGCTTTTGGGTAAAAACTCGTTGCTGAATAGCTTGTTGTAGTCCAATTCTTTGGTGAGAGGCTTATTGTCGGCATCTTTCAGGATGCCAACCTGATACATAAACTTGGGGTAATCAGTCCACATTTTAAGGGTCTGGCTGCCCCATTGGGTTGCGCCCTCCTTATACTTCGGGCTGAGATAATCTTGGCTTTTATAAACTAGCTCTTTGTTGCTGAAAGTTCCGGCAGGGTTCGAGTTTATCAAAAGGTCTGCCGCATCTTTGGGATTGGCAATTGCGTAATCATAGCCGCGAGCGGTTGCCGCCATGAAACGCTTGAGGGCATCGCCTTTTTTGGAAATCACATCTGCGCTTGTTTCAATTACAGGGGTATAGCGATCTGGTACGCCGTATTTGGTGATAGGGATTACGTTCAGGTCAATCCCGCGCAATTTCGCCTCGATTCCGTCCCATCCCTCGAAAATCCACACGAAATCGGCTTGCTTGTTGAGAACGGCTTCGTAGCCAAAAACATTGGCGGTGATATTCTCAAAAGTGCCGTTGCCTCCGTCAAACTTAATCATAGAGTTGATGACAGGTTCTTCGTAGGTTGCGCCGAAGCCCGCATACTTTTTGCCAACGAGCATTTTGGGGGAGATAAGCCCCGCGCTTTTGAGCGTAACTAATGCGCTGGTATCCTTCTGGATAATCCCTGCAATAGAGACAAGCGCTTGCCCGGCTGCTGCCGCGCCTGCAATGCTTTCAGCCGAACCGATGCCTAACTCAGCTTTGCCCCCGGCAATCAGGCTTTCGGGAGTAGCGGCTTCACTGTAGGGCAGGATTTTCAAATCAATCCCCGCTTCGGCGTACCAACCTTTCGCCAACGCTACATATATGCCGGTGTGGTTGGTGTTGGGAACCCAATCTAAAGCCAATGAAAGGGTCTGGATAGGAACTTTGGTAGCTTCTCCGCTTTTGGCGGGAGTGGCGCTACTATCGCCACAAGCTGCCAGCAATAGGCTTGCGAGTAATACCAACGCCAACACGATGGCGTTTTTCTTGAACTTAACAGTCATATTTTATCCTCCTTGAGCCAACTATTGTAGTTGACATAACACTACTTATTAAGTTGGCGCATCTGGTAATACCACGGCATAACGCGCCACTGCACCAGCGAAACAAGCCCAAATAGTAACAGGCTGAATATTGCGGTTACGAATACTACCGCGAACACCAATTCACGGTTAAAGGAACGGGCGTAAAGGGAAATCAATCGCCCCAAACCTTTTTGCGCTCCGGCATACTCGCCCAGAATTGCGCCCGCTACGCTATAGGTTACGGCAATGCGGATGCCTGAAAACAGGCTTGGAAGAGCGGTGGGCAGTCGCAATTTCCAGAAAAGCTGGCGTTTGCTTGCGCCCAAAGCCCTGAAGATTTTCTCAGCATCGGGGTCAACTCCGGCGAATCCGTCCACTCCGCCAACGGTAATGGGGAAAAAACATACCAGCCACACAATAATAATCTTGGGCAGCATGTCAAAGCCGAACCAAATAATCAGTAAGGGCGCAATTGCGATTAGGGGGATGGTTTGGCTTGCCACCAGCAAGGGGTAAATTGCTCTTTTTGCCAGCAGCGAGTTATCCAGCAGCATAGCAAAGAGAAAGCCAAGTGTCAGCGCTACGGTAAAGCCAAGCAACGTTTCGAGCAATGTTACCAGCGTGTTGTCCCAGATTTCGGGAAAAGCATTTACCAGCGCGTTGGCTATTCTTAAGGGAGAAGGCAATATGCTGGCTGAAATAGCCGATACATCCACGTATATTTGCCAGATAGCGAATAACGCAATAACTAGCAAAACAGGCGGTAAGAGGGATTTCAAAAAATTAGGCAAAATCTGCCTCCGGTTTCAGGATTGCTAACAGGCGAGCTTTTAGCTCTACTAAGGCTGAGTCGGAAACCGAACGCGGTTTTGGAATCAGGACTTCTTGCACCACGCGAATGGTGGTGGGTAGATGGGTGAATAGGTAGATTCGTTCGCTGAGTAGCAAGGCTTCCTCAATATCGTGGGTGATGAACAGGATGGTACGGCGTAGCTTTGCTTGCATCTCTGCCAACCATTCCTGAAGCCCTGCTCTGGTGAGCGCGTCTAACGCTCCGAACGGCTCATCCAGCAGCATAACCTCGCGTTCGGACAGAAAGGTTCGCAAGAGGGCAAGCCGTTGGCGCATCCCGCCGGACATTTGCCACGGGAAGCTCTTTTCAAAGCCCTTCAAGCCGAAAATTTCAAAGTAAGCAAGGGCATGTTCGCGGGCAATTTTGCGGGGAGTTCCGGCAAGCTCTAGTCCAAGCGCGGCATTATCCAAAGCGGAACGCCACGGTAAAAGGGCATCGCGCTGGAGCATATACGCCATTTTGCCCGGTTGTGGCTGGAAGGGCTGATTGTCGTAGCGAAATTCGCCCGAATCGGCAGTTTCAAGCCCCGCCAAAATATTAAAGAGGGTGCTTTTTCCGCAACCGCTAGGACCAACTAGCGAAACAAACTCGCCCCGATTTGCCACAAGGCTGATGTTAGTCAGCGTGGGCAACGCGCCATAGGATTTGTTTAGATTATTGATTTGTAGTTTTGGTATTGTTTCCATATATTTCGATAGGTTAGAATCAAAAAAGCCACAGGAATACTGGAGAAAAATCCTGCGGCTCGCCCGTTTATTCCACTTAATTAGATACGAAATAGCTAGATAAATCGTAATTACGTAGAATTTCCCTTCGCCGGTATTACCCGGATCAGGTTCAAACGGTCGAAGATACTTTCAATCTTCCTCTCAGCCTGGAAAGCCCAAGCTCCCGTTGGTATTATTTTTAAAAGGTGCAAAAATAATCAGATTATAACATCATGATATTTGGCAGTATCATAATACTTTTTGTTTTGTAGTACAAGTCATTTGCAATGTACTTTTTGCCATGTTATATTTTGTTTAGATGCGAATAAAGCATTCATAACAACTGAATATTGCTCTCATCAAGAGAGGTGGAGGGACTGGCCCTATGAAGCCCGGCAACCGCCCGAATTTCGGGAGTGGTGCCAATTCCGGCAGGCAATTATTGCCTGAAAGATGAGAGGCGCTAACTTTGGTAAGTTACGTCTATTCTCGGATTGATGCGAGCAACTGCTAAACCGAGGATTTTTTTGTTTTGCCAAAGGGGTGTTCAATTGAACGAGAATGCAACTTCAACGCCTACACTGAAAGTTAAAACAATAGAATGGCGAGATGCCGACCTCACGCTATTGTTAATTGACCAAATCAGGTTGCCGCATCATTTTGAGAATGTCGAGTGCCGTAACTTCCATGAAGCCGGAGAAGCGATTCGCACCATGATTGTGCGAGGCGCTCCTGCCATCGGAGTAACTGCCGCTTACGCTATGGCTTTGGCGGCTTTGGAATACCGTGACCTCCCCCGTGACGAATTTATCAAAAAGTTAGACGAAGCGGGCGTATGGCTTAATGAAACCCGCCCCACCGCTGTTAACCTCAAATGGGCGATTGACCAATGCTTGGCGCTCGCACACCGTCTGCACGATGCTTATATTCAAGTAGTCAGCATTCCGTGGGAAATCCTGAGATTGGCAAAGCAAATACAAGCGGATGACCTAGCTTTTTGCAAGGCAATCGGCGCGTTTGGCGGAGAGCTTATCAAAGATGGCGATAATGTTCTAACCCATTGCAACGCGGGTGGCTTGGCTACTGCTGGTTATGGCACTGCTGTAGGTGTGATTACCGCCGCGCATGAAGCTGGTAAGAAGATTCACGTTTGGGTGGATGAAACTCGCCCTTACCTGCAAGGGGCGCGTCTTACTGCTTGGGAAATGCAGCAACTTGGTATTCCTCATACCCTGATAACTGACAATATGTCGGGACATCTGATGCAACGTGGTAAGGTTCAATTCATTGTGACTGGGGCTGACCGCATAGCGGCAAACGGCGATACTGCCAACAAAATCGGCACTTACATGGTGGCAGTGCTGGCAAAGGAAAATAATATTCCCTTCTATATAGCCGCGCCGCTAACCACTATTGACCTGAAAATCAAATCCGGTGAGGAAATCCCAATCGAGGAGCGGAGCGCGGATGAGGTTGTTTTCATCGGCGGGAAGCGGATTGCGCCGGAAGGGGTTCACGCTGCTCACTTTGGTTTCGATGTGACTCCAGCGCGATATATTCACGGGATTATTACCGAAAAGGGTATTGCGCGTCCACCGTATGAGCAAAGCATCCCGGCGTTGTTTGAAAAATAAGCGCGGGTTGCACAAGTTTGTTGATTATGCGTAGTATTGAGTCCAGACTTTTGTAGTTTAAACACTTGAAATTAGGCTAAAGACTGGCAAAATAAACTATTAGCATGATTCTGTGTCTGAGTTGCTCTGAATTATAACGAATCTAAAAATGCTCAGGTGTTCGGCTCTCTAATACTGGGGTTAGTTTTGGGGAGTAACGTGATGGTATTTACCAATGCTTGAAGTTATGCAGCAGGAGGAGTAATGTCAATAATCGTAACAGGCTCTATCGCCTATGACCACATTATGGATTTTCCGGGTTTCTTTAAAGACCATATTTTACCTGAGAAAATTCATATTCTTAATGTCTCTTTCCTGGTTTCATCGTTGAAAAAAATGCACGGTGGCTGCGCCCCCAATATTTCCTATACGCTGGCTTTACTTGGTGAGCGTTCGAGCATTCTTGGCACAGTGGGACACGATTTTCAGGCTTATCGGGCAGCGCTTGAAGAAGTAGGGGTGGATACCAGCCTCGTAAAAGTTATACAAGATAAGGTAACCGCCTCGTGCTTTATTACGACCGACAAATCCGGTAGTCAGATAACCGGGTTTTATCCGGGCGCGATGGAACACGCCAGCGAAGTACGGATTGAGGATGCTAATCCGCAAGACATCGAAATCTGCATAGTTTCGCCGGATGACCCCCGCGCAATGATAGAGCATGTGCATGAGTGCCAGCAGTTGAAAGTTCCTTACATCTATGATATTGGCTGGCAGGTGATTGCTTTCGATGGCGGCGCGTTGTTGGATGGGGTGAACGGCGCGAAATTGGTAATCGGCAACGACTACGAGCTAGAAATTCTGCGTGAGAAAACCGGGCTAACGCCGGAAAAAATGCTTGAAACCTCCGAATATGTGGTTATTACCAAAGGCTCAGAGGGTTCTACTATCTATAGCCGTTCGGGTATTGCACAAATTCCCCCTATTCCCGCTAAAGTGGTACTTGACCCAACCGGCGCGGGTGACGCTTTTAGGGGTGGTCTTTTAAAAGGTCTTAGGCGCGGGTATGACCTTGACCAAATGGGGCGCGTGGCGGCATTGGCGGCAACATTCTGTGTTGAATCCAGTGGCACACAAGGTCAGAAATATACTATGACTGAATTTGAATCTCGCTATCACGAGTATTTTGGTACTCCTGCAATGCCATTATGGGAAGCGGAAGTTCTCGCAAAATAAACCAACGATTTTAAACGGTTTTTCTGGAAATCGGCGTGTTTTTACGCCGGATAATTACAAGGAGATGATTAAAGGGATGACGCAAGTCAATAATTACGATGTTAAAGATATGACGCTTGCCGGAAAAGGGCGCGACCGCATAGCTTGGGCTGCTCTTGAAATGCCAGTTTTGAAGCAGGTTAGAGACCGTTTTGAAAAAGAACAACCTCTGGCAGGGCAAAGACTCGGTTGCTGTCTTCACATTACAACTGAAACTGCCAACCTGTTGATTACTTTGAAAGCTGGCGGCGCATCAGTGGTAGCCTGTGCTTCCAACCCGCTCAGCACCCAAGATGATGTTGCCGCTGCGTTGGTGGAATACGGTATTCCGGTTTATGCCATCAAGGGCGAAGATAACGAAACTTATTACCGCCATTTGGATGCGGTGCTGGATTCTCATCCCACCCAAACTATGGATGACGGTTGCGACCTTGTTTCTCGCTTGCATCAGGATCGCCCTTCCCAAATTGCCGATATTATCGGCGGTACTGAAGAAACCACTACCGGTGTTATTCGTTTGAAGGCAATGGAGAAGGACGGCGCGTTGCGCTTCCCTATCGTGGCGGTTAATGAAGCCGACACTAAGCATATGTTCGACAACCGCTATGGCACCGGACAAAGTACCCTTGACGGGTTGCTCCGCGCTACCAATGTTTTGTTGGCTGGCAAGAATTTTGTGGTGGCTGGCTACGGCTGGTGTGGTCGCGGCTTGGCTTCTCGCGCTAGAGGGATGGGAGCGCAGGTTATTGTAACCGAGATTGACCCTATTCGTGCGCTTGAAGCGGTAATGGATGGCTTCCGGGTTATGACAATGGAACAGGCTGCCCCTATTGCCGATATTATCATCACTGTTACCGGAAACCTGAACGTAGTTGACCGCCAATTGCGGAAGATTAAAGATGGCTGCCTTATCGGCAACAGCGGTCACTTTAATGATGAAATCAATATTGGATTTTTGGATGAACTATCCGAAACCCGCCGCATAGTCCGCGAATTTGTAGAAGAGTTCAAATTCTTTGACGGGCGAAAGGTGTATTTGCTGGCAGACGGACGGTTGCTAAATCTTGCAGCGGCAGAAGGACATCCCGCCAGCGTAATGGACATGAGCTTTGCCAACCAAGCGCTTGCCGCTGAATGGGTCTTCAAAAATCTTGGCACGCTGGAGAACAAAGTATATGTGGTTCCACGCGAAATTGATGAAAATATTGCCGCCCTTAAACTTAAAGCGATGGGTGTGGATATAGATGTTCTTACTGACGCGCAACAGGCTTATCTTTCCAGTTGGCAGAGTGGCACTTAGTTTGAGAGAGGAGACCGTAGTACAATGAATACTTTTATGAGTTCCCCCCAATTCTTTCTGACCAGTGAAAGCGTTACTGAGGGGCACCCTGATAAGATGTGTGACCAGATTAGCGATGCGGTGCTGGACGCGATTTTTGAGCAAGACCCCCTTGCCCGCGTAGCTTGTGAAACTAGCACCACCACTGGCTTAATTCTGGTGGCAGGTGAAATCACCACTTCTGCTTACGTCAATATTGACCAAATCGCGCGTAATGCGGTTCTCGATATTGGTTATAACAGCAGCGATATGGGCTTTGATGGCAATAGCTGCGGCATCATTGTGTCTATCAAAGAACAGAGCAGTGATATTGCTATGGGCGTGGATAAAGCCCTTGAAGCTAAGCGCGGCGAAATGACCGAAGAGCAGATTGACGCTATCGGCGCAGGCGATCAGGGTATGATGATTGGGTATGCTTGCAATGAAACTCATGAATTGATGCCTCTCTCTATTGCATTAGCCCATCGTATCACCCGTCGGCTTGCCGCTACTCGCAAGAGCGGGCAGTTAGGCTATTTGCGCCCAGACGGCAAGAGCCAAGTAACGGTTGAATATAGCCATGGCAAGCCCAAGCGTATTGATGCCATAGTTGTTAGCACCCAGCACGCGCCCGAAGTTTCCAGCGAACAGATTGAAAAAGACGTTATCGAGCAGGTTATTAAACAGGTTGTGCCGCTCGAATTGCTGGATGAAAATACCCGCTTTTACATTAACCCCACCGGGCGTTTTGTAATCGGCGGACCTATGGGCGATGCTGGTTTGACCGGACGCAAAATCATCGTGGATACTTACGGCGGTATCGCTCGTCACGGCGGCGGCGCATTCAGCGGCAAAGACCCGACAAAAGTTGACCGCTCTGCCGCATATGCAGTTCGCTACGTTGCCAAGAACATCATCGCTGCCGGGTTAGCTGATCGCGTAGAGTTGCAGGTTTCTTATGCAATCGGCGTGGCGCGTCCTATCTCGTTGATGGTAGAAACCTATGGAACTGGCAAGGTTGCAGATGAGGTTATTCTTAATCTCGTTAACAAGTATTTTGACCTCCGCCCTGCCGGAATTATCAAGATGCTAGACCTGCGCCGACCCATCTACCGCCAGACGGCGGCTTATGGTCACTTCGGACGCACCGATATTGACCTGCCATGGGAACGCACCGACAAGGCTGAGCTTCTGCGACAAGAAGCGGGTCTTGCAGAGGCGGCAGTTCTCTAGGCTAGGAACTTTTTCGCTATTCAAAAGGGGTCTTGCCATAAAAAGCAAGACCCTTGTTTATTCATATAATAAGTGACAGAGAAAGCTTTTGATAGACCCTCTTAATAGTTAGATTTAAGGGGAGTAGAGGCACGTAAGTATATAATGAAATTAGAGCCTTTACCTTCTTCGCTCTGTACTTCTATATGCCCACCCATTGCTTTAATAAAATTTTGGCTGAGATAAAGCCCTAGCCCTAATCCTTTGGCTTTAGAGGGAGAGTTGTCGGCTTTGAAAAAGCGTTCAAAGAGTTGGAATAAATCTTTTTCAGGAATCCCAACGCCCTCATCCTGAATTGAGATGGTAATTTCTTCCAACGCTTGTTGCACTTTAACTCTTATCAAGCCTCCTTGGGGCGAATATTTAACGGCATTACTAAGAAGGCTTGCTATCACTCTTTCAAAAGCGGGTATATCAACATCGCTGATAACTACTGCGGGATTTGTGCGTAATTCAAAGCGGTGGACGAGATACGGCATACGTACCTTTTTAGCTAGTTGTTCCGCCTCGTTGATTTTGTTTCGTATGAGCGGTATAAGGTCAACCGTATGTTTGTGCAATTCAAGCTTGTTGGCATCAATGTTCGAGATGTTGGTAATATCTTCCATCAATGTTTGAAGTCGCTCAAGTTGACTTCCCATAGCCCCATTATTCTGGAGCAAACTCTCGATTAGTTTGTTGAGGTCGGTTTTTCCGAGGATTTCTTTTTTAAGAAGTTTGTTGACAATGCTATTATAACCTATTAGAGAGGTTAAGGGAGTTCTTAACTCATGCGAGAGAAAGTCAAGAAACTGATCTTTTTCCCGTAAAGCTAGTCTTTCGGCTCCATAATTACGCGCGTTTTCGATGGCGTTGGCGGCACGCTCCGCTAGTTGTTGTAGCAATGCGACATGACGGTCTTCTATTGGGGTAATCTTGATTTCTGGGTTTCCATAGGTAATATTATAGATTGCCAACGCCCCTATAACTTTACTTCTTACTTTCAAGGGGACACACAGCAAGCTATTTACATGTTCCACATCTCGGATAAACGGCGCTATGCGTGACCAATCGGTATTATCTTTGATAAACATGGAGGTGGCATTCTGTACCACTTTGCCCACAACTGTCTGTCCGATTCTTACCGGCGTGCTATTTTTTACGGGTGTATATTCCGGCAATTCGGGCGGCGGTTTCTCTTTACTATAGTAATTTATTGGGAAAATCTGGTCTGTATTTTCTCTAACGATAAATATTACTGAGGTATTGCCTGCCATTTTGGCGGACATTTCCCCGACTATATGTAACACTTCGCGCAATTTCAAAGAGGTACTAAGAATCCGACTTATTTCCGCCAACATTTCCGCTTCTTGCTCACGGCGGCGGGCTTCTTCATAAAGGCGCGAATTGGTAATAGCTAAAGCTGCCTGATTGGTAATAATAGTTAGTAGGCGTAAATCTTCTCTGGAGTAAATTTTGTGATGGTTGTGGTACAAAACCATAATGCCGATAAGATTTTGGCGATATAGAAGGGGCAGGGTTAGCATTGTAATCAAACCCTCGCGCATACTCAATTCGCGCAACCCGTTTAAACATTGTTCAGCTTGAATATCCTCTATATAGAGAGGGCTGCGAACATTTTGCAAACGGTTGAATTCACAGAATTTAGCAATTTTATCAATAAATTCTTCGGGGAGTCCCCAATTAGCAGCACACACCAGCATTCCAATTTCGGCAAGGGGTTCTTCTTCAGTAAAAACATTGTGGAGATTGGAGCTATCAACTAACTCATGTTGCAGATTTTTCCGAAGAAATACAGCAGCCCGACTAGCTTTGAAAAGCCCTGAGACGTGTTGTACAAGGTTTATCAGCACGTTTCCGGGGTTAAGCTCGGAATTTAGCATGGAGGAAATAACCAGAAGAGCTTCTGCTTGTTCAGGGCGAATGCTAATTTCTGGGACAAATAATTCTTCCGCTGGCACCATATTAAGGCGATTGAACGCTTGTGTACCATCCTTTTTATTTTGCGAATCGGATGATACTTCATTAATATGCTCTAGCATTTGACCCCACAAAGGGAAATTATATTTCCCATTTTAATATTATTTAATTAGTATCAAATAGATATAAGCCAATTATACACATTTCAATAAATACATACAATACATTAGGACGTTTTAGGCAGGACATTTGCAAGAAAGAAATTGTTCCCTATAAAACCTTTCTCAAAGGGGTTTGGGTTTTGTGGGAGGCTGCTCTGTCAGCCGATTTTATCGAGGGCAAGAGCAACCTCCCACAAGATACGCCTGCGTTGGGTGGGGCAAATCTCATGGGATTGAGGCAATCGTGGGAAGGGCGACGACGGACTCAAGCGTCGCCCCTACGGGTTAATTTTCTTGGTATCGGTGAGAAGGTTTTAATTCGTAAGGGGGGTTATCGCTCTGTTATTCCAGATTCCAGCCTTGCAGTAGCTTGAAATCCAGCGTCTTACCCCAATTTTCTGCTGCCCAATCATTAGAGTAAAACTCTATTAGCTGTATAGCGGAAGCGTTAAAAGGCTCTTTTGAGAAGGTCTCATAGGCGCATTCAGCCAAAGCTTGAAACTGATGAAATAAACCCGGTTCTTCGGGTAGGTCTTGCATACCTAGCGTTATGTGCGGAATGAACATAGAACCGACAGGTTCTACGGGTGAAAAAAGGCAATCCGGCGCAATATAAGGACGAACTATATCCCATACTTCTTCGTGTAGCTTTTGAAATTCAGGCGTGTTTTTAAGCTTGATGAAAAATGATGGGCTGAATATAGGACGGTTAAGCGGTATCAATTGCTCTAATTGGGTAGGTATTGCTTTAGTTCGGCTGAAAAGGTCGTTTAGAGCTGCTATAAGCTCGGTTATAGAGGTGTTCTCTTTTAATTTAAAGAAGCCTTTTACAGTGCAATGCACCATAAACCTGCCGGCGGTATGCGCTTTGAACTCACTGGAGAACACATGATGGGCTACAGCTATTTGATACCAAATGGAGGGTGACGGTATCAAATATATTCCATATTGCGGGTAATTTGTTGGCACTTTTACTTCTCCCCAAAAAGAACGTTATGGGTGCGTTATTCTAGAATTAATTTGTCGAGTTCGGGGCTACTTTGGATAGGGCGATATTCATGCGGCATTAGCTTGAGAAGGTATTTGTATAACGTACCTACTGTTATATTGCCTTCTGGGTTTTTAGCTTCCTCATTTTGCCCATCTAACGCGCTTAACAGATGCCCGGCAAACAATCCAAGGTTGCCATCGCCTTTATTGTATTCTTCCTGTGGCAAACAACTTGAAATAACAACCCGACCGGGATGTTGGTTAGCGAATACAAAATTTAGCGTTACTTGTAGGCTAGATTCCGTGAGTTCATAATCGCCGCCCAAGCAAGTATCAAAGATAAAAAGCACATTCGTTGATTTGGAGTATTCAAAGATTTCCCGCAACATCCCCAATCTGAGGGTTTTCTGAAGGCGATACTCTGGGTTTTTACGGATTTCTTCTAAGTCGAGGTCGTAAGAAGCTAAAACGATAGTGCCTTCATCATCTTCTATCTGGATGTCGAGGAAATATCCGGCATAATAGAAAATGACGAGGTCTTTAGCTTTTGGCTTTACTGCGCCAAAGGTGGTAAGGGTAGCTTTTATAGCTTCAAAGGAGGCGATTTCGCCAACTACAAGGCGACGATTTTTAGGTTCAAATCCCATCTTGCCAAGCAATGAATCCATCGCCTTTGCATTGGCTTCGGCGAATTTTAAAGAGGCAATCTGTTCGGGGTTTTTGAAGTTATCAATGCCCACACAAACGGCGTAGCGCTTTTCAATTTGAGCTAAATTTGCATCCATACCCTGTTCTCCCGTTGGCATAATAAACCTTACTCTGTGGTCATAGAGTATCTTGTCAGGGCTTACAAGTCAAGCAAAAAGGAGAATTTTTGAAAGGGCTTCAGGATGCAATCGTTTCTTTTCTAAAACGCTCTCGCAAGGTGTCAATTACCATGAAGTTACCTTTATCATCGCGGTAATACCAATTCTCCCAACCATTGCAGGCAGGCAACCCGGCGACCTTTGCGCCAAGCGAATGGATAGAGCCGCGCAACTCCCCTGCTACCAGCGAACCATCAACCGTTACCTTTGCGGTAATATTGCTTGAGCCGAAATATAATAGCTCACCGGGCTGTATGTAACCCCGCTCTATCAAGGTGTTAAAGGGTACCCGTGGGGCTTCCCGTTTATTTACAAAACTAAAGACTTCTTGGTCAAACATTTGAGGATGAATGTTTTCAATGCGCTGTTGTGCAATTTGGGCATATTCGGGGTCTTGCTCGATACCAATCCAATGCCGATGTAATTTCCGAGCAACCGCGCCGGTAGTACCAGAACCAAAAAACGGGTCAAGCACAACATCACCGGGGTTAGTGCTGGATAATAGCACCCTGAAAAGCAAAGATTCCGGCTTTTGCGTGGGATGCGCTTTATGCCCATCAACTTTTAATCTTTCCGCACCGGTGCAAATCGGCAATACCCAATCGCTCCGCATTTGCTTGTCACCGTTCAGGCTTTTCATAGAGTGGTAATTAAAGGTATATTTCTTCTGGTCTTTGGACTTTTTCACCCAAAGCAAGGTTTCATGCGCGTTGTTGAATCGTACCCCTTTGAAGTGTGGCAGGGGGTTGGACTTAATCCAGCAAATGTCATTCAGCATCCAAAAACCCAAGTCCATCATAATCGCACCGACCCGGTATATATTATGGTAGGTACCGATAACCCACAATGTTCCGTTATCTTTCAAGACTCTGCGGCAAGCAAGCAGCCAATCACGGGTGAAGCGGTCATATTCGGCGAAGCTATCGAACTGATCCCAATCATCTTCCACCGCATCTACTTTGGTCATATTAGGGCGGTAAAGTTCCTGCTGTAGCTGAAGATTATAGGGAGGGTCTGCAAAAATGAGGTCAACACTTTTTTCAGGCAATTTATCAAGAGTTTCGCGGCATTCGCCTATGAGAATTTGATTAAGCGGCAAACCGTTAGTGCGTTCATAATTATGGGTAAGCTTAATAGACCCGGGGTTGGTTCCGGTAGAAGCGCTTGTGAGCATATGGTGTTTTCCTGCCTTGAGTTTTTTGCGGGAACGCAACGATGCACGTGCGAGCGTGCCGAGCGCAGACCCTTTACCACTATGGATTTGAGCCGAATTTTTGCGAGTTACTGCCTGACAGTTTTCAGTATATTTTAATTATGTCAATCTGTCAATAGGTCTAAAACAGGCTTCAGGGTTGTTGCAAGGTCGGTATTCCAATGTCAACACGCCAAGAAGATTAACCCGTAGGGGCGACGCTTGAGTCGCCCCATAAGCATCAAGCTAAGGGAAAAGAGAGGGAAACAAAGCAGTTAGCGAAAAATGGTGACAAAAGAAAACTCCTCTGGCAAAATAAGTTTGCCGAAATATCTTA
>Ga0194047_10000421_pt1 | contig 28808 bp, 35 predicted proteins | sample JunL225m_MetaG_2_FD_160070 | JGI IMG/M metagenome (GOLD analysis project Ga0194047, IMG submission 160070) | Anoxic zone freshwater microbial communities from boreal shield lake in IISD Experimental Lakes Area, Ontario, Canada - Jun2016-L221-5m | ecosystem: Environmental > Aquatic > Freshwater... | reverse complement strand
ATGCCCATTTCACAATGTTATTGGACGCATCGGTAACAATCGAAGTGTCATCCCATGTGATAAACGCACTTTGCGCAACCGCCATGCCATCCGTTATAGCAGTCCCAGCCGAAATCAACGTGTCTTTCTTGAACGCGTTGGTGGTAAATTGCAATACGAGAATAACTACACCCGCAATGGTCAACAAAAGACCAAAAATAATCAGATTTCGGGCAAGTTTGTCCATTTATTCTCTACATTATTGTCGACAATAGGGACATGTGGCGTTCCGGTTGTATGTTCGCCATTTCTGGAAGCAATCCAAATGAATCTCGTGGAAACACTTGCTGCATTTCCACTTGTGTTCGCTTTCGGTTAGGTCCTCGTAGCAAATTGCGCACTCTTTATCATCTCGTTTGATTTCGTCAACCTTTGGCTGACCCACTCGATGTTGTATAAAGTACAGATGTTTGCATGTCTTTTGTCTTCGTATGAAATCCATACACGTACATGATACAGGATGCAGTGAAACGCGATAATTGTTAGTTAAACCCGCCACTAAATAGGTTTGATCAGGGTAAGAGTCCAATAGATAAATTCGCTGTGATAAAGCGCGTTGTTGTCGAATGTTCATTTCTATTCTCTCAAATGCTCAAACGAGCTTTCACCGAAGTATCCGATTTTAAATGCGAACAATGTGATCGATGTTTTTCATCCAAGCAACGTTTACAGACACACTGCCAATCGAAAACCGCGTGTACCAAGATTCACGTTCCAGAGCAACTCAGTTGCCCGTGTGGTGAAGTTTGGGTCGAAAAAACGGCACAAAACATTCTCAACTGGCGTCACCATGTTCGCAATTATGAGAAACGTGGATATTGTTACGGTTACATTCATTGCCGGAAATGCAACCAAAACATCAAATTCGAGTGCAAAACACGAGACACCCAAGTGTGTGCGGACTGTGTTCAACTGGAATCCAAATTAAGCAGAGAATCGTACCATCCGATACTGACGACTGGATTTGACCATCAAAAATACGACAAGGTGATGGGACCTCCATTGGCCTCACGTATCACGCGAAATGGGAATAAGCTACAAATTCGCGATGAATCGTATCGTGCATTCGAATACTTTTACCCTACGGTGAGTGGCGTGTCGGAAACCGTGGACGACCCGATCCTCACCGAATACAAAAAGAATTCGATGAGATTCTGCGTACACAGCCCAGCTTGGGCGGCTATTCGGAAACATTCACGTCATTGTCTACAATGCAAGTTTATGGCGTATACGGCAGATGTACCCATGCTCAAAGCCAACGAGGATTGTTTATACTGGTGTTACTTATCACCACAAAGTTACGTGATGAAGGATGACTACACTGGGTTTGTGGAGCAAAGCTTCGAGTTCCCGGACTTGTCAATTATGGACTTTTACAGGAGATCTCCAGTCGAATTCAAAGCCCAACTATTGAGGCTAACCACAGACGACATTTGGCGAAACACAAACGCTTGGAAATTCCTGAAATCATACTTGGGCGTATTTACCGAGTCAGTATTCATCACAGATCAAGAAACAGCATGTATGAATGACTACAAGAAGCGACTGAAAGGATACGAGGTCAAACTACCGCTGGGCAAACGCCAATTCTCCAGTCATCCGAGTGGTTCAATTGATCCTCTCTTGTCACACACGGGACCAATTCGTGTGGTCTGTTTGAATTCACGTTGGAATGTGGAGAAAGTGTCACACGAACGCTTAGCTGAAAATACGTTTTATTTCATTATGCGATATGTGGCCAAAACAGGGCGATCAGCTACAACGACTGGGAATCTGCTGGAGTTTTTTCGTCTATTTTCGCCTTCTTAGTGATATGCTGCACATCTTCAAGCGTGGCTGGTAAAAAATCCAACTTGAGTCCCTTTTCCGGTGTCTTTTTGAATCCAAACACACATAATTCTTCCACCACTTTCTGTTCGAGTTGCAATAGTGTTCCATCGTTGGTAAACACCTTGTCGGCCTTGATCTCTTGCACTTCCGACGCATGTACGTCCTTGCTTACGATGGATGGTCGAACAACCTTCCATATCTTGCCATTCAAGCTGCGGATTAACTCGGCTTCATCTTCAAATCGCACGTCGGAAATCACAATGCAAGTTGGAGTCCTATGCGAATTCAAATACAGTTTCATGCATTTCACCCAGAGTGATGATTCGTTCCCCAGGCATTCGGGTAGAAGCTCTTTGAAGCGATCACGAAACAGTTCGGTGCCTACAATTTGCATGAGTTTTCGAGGAGTGGTGCTCCAACGAGCATCTGGGGTTTCTTTGGCATCTCCGTGAAGTTGATCATCCGAGAGCATGAATATGTTCTTGCACGCCTCCTTGAGAAACATTGCAAAGTTGACGTGAACATACTTGTATCTGCGCCTGAGGATCAATGCAATGCTGTCTTTGCCATGAAACTTTTGTCCAGTGATTCCGATGATGGTATGCATCAGGGTTTCTTTTAGGGTGTTTTGCGGTGTGGGTGTAAACAAGAAATATATGCAGTTGGCCATTATTCGAGAAGTCACCGACTTTGACTTTCTGTGTTCGTTTGACGAGTTGACTCTTGATACTGCGGATGCAAGGCTCAGCACATTGCGACAGAAAGAGTATAATGCGCTGTTCACGGATAAAGCTATCACCGCATTTAAAAGCACGTTGAAATCCGTGGTCATATACTTTCGGGATAAACGAATTCATTTTGTTTCGATATTGCTTGGTCAAGTGTGCGCGCTGGGAAAAGGAACAAGGAATGAAGATGCTCTACAAAACATTTTTCTTCAAGTGTCGCAGAAAACGTGAACTGACTTTGTTGGCGGTAGATTTCAATGGCCAGTGGGTTTTTCATTTGTGTGAACTCCCTATTTGCTGTTGTTGTTAAATTTTGCCTGCTATATAAAATTTGTCGATACCTGTAGTAGGTTCCTACTGAATTTCTACGCGATTGACCTGGGACCAACCAGGTATGGATGCGGTAGAAATGTATGGCCAGTGGCGTTTCATTTTGTGTGAACTCCCTATTTGCTGTTGTTGTTAAATTTTGCTTGCCATTTAAAATCTGTCGATACCTGTACAGGGTCTCTACTAGAATTCTACAAGATTGACCTAGGTCCACCCGGTATGGATGCGGTGGAAATGCTTGGCCAGTTGGGTTTTCATTTGTGTGAACTCCCTATTTGCTGTTGTTGTTAAATCTTGCCTGCTATATAAAATTTGTCGATACCTGTAGTAGGTTCCTACTGAATTTCTACGCGATTGACCTAGGACCAACCAGGTATGGATGCGGTAGAAATGTATCCAGTGGCGTTTCATTTTGTGTGAACTCCCTATTTGCTGTTGTTGTTAAATTTTGCTTGCTATATAAAATCTGTCGATACCTGTACAGGGTTTCTACTAGAATTCTACAAGATTGACCTAGGTCCAACCCGGTATGGATGCGGTGGAAATGCTTGGCCAGTGGGGTTTTCATTTGTGTGAACTCCCCATTTGCTGTTGTTGTTAAATTTGTTTGTCTATTTAAACTTTGTTGATACCTGTATTGAAGTCCTACTAGAATTCTACAAGATTGACCTAGGGCCAACCAGCAGGTATGGATGCAGTAGATTTCAATGGCCAGTGGCGTTTCATTTTGTGTGAACTCCCTATTTGCTGTTGTTGTTAAATATGGACGCCTAGTCAAAATCTGTCGATACCTGTACTGTGTTACTACTAGAATTCTACAAGATTGACCTAGGGCCAACCAGGTATGGATGCAGTAGATTTCAATGGCCAGTGGGGTTTTCATTTGTGTGAACTCCCTATTTGCTGTTGTTGTTAAATTTTGATTGCTATATAAACTTTATTGATACCTGTACAGGGACTCTACGTGAATTCTACGAGATTGACCTAGGGCCATTCAAGTATGGATGCGGTGGAAATTTATGGCCAGTGGCGTATCATTTTGTGTGAACTCCCTATTTGCTGTAGCTGCGCCGACTGTGTTTGTTGTTAAATTTTGCTTGTTATATACAATCTGTCGATACCTGTACATGAATTCTACATGAATTCTACGAGATTGACCTTAGGGCCATTCAAGTATGGATGCGGTGGATTTCAATGGCCAGTGGCGTTTCATTTTGTGTGAACTCTTTCGAGCCATTCAATGCTTTTGTTTGTTGAACCCAAACGTATTTGTAAGTGTGCGCATGAATGTCGGTTGACGTTTCACTTCACATGAATCAATATTACACATTTCAGTAAGAAATGCATTGTAGTAAAACTGGCGATTTAAATATCTTCTTCCTTCCATATATTCATCTCTACCCACAAGTATTGATTGTAACGAGGATAATAGATCACAGTAGCAGTTGAACCAAATGGTGTATAATTTTAGTAAACGGCTTTCGTCCAGTTCTTTCAAATCATGCTCACGATGCGTGATTGGTTTTACGAACGGCAGCAAACATTGTGCAATTATGTCTGGCTCTGCGTCATTAATTGTATTATTTAACCACAATTTCGCATCAATTGAATCAACTTTAAGTTCACGTGTTTTCTGACTATTCACCCAAGATTTCAGATCTGCTTTAAACATGTCATGAAGCTTAGCTTCCATTTATTATCGTATGTTACAAATTACTAGTAGCTGGAAAGAATCGCCAGTTCATCTTTGGATATCAATTTTCTGTGCTTTTCAGGAATTTTTTTGTGGGCACCAAACGGTAATTCTTCAGATTCGATCATTTCGAAGAATGCTTTGGCGGCCACATTGTCAGGTGGTAACTTTCCATTCCCTTGCCGAAAGATATCATAGAGATACACATCTTCATTCGCGTATCTCGGCAGAAACTCAAACTCTTTCAACACTTCAATCATTTTTTGTCGCCGACGTAAAGACAAGCCTCCATTGCCTACACCACCTCTGATCCATGGAGCGCCCACATAATCATACTTGAAGAAATCTCGAATATTCACGGTCGACTTTTCAAATAAACATGAATCGGTTTGGAATATCAACAAAAATTCGGCTGGGATAATCTCGTAGAATTCAGGTAGAGTCATCAAGCAATTATATTCGACATGGGTCAAATTAGCGACGGGTAATTCAATGTAGTGAATCGTGTCTCCAAACGCTGCTCGCAGCATGTCACGGTTTTCGGAGCCATGATACACGTACACATCTGGAATCTTCTTCATCACATTCTTAATCACGGGAATTAAATTGCGATGCTGTCTGGGTTCCACAATCACAGCAATTAATTCTTTTTGTTCGTTGGTTTTGCTATGTAACCTTAAGCGGTTGCGGATTGGCACAAAGACTCGATGCGCTTCATCAACCGGAATACATGTGTTTGAACGTTTTCGCTCGGTCAAAATAACATGTCGAATGGCTAGAATGTTGACAACCAACAGTGCGATTAGAACCATCAAGTAGAACAGAGCAACCATTTTTTAATTATTGATGAAATTTCTTATTGTTTGAATGATCTTGATGCGAAGTTTGCCTTCATCCAGATTGCGGTGATGCGCTGCTATCGCAAACAAGAACAACAGTTCGGACGCGGCGACAAACCCTAGTAGAATTGCATTTTCCAGTAAAAGGTGACCCAGATCGGGGTAATCGATGCCAGGCACAGGTTCTCCTTTAGGTTTCGCACGTCTGGCGCGTACACGCATGATTACCCAAATGATTACAATTAGAATTCCACTGGAAAATACCAGAAGCAACACCAGTTGGACGGCTTGCTGTGTAATATAGTTGTTCTTGGATGTCACCTGTGCATCTTGCTTGGACAGATCCGGTGCCTCAACCTGTTCTAATGCCGCATGGAACACCTGCTGTGATACTGGATCCATCACCGAATTAATGTCTGAAAAGAAGGATTTGGTGACTCTATTAATATTGTCCTTGACAATTTTTTCTTCCACGCGCGTTGTGATGACAAAGAAATAGAACGTAAGAAACGAAGCAAAAAACATAATTGAAATAAACATGGAAATAAAAAACTCGGACACTCGAACGCCGACTGTGCGTTTGTCTTCAAACAGATCTTCAGGCAACCCATATTGGACCGCTTTGGGCATTTTTTAATGGGCAATCAAAAATCAAAATGGATGAAGATTCCGATCAACAGCGAAGTGGCGCTTCGACTTGACAGTGCTGCAAACTGGGGACTTCAGATGCACACGCTCTGGGATACCTTGCCGCCAAATTGCAAATATGCAGTCATGTTTGATGATTATCGTTCACGTGCCGATGTCAAGCAGTTAGTGGACAAGCTCTATGCGATTCAATTAGCGTTTGCAGTGAAAGCCAAAGGTGAATCCAGCTTTTGGGTGTCTACGAGCATTCAACTCGAAATCGACGAGTTTTCTTTTGTGATGATTGCCTGCAATCCAACGTACTACCGTGAATTGTTTGGAAACATGGAAATGGTAGTAGAGGCTAGAGTTGCCATAGAAAGTCTTGAGGCGATTCTAAGGTCGGACACCTAATCTCTAACCAAATTCTGTCTGTTCATGTTAAATGTGTTGATCAAAAGTTTCCGACTCCATTTCATCTTGCCTAAAGTCAAATCCTGTTTGTTCATCATTCTGGAGATAAACTCAATTGTGTATATACCACAATCATACCCATTCTTCTGTTTTAACACTGGCTGTATGAACTTGGCATAAACAAAATCTTTTTTGTACATTAGTTTGAACATGCGAATAACATCGTCTGTGTGACGCGTGTCATCACCAAGTGAATCGCAAACATAGACACACCCATATTTGCTCGACACCACATACAAAACCCAATGATTTCCATTCACATTAACTGGAATGTAAATCATGTCAATGCGTGTGCGCTGGTATTTTGAAATCCACCTCTGCATTTTGTTGAGTAAAAACGCATCGTCTTTTTTCTCAGCCATAATACTCAACATTTTAGGCAGAAAAAATGTATTGAGAATAATCCATGACGCATCTCTATATCCCAGTCCCAAACCACGCTCTTGCAGTTCAGCAAACATGTTGATAACATTATCATTTAGGTAGTTATCGCGTGTTTTGAGGTCGTCTAGTGCGGTTTTAAACTCTTGTGTTGAAATTAAGTTGTGATGTTTTTTCTCGTCCATATTTATTCATTATTGAGTTGTAATCACTTTTTGATTGGCATCCATCCTTTCTTAGCAATTTGACGTTTCACGAATGCGTTAATATCTTTTCCAGTGTACTTACGACACTGCATGGTAGGCGTGGCGCCCAATTTACCTTCCACTGTACAAATCGTGTTCTTCGCTCTATCGGCACGAATCGCCCAGAAAGATGTTCCATCCGTAAACTGTTTGTATCCGTTTAGGACCACTTTCGGTGGTGCGGTAGGCGCCGGTTCAATGGATCGTATTTTGGGTTTGATGAAATCCAGTAGTTTCTCGTAGGATCTTTCGCCTTCATGCATCGCTACAGTGTTTCCTTGAACACGCAAAAATGTGGGATAGGACGACACTCCGAATTTTTTCATGATGTGCGGACTCTGTTCAGCTTCATATTCTTCAAACTTTACAGACATGTCGTTCTTCAAGTTATCTTTCAGTTGATCCCAGGTTGGTCTAACCGTATGACAGTGTCCGCATTTACTCCAATGTAAGAATATAATGATTGGCTTGCCGGTTTCGGGTGCAGCATCACTACGTACAAACGCCACCAAGTTATCCACCGTACGTTCAGCTTGGAATTTCGTGGTTTTCCCATGATGAAACAGAAGAACGGTAGGATACGACAGTATATTGTATGTCTGCATGAGCGAATCCACAGGTTCGTTGTTTCGAGCAAATGATTGTACAATGGCTAAACCCGACTGCTTGATGATAGCTCTAGCCGAATTCCATATTGGCATGAAATGAATGCACGCTGGACAACCAGGTTTATGAAATAGAACTAACGTCGGTTTCTTCGGGTCGAGTTTAACTGTTCGACTCATTTATTATATGTGTCGTGTAACACAAATATAGAAAGTACAAATACGCCGATGGACCCAATACTCAGAATGGGTATAAAATATTGATTCTGATAGAGTAACGAAATGGCGATGATGCAGTACAATAGTGAAATTCCAAAAGAAATCAACATGATTTTGTTGCGTAATGCAACAGTGGCGGATGGCGGTTGGTGCGGATCATTTCGCGCGTGCACTGGAGTTCGAATGGAACGCACATCCAAATCCTCTGTCCATTGCGCTCTACGCATTTTATTTATTCAGATTTAAAGCAATGGTAATGAACTGCGGTGTAGACTACCCGTGCGACGTGAGCGCTATTGATGTCTTTCAGGTACAAAGTTTCGTGATCAAGGCCATCTCGTTTTATGATCCGTCCGTTATTACCTTTGGTAATTGAATAGAAATGTATATACGCTTTGTTAGGTTTGCATAATGGTTTCAATGTGGTCATAAATGTTTTATCTGGAGAGTCATTGTAATCCACGTGAATTATAATAAATGCTTCACTTAAGATCTTGCTTATAGCTGAATCACTGGTATATGTTGTAGCTTCACTTGATTTACTTGAGAACACATGAATGTCATACGTTGGTTGAATTAATACGAATGCTATGAGTATTCTAGGGTTAGAACCAGTAGCTCCTAGAACAATCGACGTGAGTAAGTGACTATTTTCTACAATCGGTCCGTCCAAGAATGGAAATTTGTGCGTGAATCCATATTCTGAACTATGCCCGATGCGAGGATGTGCTGAATACACGTCAATTGTTTCATTACGGTAATGGCTCAAGACATGTTCTGGATATTTATTTTTCGATTCATAAGCAATGTTTCCATTCTGTGGAACTTGACGACTGTACTGCACATCTTTTCTTTTGTCGGGTGCTGCTCCGCCCAATATGCTTTTGGTCTCATCTGTTAATAGGTTCCACAATGGAATTCTGTTTGAATCCGGTGGAACATCTCGTGGTTTAGATGGGCGATCGAGTTTTGGTCTCTGAGGTACGCTTGGAGGTCTATTAGGTACGCTTGGAGGTCTCTTAGCGCTTGGAATCCGATCTCCTGGTTCTCCTTCTCCTTCTACCTCACCTTCTGCAAACGTTCCCGCCGCAGTCTCGTGTTCAGTTCCAGATTCCTCAGTCGTATTCGTATCACCTGGTCCAGCAGCAGACATTTATTACTAGATATCTGATGAAAAATTTCCAGTCGATTTCTAGTCGAATTCTACTGGAGTTGTGTGAGGCTGGCTCGTAAGATTTCCGGTAGTTTATGTTTGGTTACACAGTCGAGCAGGTAATCCTCAATTTGCTTCATTCTATCGTTCACTTGTGACAAACGCAATAACAAAAGCAGAATGACAAACGCCAACAATAAGATTGCCCAATGCATTTTATTTATATCTCTCAAGGATGTCCACCAAACATGACTCCAAACATGGCCTTGACAGGTCGAGTGGCCTGGGTCTTGAGTGATTTCTTGTGAGTTCCATTATCGGTTCTGGCTTTTTTGCAGAAAGTAATGAACTCATCGGAAAGCATGTCCAGCGTCTTGCCCTGGTGGGGCAGACCCATAAAGTGCTTGAATGCGGCTTGAATAAACGTATCCGAGTAGGCCAACGGTGTGACGGAATCATCGACGACCAAGAACTTACCCTTCACCTCCAGATATGCGATTTGTCTGGACTCCATGAATGCGATCAATACCTTTTGGGCTTCATTTTTCTGTTCGGTAAGTTGTTGTTTGTTTTTGTTGGCGCCTGCATTTACGTCTGTACTCTGCACAAATCTTTCAAGAAATCCCAGAATTTCTGGTGGAGTATCGACTGGCAAACCGACGGATGCTGCGACATTGGCGACTTCCATTTTTGTTTGTTTTTTATTTATTGCGTGCGTTTCATGTGCTGTTCATGTGTGATTTTGTAATAATTATAAATGGATTTGAGTGTATCTACGTATTACAATCCAGTAAAAGTTCCTATGCCCTTCACATACACGCGAATGAACCCACCATTGTTTATCGCGAGTGGTGCCAGTATCGACATTGAAGCGTTTCTGATACAAAATAGCAAAGAATTTTATAAATTAGGTTGCCGAGCCGATGTTTCACACAGAACTGTTATGAATTGTGGAGTAACTCTTGGAGAATATAGTATGTTAAAGTCGATGGATGCAAATCTTAAGCGAATCAAAAAGTCAAAGCCCAACTAATGGACGCCGCTCCAGTCGTACCCCAACATCCACCGCCGGCCAAGAAAAACCGCCGACCACCCTCCACACTGGAGCTCAACAAAGACTCGATCTTACGCCCAGACCGACCGGATATTGTCATTCCTGATGTATCGCAAATCATCGATCAATTTCAAAAGGAAATGGATGAATTGAAGCAAAAGAGCGTGACCTTGCTGCGAACTACGGTCGAACAATTCGAGCAAGTCCGAATACTGGTACTTTCACAAGAACGTGAAACACGCATCAACGTGGAAAAGGCGAAAGCATTCAAACGCAAGGTTCAAGCTCTTTTGCAGGAGGAGGATCCGCAATCACCACGAAATCTTCCATAGGAAACTTGAGGATTCGAATTTCGGTCTGTAAAAGTTCAATTTGTTTTTCTTGCATTTTTACGATTCGATTGATTTTGTTATCTTGCATTATATCTTTAGCCCAGTAAGCGCAACAATACGCACCCCATGCAAACTGCCATCCAAACTTCCACATCAATGCGTAGCTCATTTTTCTACATTTGCGTTCGAGTGTAAATAGATAATGCATCCACCCGAAATCACCGTCAATCCAATAAGAACCACCGAAAGCCCCATAAGTGTGTCCTGGAAAAGCGCTGATTGCTGAAAATTTACAACTAGGACAATCGACATGACGCCCACCAGCACGCAAAACACAAATAATGCATACAATATCAAAAGTGGAACAAGCGGAATTCGAATCATTTTATATATAGTGAAAATCGTTACAAAGATCGCACATAGTTCCAGTCGAATCCTTCGAGATCTCCCTTCTTTTGTAACCGCTCGCAAGCATGTTGTATTCTGCGGTCTTCCCGGCGGTGTACAGATCGGGTCTTATGGCATTCGAATAGTTCGCTTTGAGCCACATCGCCCTCCATAATCAAGAACACGCGAGTGAGGAATTGCATAAAATTGCGAGTGATAAACTTGAGCGCGCTGGTCATGGTTTTGAGTGTTTTGAGGTTGGGTGATAACTGCTTTTTGCTGACCGACTCTTTGACGGCATTGATAAACAGGTGAAAACGTTTCATCAACCGTTGAATGATATCGTTGGAAAAGCTGGGAATCGCATCGTCTCCATTTCGTTTGAGAATCATGGAGATGCGTAGTGACATCCAAACGTATTCCTTTAGACCTTTCTTGCGTAAAATCATGCCGATGGGTGTGGGCTGGATTTTGCTGCCCGATGCAATATGTACGCGTGATAATTCGCAGAGAATAATTTCCAATACGCGTGGCGGCGGATCTGGAACGGTTTCACTAAACTGCGAGATGAAACCTTCAAACATGAGTGGTTTGGGGTACAACGCATCGTCCGAACTGTCAATGTTTCCAGCCGATGTGAACTTCGTATGATTCAGGTGTGTGTCTTGCGCAAAGTAATCCACATCCACATGATCGGTGGCCATGTTCAGTAACTTCCATGTTTTGCGACATTTGGGGCATACCATCAGTGACTCTTCCGCCTTCATCGTCAACTCTTCCTTGCATGTAGTGCACAAGTCGGTCTGAATAAACACGGGGACGGTTTTCTCCTTGTGAAATAGCACCAGTGCTAACGCTTCACGTTTTTGGTTTACATTTGGATCCGACGATTCGGTTTGCGTAATGAGTGGAACAGCACGCTCGTAGAATGCTTTGGCATCACACCCTGTATCGATATCGGAAATTTTTCGTTTTAAGTTGCGCACTTCGGTTTGCAGGTTGAAGAACTCGCGAATACTGCTTGCTCCTTTACACTGTTTCATTCGAGCTTCCAAAGCTTGTAGTTGTGACTCGTGTTGGGGTAACATTGCTCGCTGGGTTTGCAGTTCAGAATATGTTCGTTTCACGTGATTCAAGGCGTTTTCAGATTCACGTTCTTTGGCCATCATGGCTTTACGGTCTTCTTCGCGTTTTCGACTGCCGTACATTATTTATTTGGGTTGTATTGGATGATTTATGAAGAAGAGAGTGCGTGACCTCTCCCAGTACCAGAAAAATCAAGTATGCAATTATACCCACCACGAACGTAGCAATGATGATAGGAATGTTGGGGTTTGAATTCTTGATTCCTAGTACCTTCTGGTTTAAACCTCTGGCGTTTCGTTCGGCTTCTACGTTCAGTGGTCTTTTCATTTTAGCGATTTTTTCTGAATATAAGGAACCCGCCGCTCCACACAGAATGGGTTCATCAAATTGCGACAGTGTATCATCCCAAGTTTTGCAGTTGGGGAGGCTGGGCCTGAGTGTGCGTATTTCAAACACGAGCAATTTGACCGTGTGGATCAGATCAAGCAATTCCAAGAATCCTTCCGATTGCTCGTAGAGGGTATTGGAAGGTGCATAGAGAAAACTTTGGCATTTCTGAATTTTTTCCTTGAGCGTGGCCATGGGGCTGTACGCCTCGGATATCTTATTGGATTGGACCGTATCCGCCATGGCAAAAATAAGTTGTTGAAGCACTTGTGCACTGGAAATAAGACTTTTATTCTGATTGGGGTAGGATGACAATATTCCAATACACGAGTTGAGTGGCTTGCTAAAGTGTGATTTTCTGACAATAGAAAAATCCAAATTTTTGATATTGTAACTGCTGGGAGCTCTAGTCGGATCCAGTGGAAAATCAGCGTGAATAAAGTCAGTTTTGGTGTATATTTGCTGGACGTTCATAGACACTTGTAACTGCAAGCGGACACCTGTGTAGCCTGACGTTTGAGGTAAATCCAGCTGGAAATTGAATGGAAAATATATACCATTTGTACCCAATGTGCCAAACAACGAATTCAACAGTTGAATATTGGTGGTAAACAAGTCATCACTGTCGGATCCTTTTGATTGCAAGTAGTATGCATTGTCAATCCACGTATTGGGTGAAGTCGGATCTCCGTTGGTAATAAGCGGTGTTTGGTTGTGCAATTCGCGACCAGCCACGTAGTTTTCCACCGTATTACTAGTGGTGCGCAAAATGTACGTACCGGTAAGGAATATCTTAACAATATCCGCACCAATCGGTGTGAAAAAGTCAGTGGGGTATGTGTTTCCATTGTAAGTAAAAGTGATGCCAGAGGCAATCCAATCGGCAGGCGACAAGTTTACTTCTACCGATGGGTTGGCAGACAGGTAATCTAGAAACGCCTTTTCGGTGGCGATTGGCGCGCCGGTGGAATCGACTAGATTATAGGCAAACGCTCGCCATGGACGGCGCAGGCTGTTGGTGATAGCGGGCGTCATATCCGCGTTCTTAAAATTGGGCATTCCAATGAGCATACCTACTATCGTTGGATAGTTGATTGAGCATTCCACCGTAGTATTGTATGTAATAAACCAGTTGGACTGCCTGATGAGTGCAATGGAACGCGTTTGGTCCAACTGCCACGTGTACGGAGGCGAAAAAGGAGCGGTAGTGTCTGTCATTTATTGTTCTAGTATATAAATAGAAAATGGGTAATGCCGGTGGTGGTGCTATGTTGGCGCAACAAATCATCAATGCGGCAAATGGGTCATCGATCGCTGTCAATCTTGCAGTCCGAACATATCCAGTGTACACATTCAAATGGATATTGGGAGTTCCAGGGGATATTCTATGTGACATAAACAACGGAAGACGGTCTTCTACTCCATCGCTGACCACCTCAAGCTATAACGTAGATGGAAGTTTTGTGTCATCATGGACCGAATTAAATACGGCATTTGATTTCACCACCAACTCTACGGCGACCATTGACTGTGACGCAACGACCAGCGAAAGTTTGATTTATGTAAATATCAACTATCCAAGGCTGTTTGGAAGCACTTCTAGCACAGGTGCGTTGACCGAAGCAAGTTTGGCATCAATCACTGCCAGAATCACAAGTCTAGTGAAAAGTCCATGGGCGTGGAATCCTCCTGGAGGTTTATTCTCGCTGCGAGGTCCACCTGCTGCTGGAACCAACTTGACGTATTCCGGTGGAGACCTAACAAACGTTTTCGGCACTGCTGAACCTGTATTTTCGTCACTTGGAAGTTCGTGGTCCAATTGGACATGGACAATATCAAATGGTTCCAACGGCTGGAACAATATTACACAAGACATGATCACAGGGAATCCTAGTATATGGAGCCGGGTCAGTGGAACAACATACAAATGGAACATGAGCGGTGCAATCACTTGGAATCAACTGGAAAGTGTAATATTCAATACAGGCAATTTTCCAACGTGTGAGTTGTATCGAGACTGGTCGAAATGGGGAACGAAATCAGCAGCAGGATTTTCCTTACCTGATGGTTGTGTAAAAACCAATTGTGGACTCACAACAGGAATAAGTACTGCTAAATATCCAGATGCAATATCACTGCAGAACACAAAAGTGTATACATGCAACACTGGATCGTGGGGCTACGGGCGTTGGGGCATAGATTGGTCAGTGGATGGCTATGTTATGGGAACTAATCAACAATACGCATTCACGTATTTAAAAGACATATACGATGCGTTCGACGGGTTTTCCAGTGGAAGCGATTCGGCTCTAACGACTGGAGCCAATAAATTTCCAGGTGCAATTCGAATCGTAATCGACATGGGTCTATACACCAACGTCCAGACGACCGGTCGTGCACAGCCAATTACACTGGAAGGAAAAACGTTGAGAGACTCGTGGTTGGACTCAACATATGGAAACTCGTTTAATAGTAAGGTTGGAATCGTCAAGAGTTCGGATGGGACTTCATTTTCGTTTACAGTGTCCGATTATGCAGATACTCTTTCAAACATTACTGCCGTGTCGGAATTGCTTTTTGCCCTGCAGAGAAAGTTCACGATTCCAGTCGACTTCACAAAGTTACCGAAAAACATTGGTTCCATTCCAAACTTGGCGCTGCGGTGGTCCGTTGATATATACATTCTGAATGGAGGTATACATATTGCGGTTCCCCCTACGTATATTCCGTTTTTTAATGTTTTGGGTTCTGCTGGGTTTACACCAGATACCACGTGGCACGACATTGATTGGTCGAGCAGTCAAGGTAACAATTTGACCACGGACGAAATCGTGACAGTGTGTCAGGCAGTGAACGGTGCATCGAGCATACCAACGGGATACATTTATGGAACATGTGGAGCATCATCTTTGACTGCATATGAAACCAATGCTTCAACAATTTACCATGAAGTCACCCAATTTTCAAATCAGTTTGCCGTGGTAAAAAGTACTGCAGCCGGCGCGATATCCAAGATTTCAACACTGATTGGAACCATCAAAGGTAGTAATACTGTCTACTACAACATACTCACGGATGCACAACGAAAAACACTTACCAATCTGCAGAATCAGCTGCCCAATTTACAGGCTGTATTTACGTCAGCATCGGCCACACTCAATCAACTAAATGCATCTCTGTTCACCAATACGAATCAACTGTCGGGTGCCGCTGTGTCCGCTCTAACGTGTCAAACTCAAACCACCGTATCAGATATAGAAAACTTGAACGATGCGGTACAAGCAGCCTATAAACAAATTACTGATCTGTTTACTGAGGTGAAAACTTCGTTCGCAGATTTAAAAATACCCATTGAGTCGGGTATTCCTGACATCAGCACGTCACTTGCATCCATTCAGCAACGTTTGGTTGATTTAGCGGCTGGAATTGCACCGTTGGGAAATTCGGCTTGCTTGCTAAATCCAAACAGTTGCGGGGGTTCGGGTGGGACTGGAGGTGGAACTGGAGCAGACACAACTACCAAGACAGACACACCCAATCCAAAAGCCAAGTCAAACATTACGATGTATGTCGGTATCATTGTTGGCGTATTGTTAGTGGGTGGTTTGGTTTACTGGTTTTACTTTCGCAAACCTGCTGTTGCGCCTGCTCCGACTGTCGTTTACATGACCGCTCCTCCCGCTCCAGTCGTTGCTAGTCCCGCTCCAGTCGTCGTTGCCACTCCCACCGTTGCCACTCCTGTCGCCACTCCTGTCGCCACTCCCGCTCCAGTCGCTGTTCGTGCCACATGAAAATGATGAATAAACTGGATATTATAAAATGCCAACCCTGGAACCAACTACCCATAAAGCACTTTTGTACACCAGCATTGGTGTTGGAGGTGCTGCTGCCATCGCCTCATTCTCTGTCTGGTGGTTTGACAAGTTTTGGAGAATTGTCATTGCATGCTCATTGGCGGGTGTTGTCTTACTGGCCATCACGTCAGTGTTGCTGTTGACCTTGTATGTGAAACCAGCAAACACCAACCAAACTGGAGTCATGAAACGCACAGCCGGAACTCAGCTGGTCACTAACGTAAACAACAAGGTCGTTCCAGGCGCTACATATCGAATCCAAACCATAACCGGCGGATTATTTCTTACGATAAACCCATTGGCAGACTCGGTCTATCAATTGGGCACCACCTCGGATGCAAACAGTGCTGCTCAATTCGTGTTCGAACCCGTGGGACAAGTGAATGAATTAACAGTACGACCCGCCATATTTTACTATTGTTACACCGTAGTGAACGGTGTGAAATACTATGCTACCACCGTTAGATACGATAAGAATCTTGATGCATACACGACCGCAGAAGTGGAAGATACGTTCATGTATTTCAGACCCAGACAGACATCCACCGATCCAGCCATTCGCGACACACAGTTCCGCATGTGGCCTTATCGAGTTCTACCGGAATTCGAATGGGTCTACAACCGCACATACGAAGTGCAAGTGACGGATGAAATCTACTTGTCTTTCTACAAATACATCTCAATGAACCAAGGTTGTACGCTTTATCAAGGTTCCATCAACTATGACCACACGCAATTTTCCCTGTTTCAATTGATATAAATAAATGAATCCGCGATTTGTGTGGATTTTAGTGTCAATATTCGCAGTAACCATCATCGCACTGTCTGTGTTGCTACCATTATACTTCCTGAAGTGGAAAGCATCGACTTCAAAGGGTTTGGCGGCTGGCAGTGGCCCTCTGATTGTGTCTGAAATTCAAGTGCCATGGTTTTATCCCTACTTTTTCACCAATAGTACCGACACCAATGATACAACCATGATTCAATTTGCAACGGATGCGAATGGCCAAGTGGGTATAATTGACGCGAACGGATATATGACTAGCATCAACGGCGCAATAAGCAGAACAAATATTAAACAGATAACGACACCATCCAATATGTTAACGTTTTTCAGCAAGAATTCGCCGGGAGTGGCACTGGCTACGGTATCTGAACTGCAAGCACGAATTCGAGCGTTGAAAAGTATAGACTTGTTACTGCCTGTCACCAACACATCTTCAAATGGCTCGTTCTGCCTTTCGGACGATCGAACGAGATTGTTTCTTATAAAGATTGACGAGACTGGGGCACAGGTGCCAGTGGCCAACGTAGTCCCTACGTACGATACCACCAAAATTCCCAACACGTGTTTTGTAACCGGATATTCTAACTATAATATAACCGATTATATCGACACACAGGCATACAATACTGTATTTGGTCCTGTTGTGAATGGGATTGGAAATACGATTGGCACCAGGTATGCTGGACCAAACCCCAACAGTTTGTTATCTAATGTGTACTTCATATATCGTGTTCCATTTCTATTCATGGCGTCGCTATTTGTGGGAAGGACAACAAATCTAACCAATGGTGCACTGACGTTCAACAAAATGATTCCAATGGAAATCATCACAAACTCGGGTGTGTTTCTACCGAATTGGTCATTGGCTACACTGACTGAGGCGAACACTGTGCTGGAAACCAACTCGTATTATTGTTATGATGTGAATCCCACGACGTTCTATATTACAGTTCAGGCGCAAAGAAATCAGCTTGAGGCGACATCAAATTCGTCCATGGTGGCCACGAGTTTTCAAAAACAAAGCACGCGAGTTGGAACCGACTCTATTATAAAGTTAAGCACATTCACAGGATATCACGAAAATTGTTCTATTGGAGTGTATTGGATGGTCAAATATACAGGAACAACTGCACTTACCGACATACCCAAAATAACAGATGTCATGAACTTGTCAGTTAGTCTAGGATTAATGGGTTCGCTATCACCCGCTACAGAGCAGCAAATTGCTAGCCAACCTGAAATCAACCCACCAACAACAAGCACTGACCAACAAACTAACATGACGGCTACAACCAATGCTTCGGGTGAAATGGAATTTTCAAAACCAAAATCAAAAACGTTTATTGACCAATATGGATTATATTTGTATATCGCCACAGGCGTGGTGGGCTCAATACTTGTGATTGCCTTGATTTGGTACTGGAAGCTGCGAAAACCGCAAGCGGGAGCCCCAGTAGAAACTCCAGTCGCAACTCCAGTGCAAGCTCCAGTTGCCTAGGGTTCCGCCCACTTGTTTTCAGCGCGAACTGCGGCTTCTTCTTCTGGTGTAAAGTCATTGACAATGTTGAATTCGGCTCGGATTTGTTCGGGTGATTTGCCTTGAATCATGCTGGCCGTCTTGGCACAACACAAATTCAACAGGGGTTGAATGTCCATAAAGTTGGACGCTTCAATGACCGAGAACAGCAATGGGTTTGGAATATTCGTGTACTCCACGTCCCACGGATCCTGAATATTCTTGGCGAACTCAGGATATTCCAGTGGCTTCTTGATCTCTCCACACGGCTTGGATTCGTGATACTCCAAGTATTCAACCACTTTGGCCAGCACCGTCGAAGTCACTTGCGGCACATCAAATAGGTTGGCACTGGCATCGCTCTCTGCGCTGGCCTTGATGAATCCAGACAGAAACGCAGCCTTGCTCGAAAGCTTGAAGATCACACCATCCGATGATTTGAGTGACACGATGGGAGCCACGTCCAATCCAAAATCAGTTTCCATGTCTTTTGTTTCTGCGAGCGCTGCCATGGGGTGATGAATGAATGACTCCGTAGAATCCCAGTAGAATACAAGTAGAATTCATTTGGAGACTTAAAATTTTCTGAATCTTGGTTTAATAAATGAGTGGCCCGTATATACTGATTTTCAGGTCGCGGACTCTTAAGCAATATCTGGACAGAACTTTATCAATAAACGGTTTAAACTTCACAGATAAACAATTTGCGTTTGGAGAGCCATATGGTGTATTTTCAAGTTTGTGGACTTGCAAAGAATATCTGAATGAATGGATGTCAAAATCTCAAATAGGAAGTGTACTCAAAGCCTTGTCAGAAACCACAGATGATATTGAAAACCTTCAAAGACAAATTATATTTTTTGTTAATGATTTGGATGGGAAACTATTTACATTTGTTTCTGTAAAAAATTTATTAAGCCCAAAAGATGATAAGTTCGGTGTTAAAAACATCACTAAACCTGCAAAAACACTTTACAGAAATAACCCGTATTTAATAAGCATAACTAAGTATACATTTAAAGTATTGAACGACAAAGAAGAACCAGACACAGACAGTAAAATATATGTGGCGTATTTGGATAAAGGATGTGGAAATTGGATGGAAGGTAGGTGCAAGGAAAGAAACGATTTATATAAGAATTGATAAAACACTCACAGAATTCAAAGTGGTTACCAGCAGAGTTCGACTGGAAACCTGCTTGATTTGCGAGGCATGCTGAGCGGTGCACGATTCGCCGATTTGCATGCCCATGGGTTTCATGCCATTGGCAAAATCGTAGACCACGAATCCACCTCGGCCGTTCATGTCCAGCGGCTGTGAGACAAACAGCATGTTCTGCCAGTAGGCCATTCGATCACCAAAGAGACTGGGGAATTTCGGATCGGCAGTTCCGCCAGGAATTTGAAACATTTCTATTAAAACTTCGGGGTTGGTTTTGTCCACAATTCGGATCTGGTCATTATGTGCTTCACCGAGTGCCAGTCGATTCTCGTCGATAATTGTGACGGTAGTCAGCGGTGTATTCATGAGCCAAACAGCATCCTCTGTCCATTCGCCTTGTAGATTTTTACTCCAGTGAGAAAGGCCTTCGGCGGACACGGCCCAAACATGTTCGTCAAACGCCACACTCATGAGCATTTTGGGTAACACGAGCACTTCTGTCCATCGCATGTCGACCAGTTCGTAAATCAGTGTTTGACATTCGGATTGATCTGTGATAAACAGTGTATCATGTAGTGTATCCAATATGTAAAAACTGGACGGTAGTATCAAATTAACTGAAAAAACGTACGTATTAACGGCATACGTGAATATGGATATGTTGACTTTGCTTTGAATAAACAAGTAATGATCAGAAAGAACGACATTGCATCCAAAATCTTCTTCTTTGGATTCCAATTCTTGCGGAGGTTGATTAATATCGTGATAAACATAGACCGTGCGGATTCCAGGTGCACCCACGGCCACGATAGAGTTGTGCGTGTCTAACGAATAGCCGAATTGAGCATCACTTGGAATTCCACTGGGCTTCAAGCAGTTCTCTTGGACTTTCCATTCGTCAAAGAATATACGTGTCTCTACCACTGGTTCGTATGTGACTGGCATTTGGAATTTCGGTGGCTTTAACCACTGCTTAATCGCGTTGTCCACATCGAAATCGGATGAAACTTCGATATCTTTGGTGGCGGTGGTGTTGTTGATCTGTGGTTTCTGGTCGATTTCTGCGCGAATCTCTTGGATTTCACTAGGTGGACTGTGTTGTTTGTTGAACACACCAATCTGCCACAAAATGATGAATATGACGGCCAGTACCATAATACCAACAACACACCATATGACCCACGATAATGTGCTCATGGTGTTTTATACATCAGAGACAACTGAATACTTCGTCTGATATTTTGTGTGTGATACGTGTAGAATAAATGAGTTGGAATGAGATGGAACTGCTATGGGACGTTAAGGAAAAAAAGATATTGAAGTATGAGGGTGTGGGCCGTCGAACGCACGATTACTATTCTGTGGGTGAAGCACTAATCGATATGAAGAAAACTTTGAATACAAAACAAAAATTAGTGTGTATAGTGTTCTCTCATAACCGAAATCAGTGGCGTCTGTTATATAACTTTGTGGATTCTGACTATCCGAACGAAATTTACAAGATCTACACCAATGGAGAAGCTGCTCCAGTGATTGTCAAAAAGAGATAAATAAACAAATGCCCTTTGCTGCCGACGTTGAACGTTTTTCACGCAAGATCCCTCGATGGGCCATCATAATCATTGCATTTGTAGGGTTGTTGATTGCGTCGGTTCCGTCCAACATTGCTTGGTATCACACGACCGGCACAAACTCCAACCTGAGTTTTCCAGCAGTATTTGGAATATCCATGTTTTTTGTCATCATTGAATATCTAATTGTATTGCCCTCGAATCAGCTGGCAGGCACCAAACTCAGTTTGGTCGAAGTGAATGTCATCGAGTTTGTCACTCTCACTATGGGATCGCTATTCTACTTGATCGTCATCCGAAAACAACGCCCGGATTGGCGACACTACACTGGTTTGATCCTGGCTGCGGTGGGTGGAGGCATTGGATTATCGTGATGTTTTTATTCGTCACAACATCACTAAATAAATGGAAACCTGGATCTATGTAGTGATCATCATTGGTGTTGTGCTGGTTGCCGGCCTTGTATGTGTGGTGCTGTGGAGAACGGGTACGTTTAACAAAGCCCAGTCGAATTCTAGTATACCCGCGGCTGGAAGTTCGATTGGAAACAACTACAACCCGTGTGTGGCAAATGTCACGGTCACATTGGATTCAGAAATCACGGACCTGCCAGAAGCCACTCAACCCGGTGTATCATTCAATTCGAATTCCAGCACACTCATGATGGCATACAATCCGAATGGAAAGGCGGCTAGTTCCATCATCGAACAGTACTTGGAAGGAACGGCTACACAAATTGCGTTGAATGTGCCTGGGCTTATTTTGCAACCCAGATCGATTGCTGCCTTGGGTCCGTTTTTGGCCGCTTATGCAGTCACGCAAAGTACAGATGGAACGCTGAATTATTCGACTGGAAGCACCAAGGGTTCGGCGTTGACGGATTATGGCACGTATGTAATTGTCGATTCTTTCCCGCCGAATGGGGCTAGAACGTTAAACAACTTGTTACCCGCAATGTCGAATGAAACCCCAGAGCTTCTCACAGAATTCGACGGGTACTTGTACATTGCATGGTTTGATCGTGGAACGACCAACACTACGGTTCGTTCGTATACACTGGGAACGAATGGGTTGCCTAGTTTACCACAAGAAGAATTTGTGCTCCAGTCGACTCGACCATACGCCTGGAATGTTCGTGGAAAGACCATGGTCATATCGGCCAATAATGTGATTTTGACGTACCAACAGGACAAAACCACTAAGAAATGGAGTGTTCTGAATTTGTCGTTACCCATATTTGCCACGTCGGTGCAGCTGAGCTACGATCAGTATTACTTGGCAGCCAATAGTGGTACTGGATCGGTGAGTCTTTATTCGCGAACGGATTTGTCTTCCACGTTTACGTTCTTGAATTCAGTGACGGATGAAACGATCGGAAACAGTATGACGTTCATCAGCAATCAACCGGGACTTTTAATTAGTTGTGGAAGTGGAAGTCCCAAATACCTTTCGTGTACCGTGGGTGCACAACTGACGACTTGGAGCGGCGACACTGCAGCAGCACCAGCCAATTTCGTAGGTGGTGGTGTGCTCCAAACGATTTCTGGCACCATTTATGATTCATTCTATATCATGACTAATAGCACAAACACTGTTAGGCATTATGTCGAGTGTCATTGATTAGAATAAAACAAAGGGTTTTGTCGATTAGAATAAAACAAATGGCTTTGGAACGTGTGATTAGTTTATTATGGTCTAGAAGATACATGTTTGAATTCATGATTGAGTCTAGCAAGCCAGATCATTTACTAGATGTACCCAGGTGTCTAGCCAATAGCATAATCAGCACGTATAAAGAACCAGGTCAAATTCGAACAATTACACGCGTTTTAAAGTTAATGTATGATTGTATATATGACAAGCATACTGTCTAGCAATGTTTATAGGAAGAGTACTAGGGATGGCGCAGTGATGCTCCTTCATACATTGTACACTGAAAAGTTTAGACGTGTTGCTATAACCAATGTAGAATGTTGTAAATATGCACCAAACGTTACAATCATTGATCCAAGACATGGATTCATGTTTATAATTGAAAACGACTTGTGGAAAGTAGTTTGGGACAAAACGTTTCCTGTAAATACTGATTACAACTGGGATACTGGTAGATTATTTCGGAAAGACGGTAGTGACGAGTTGGATTTAAGTTTATCCAAAGCCATAGTGGTGATGTGCTGTGTTGGCGCAACAATAATTGTTGTCTAGATATAAGAAATGCCACCAAAAAGACAACGTACCAAGCGTTTATATGAGACATCAATATCTGTAACGTCGTGTTCAGACATGCATCATTGTCCTCATGATTGGGTCTGGTTTTTCAGAGTTGCTTACATGTCTGATCAAGTGAAATTCTTGCGAATGGATACGACTGTGGGCGAGATGAGAGAGTTTGCCGTAAATACAAGTCCAGAATACAAAGAGACACAAACAGCTCCTGTTGAATACACGTTTCGTTTTCAATATGCGAAAGGACATTCACCATATATTATACTTTCAAAAACACATGTATCACTGGTTTCAGATAAAGAGCACGAAGAGCAGAGACGGTGGTCCATAGAGCATGGTTTAAAACAAACAATGTTTGAGCATTATGAGATGGATTCGAAAGGAGCAATGCGTCATAAAAACAGTTTGATCTAATCATAACGTGATACGATCATAGTCGTTCAATTCCTTCATGCAGAATCTCAATGAATCCTTTAGGACATCTGTATTAAGCGCTACTTCAAATGCGGTATCGGACGTTAATTCAAATTTACCCAGATACGGTTCAATCGACATGTAGGATGGTACCACTTTGAGCTTTTCGATTTCATCATCTGAATCGTCTGAAACAACCGTGTTCCGTTCCCATGCATGTTGTAATACCGACAGGTAGAGTGGTGACGCCGATCGATGCTTCCAGACGCCAGCCGAAAACCACGTGACATGAAGCACAAACCCCAGACTCTCCAAATACACAAACTCCAGCACATGTACTCGCACCAAAGTCCCGTGGACGAGCAAGTGTCCGACTTTGTGAAACCAGGAGTGGGCTTCTGTCGAGGCGTGAGCTTCGGTGGAGGCGTGAGCTTCTGTCGAGGCCAGTGTTTTTGCGTCTGGAACTCTGGCCGTTTCGACTGGGACTGCGGGTGGCGGTGCGGTTGTATGTTGTTTGATGAGATCTTGGAATACTTTGAGGTTCATTCCGGGCACAGCAGTGTTGGTGTTGGCCACTAATACATCTTCTAATTTAAACAAGCCGGCATCGTGTAGTTTTTTAGCTTTTATTGGGCCGATTCCCGGCAGGATTGTCACTGGGTCTGTCGTTTTCCACTGTAGCGCTGCCATTTATTTTTTCATTTTCTTCTGGTTCTTCATCGTCAGACAAGTCTGATTCCGAATCCGAGTCTTGTAAAACGGGTTCAGTCGGTAATTTAGGTTTGGATTTTTGGAGTTTCTTGCGGGCCAGCAGGCTGCATTCCGGGCACATTTTGTTCTTGTTTCGGTTGAGTATTTTTACGACCAGGAACAGCAGTCCGAGAATGAGTAGGATCATGGACAGGATCTGAAAGAAGTTCATTTATTTTACTGTGAACGACACACGAGTATACCGTTTTTCCACACACAGTGCTTGGGCAAACATTTATCTGGTCCATCCACAGATGCACTGCCCCATTTGTTAGAATCGGCTCGAGACGCATAGAATGTCTGCATGGACCCAGCTGGTTCAGAGAGAAAACTGGGTATGGGTTGATCCAACAAATTGGGCCGCTGAAAATACATGTAGAAAGCCACGATCGAAAGCACGCAGAAAAACAAGAGCAAGATAAACATTTTTATTTTATTCACGTCCTTCGTGAAAGCATGACAAGAATAATAATCACAAAAATGATGAATATCGTGATTAACGCAATCCATACGTATTTCATGTGTTCGGCCCACCAGGAGCCATTCAACGCTTTCTTCTTGCGTTGCTCTTCGATATCATTGTTTAATTCAGACATGAACTTGGCTTCTTCTTCGTCATGCTTCTTCTTCTCTTCTTCCTCCGTCAATTTCGTTTTTGCATCCTCTTCAATTTTATGCTCTTCAATTTTCTTATCTTCAATTTTCTTCTCTTCCGGGTTTGCATCGCTTTCAGGTTCTGCCTTGCTTTCCGCCTTGAGCTCTTCGTCCGTCACTTCCCAAACCTTTGCTCGGTCCATTTATATCAAATAGTGATGATTCACAGTGCGCTACATTTTGTCCAGTAGATCATCGAGTGATTGTTGTTCGTGATCAATCTTTCGACGTTTCACGATTTCCGGTTCGAATGTTTTCACCGCATTATCTATCACCAAGCCAGACGCACATGTCTTTTTGTCCAGTAGCTTCCAAACGATATCATCCGTAGAACCTTCGCATAATAAATAGCGTACGGTGACCGGCATTTTCTGACCAATACGATGACAACGATCTTCCGCTTGATAGTGTATGACTGGAGACATGCCCAGTTCGGCCACAATTGACAAACTGGCTGCAGTCAAGGTGATGCCAGAGTTCATGGAGCCCAATCCCAGAACAGCCACTCGCAGTGTCGAACCAGGTCGTTGGAATTCCTGAATGATTTCTTCACGTTTCGACTGGGGTGTTCGTCCATCCATCACCGCATTCTCAATACCACACCCATCCAGCGTTTCATGTAAGGCATCAATCATGCCGTGATAGTATCCCCAACACAACACCTTCAGATGCGGATTGTTGGTCAATTCTTCCAGTAGAATTTCAGAGATATACTTTTTGACTTGAGGTATTTTTCGCAGTGCGGTTTCGCGCACACATTCCATAAACTTGGCATCCGTTGAAAACTGCATGGGCTTATCTTGCTTCCACTCGTCAATCACCACCATTTCACGAGTTTTCTCGGGCAAATCTTGGAGTACTTCCTCTTTTGTGCGGCGTATCATTACGTGTTCTCGTAGAATCGCATGGAGCTCCATTTCATTCTCTGATCCCTTGAATGTCAATGTACGCTGTCCTTTGGTGTATTTCACTTCGGGGCGACAATAACGAGAAGCATAGTAGAACTCGCGTGGTGCGGCTCGAAGATTTGTTTCCATACCACTCATATACATGTTGAATTGGTAATGGAAAAACTTTGGAAACAACTGGGGTCGTACACACTTGATTTGAGCATATAGTTCAGAAGCACGATCCATTGGAGTTCCGGTTAGCAATACAACGTGTTTGGCCCGTTGACTCCAGTTGAACGCTTGTTTAGTGCGCTTGGACGACATGTTTTTCACATAGTGACTTTCATCCAGCAACAGGAAACTGGGTGTAAACGCCTTGTCTATGGCTTCACTGATCGAAAGATTGTAAGACATGATATTGATTCTCCGCATATCAAACTTTTGCTTTCCATTATGTATCACCACTGGCTCTTCTCCTAAGTATCGAACGATATGTGATTTCCAGTTTCCCTTCACCGCGGCTGGACACAGAATAAGTGCTGGGCGTGAATCCAGGTAGAATTCTAGTAGAGCCACTCCTTGTATCGTCTTCCCCAGTCCCATTCCATCCGCAATAATTCCGCGACCTTTGCGACTGATAATAAACTCTACTCCTTCTTTTTGAAACGGCATTAACGGCAGTGTCGTGGTAAGTGCAATTTTCGGCCAAGCTCGGGGTTTCAGCACATAGAGTACATATTCGGGAATGGTCTCAATCATTCGTTTAGGATTGTCAGCAGTGAGTTGTTCCAAGAGAATTCGATAAGAATCGATTGGGACTCTCAACACTGGTTCGGGGTACAGTTTCAGTGTGACGTATTCGGAACCCGGTATGCGGACACGGTCCAATAATTTCTTCCAGGGTGACGTATTGGCAGAATACTCTAGTTCTTTTTTCTGGTTTAACGACGCGGCCAGCACATATAAATGCACATGCTGCACATGCAAAGCGCGAATGGAGAGCATCTGTTTTTTGAAACGCCCACATGTAATATTGTGATGTAAAAAATACTGGGGTTTATGATTACCGAAGGAACATTTTATGTGTTTGATCGTCGCATGTGGGATGCCGGTCGTATTCGAATTAACATCATGTCTGCTCCCAAGAGTGAAGCAGAATACGACCTATTTCTGCTGGAAATGTCCAAGTTATACGAGGATCGAAAACCTTTCACGATGTTGATTGACACGCGCAGTCTAAAAACGAATCTACCAGTCAGTTTTATTCAGAAAATGGCCAATTGGATCAAGACACACAAAGAGCAGAGTGTACTATACTTGAAGAAAACCTCGATTGTGGTGAATGGTGTGTTTATAGAATACTTCGTAAAGGCCGTGTTTTTGATCATGCCTCCTAGCACTCCGTGTATGACGACATGCGATATCGAAGAAGGCTGCAAGAATTTGTCCTGGTTGGGTTAGACATTAAAATCACTGTCATTTTGGTTTCGAAATATGACTTCATTCTCAGGTGTCGGTGTATCGAAGTTCATTTGTTTTAAAACACGATATTCCTTGCCAACCTTTTGTGTTCGTGATACCAATCCTACTTTCTCGAGAAAGCTTCCAACTTTGGTCTTTGGTTCTTGATAGACAGGTGATTGTTTCGCTCCGTGTTCATCAGTGTGCCCGAATCGTTCTTTCATCTGAGCCATCAATTCTATTCTATCTTGATCCGTGATTTCATTCCCTCTTTTTCTAGTGAAAGATCCTTTTGACTTACTCAGTGATACGGTTTTGCTTCGTACACGGTCAATTTTTTTGCCTACCTTGTGCACACGTTTGGCAATGTTATGTTTTAGACGTTGGAAACCAGTGGCTTCTAACGGAGTACCCATGCTGGATTTTCTTTCCTTCAAAAGCTTATTGGGAGAGACATTACGATGTTTATAATATTGAGGTTTAAGTTTGTATTTTTTCAATAAATCGTTTACTTCTTCTGTTGTAAAAAATATTTTTGCTTTATTCCCCAGAATGGCGAGTTGACTTTTTGATTCAATTGTAACCGTAGGCACACCGTCGTTTGTGAATTTTGCATTTTGTGTTGGATCTACACTGTTGTCATGATAGTTACTATAATCGACTAATAATAACCATACTTGTGTTGGATGATCGGAAACCATTGCAGAAAACCTGTACTCGGGTTTTGTAGTTCCGTTCTTTGTTACGCTAATAATGCCTATATTATGTTTACTGTTCTTATTTTCAATCTGTATTTGACTGCGAAGTTGATAAAGTTTGTTTAATATTTGAAACTCATCCCGATCGGGCATCATTAAAATTCCGAAAAATTCTTTTTTTTGTATTTGCAGATCTAGGCTATCAGCTATTTCGTTGATAGGTATATTCGTTTCAGCCATAAGACATAATTTTATAATTAGCATCATTGTTTCATTATTATCGGCGCGAAATAAATTCCTATTAAATTCACGCGATTTTGTCAGAATCATGGCGTTAAGTGCTGATTTGAATAAGCCAACAAGAAATTGTGGTGAAATTACTTGTTGATCCATTTCTTAGTTATATCCTCCAGTAG
>Ga0194047_10000419_pt1 | contig 28848 bp, 21 predicted proteins | sample JunL225m_MetaG_2_FD_160070 | JGI IMG/M metagenome (GOLD analysis project Ga0194047, IMG submission 160070) | Anoxic zone freshwater microbial communities from boreal shield lake in IISD Experimental Lakes Area, Ontario, Canada - Jun2016-L221-5m | ecosystem: Environmental > Aquatic > Freshwater... | reverse complement strand
TATTTTTTCTTTAATAAAGTCGTTGTATTCTGAAAGAATGTAATGGTGTAATAACGATAGAATCACTGCTTGTTTTTCTGCAGTCTTATCATTATTAAAATCTATCGAAATTGTTTCAAACGTAATAGCCCCATTTGGATGTATATAACCAGCTACTAAGTTTTTTAAACCATTTTTTTCTCTTAACCTAAACCCTAATGGTGCATTTGAGTTGCCATAATCTTCATATCTTACAAACAAACAATTATCAGCAAGGCCAAATCTCTTTAAACCTTCAGAATTATTTTTCTTTTTCGTTAAAACACCTCTTTCTATAGAACCAGAAATTTTTATGTGACGAATTGTCGTGTAATATTTAGCTTCATTGGAGAATTCCGTTTCACTAACATGTGTTTTAAAAGCCGACAAAATACGTTCTTGTAATATAGCTTTATCGATATTTTCATATCCTTTTATGGTAGTAATTTCTCCTGTAAGACTATTTATTGTTGCTACTACTTTCTGTCCTGATACGATTTTATTTTTTCCATTAATTGAGGGTTGAAGAACTAGACTCTGATACTGATCCTTTATTTTTATACCCATAAATAGAAACAAATTTTTAGGAACTTCTCTAAGCCCAAAGCCTGGAGTTCGAAGAGCCCATTCATTTATTCTTCTTCGTTGCTCTTCTTTTTCATGCTCTGCTTTTAATTTTGAAACTATCGACGTTTCAACTGGAGCTGATCCTGTAGGACTTAATTGTGTTAGTGTTGAAGTATTAGTTGATAGGGGAGCGTCTGACAATAAGGGTACTGTGCTCACATTAGACAGACGTTCCAATACACCTGTATCTACATTTTGAATTAATTGATTTATATAAGTATTTATTTGTCGTAATTCTAGTAATGTAAGACTATTTTCTCCTACATTAGTAAAACTGAACGTATGTTTGTTATTTTCTAGTGATATTTTCACGGTAAACATAGAAAAAGATGAATCAGATGATATTTGGTTTATGTTCAAAGTCGTAGATTTTCTATTACCGTCTTGAGAAAACTCAATCTCAGATAGTTTTAATTTAGTACCATTTTCATATTCACCGATTGATATTTTTTGTTTCTCCCACACAGACTTTTCTTCTTCACCTGCAGAAACAATCGATTTTATAGAGCCCTGAATTTCTTTAAACTCTTCGTATACTCCAGATAGTATTGCCTTTTCTTCTTCATGACTTAATACTGAATTATTGTTAACAATACATGTTTTTCGCCCTGCTTGTTCACTTAATTCTAAGGTATAAACATTCGATTTATGAACAATTTGGATTTTACCAAAAAAATGTATTTTATCTAATAGATCTTGTCTTTCTTTATTATTTTTTTCTTTTTCTGAATCAGCTCCTTGTGGTACTAAGGTAGTAATAGCTTGTATAAGTTCTTTGGCTTCGGGAATATCTATATAAGTTTTAATACTTGCGATACTCGGCTCAACAACAGGTGTAGATAATTTTATTACAGGTTTATTTGCACTATCATGCAATTCTTCTATATATGATTGTAAGTGATCTGGTAGATGAAAAAGAATATTTAGATCTATTAAATCGTTTGTTTTTATTTTTAATACTTCATTTTCATAACTAATATTGAAGAGATTACTTTTAGGTTGATTAAACTTTTCACCTAAGTTGTCATACTGTATTTTAAGTTCTTCATACTCACTTTTAGGCCCGTAGACATTACGCTTCGATGAAAAAGAATACAATTCGCGAGTCTCGTAGAGTTCAACTGGAATTACCGTATTTTGACCTGACGAAGAACGAGAACTTTGCAATATTTCTTTAATTTTTTCTTCTAAAATACTTTTTGAATTTTTAGAAGAATTCTCCTCTTGTTTATTTAATAACTCAGCAATTATTGTAAGAATTTCAATCTGTTTAATAGAATCCAAAACAATAGTTTTTTTTTCTTTAGTCAAAAAAGTAACAACATTATTATTAAAAGTAAGAATGATATCTGATTCAGTATCATGGTATAAAAAACTTCCATCCAGTGGTATATCTACTATCAAATTAGCTATTATTTCCTTATTTCTTTTTTCAAATATCTTTTTTTGAAATTCTAATAATAAACGACCCGCCTCCAATACTGTCTCTTCATACGGCGTCTCATTCAAACCAGTTATATCGAATTTTTCAACACCGTTTTTACGAATGAATTTAACTTCCGAAGGAATCTTATTTTTAGATTCGATTGTAATAATAACTGTTACATCATCGCCGTCTTCTTCAATTTTTATCTTATTATTATTTGCTAAGAATGGATGGTATCCTTTATTCTGTAAGACATTACCTGTTATTGTCATGAAAAAATTTACATATTGTGTATATGTTTTTGTTTCGTTCAAACCTTCGGCAACTTCTTTTAGAATATTATTTAGAAAATAATTATCCCAATATTCAGGTCTATCCTTCTTATTTGGATCAACATTAATAAAAATTATATTGCCCTTAGCATCTGTCAGTTGCACGCGTCCATCATTAAACCGAACTAAAATATAATCATAATTATCTTTCCCCGTAAACGATAATTTATAGGATCCCGTTGGAATTTTTTCTGATATTTCTTTATATTTATCCAATAATTCGTATGGATTTGTTTTATAACTTCTATCGTCATCATCTAGATTTTTCGAAAAATCGCTGACTTTGATACTATCAGGATAATTCAAAATTTTATATTTTTCATCTTCAGTTTCGAAGTCTGTTTTTTCATCACGACTGCGGTGTCCACGTTTATCATAATGAGCTTGCCCAATTAACATTTTAATATTAGTAGGTATAGATTCGTCTATCGGTCTGTTGTCTGTATTTTGAACTCTAAGACTTAATGCCATAAAAAAAACAATAGCTTTATCTACTTTTGTTCTTAATAAACCATTACTAACATCATAAGGTATAACTATTTCTAACTTTTGATTTCTTGAATTAATCTGAGACAACGTTTCATGTAATTTGATTTCTTTTTTGTATTTTTCAAAGTCAATTTTATGAAACATAGCCAAATATAATGGTATTGTTTTAGCATAAAATGCTAGATGCAAATCGTTAGCTACAAAAATTTGTTTATTAGTCTCCGATACATTAAGAAATATTTCTGCAAAATCCCGATAAGGTTTAATTATTTTTTCATACAATTCACTAGTTTCTATAACCTTAGAGGAACTTAAAGATTCTTTTAAAAAAAATATTTGAAACTCTTTAGATCTTTGATAATAATCATTCAGTTTTCCTTCTTCTCCCTTCTCATCGTCTTTGAAAGTAATATTATAAAATTTATTAATAGGATTTTTATCTTCTTTATCCGCCTTGCATTCTCGCCATCTGAGCAATAGATTTTTATATGCTGTTTTTACCTCAGGATTATTATTCAGTGTTAAAACATATCCGTCTGAACGGTTTGTAGGTTGAATAACTTCGGGGAGATCCATCGGACAAGAAGCCTGTTCACCTCCATTCTTTTTTTTGTTCTGATGTTGTCCTCCCATAGAATAAGTCTGTTAGTTAATTTCGAAATATATGAAATAAGTAGTATAATACTACATAATTACTCATTATGGATATATATTCTGAAAACATAATCTTTCACGGTACTAAGTCCCCGAATAAGGGAATTATTGCTGATGCAGATTTCGTTGGTTATGAAGTTAACACCACATGTGGTGACAATCTTAAGTTTTATATTAAGACAGACAGTAAAGGCATTATTTCAGATGTTAAATTTGAAGGAGAAGGCTGTAGTATTTCTCAGGCATCTGCGAGCTTGCTTGTGGAAGAATTAATCGGAATGAATTTTAAAGAGGCTAGGGAACTAGATGAAAAATTCATACATGAATTACTCGGAGTAGAAATTAATCCAGCTAGAGAAAAATGCGCAGTACTATCTTTAAAAACTTTAAGAAAGTCAATCAGCTAAAGTTTAGTCAAGAAGCCACCTTATTACAGCAGAAGCAAAACTCATTATTAAAGCCGAAAGTATAATGGTAAGGATGTAATCCATTTCAAAAGGAATAATCTGAAAGACGCCTAAATTCATGCTTCTAAAATTTCCATTACCTATATAAATACCAGATACAATGAGCTTAATTATGTATAAGAGTGGAACCAAAGCTATGAAATTAAAGAGCCAAACCGTAATGAATTTAATTTTCAAAGCGAAAAACTTAATGATAGGATCTATAAAGTAGTTTATTGATGCGATGAATAAAGCCAGCCCAACAAAATAACCAGCATCAGTCTGATTTATTTTAAAACCCGAAAAGAAATAGGTTATAAGCAGTATGGCTGAGACTTCCGTGATTGTGTATAGTATTATTCGCTTTACAAACATCTTTTTCGTTGTTTATTTTTAGTCTGTGGAAATAATATGTTCATTATAAGTCTTTCCTAAACATTTATCCCTATTCTATTTAATCCATATCTGCCTACTATGTCAAGTCTTGTAAATTGAAATTTTCCCCCTATAATCTGTATAACCTTGGGTATCGTCTTCGTAGCTTCTAAGTTACCCTGGGAAAGGATAGTTATTAAAAGAGAAGTTATGAAAAAAAGACCTAAAATAAGAAGCATGTATGATTATATGATTCCTACGGTAATTGAAAAAACAAAAGATGGAGAGAGAGCTTATGACATATATTCAAGGCTTTTGAAGGATAGAATTATATTTATCTCTGACGAGATAGATTTTCAACTTGCAGCCAACGTCATTGCTCAATTACTATTCTTGGAAAAAGAGAATTCAGAAAAGGATATTTTCATGTACATAGCATCACCAGGTGGCAGTACAAATGCAGGATTGGCTATTTTTGATGTAATGAACCACGTAAAACCAAACATCGTAACGATAGGTGTCGGTATGGCAGCATCAATGGGAGCTTTTTTACTAGCTGGTGGAACCAAAGGAAAGAGATACATTTTGCCCAACGCTCAAGTCATGATCCATCAACCTTCTATAAGTGCGATCGGTGGTCAAGCAACCGAAGTTGAAATATACGCAAAACAAATTTTGAAAACAAAAGAACAATTCATAGATTATTTCGTTCAATTCACTAGTCAAAAAAGAACTCAAGTAGAGAAGGACATGGATAGAGATTACTGGATGAACGCAAATGAAGCCCTAGATTACGGAATTGTAGACGAAGTATTAGAATACCATCAATTTGCAGGCAAAAAGGCTTGGAAGCCAATAATGCAGTAAAAAGGGCTTATTTAAAGAAATATGAAAGGGGAATCCAAAAGGTTCCTCTTTTTTTTATACTCTTTGTAAAATTAAATGAGGTTGAGCATATAAAGAAAAGACTGGATTACTTTTTGGAGGATTTATTAACGCAACTAATAAACCACCTAGTTGAAAACAAAATGCCGTTTTATTGACTTCTAGTCCACGAGGAAGCGCTAAATCTTTAATTAAATCAATTCCATCCGTATTATTAAAAAGATTGTTTACATCTCCACCATGAATAGCACCACAAATTTGATAAAAAGAAGATGTTGGTGTTATTTCTAAAAGACCGCGTGAAGTAGCTGTTATATAAACTCCTGTATCCTGGGTACACCTATCTGTTTTTGATATAACAGACAATTCATCACCTGATCTTGATAAAATTCCTACAGTCGGCTGAACACTTGTTAATGTTAATTCTGCTATATGCAATTGTCTAGGTAATGATATTCTCTGTCCTGGATTATATTGACTATAAGTAGCCTTGGAAGAAATTTGATATGTTCCTGTTGAATTAGCAGCCATAGAAAATAAAGAATAGAGCGGATTTTATCTTAAAATTAGCAATATTTCAATTATTCCGTTTTTGTAGGAAAGATTAGAATTATATCGTAACCTTTTAGCTTTTTTACACTATCTGGAACAACGTCTGCAGTCAAAACTTTAGCTCCATATTTCTTCGTTAAATATTCCAGTGTCGCTGGTTTCGTTTGAGTGGAATCATAAATACCAACATTTGTTAAATCCAACTCGGATATGTTTTTTGTCGTATCTGCTTTTTGTAGGACTATTGGACCTTTTATCTGTGTTAAGTATGTAGAAGATATAAAGTCACTGTTTAAACTCTTAGCCTCAGCCAATGTTTTAGCATATCCCAAGCCGGCATCAACGAAACCAATTTCAGCATATGTTTTGGGAATGTCATAGTTAAATTTATTTTCTAAATACACATCAGGATTGTTAATAGCAAAATCGACATATCTTTTGTAATCATCATATTTGCCATAACCTAGAGTAGGACCGATTAAATAGGCTTCGGTATCCAGTCTATGAATAATTGAATTTGTACCTCCAATAGAAGGATCCAAGACAAGACTCGTAATGAAATTCATATTTACAGTATCTTTTAGCGCCAAAATAGCTTTAATATCTGATGAAAAATCAATTTTTTGAATAGGAGCAGAACTATTTTCTGTCTTTTGAATTTTGACACTGTCCCCAAATATACTTATAAAGTCCGAAGCAGCACCTGGATCTGTAACAAAGTTTGTCGTCTTTATTTTAGCTTGGACAGCAGCGACCACGTTTTGTTGTCTTTTCGCACGAGCGAAATCTGAGCCTTCAGGACCTAGCGAATGCCTAGATCTAGCATATTTCAATGCCGTTTCACCAGTCATTGTCTGTTCACCAGCATTAAATTTAACAGTTTGATACCCGTAATTATCCGTTGGATATTCATAGTCGATGAATGATCTTTCAACATTAATTGTTACTCCACCAATCCTATCTATTATGTCTTTAAAGGCATCAAAATTAACTTGAACTGTATATTGTATCTGTAATCCCGTCATCTGAGTTAGGGTGGTCCTGAGGAGCCCCAAACCTCCAGTAGGGTAGTTGTTATTTTCTGCTAAATAATAGGCAGCATTAATTCTGTCAGATATTGCTGTCTTATTATCCTTTCCTACGAAAAAAATAGCTTGATTATCTCGAGGAATAGAGACCATGGAAACTCTTTTAGTGACATGGTTGAGAGATAAAATCATTATTGAGTCAGTATTTTCCAAGCCATCGCTACCAGTACCTGTTCTAGAATCAATACCAACAAGTAGAACGTTAGTTATGTTGCCATCTTTCAAAAGCTGAGGGTCTGCCTTAGGTGCAACAGCGTCTTTTACCACGTCGACAATGTTTATATCTACACCAGCTTTGTTGAAGCTATTCATAGCCTGATAAGCTTTGACCCCGACAAAACCTAAGCCACTAACTAGAATAAGCAATATAAATAATAAGATATTCTTTCTAATTCGATTTTTTTTCTTATATTTGCCAATTTTTTTTCCATTAATCTCCTTTCCGATTAAAACCGATTCTTTAGGTGTATTAATTTTTTCAATATTTTTTTTATAAATAAGAGAATTCGTAGAAACCTTTTTTTCAGGTTTGCTAACTTCAGTATCAATATTTAGTTTTCCTAATTCTATCTTTTTTGCCATAGCACAAGAATAAATGCATTTGTATATTAACGAAAAAAAGGACATTATTCCACAATGGAAAAAGTGGTTAACAATTAATCTTTACCAATTTTTTCTTATTTTTTCTCCAATCATCAATTTTTTTATGATCTCCAGATAACAAAACTTCTGGAACAACCCATTCTTTCCCTTCTTCTGTAACAAATTTTGATGGCTTCGTATATTGTGGATATTCCAAATAAGTTGCTTGAAGACTACCAGCTTCTTGTGAATTTGGTATGATTTCAGAATAAGATTCATCAATAATACTTTCAGGATTCCCCAAAACACCAGGTAATAACCTCACTATTGAGTCTATAATTGATAATGTAGGAATTTCACCACCAGATAAGACATATGGACCAATCGATATTTCATAATTAACAAGATTTTCAACTACTCTTTCATCTATTCCTTCGAAGTGGGGGACTATGAAAGTCATTTCGTTAAATTCAGAAAATTGTTTAGCCATTCCCTGATTCCATATTTTGCCTTTTGCTGAAGGAAGAATTACATTCGATGGAAATTTTAGACTTTGCAAAGCCTTATAAACTGGAGGAAGCATCATCACCATTCCGGCACCACCACCATAAGGATGTTCATCAATAGTTTTATAATTATCCTCTGACCATTGTCGTAAATCTAATAAATTAAATTCAACAAGACCTTTTTCCTGTGCTCTTTTGAGAATTGAGTATGAAACAGATGTCTTAAAAAAATCTGGAAATATTGTAATAATATTTATTTTTAGCATTTATAATGAATTTTATGGAATTATACCAACTTTTTATAAAAAAGATTACTTGGATAATTCTGGATATCTGACATGATTAACAATATGAGCTTTATCCATAGGCCAAAATACAGCCCAAACCTTACCTTTTATTTTTTCTTTTTTAATAGGACCAATAGTTCTAGAGTCCTGACTAACTAATCGATTATCTCCAAATGCAATATATTCATCATCGGCAGCTTTAATTGGAATTCCTTCCAAGAATCGAGAACCTGGTTTAACATATTTATTTTCTTCTGACAAATAATCTTCTTTAATAACAACATTATTAACATAAACTTTTCCACCAAGAATCATAACAACATCGCCTGGTATACCAATTACTCTTTTTATAAAATCTTTACCATTCTCGGCTTGGAATACAATAACATCACCTCGTTCTAATTTACCCCACGATGTGGTAACTTTTTCATATATTGTGAAATTTCCAGTTTCAAAATTAGGAAGCATAGAAGGACCGTCTACAATACTGAAAGAAGCAACAAAAAAATAAATCAAAACAATAACCCCCAAAACAACTACTAGAATTTGACTAGAGTTAAAGAATTTTTTTGCAAAAGAACTCATTCTACTCCCCATATTTGACCTAATATTTTGTTCAGGTCTCATGTTGACGTTAGAAATAACTTCTATTTTTGTTTTTTTCATTTCGATGAAATTTTCACTTAATAATATACACGAAAAAAAATAAAAAAGCCCCTTACGAAAAGGGGCTCAAGACTTCAAAAAGGAGTTATACGGCAAAAGGTGTCATCATATGCAGGAATTTATCATTATTATCTTCCATTAGGACAATTCCGATAGCGCCCGGATTTCGTTTATTCTCAAACCCTCGAATAATAATAGTTTCTGTGCCAATATGCGCTAATGCATCCTGAATATTCTTAGCATTAAACATTGTTTTTATTTCATCAGTTGATTGTTCGATATCCATTTCAATTTCAGTATTATTTTGTCCTATTTCAGAAGCTTCTGCTATGAAATGAATCTTGGAAGTAGTGAAGTCAAAATTCAAACCGACTTTAGGTACACTTAAATTTCTAGTAAATACACCAGTAATTCTCAATGCTTGAAGTATTTCTGCCTTCATAACTTTAACAACAAATTTAAATTCAGAAGGAATAACAGCCTTATAATCTGGAAAAATACCTTCTATCAATCTAGCCGCAAGTTCTGCATTTTTATATTTGAAAATAGCTTGATTATTAGACATATAAATATCTATTTTGTCTTCTGGAACTTCACCTAGATCATGAATTGTCTTCACCAACTCATCCAAAGCATCAGAAGGAATGCTCATATTATCGTTTTTTGGTTGTTCTCCTTCAATGAAATATCTGGAAAGTCGCATACCGTCTGTTGCAACTGTATTTAATCCATTTGCCATAAAGTCAAAGTAGACACCTGTGAAAATGGGTCGAAGTTTTTGTTTATCTGTACTAAATGATGTTTTATCAACTATTTGATAGAAAGATGATACAGGAAAAGACATAATTGGAGTATCTTCTTTCTTCAAGACAAATGTTTCTGGATAATCGTCAGCTATACTGGTAGGAAATACGGTTCTGCCTTTGGGAGAAACAACAATTAAATTTTCTTTCTCAGTATAAATTTCAATAGTACCAGAGGGGAGTAGGGAAATTAAATCTGTTAGATTCTTTGCTGAAACACAAAAACGACCTTCTTCTTCAACATCTGCTCCAACATATATTCTAGACGCAATGTCGAAATCTGTTCCATATATTTCAAGAACACTCTTCTTTGCAGTTATTAGAAAATTTGTAAGAATAGGTATGCTACTCTTTGAAGCAACACTTCTGGAAACAACTGTCAAAGCTTTTGATAGATTTTCTTGTAAAATTTTAAGTTTCATATTTTTCCCTTAATTATTATATTAAGATAGTATTTAGTAGTAATACTGTCTATCGCGTGTATAAATATTATTAATATCGTCTGATACTTGGCATTTTACAACAAGAGGTGCACATTACGAAAGAGCCCCTCATAAAAAAGATAATTTACGGTATCTCATCATGAAAACTACACTAATTGAATATTTATTCTTGTGGTCTAAATGTGGGTAACTTCTTTTAACTCAAAAAAAACAACTTCTTTCACTTAGCCACGCACTATTTTTAACATAATGTTTCTTATATAAAATATATAGGACCAAAAACATAAGATATTTTATAAGTCAATGCTCTAATCATCTATTAGTTTACAATGGCTTATCCATATCTTTTTATCATATCAAACACAATAAAAAATTAAGTCTCAGATGCTATTTATTCAAAAATACATTAAAAAAGAAAGTGACCTTCTTGCTATATATATATCCACATTAGAAAAACTTTCTTTCGTCTATGTATTTTAAAAATAAAAAAATAATCTTTCTCTTAGACATCTTAATAATATCCTCAGTCTAAAAAACTGCTACTATTAAGGCTATTCTTAAAATCGTGTTAAATTGAAGCCGGTTGAAAAGGGCCTGAATTTTCATTCACTTTATTTTTTTCTGTTGCTTTTTCGAAAGGTGTTTCTGTCTCTGGTGCTGGTGGGATAATAGGTTCGTTATTTATAGTCATTGGCTCGAAATTATCCTTTCTTTCCATTTTTTTTACCACTGGTTGTGTTTCGTTAAAAATTTCCGTTTGTCCAGTAATTGCATTTAAAACACTATCTATTCCACTTTCTGTTGTTATTGTTATTAGTGTGCTTGATCTTGTCGTCTTGAATTGACCTTTCAGTTTTGAATATAACTCGTCGCTATTTTCTGCTTCAATGATAATTCTTTTATTTCCATTTAAATCGTAAGCCAATATGTATGTATCTACTTGGTCTACTATTCCAAAAGGTAAATAATCCATGCCTTCTAATTGATATCCTTCTATGTGTAATTCTTCTAGATCTGATGAAGAAAGTATGCTGTAAACAATATTATTTTTTTGAACTATATTTGAAAAAATTTTCTTTCTTAAATTTAATCCTTCTGGACTATAACCATAGAATAAATCCTTAAATTTATCTGAAAAAACCTGATCTGAAGTTAAATCAAGAGTAGTTTGTACAGAATTTTTGGATACTGTTTTGTGCAATCCGTCTGTTCCTTCTACTATTCCTTCAAATAAAACATCTTTTGCTGTCTGATCTAATGTTGCTCCAAAGCCTGTTATTATGCTGTAAACTGTTTCTGAAGCTGTGGAATGTCTATTATCAAATAATGAGTCGGAAATATAATTTACGGCTGAGTTTGATGTTATAGATACAGTTTTTATTTTTTCAAAAACATTCTTTGACGAGTTATAAATTGAGCCTAAATCTTCTAATGTTTTTGCATTAAATACAACAAATAAGTCAAATTTTGTACCAACTGTGTTTAAACTAATCTTTGAAAAATCGATTTCATTAATTTTTGGCATCATTACAATTTCGATTTCACCCTCTTTCCTATTAACAGCAATGTCCAAATCTTTCTCTGTATTCTTTATTGTTATGAAATATTGAAGAGGTTTTATTTCTGAAACAATTTGTTTTTCTTCAATTCCGTAAGCTCCTAATATATGAGAAAAACGAACTGGAATTCTAGATGAACAAGCTATTAGCGCGTTTTTTCTTAAACTCGTTGTTACAAAATGAAAAAAAGTACTTGCTGCTGCTATAGTATCAGTATTAATTGCTTCTGGAAGGACTATTAGGATACTAGAGCTGTCTGCAATAGTTTTTTTAAAATTGGAAATTAGTGCCTGGTCCATATTGTATTTTTAATATTTAATACTATTCATTTATGTCTGGGCAATGAAGGATTATAGCATAGAGATAAGGCTTTTTGTTAGTATCTGTTGAAACAATCTAGTCTTTTTTTTATGTTGTTGTTTCCGTGAAGGCGAGGGAAGTACTTTTCCCAACTTCCGTCCCTTGACATATCTTATCTAAATTTATAATCTGGAAGAGAAATTATATAATTTTCACAAACGTGGCTGTTAATGTCTTTGAAAAAGATTTACAACTGATAAGACAGAAAGTAGATTCTTGCCCTATGGGACAGAATATCAAAGAACCTCTCTATGTTTGGATCGATCGTGTGACTAGAACAGCTGAGTTGACAGGTTATTCTCAAGAATTTGAAACCTTATCCAAATATGTGGATTGGATTACGAAAGTCCCTTGGGGAAAATATTGTAAAGATAATCTCGATTTAGTCCACATTAAACAAGTTTTGGATAGTCATCACTATGGAGTCGAGAAGGTTAAGCAAATGATTTTGGATTTTATGTCCGTATCTAAAATTAAACAGATGCGTAATCCTAATTCAATTATTCATATTCCACCTATGCTTTTTGTTGGTCTTCAAGGTATTGGTAAGACTACTTTAGCGCGTTCAATATCCGAAGCAATCGGGCGACCCTTTGTTCGTATCGCACTTGGGGCTTTGGGGACAACATTGGAATTACGAGGAAGTCCCAAATCTGAATCGGACTCTGAACCTGGACAGATTATTAAGGCGATTATTAAATCTGGTGTAATGAATCCTGTTATTGTGCTTGATGAAATGGATAAAGTTTCTGGAGAGCAGGGGAAAAGATCGGATATGATGGCTACACTACTTGAAGTTTTGGATCCTGAACAGAATTCAACATTTCGTGATCATTATCTTGATCAATATATTGATATTTCGAAGGTATTATTTATATGTACTGCCAATAATCTAGGGCCTATTAGTTCAGCACTTGTTGATCGTCTGGAAGTCATAAGATTTAATTCTTATACAGATGATGAAAAAGAGAATATAGCAAAGAGTTATTTACTTCCAAAAATTATGGAAGCTTCTGGTTTGGATTCTACAATGTTGGAAATTACAGATGATGTCTGGGAAAGTATTGTTCGACCGCTAGGTTTCGACGCTGGTATCCGTCAGCTAGAAAGAAATATGCTTTTTCTGGGGCGAAAAGCAGCACGTAAACTTTTAGAAAATCCGACACAAAAAGTTATTATCACACCTGATAATGTTAAGGATTTTGTAGATTTGAATAATGTTTATTAACTTTCTTTGCACTTTAATCAAAAAAATACTGCTGTCTATACAAATGTACATAGTGAAATTATGAATAACAATGAAGATTTTCGGGTACTAGATGTCATTTCAAACCCTTCGAAGAAGGTCTGATAAATCCCGTTGGGAAGTGATCATATACCCATATGCTAATAATACTGTATATTATATAACAGATAATGGAAATAAAAGTTGAACATTTTTGTTATATATTTAGAAGATATCTTTCGTGGAGCAAACTGACCAAACACAATTAAATAGGTTATTTGAGCAAATATATAGAGATAATTATGAAAAAATATCCAGATATTGTTTTTATCAAGTAAAAAATAAAAGTGATACTGAAGATCTTGTTTCAGATACTTTTGCTCGTGCTTATCAGTATTTAGGTCGTTTTCAAGGCGAAATGTATAGTGCATGGTTGTATCAAATAGCAAGAAATCTAATTAATGATCGTTATCGAAGAACAAATAGATATGTTGATGGTGAAAAAATTCTAGAATATATTGGTTCAGATACAGATATTGAGGAAAATGTGATAAAAAACGATGAATATAAGCAGGTTATCGAAATTCTAGAATTATTGAAAAAAGAATATCGTGAAGTTCTTATTCTCAAATATGTAAATGAAATGGAATATCCAGAGATTGCTCAAATACTTGGCAAAACAGAAAATGCTACTAGGCTACTTGTTTTTAAGGCTTTAAAAATTGTAAGAAAATATGCAGGAAGATAAGTTTGAACAAAATTTAAAGAAGATTATGAATCCTGATTTTATTAAGCAGGATGAAGATTTGGTTTGGCAGAGAGTACAGCAGAAAGTCTACCAAAATAACTTATATCATGAAAAAATGAATACTAATTTTATTAAAACTTATTTTACGAATAGAAAAAATATAGCTGTTTTATTGTCGCTATCCTGTTTAGTTATAATAGCAACTGTTTTCTCAACATTAGCTATTATTAATGGAGGAAGCAAAACTACTAAAAAAGATTTAGTTTCGAATAATAACTCGGATACAGTAATCAAAATTACAGATGGTGCCAAATTCGGTACCTTACAAGGACTTTATGAAACAACAGCTGTTAAAACAGATATTAGCTGGTCTAATCCAGAGAATGCAACATTTGACTGGAATAATTGTGATGCTACAAGCCTTCCAAAAAACGAAGTTGTATCTGGTATTAAAACAAATATTTCTGCAAGCAAAGACGAAAAGACAGCAACATCAGTAGTTTCTCAAATTAGAGATTATTTTAATAACTCAATAATGTGGGAGAAGAGTAGTTGTATGAGTTCCGTTGGAGCAGGTGAATTATATGGTAGAGATGGCTTTAGCAGTAAATTAGATGGAAAAAGAGCATATATAAACATTACTTTGACAAAGACATCAGATGGTAATTTTTCTAATGTAGTAATTTCTATTTATTTAGAAACGTCATTATCAACTGTTACCCCTACAGTTTCTCTTACTACGCAACCAACATCAATTATTTCACCCATACCAAATCCTATAATTAATTATTACGAAAACGATAGAATTAAACTAAATATTCCTTCTGGATGGATATATAAAGCTTTGAAGGATAATTCTGGTAAGGCAATTGGTGTAGTTTTGTTAAAAGGAAATTATACTTTAAATATTATTAGTCACGCAGATCACGATGCTAGTGGTGTGGGGACGGGGAGGTGGGATTCGGTAGCCTCTTACCTGTATGCTCCAGAGTTGAGAATGGGACCTGGTCCAATGTCTCCTTGTACGAATTTTCCAGTTTCTGCCAATTTACCTCAGTTTACTACAGAAGTTTTATCTTTAAACAACCTTTATTTTAATCCAGACATGGAAAACGGTGGCAATATGGTTGAACAGTGTGGTAATTCAAATAAAAAATCTTATTTATGGTATGGATCATATTTAACATCATATACTGGAGGTTATAGAATTGAAGCTAAGGATCTTGGTTTTAATATTAATTCTAACCTAACAGGATCGTATCCATATATGATCATGACAATGTCATATTACACAACAAATATTAATAATTTGCCAACTAAAGAAGATCCATCTTTGAACCCTATGATAAATGAAATGTCATATATTATTGGAAGTATCCAGTACAAGGCGCAAAATTCAAAAATTGTTTACAAAGAATATAAAGAAAATGATAAGATCGGCGTTTCTTTCACATATCCTTCAACATGGAATGTTCAGTCTGGTCAGTATAATGTAGCTGGATTAGGTCGTACGGGTTATTATGACACTATTGAGTTGACGTCAAAGAGTGATAATCAGGCAAAATTGGTAATAAACACTACTCCTGTTGAGGCTTATTTTAACTATCCATGTAATTTGGTTGGAGAATGTAAGTACATATCTACAGAGTACTATACTATAAAAGGTAATTCTATTGCGGTGAAAATATATGAAACTAAGGATGGTTATATCGTCGGATCTTCTACTGGAATTGCAGACAATACTACAGATTTACATAAAACGAAAGTCTTTGAAGACGCATATATTGGTACACAGAAATTATATTTATCTATTCAGTTTAAGTATCAAAAGGATAAAATTTCAAGTGATATTTATACAACTTCGTATCATGAAATTTACAATATTTTATCAACGATTAGGATATTGAATTAAACAATCTAAAGTAAAAACCTCCCCGAAGGGAGGTCTTAGAATTTATTTCAAAAAAGCTTATGATTTTTCCATCTTGAACACGATCATTTTGTCTCCTGTTTGTATATCGAATCCAGGATCTAACACAATTCCGCATTCTGCACCGACACTCATTTCTTTTACTTCGTCTTTCAAATGTCGTAATGATACTATTTTTCCTTCATGGATTCTTTCTCCTTTTCTTTCTACCGCTACTTTATATCCCTTTATAATTTTTCCACTCTTTACTTCACAACCTGCAACCATAGATTTGTTTGAAAGAATAAATAGAGATTTAACATTTGCTGTACCAATAATAACCTCTTCTTCTTCTGGCATTGTTAATCCGTATAATGCCATTTCTAATTCTTCTAATAATTGGTAAATCAATTTATACTCTCTAATTAGAACTTTTTTAGCCTTAATCGATGTCTCTAATCCCTTAGGAACTTCTACGTTGAAGGCTATTATTAGCGATTTTGTAGATGATGCATATTCAACATCAGATAGGTTTACTGGGCCTAAAGATTTCGATTGTATTTTTAATTTAATCCCTGTAATATCCAATTTTTCTAAACTTGCAATAATTGCATCCATTGATCCTTTTGTATCTGATTTCAATATTATTCTGAATGTGTTTTCTTCTTGATCATCATTGAAAAAATCAAATTGGTCTGAAATTTCTTCTATTATTTCTTGTCTCTCTTCCTCAATTTGTTCATTGATACTCTTTGTGCTGTTTTGTCTAGCAAGTTTATCGTTAGCATATGTTCTGACAATTTCTCCTGTATTCTGAACTGTTGTTAGTCCAACTATCAAAATAGGATCAGAAACAATTGCGTCTGAAACTGTTTTATTATTTTGATCTATTAATGCTCTAATTTTTCCATAAGTTCCTCCTGCTGCTGCAAAATCTCCTCTACTGATTTTTCCTGCCTTTACAATACATGTTGCTACAGGACCAAGCGCTTTATCCACGTATGATTCGATAATTACTGATTCTGATAAATAATCAATTGAAGGATCTGGTTTGTATGTTTCAATTTGATCTATTTCTGAAAGTTCTGCAACGAGCTGAATTGTGTCCAAAAGACCATCAATGTTTGTTCCCATCTTTGCACTTATTTCAACAACAGGAATGTCTCCACCCCAACCTTCAAGTGATAATCCTTCTGATGCAAGTTCTCTTTTTACCTTTTCAGGATTGGAACCTGGCATATCGATCTTATTTACAGCAACAATCATCTGTACGTTTGATTTTTTATAAATGTTGATGACTTCTCTGGTTTGATTCTGAATCCCATCGTCAGCAGCTACTACTAAAACAATAATATCCGTTACACTTGCACCTCTTTGTCTCATTTCACTAAAGGCTTCGTGTCCAGGAGTATCAATAAATGTTATTTTTTTCCCTTTATGGCTTATTTGATAACCACCAATTTTTTGGGTAATGCCTCCGAATTCTTTATCTGCAACATTGGCATGTCTGATTTTGTCTAATAATGTAGTTTTCCCATGGTCAACATGTCCCATTACTGTTACTACTGGCGCCTTATATATTTTTTCCGTCGTATTATCTTTGGACATTATTAACTCTTAGTTCTAAATTATATGAGATACTCAAAATCAATCTTTTTATTAGTTTATCAATTTGAGTAATGAAAATTCTATTGATTGTACTACATAAATTACATTGCTACAAATGAAATATATTAATATTTTAAATATATTGGATTGAAAAATTGATAAGCGAAAAAGAAAAAAATACTCATTAATGCCTATTAAAACTATATAAATACAAATTAATTGTACTACTGATTTATCGGTGATAAAATTACTTAGATTGGTTTGAGGATTGGCGAATTTATGCCCCGAAATTTTCCCCCTATTAGTATTTGTCCGTTAATCCTTTACCACATATATAATTATTAACTCGTAATCATGGCAAAAAAACAGGATCCTGATGTACAGGTCGAATCAAAAAGTGATGTGAAATCTGCTAAGCTTCAAGCTTTAAATGTTGCTATAGACCAGATTAAAAAGTCATACGGAGCTGGTTCTATTATGAAGTTAGGTGATAATAAAATTGAAAGTATAGAAGTTATACCCACAGGATCTATTGCTTTGGACTCAGCATTGGGAGTAGGTGGTTATCCTAGAGGCAGAATTGTTGAAATTTATGGACCAGAATCATCTGGTAAAACTACTTTGGCTCTTCATGCCATTGCTGAAGCTCAAAAACAAGGTGGTGTCGCAGCCTTTATTGATGCTGAACATGCGCTGGATCCAGGCTATGCAAAAAATTTAGGGGTTGATGTTGATAATCTATTGTTATCTCAACCTGATTATGGAGAGCAGGCATTGGAAATATGTGAAACATTAGTTCGTTCAGGTGCTGTGGATATTATTGTTATTGACTCTGTTGCGGCACTTGTTCCAAAGGCAGAAATTGATGGTGAAATGGGAGATGCTGTTATGGGTGCTCAGGCTAGACTTATGTCTCAAGCAATGAGAAAAATTACTGCAATTGCAAATAGATCCAAAACAACCCTTATTTTCCTCAATCAAATAAGAATGAAGATTGGTGTAATGTTTGGAAATCCAGAAACAACAACTGGTGGTAATGCTTTGAAATTTTATGCAACAATCAGAATTGATATTAGAAGAGGTGAAAAAATAACCAAAGGAGATGAATTATTAGGTAATGTTACGAGAGTTAAAGTTGTAAAAAACAAGGTGGCTCCTCCATTCAAAGAAGTTGAATTTGATATCATTTACGGTAAAGGAATTGATAGATATTCGTCTTTGATAGCCGCTGCGGTGGAGAAGGGGGTTCTGCAAAAATCTGGTGCTTGGTATAGAAGGGGTGATACTCAGCTAGCACAAGGTAAAGATGCTCTTAAAACTATACTTGAGGGTGATGAAAAATTAGCTCTTGATATAGCCAAAGAAGTAAGAGCAAAAATGGCTGTATAATTTTCAATATATGGAAAGGTATTGGTAAAAACAATACCTTAACTTTATATAATTCTATTCCTGATTTATTTAAAATTTGGTGTAGGTCATTCTTGTTTTTTTTGCTTATTGAAATTATATTTTAACAAACCATAGCTATTAAAGTGCTGTAAATTATTATTTTTGTTATACTTGTTTGTTTAAAATATATATATGCCGTTTTTTAGGAAACTTGTCTCAAATATTAGAAATTCGGATTGGAATAAAATTCTAACGAAAATTCAGTTTTTTAGTGCATATATTCCTGTTTTAATTGTACCAGCCCTTTTTATCCCAGTAACTTCAGATCCATATATTGTAGAAAAAATATTTACTATAATGTTTTTTTCTTCTATCTCTTTACTTTCGTGGGGCGGAAAACAATTGTTTGCGTCAAATAAGAATAAGAAGTCAGATAAAAGAATAAAAAATGAAGTGAAAACTGATGAAAAAAGAATTAAGATCTTTACTTCTCCATTAATAAAGTATTTTTCTATCTTTATTATATTTGCTGTTATATCAAATGTTTTTTCCGTAAATTTTAACTTAAGTTTATGGGGAGTAGGAACAGTCCTTTTTTTATCGTGTTTATTGTGGCTTCTCGCAATTTATCAGGTCTATGATGAAAAAAAGATTAAATTGTCTCTAGTAATAGGTATTACTATTGTTTCAATAATAAATTTGACGGTATTGCTTACTCGTTTTAGAGGAGTAGGAGTCTTTGAAAGTATTAATGCTTCTACATTTAGTACAACTTGGGATACTTTTTCACTGCTTTTTGTTCTTTTCCTCGGTATTAGTCTATCGATTAAAGAGTCTTTATCTCACGAGAGAAAGTATTTATATATCAGTTGTTTATTTCTAAGTTTATTGTCGTTTATTATTTATGCTTATTCCTCTGGGTTATATATTTTTTATTACGTATTAATCTCTCTATTTTTGGCTTTTAATCTTATTAAATTTAGTAATTTTAAAATACGAAAGAAAAAAAAGATTGAAAAAAATGTAAAAAAAACAAAGAAAGTTAATAAAAATATTGATTTAGATTATATATTCAAAATTATCGTCGTTGTCGCTGCAATTGTTGTTGGCATATTTGAGATATATTTGCAGAAGGATTATTTATATGTTGATCGAACACCTTTTCCTGCAAATTACTCATGGAATATTTCGGTTAAATCTTTAACGGAAAATCCTAAAAATTTATTTTTTGGTGTAGGTGCAAATAATTATCAATATGATTATGTCCACTTCAAACCAGCAGAAGTGAATAAAACAGATTTTTGGAGCAATAATTATCTTGTTTCTCCTTATAGTATTTTTGAAATTATTGATAGTTTAGGGCTATTGGTGATAATTTCTTTCTTAATTTTTTACTTTGTAAAAAGGAGGAGAGAATATAAAGTTTTGAAAAACAAACGAAGTTTTTTTCTTTTTTTATTAAAGTCGAATCCATTACGAAATATAACTATACTTATTGGGACTCTTATCTTTCTTACGGTACCATTAACAATTACTGGTTTCTGGCTAGTAATTGTTTTAGCTTCTTTAAAAATTAATACTCTTACTGAAAGAGATTTTTTTGTCGATTCAATAAATAATGATAAGAAATTAAATATCTCGGCTCCTACTGCCTTTTTTACATCATTGCTACTGGCGATACCATTTTTTGTAATTTCTTTACTTTTGATAGTTTCGTCAGTTCTTGTTTCAATTGGTTATCATTCTGGTAATGGTCCATTAGCGAACACAGGATCCTCGTTATTTACATATTATCCAAGTAATATATCTATGGCGGTAAATACGTTGAAGAACATTAAGGATGACAATCTTCAGAGTATATATTTAACTAAGGCAAGAGAAATTGCACGTTCAGCATATATGCTTAATCCAGAAGATCCAAGTTCTTATCTGCCTATTTTCGTAAGTTATCAGCAATATAATCCTGATTATTCTACAAACACTTCAGTTTCAGATTTTTATGTGAAACTCACAAATATGGCACCACATCATGTTCCGTATTATTTAAATCTTGCAGATGTTCAGTCGTATTTAGGAAATTATGATGTCTCTCTCGGTATTTTGGATAATGTATTAACAGAATCGCCTGGCTTGGATATAGCTTTGTTGAAAAAAGCAGGTATTTATTTAACTCAAGAAAATTTTACGCTAGCCAAAAGTTATGCTGAGTCGGTGAAAAATGTAAGTAAGAGTCAGAAGATAATTAACTCAGCTGATGCAATAATAAAGAAATCAGAGAATAGATAAATTAGTAATTGTTAATCTTTCTTTTTGTATGTTTCACTCTATATTTATGTTCGATAAATGCTGAAATTATTAGAAATATTGAAATTAGTATTATGGCGACAATGGATACTATTTGGTCGTACAATGGCTCAAGTTTCAGCCATAATCCGAATTCATCAAATACTAGTCCAAGGCCAATTCCATAAATAATGAAGATCCAAGTCTTGTTAAACCTATTAGAAATAAAAAGGCTTACATAACCAATTATAGATAGAATTATAATTCCATACGTAAAATGATGAATATGGTATTCTCCGATAATATTATATTTAAAAAAGCTTGATGCTATTTTATTCTCAATAAAGAAGACTATGAGTCTAGATAAACCGACTGTAATTAAAAAACTTATTATTATCGCTATGCTCTTTCGTTTTGAAAAATCTAAGAATGTCATTGGATAGTTTGTATAACTATAAAATATAAGATATATTATTGGAAATTAAAATACCAGCTTATGCCAAATAATAATGTGCCGAACGTTGCCCCAATAATTAAACCAGCTTCTGGTCAAGGGCGTTTTCCATCGGGGAATAAAAAAGGCCTATTCATCGGGATTGCCGTCGCTATAGTACTATTAGTGCTAGTTGTTAGTGGAGTTCTGTCATATATCTTTATCTTTGCCAAACCTGACGCGAAAATAAAGGAATATTTAACAACTAATATCAACGAATTTAATATCGTAGCTTCAGAAATGAACGATCCAAAAACTATAAACGATCCAAATTTAACTGAAGAACAGAAAGATAGAGCTGTTGTAGCCTTTCTAAAAGATCACCGAAGTAAATTAAAAAATAGTGTTAATAGTGATACTGCAGAATTTGATGTTAACGAGAAAAGATTTTTTAATGAATTTATTGATTATGGTGAAAAATATGTGGTTGCCAAATGGGATAACAAGAGTGCTGATTTACCTGACGGAAGCGGTTTTAGCGTAAATGCAGCTAAGTATATTAAAGCTATAAACACAGAAAGAGATAATTTAGTTAAAAAATATAATTTAAGTGATGTACCAGCAATAACAAAGATTATTGGATTGTCGGAAAGCGCTTCGTAAAAAAGCTTGAAAAAAATAAAACTATAGGATATACTCTCTTAATCTTATTAAAAAGAATAAGGGAGTTTTATCTTTAGAAGAGTAAAATTTTCATTCTTTAAAAAATAATAAGAGGAAGTCTTCAAACATAATAAAATAATCTTCTTATAAAGTCCGGTTCTTTTGGACTTCTTTCCCCATCACATATCAACAATCTAAAAACGCCGGCTCTATAAGAGTCTATTTTTGTTGTTTGTTATATTTTAAAATCAATATGGAAAAAAATTAAACGAATATTATTTATACGAGGCAGAACGATACATAAATTTAGAGTTGCCTAAAATTTATTATATGAAAGACACAATAAAACAATTTAAAACAATATTTAAGCTAATAAAAATAGCTTATAAAATAAATAAGAAATACTTTTTTGTAATTCTAACAACATTAATATTAAATAGCGTATTGCCTTTAATCAGTGCATATTCCTTTTCTCGTTTGTTGGAGATTGCGGCAGGTATTACTTCCACATCAATAGAAGGCACTGTAATAATAATAATTGTCTTTTATTTATCAGCTCAATTTCTAATGGGAGCATGTGGGGAAATATTCCATAATGTGGCATATTTTGGTTATCCAGCATTAATTTCAAAATATTTTACAATTGAAGCTATAAAAAAAGCTTCTGAACTTGATTTAGAATTTTATGAAAATCCAGAATATTCATCGTTGAAAATGAATGCGCTTGATTCATATGAATGGAGACCTACTGAAACATTAATGCATACATTAACGACGCTTCAGGTCCTTTTTTCAGCTGTATTGGCGGGTATTTCGATAATTTTTGTATTACCGTTTCAATCAATATTAATTATTATTTCAATAATTCCTGGAATATTAATTGATTTTAAATTTAGAAAGGGAGAGTGGAATATATGGTCTTCAAATACAAATATTAGGAAAAAATATGGTGCCTTGTTATGGATGAATACATCGCAAAATTATTTTAAAGAAATAAAACTATTGAATTTATCTACTTTTTTTAGAAATGAGATGAATAATTTAATAACAACTATATATTCGAAAGAAAAAACAAATCAATTTAAAAGATCCTTTTATATAATATTAACTTCTTTATTACCAATTTTTGTTCTCGGTTATGTGGTTTGGGAATTAATAAGAAATACTCAGTCTGGGATAATATCTATTACTATATTGTCTTTTTACATTATGACACTGGTTAGATTCAAATCTGATTTCAGTCAGACTTTGATGGAAATGAATAATTCTGTAATTACAGCGAAATATGTAGGTGTTATATTTGAATATTTGGAAATTAAGCCGAAGATAATTACAAATTCAAATGCTATAAAAAACATTAAAAATCCGCCATCAATTGAATTTCGTAATGTAACATTCCAATATCCAGGTACGAGTATTGATATTTTGAAAAATTTTAACTTAAAGATAGAATCTGGACAAAAAATTGCATTGGTTGGAGAAAATGGAGCAGGGAAAACAACTTTAATAAAATTGTTGTTGAGATTTTATGATGTGACGTCTGGAGAGGTTTTGGTAAATGGTATAAATATAAAAGACATTGATTTGAGTGAATGGAGGAAGATGTGCGGAGTTTTGATGCAGGATTTCATACTCTTCGAATATCCTACTATAACTGAAAATATAGGTTTTGGTAATAGGGATAAATATATTAATCAGATAAATGAAACTACTTTCGTTAATGATGTCAAAAAGGATGGTGTCCCAGATGAAGTTTTAGCTGCATCGATAAAAGCTTGTTCACATGATTTTATAATGAAAAATACTAAAGGATATAATGAAATTTTTGGTCGAGAATATGAAGGTGTGGATTTTTCTGGAGGTGAAACACAGAGAATTGCTTTGGCGAGAACTTTTTATAAGGATGCAGGCTTAATTATTATGGATGAGCCAACATCAGCAGTGGATGCGAAAGCAGAATCTGAAATATTTGAGTCTATAAAAGAACATTTACAGGATAAAACCGTGATCTTTGTTTCTCATAGATTTAGTACATTTAAAATTGCAGATCGAATAGTAGTTTTACAAGACGGTCAAATAATTGAAGATGGAAAACATGAAGATTTGATTGTTAACGATGGTTTATATAGTACGATGTTTAATTTACAGGCAAAGGGATATAAGTAATTATTAGCAATAACTTAATCCTACACGAACCTTTTTATATTTTAGATATTCTAAATATTTTATTAAATCATCAAAGCTTTCTTTCATAATGATTGCATCGTCTATGTCGATGTCTGTAAAGGCATCGATGTATAATTCTTTAATTTTATTTTCGTCAAAATTAATTTTATTAAGTATTTCGAGCCATTTTTCTGGTGTAAAATAAGTTTGTCTCTTATCTGATTCGGGGTAGAGAATATTTTCTTTCAAAAAAACTATTGTTTCTAAATCTAAATTTGAAAATTGATAAAATTTATCAGACATTGCGGTAAATATTTCCATGTAGTCTGCGAGAAATTTTGTATCGTTACTTACAAAATCTGATAGTGGAGTGTAATCAATAATACGACCTGTTTCAGTATCTACTATTTCAGCATTTATTGAAAAGCTCATATTATATATAAACTATGCAAACAGTATATATGTTTTTGTTTTTATCATCAATTAACCGAGTTAGCTCATACAAAATGTCATCGAGAGGATACTTGTTAGCTCATAAATAAGTGTCATAGAAGTTAACCTAAATTTTTTTAATCTGTTAAAATTTTAAATACTATTATTTATATGGTAAGTGGGTTAACAGACAAACAAGTTGAAGAAAAAATAGCTTTGGGAGAGGTTAATAAAGTCAATCATAAAACTAAAACTCTACGAGAAGTTTTTATAACTAATCTTTTTTCTAAGTTTAATATTTTTTTCTTTGCTGTTATTGCCGTACTAATAATATTTTATATTAAAACAGGTGAGATCAAATTAATGCTAGATGGATGGGGGATATTTTCTCTCGTTTTTGTTAATACGGTGATAGCAATTGTTCAGGAAATAAGAGCAAAAAAAATGCTTGATAAAGTTGAACTTTTGATTAATAGAGATATTTGTGTTGTTAGAAATTCTGTTAAAGTAAATATATTACCCGAAAAATTAGTTAAGGGTGATGTTATTTTTGTTGAAAGAGGAGATCAGATTCCAGCAGATGGATTTGTCGTCGAGAGTACTCGGCTTGAAATTGATGAATCTCTTCTGACTGGTGAATCTGAACCAATGATAAAAAAGAATGGAGATAATTTACTTTCGGGGAGTTTTGTCTCGTCGGGTAATGGTTATTTCACTGCAGATAAATTAGGAGGAGATAGCTATGCAGGAAAAATTACTGGCATGGCCAAGAATTTTAAATATATATCTTCTCCTTTGCAAAACAAGATTCTAAAAATAATCCAAGTTTTATCTATTACAGCTGTATTTTTAATAATAATTAAGGCTGTTGATAATAAATCAATTGGTATCTTATCTGTTGATGGAATTAGACAGTACACAACAATAATTATATCTCTTGTCCCTCAAGGTTTGGTCTTTTTAACTACGATTACTTATATTGTTGGAATTTATAGAATTAGTCAGTTAGGTGGAATAGTTCAGAAAATAAATGCAATTGAAGCTTTTTCTGGAATAAATACTGTCTTCATGGATAAGACGGGAACTTTAACTCAGAATAAACTTTCTGTCACAAATTTAATTAATTTAACTGATGAATCCATTGAAGATGTAAAAAAATTATTAGGAACATATGCTAAATATTCTTCTTATAAAAATTCTACTTTGAATTCACTTTGTGTATATGATTTTGAAAAAAATGGGGAGGTCATAGATGAGCTACCTTTTAGTTCTCAAACCAAACAAAGTGCAATAAAAGTAAATATCAACGGTGAAATTAGAATATTTTTATTAGGTGCACTCGACATATTAAGCCAACGAATTGATCAAAAAAGTAAATCGAGAATTAATGAAGATGAAATTAAACTATTTCGAAATCTATTATTCATTGAGGTTTTTCCTTCCAATTTACAGAACGATTTGAATGTTGATATTAAGCAAGGTGAAATTAAGCCTATATGTGTAATTTCTCTATTAGACACTATTCGTGAAGATTCAAGAGAGGCATTAGATTTATTCGAAGCAAAAAATATTGATGTCAAAATTCTTTCCGGTGATTCTCCATATGCAATTCAAGCCATAGCATCTAAAGTTGGGTGGGATATTTCAGATGATATGCTCATTTCTGGTCCTGAGCTGGCAGAAATGGATGAACACAAATTCAAACAGGCCGTTTTGCACAAGAAAATATTTGCGCGATTAGCACCTGAGCAAAAAAAAGAGATAATTGGTGTCTTCAAAAAGAAAAAAATATTTACAGCCATGATTGGTGATGGCGTAAATGATTTGCCAGCGATTAAAAGTTCTGATCTAGGGATCGCTATGGAAGAGGGAAGTCAGGTTACGAAAGAAGTGGCGGATATTATTTTGGTAAAAAACAAATTTTCTCTTCTTCCTCAAATATTTGATGAAGGAAATAGGATTGTAAATTCTGTTTCTATGGCTGCTAAATTATTCTTAACCAAGAATTTATCAGTTACAATAATTATTCTATTAACTGTTCTGACCACTTTACCCTTTTTGCTCACACCTAGAAAGGTTAGTTTTCTTAATATTTTTATAATTACACTGCCTTCTTTTTTGATATCTATTTATAATAAAGATATTTCTAGAAGAAAAAAATTTATAAAAGATTTATTTACGGCTGTTTCAATATCTGCTGTCTTTGTTGTTGTTTTTGGATATGTAGCTTATTATCTATCTCCTGATTATTATAAAAATATAACTGAAGAAAGCAGGATTGGTATATTTCTATGTGTAATCGTATATATTACTGTTGCAAATTATTTAAGTGTTGTAATACCGTCACATGCAGGAGCAAAAGAAAAAATATTATTTTCTCTGTATAGTGCCAGTTTAATGCTTATTTTGTATGTAATGACTGTTGTTGATTTAGCCAAAACGCCATTGTTTTGGTTTAAAGAATTATACGAAGTTCCAACACTTAATAAAGAATATTGGATTTTCATCACTATCATGGGATTAACTGGAGGTGGTCTTCTATATTTATTACAAAAGTTAAGAAGGCTCCTTATAAAAACGGATGAAACATTTTAATTATCTTTCAAAGTTCTAATTTTAGAGGCCAATCCTCGATGAAGACTGTATCTTGGTTATCTATTATTCTGATTATTGGAATAAAAATTTCGATATTGTTCAATCCTTCCTCAAAATCAAATAGTATATTATCAGGTGAATATGGTATGTTTTCGATATTCTCTATATCTTTCCTTACCCATTCAAATGTCATATTATCTGCGTGCAAATGAGTGTGTAGTATTCCTAAGCCATTTAGTAATCTTTCTGCATAAAAAGATTTTACTATTAAAAATCCAAAGAATAATTTATTTCGTCTTTCTACATTTTTTTCTTTCAAAATTTCTTCCCATAATATTTCTTCCATTTTCAAAACGCTAATTTGCATAGGCATATCAAGGACTAAGAAATAATTATTATTCATGTACTCCCATGTTTTGGTTATAAACTCGGTGAAATACTGGCTTATTTTATGTTCGCCAATTGTATCAAGGTATTCTGAAAATTCGTTTATTACTCCATAAAAAGATGGTATCCAAAAACCTTCTGGTTTATATTGCCATGATTTATTTATACATTCTTTAATTTCTAATTTATCAGCAATATCTCCTATTGTCATACCACAATATCTAGTATCTGTTCTATTTCCTTGTTGGTTAAGAAGGGGATAATATAAAAGTTTATTTTTAAAATAAAGATTATAATCACTTTGTCCGCAGAAATTTATCAATTTATCACTATTTATTAATTTCCATATCTCGATTGTTTGGTCAGTGAGATCAAACATTTTCCATGTTTCCAAAACATTTTTTCCTGTTGTAATAATCATCGAGTCATTACCTCCAGGATCTTTTATTCCACATTCACCATCATTTCTTTTTTCGAAAAAATATTCTTTTTCAGCAAAAAAATCTGGAAATTCATAAATTGCAGTAGCAAGCATATCTATTGATTCTGTGTTTTTTAGTAATTCTGCATTGAAACCTTTTTTGAAATTATAAATTTTGTCATTGTATTTGAAGTCAAAGTCCGTCACAGCGTCTGACATAGCCTCAATAATGGTTGTCTTTTTATCTGTTTCGTCGATGAAATATAGATTAATATTACATAAATTGTTCAAGAATATTTTTAAATTGTTCAAATTATTTATTTTATAAATAAAAAAAATTTAGCTATTATACAATTATTCTTTCTTTAAAATACAATTCCAGACTAAAGCCATTATTGCCAAATTTAGAGGCTTGATATTTTCTTATAAAAACATCACCTGCTTAAACGAGTAGCACACTAATAAAAACGGCTAAATATACTTAATCATTG
>Ga0194047_10000417_pt1 | contig 28876 bp, 34 predicted proteins | sample JunL225m_MetaG_2_FD_160070 | JGI IMG/M metagenome (GOLD analysis project Ga0194047, IMG submission 160070) | Anoxic zone freshwater microbial communities from boreal shield lake in IISD Experimental Lakes Area, Ontario, Canada - Jun2016-L221-5m | ecosystem: Environmental > Aquatic > Freshwater... | reverse complement strand
TTCGATGCTCTTGCAGCCTAAGCGTGGTAGGAATCCTCTCACTTTAGGGAGGGGAGGATGTCAATAAATTGGCTTTTTAAGCAAAAAAGGCTATAATTTAGTACTTTTGCGTTTGGTCGCGAACGCAAAAGAGCTCACATATTTTTGTGGGATTAATTAGTTAATTAATTAGGAGTTATTATGAAAGTTGTTGCCTACGAACGTAGCGTACAGGGTACTGGAGCGAGCCGCCGCCTGCGCAATTCTGGAAAAACACCGGGCATTATTTACGGTGGAACAGACTTACCGCAAGCGATTGAGTTGGATCACAATGCACTGTTCCACTCTTTAAGAAAAGAAGCGTTTCATTCATCTATTTTGGAAATTGAAGTTGCCGGCAAAGTTCAACAAGCTTTGTTACGTGATTATCAAATGCATCCTTTTAAGCCATTAGTTTTACACATTGATTTCCAAAGAATCGATGCTAATCAAAAAATACACGTTAAGATTCCATTGCACTTTAAGGGCGAAGAAGTTTCACCAGCCATTAAAACAGGCGGTGGTGTTATAAACCATATCATTAATGAATTGGAAATCACATGCCTTCCAGTTGATCTCCCTGAATTTATTGAGGTCGATTTAAGTTCATTAGAAGTTGGTGTTTCACTTCACGCCAAAGATATTGCGCTACCCAAAAATGTGTCTTTAACACTTCATATAGAGCAAGATAATCCAGTGATTGCAGTTGCTAGGATTCCAGCTGTAGTTGCTGAGCCTGTCCCAAGTGCAGCACCTGAAGCACCTGCTGCCCCTGCTGCAACCAAGTTGAAAGATAAAGAAGGTAAAGAGTAATTTGTCTCAAGTGATATCAAAAGACCCGCCTTCGAGCGGGTCTTTTTTTAGAATAAGATATCTTAGATAAGAAAAATGATCAAATTAATTATTGGCCTAGGTAATCCTGGAAAAGAACACCAGAAAGATCGCCACAACGCTGGATTTTGGCTTTGTGAACTCTTTGCATCTGCATTTAATGCGAAGTTTTCACATGAATCTAAGCTTAAAGGGTCCGTTGCAAAAATAAAATTGGGGCAAGCTGACATTTGTTTCTTATTACCGACTACCTTTATGAACTTAAGTGGTGAGTCAGTTAGTTCTCTGATGCGCTTTCATAAAATTTTGGCAGATGAGATTCTTGTCATTCATGATGAACTCGATCTGAGCCCAGGAATTACCCGACTTAAATGGAGCGGCGGTTCTGGGGGACATAATGGTTTAAAAAGTATTTCATCTCATTTGGGCACAAACGATTATTGGAGATTAAGAATCGGCATCGGCCATCCACGCGATATTGTCGAAAAAGGAATGCCTCACCAAGAAGTGGCTAATTTTGTATTAAAGCGAGCAAGTCAAAGCGAGGAAAAACTTATTCTTGATTCATTTAATAAGCCATGCGCCCTATTAAATGACTTAATTCAACTTGGCCCACAAGCCATTATGAAAGACCTTCACACCTTGCCTAAATGAATTTTCTTGGGGTGTAGTTGATTATATTTTTGTAATAACTGTTCCTGATTTTCTATAAATTCAGGATGAATTGGAATACAAGCTATTGGACATACGATTTGACATTGTGGCTTCTCATAGTGGCCGACGCACTCTGTACACTTACTTGGATTGATCTCATAAATTTCGATGCCCATACTTATCGCATCATTGGGACACTCTGGCTCGCAGACATCACAATTAATACAATCATCAGTAATCATTAAAGCCATTTTTATTCTTTGCTAATGATCTTCTTCTGCAGCCACTCTTCTACAGATGGGAATACAAACTTGCTAACATCCCCACCTAAAAGAGCAATTTCACGAACAAAGGTACCTGAAATAAATTGATATTGATCAGAAGGTGTTAAGAATAAGGTTTCAACATCAGGTAACAAATAACGATTCATACCGGCCATTTGAAATTCATATTCAAAATCAGATACCGCTCTTAGGCCACGAACAATAACGCGCGCATTATTTTTTCTAGCAAAATCTTTAAGCAAGCCACTAAACCCCTCGATTCTTACATTTGGATAATGTCCCAAAACCTCTTTGGCGATCTGAATTCTTTCCTCCAGAGTAAATATAGGTTTTTTAGCCTTACTATCTGCTATACCTACCACTAACTCATCAAATATTGAAGATGCTCTTCTAACAAGATCCTCATGCCCCCTTGTAAAAGGGTCAAATGTACCCGGGTATACAGCAATTGCCATTATTACTCCTTAATTACTTCAGCTTCTAAAAGCCTAAGTCTAAACCGAAACCACTGATTTGCTCAATAATGTTGCTTTTACTACCCCAGCAAGAAGTTGTTTATTGACCACCCAGTTTCCTAAATAGCTCAAAATCGTCTCATTTTCTATATTTGTAGACGATTCTACATATATTTTTACATCTTTCGAAACAAATTCTTTTGTAGCTAAGAGCTCTAAAGTCTTTTTCAATAATCCTAAATTATCAAACGGTGGGTCTATAAAAACAATATCATAATTTAATACGGTTTCTTTCTCTAACCAGGTCGTGGCATCAGTACGTATCGTTTTCAAATCACAACCCATCGGTAAAGGTTTTAGGGATTCAATATTGTTTTCTAACAACGAATAAACCCGCTTATTTGACTCGATAATAGTGACATGGCTAGCTCCACGTGAACAAGCCTCAAGACCCAACGCTCCCGAGCCTGCGAATAAATCTAAACAACTTTGTTGATTAAGTGTTTGACCTAGCCAATTAAACAGCGTTTCTCGAACTCGATCTGTTGTTGGGCGAAGTCCTGGCTCTTCAATGAGATGAATAAGCCTACTTCGCCAGTATCCCCCTATGATCCGAACTCTAGTTGGAAGCTCTTTGACCTTAGGTCTCATTTTTCACCAACAACAACGGTTACCATTCGTTCCATATCCAAATGCTTCTTGAATGCTTCTTTAATTGATGATTTTGATACTTGTTGTACTGAGGCTGTCCAAGTGTCTAGAGTATCGAGGGGCAGATCATTCCACGCGATAGAGGAAATATTTTCAAGTAACTTTCGATTGCTATCAATTCGTAATGCAAAACCATTCGTAAGATTATTTTTAGCACCTTCAACTTCACTATCTGATGGTCCATTTTGAATAAACTCTTGTATAGACTCTCGCATCAACTGAACTGCTTGATTTGCTTGGTCCTTTCGCGTCTGCATCGTTGCCAAGTAAATACCAGAATTTTTTCCAGGATAAAAATAACTCGATACGCTGTATGCCAGACCTCTTTTTTCACGGATTTCAGTCATGAGCCTAGATACAAATCCCCCACCACCCAAAATATAATTCCCAACTAATAAAGAATAATAATCCGGATCATTTCTTGCAATACCCGTCATACCCATTTGAATATGAGCTTGTTGAGATGGGTTAGATAAAGTAACCTCCCTTTGAGATAAAGGAGCTACTGGAGACCTTTCCAACAAAAATACTTCAGGATAAAAATCGTTACCCTTAGGTAACTTTTCAGTTAACTGCATACCAATCTGTATAGCTTTTTCCTTATTTATATCCCCTACGATTAAAACATTTGCATTTTTGGCTTGATAATAATTTTGGTGGAATTTTTTTAAATCAGTGACTTGAATTGCCTGTATAGAATTAACAGTTTCCTCATTTCCAAGAGGGTTATTCTTATAGATCATTTTTCGAAACTGCTTTGAAACCATCACATTAGGCTTTGAATCACTGTCTTTTAATGCGTTAATCTCTAATATCTTTTCACGTTCTAATATCTTAGAATCAAATATTGGATTAGCCAACATACTTTGCACCTGAGTAATTAATGGCTCTAGAACTTGTGCCTTGCTTAATGATCTAATTCTCATACTAGAACTATCTACACTAGATGAAAAATTAACTGTAGCTGCTAGATCAGAAATACTATCTACAGTATCAGCTTCATTTAAGACTTTGCCATCAATCACTGATCCTTTATTTAATAGCGAGGCCGTCATCGCTGATGTGCCAATTTTCCCTTTTGGATCACGGACCACGCCTCCCACAAAGTCAATGCCAATATCAATAATAGGTATTGTTCGAGCTTCGACAAATAAAAGAGTTGCACCCGTATCTAATTGTATTTTTTGAATTGGTAAAGCCGCATTGCCTTGTAGTGAATAAAGCATAGCAACACATGCTGTTATATAAATAACAATTTCTTTAACTTCTTTAGTCCACTTCATATTTATTTTCTCTCTTTATTACTTCAAATGAGCTGCTGCTTTTGCATTAGCTTCTTGTGTTTTAGGATCAATCGACTGAGGGTCTAAAATACCTACAGTTAAATGATCATCAATGAGATATTTTTTGACAACTGCTTGAATTTGCTCTGAGGTAACATTTTGAATTTTTTCATTTGCTTTATCAAGATCTTTCCAAGGTATCCCAGATATTTCATTAGACCCTATCTCCATGGCTTGTCCAAATACTGAATCACGTTTGTATATTTGTGATGCAGTTACGGCTATTTTTACTCTTTTTAACTCGGCCTCTGTAACTCCTTTTTGCGCCACTTCAGTTAATATTTTCTTAATCTCTATCTCAATATTTTCTATTTTTTTCCCTGGCAATAGATCTGCGCTAATAATAAATAATTGTTCTCCTCGACTAACTGCATCATAGCTTGCGCCAACTCCTTGTAATAGTTTTTTATTTTTTACTAAAACACGATTCAGTCGAGTGTTTTGATTGCCATCAAGAATGGCAGATAATACTGTTAAAGCAAAAGGCTCATCATCTTCAAGTTGATTATTTAAAATCTTTGGCGCTTTCCAGCCCATCATAATAATTGTGTTTTCAGCGGGAGCCTTGACTGAAAATCTACGCTGACCCACTTGCACAGGCTCAGTTTGTTTCTTTCTATCTGGCACTACTTTCGCAGTGACTTTTCCATAGGTTTGCTCTGCCAATTTAAATATTTCATTTGGATCTACATCTCCAACTACGATCAAAATTGCATTGGATGGCGCATACCATTTTTGATACCAGTCTCTTGTATCTAAATAATTCATATTTTGAAGGTCAGCCATCCAACCAATGACTGGAGTCCGATTGGGTGCTGAATTAAAAGCTGTGGACATTAGCTGCTCATACAACAAACTCGAAGCCTGATCATCTGTTCTTAATCTTCTCTCTTCCATGATGACCTGTATCTCTTTTTTAAACTCATCTTCAGATAAATTTAAGTTTTGCATACGATCAGCTTCTAACTCCATCATTTGAGGTAAATATTGTTTTCCTATTTGCTGAAAGTATGCCGTGTAGTCATAGGATGTAAATGCATTTTCGCGCCCTCCTAATCCTGCTACTTTTTTTGAGAATTCTCCAGGCCCTAGACTCTTGGTTCCTTTAAACATCATGTGCTCTAAGACGTGCGCTACTCCTGTTGTGCCGTTGTATTCATCAACTGACCCCGCTTTATACCAAATCATATGGGCTACTGTTGGTGACCGATGATCCTCTCTAACGATCACCCTTAAGCCATTGGGTAGTTTTTTTTCATGCGTATACTGTTCTGGAAGTACACTCGGTTGGAAGGACTGCGAAAACCCATCCATAGATAAAAACATTCCTACAATTAAGCTACTTAATATGAGGCAAGACTTTACAACCTTCATTTGATTTAAATCCACGTAAATTTTCCTGTTATCTATTTTCATCTGTAGAATTCTAATTCTTATGTTCAAATTACGTAAAACTCTATCTCATCTTTTTAATCGAACTCAAATTGACGAAGCTTTATTTGAGTCTTTAGAGGAATCCCTTATCCTGGCAGATGTTGGCATGAATGCTACTCAAAAGTTGATTTTGCAATTACGACATAAGGTTAAGCAACTTAAATTAACTGATAGCACTCTATTAAAACAGGTTTTACAAGACCTCATTACCGAATTACTCACCCCCCTGGAATATGCAGACAACCCTCTAGTTCATCTCGATAGTCCGGTCTTACCTGAGATTTGGTTAATTGTGGGTGTCAATGGTGCAGGCAAAACAACTAGCATTGGAAAAATCTGCTTTGCCCTTCAAAAACAAGGGAAGAATATTTTGCTAGCTGCAGGAGATACATTTCGAGCGGCTGCTAAAGAGCAACTTATGGCATGGGGTCAAAAAAATAATGTTTCCGTCATCCAGCAAGCATCCGGGGATGCTTCTACTGTTGCTCATGATGCTGTTACTGCCGCTATTTCTCGAAAAGTAGATGTGTTAGTCATAGATACAGCCGGCAGACTTGCTACACAAACTCATCTCATGGATGAGCTAAAAAAGATTAAGCGTGTCATTACAAAATTACTACCGGGGGCGCCACATCAAGTTTTACTTGTATTAGACGGCAATACTGGGCAAAACGCTGTTGCTCAGGTTAAAGCCTTTCATGAAGCCCTTGGTCTAACATCCCTACTTGTGAGCAAAATTGATGGTACAGCCAAAGGGGGAGTACTTTGCGCAATTGCGGAACTTTTTAAAGAGTCTATCAATCCCCCTAAAATTATGGCTCTTGGGGTAGGTGAGGGGATAGAAGAAATCGAAGTATTTAACTCTAAAAAGTTTTCTTCTGCTTTATTATATGAATAAATTATTAATATAATCAGTTACTTATAATTTCATAAAATCTTAGCACTCCTTATCCAAGAGTGCTAAAATAGAACTATGAACAAACTAAGTTTAAGCCCTTCAATGTTTAATAACTTAACTGACGTAGTCAATCCGACTAGTGGATTACCCGCTATGCCTATGCTTCCTTCTAATGGCATGGGAAGTATTGAGTCATATATTTCTGCTGTTAATCAAATGCCGATGCTCTCAGCTATTGAAGAGAAAGAACTGGCAGAACGACTAGCTAAATTTAATGATTTAGAAGCTGCAAAAAAATTAGTATTAAGCCACCTTAGGGTGGTTGTCTCTATTGCAAGGCAATACAAGGGTTATGGCCTTGCTCATGCTGATTTAATTCAGGAAGGCAATATTGGTTTGATGAAAGCGGTTAGACGCTTTGATTTAACTCAAGGTGTCAGGCTTGTTTCCTATGCTATTTACTGGATTAAAGCTGAGATACATGAATTCATTTTAAAGAATTGGCGATTAGTAAAAATAGCCTCCACCAAACCCCAGAGGAAGCTTTTCTTTAATCTCAGAAGTAATAAACCGACATTAGACGCAATGTCTCCATCAGATATCGCAAACCTTGCAAAAGCTTTGGATGTTAAGCCCGAAGAAGTTCGGGAGATGGAAGTTCGCCTAGGAGGTCGGGATATTCAAATTGATATGGAAAATGACGAAGATGGTCATCGTGAACCTGCCCTATGGATGGCAGACTCTCGACTTGAGCCTACCCAAGTTCTTAGCAATAATGAAGAGTTACAACTACAACAAGTCGACCTCATGAATGCTTTAGATTCTCTTGATGCGCGTAGTCAACGAATTGTTCGTGCAAGGTGGTTAGCCCCTCAAGAAAATAAGGATAGCTTAACCCTTCACGATTTAGCCTCTGAATTAAACATTTCGGCTGAGAGAGTTCGCCAAATAGAGGTTGCCGCTCTTAAAAAGCTCAGATCTGTTCTCAATCCACATTAATTAATCAAGCTCATTGCTTGATTAAAACTCGCAAATCATCCGCTAATGTTTGTTCACCCAAATTGTGCCTTACAAATAATCTGAGATGCCCCTCTTTATCAACAACATAACTTCCAGCAGTATGATCTAGAGAGTAAGATCCCGGAGATTTGCCTGGCACTTTTTGAAAAAATATTTTATATCCAGTAGTTACATCATTTAATGCTTTTTCATCTTGTGGCCTTAATCCCAAAAAGCTTTTATCAAAAGCTGGCACATAATTTTCAAGCAATTCCGCGGTATCCCTTTCTGGATCTAAGGTGATAAATAAGACTTGGACTTTGCTAGCTTGCTCTCCTAGCAACTTCATAACGCCTTGCATTTCTGTAAGAGTCGTCGGACAAACATCTGGACACTGCGTATATCCAAAGAAAACAATAACTACCTTACCCTTGAAATCATCTAAATGACGAAGCTTATGACTCGGGTCTTCTAATTCAAATACAGGAGAAAAAGAATTTGAACCTGTGATATCTACATTATTAAATTTAGGCTTCAACTCACAGCCATTAAGTAAGATGCCTAAAACACTACAAGATATAACAAATTGAAAAATAGTTATGCTCTTCTTAAACATAATGGTCTACCAATAAAGCGACAAATAATAAAGATAAATACAAAATAGAGAACTTAAAAGTTTTCTTTGCCAACAGATCTGAATAGTTGAAATATAACGCAAATGCATACGCTAAAAAAATACCGCCCAAAACAAGAGCGCTCATTAAATAAACAAAATGGCTCATTCCATAAATATATGGCAATAGTGTTGCTGCAAATAAGATAAATGTATATAAAACGATATTAAGTAATGTGAATTTCTCCCCATGCGTTACGGGCAACATGGGTAATCCAGATTTAACATAATCTTCCCGACGATATAAAGCTAGAGCCCAAAAATGAGGTGGCGTCCATGCAAAAATAATTAATACTAAAAGCCAAGCTGCAGCGCCAACTTCATTTGTGACTGCAGCCCAACCAAGGGCTGGAGGCATAGCACCTGAAAGCCCACCTATCACTATATTTTGGGGAGTGGCTGGCTTTAAAATCCAAGTATAAATAACAGCATAGCCTACAAAGGTTGCAAAAGTTAACCACATGGTTAATTGATTTGCAAAGATCAATAGAGTTAGCATACCAAGCAACCCAATAATGCTAGAAAAAATAATAATCTGTTTAGGAGATAAATCTCCATTTGCTGATGGACGCCACGCAGTTCTTTTCATCAAGGCATCGACTTTTTGCTCAATCAAACAATTCATTGCAAAAGCGGCTCCAGCTAATAACCAAATTCCAATCGAAGAGCCTACCAACGTTTTCCAAGGAACCATTCCTGGAGTTGCAAGAAACATTCCAATGACTGCACAAAAAACAGCCAGTTGAGTCACCCTTGGCTTGGTAAGGGCTATAAATTGCTTAATTTTTTCTACTAAAGTTACTTTTACTTGCGTCATTGTTTGACTCTTGCTAAATATGTTAATTTACTAAGACAAATCAATAATGCTGCCGCGCCAGCTGTATGAGCTAAAGCAGCAACAATCGGCCAGTTAAAAACAACATTTGATATACCCGTAATCAGTTGCAGCGTTAATACGGCTATAAAGTTTCGATTCCACAATTTAATATTTTTTTGCCACAGAGCATTGCCTTTTGTTTTTTGTTGCTCTATTAAAAGGTAAAGTGAGCCACAAAAAATAAAAACAATCAATGCGCCCAAGCGATGAAACCAATGAATTGCCACTAAGGCAGTACTTGTGATGGACTCACCACTACCCGTCTTACCAAGTTCACGCCAAAAATGAAAACCCGTTTCAAAATCCATCGTTGGTAAAATTTCTCCATTACATAGTGGAAATCCAGTGCATGCTAACACTGCATAATTGGTGCTAACCCAACCCCCTAAAAATATTTGTGTCAAACATAAAAACGCCGCTATAAGAGGTAGCCATGAACTAACTGTTGAATAGTTTCTCATCTGCATTGATTTCTGTGTGGTGATGTCTGTCATGATTGTTAAGCCGAGGATTAGGAGTATGGCTAATAACAAATGAGTCGTCACAATGATCGGTTGCAGCTTCATAGTCACAGTCAAAGCACCAAAGCCTCCCTGCAAACATACCAAAAATAATAATAGGAGTGCCCCCATAAAAACTCTTATTCCAAAGGTGTGTCTCTTTAACCAGGAAATAATACATAGCACTACTATCAAAAATCCCACCGCACTTGCAAAGTAGCGGTGAATCATTTCTATCCACGCTTTACTCTCTGTGACAGGACCAAAAGGCATCTGATCCTGAGCTTGCTTTATTAAGTCCATAGCAAATATTGGATTTGAATGTCCATAACAACCCGGCCAATCTGGACATCCTAAACCAGAATCGGTTAGTCGCGTAAATGCTCCGAATATAACTAAGTCAAAAGTACAAAAAAGTACAAGCCAAACTAATTGATTAAAATTTAGCAATGTACCTTTGATCGCAGAATAAATTAAAGGTAACGAACCTACCGCAAGCGCAATGATGACTAATTGGAGGATTAATTGAAGACTCATAGTGTTTGATATTTACTGTCCGTATTTTCCAGTTGGATTCCACTTTAAGAGTTTCTCAATATCTTTTCGCATTTTAGAAAATTCTGGGGCATTCTCTGAAACGGGATATATCATCATTCTTGCTCCGTTCGGATCCAAAAGTTGTATTGCATCTTCTGATTTATTTTGATTGAGCCATTCTAAAATGATCTTCCTCTCAATCTTATCGTCTGATAATCGAATAGTTTTTAGTCCCGCAATCTCTTCATCATATCCAGACTTTATTTTTTCATTGGGCTCCTTGCCGTCCATTGTTAGCCAAACGATTTGCAATCTTTGCCTTTCTTTTCCCATTGAAGCTCTGACTTGGCGAAGAAGAAATAATAGACGAATGCAACTTTGTTCCGAGGCCTCACAATTTTCTGCCGGTCTGGCGATCAATAGCGTCCACTTTCCGTACACTTCTTTTTTTAAAGCACTCTCTGGCACCTCTTGAACAGGATATATTAATTGCCCATAATTAGTCTTACTACCTTCGGGCTTGATGATATAAAAAGTAATATACGATGCTATGACAGGCGCAGCACAAATAACCAAGAGCAACAGCATCTGCCAACGTCCTTGACTCGTTTTAGCATCAATGCGTTGCACTGATTCGGAAGACGGTATTAATGGGACTTCTTTTGACATAGATTTAATCCATCGAGGTAATTAGTTATTATCGCAATGATTTTGATCGTTTGCGTAAACCTGTAACTAGCCAAAAAATGAATGTCATTAAAGATAGGCCAAACCACTGAAAAGCATACGCGTAATGTTTCTCTGATCCATTGTTATAAGGTGGCATTTGGCGATCTAACTCATCATCAATCATGCTTTTATCCTGGCGCAGAATAAATGGGAATTGATCCCATTGATGACCTTTCTGCTCTTCTAATAAATTAAGATTTTCCTTAATTTTCATACCATTGGTACCTATAAAAACGGAATCATCGCCCACTTGAAGTGTTTTTCCTGCGTCTGGAAATACCACTCCAGTTACAGTAACTAGCCCACTTGGAGTTACTACGTTTGGAACTTCATTAATATTTAAAAAACTTCTTGGTTTCCAACCTCGATTTACCCAAAGTACTTTTTTTGTCCCTTCTAGCATAAGTGGCATTAATAAAAAAAACCCAGTGGTAATGCCAGTTTTAGGATCCCGTCCTAATGGGTGAGGGCGATTCTCTAACCAGATTCCTTCATTGACAATGAAAACGCCTTTCGCAATCACTCGGTGGTGAAGTGCCTGATCTAACGTCCAATTTTTTTCATTTGCGTTAAGGGGGGTCAGCTCTTCTTTTAGCTTTAGTTCGGTTGCTAAATTTTCTTTTCCATGAGCTCGTTCGAGTTGCCAAGAACCCAGCAGGATACCTATAATTACAAGTATTAATGCTGTTAGTGAAGCAACTGGCCTACGTTTTAAATCTTTTAACATGCTACCCCACGCTTAACATTTGAATTGGTATCATAATCAATATATGCAATTTATTATCCCTCTTGTATTTCTAGGTATCCTAATTAGTCTAGGGTCAGCGCTTTTTTTTATGATGCGCGATAAAGGCACGAGCTCGAATATGGTGAGGTCGTTATTTATTAGAATTGGATTATCAATATCTCTGTTTATTGGAATTTGGGTTGCCCACTACTTTGGGCTAATACAAACCACTGGGATCCGAGTTTCAAATTAAAAACCGCTGTTTTACAGCGGTTTTTAATTACATCCAGTAAACAACTAAATAAAGCCCTAACCAGACAACATCGACAAAATGCCAATACCAGGATGCTCCTTCGAAAGCAAAATGATTCTCAGCTGTGAAATGTCCCTTAATAAGTCTTCTTAATACTACAGCCAACATGATGGCCCCTAAGGTCACATGAAATCCATGAAAACCTGTCAACATAAAGAATGTTGAGCCATAAATTCCTGAAGTAAGTTTTAGATTTAACTCGTGATATGCATGAACATATTCATACGCTTGGAGACAAACAAAGAGAAAACCAAGTCCAACAGTAGCTGCTAAGAATGTAATCGCTTGTTTGCGGTGATTCTCTCTAATAGCGTGATGAGCCCAAGTCACAGTTAGGCCGGAAGTGAGCAAAATAGCTGTATTAATTGTAGGAATCGGCCACGGCCCCATTGTTGCAAATGCCTCTACTAATCCACCTGGTCCAGAATTAGGCCAATTCGCAGCAAAATCAGGCCAGATTAACTTATGATCAATATCTCCCAACCAAGGGGTAGCAATACTTCTTGCATAAAACAATGCAGAAAAGAAAGCAGCAAAGAACATAATTTCTGAGAAGATAAACCAACTCATTGACCAGCGATAAGAAACATCAACGTTGACGCTGTTCATTCCACCTTCAGATTCGGCAATTGCATCACCAAACCACTGGTACAAAACAAACAGAAACCAAACCACACCAACAGCTGTAAACGCTGCTCCATAAGTGTGTCCATTAACCCACTGGGACATACCAAACCCAAAACTCATCAGTCCTAAGCTTGCTCTAACCGGATGGTTAGATGGCTCTGGAACAAAATAATACGGGGTTTTATTTAAAGATGCTGACATAACTACTCCTAAAATCTTTTATAAATAGGTTTTTACTTTGCTAACACTAATTTCACGACCAATAACAAAATACTCATAAATATCATCACACCAATCACAGCTGCAATTATTACATGAACAAAGCTTAAAGAGGACATATCTTGCTGATGGCCACTCTCTTTTCTCACCCCTAAAAATCCCCAAAATACTGCGCTCATGGATCTCATAAAGGTTGATACTGCGCTGTTTTTTCTTGGTTTCATAATTTTAGTTATATTTTAGATGGCTTTGATTCACCTGTGATAACTTTTGTGGCGCCATTGATCTCAAAAAAGGTATAAGAAAGCGTAATCGTTTTGACATCTTTGGGTAATTTAGGATCAATAATAAATACGACTGGCATTTCTCTAGACTCTCTTGGTTGCAAAGTTTGCTGTGAAAAGCAAAAACATTCCAACTTAGTAAAGTGCAAAGTTGCTATTTTAGGTGCATAACTTGGAATCGCCTGAGCAATGATCGTTCGATTTTTCTCATTCACCACCTCATAGATAATTTGATTTACCTCACCCGGATGGACTTCAAGATAATTCTTTACAGGTCTAAAGCGAAGTGGCCCTTGCGCATTTGAATCAAACTCTACTGTGACGATCCGAGAACTATCTATTTGAGTATTTTTAGGCTTGTTAGCTCCATAAGCCCTGACACCATATTCGTTTTTATTTGTCACCACGTTAATACCTGTGATTTCGCATATTGCTTTGTAAGCAGGTACTAGGGCATATCCAAAACCAAACATCACTACGCAGACAACTATTAGCTTAATCAACATTTGTTGATTAAGCTGGACTTTATTAAACACGAAGGCTTATCCTAAAAAAGTTCTTTTAATGATGATTGCAACAAAAAATACCAACGCAATACTCATTAAAGTCAGCCCCATCCGCTTATTAGCAGATGAGGTCTTTTGACTTGTTGATGCTGAATTATTATCCAAGGAATATATCGCCTTAATCTACGTGCGGGGGAGTTTCAAATGTATGGAAAGGTGCTGGTGATGGGACAGTCCACTCCAAACCGTGTGCTCCTTCCCATGACTTAGCCTCAGCTTTCTGACCGGAGCGATACGTAGGGAGCACTACAAATAGTAGAAAATAGACTTGTGACAACCCAAACCCTAGAGCGCCAATCGAAGCTACAGCGTTGAAATCTGCAAATTGCACTGGATAATCCGCATATCTCCTTGGCATTCCTGCTAGTCCTAAGAAATGCATCGGAAAGAATGTGACGTTAAAAAATATCATTGACCCCCAGAAATGAATCTTTCCTCTTGTCTCATTAACCATAAAGCCAGTCCACTTTGGAGCCCAGTAATAAAACCCGGAAAAAAGGGCAAAGAGTGATCCGGCTACTAAAACGTAGTGGAAATGAGCAACAACATAATATGTGTCTTGAATACCAATATCAATTGGAGCCATCGCGCAAATCAATCCGGTAAATCCACCTAGTGTGAAAACAAATATAAAACCAATGGCCCATAACATCGGTGTTTCAAAAGTCAAAGAACCACGCCACATTGTTGCAACCCAGTTAAAAATTTTCACGCCCGTTGGAACTGCAATAAGCATCGTTGCGTACATAAAAAATAACTGCCCCGTCACTGGCATTCCAGTTGCAAACATGTGATGCGCCCAAACGATAAAGGACAGAATTGCAATAGAGGCTGTCGCATAAACCATCGAGCTATACCCAAATAGTCTTTTGCGAGCAAAGGTGGGGATGACTTCACTAACGATTCCAAACGCAGGCAAGATCATGATATAAACTTCTGGGTGACCGAAGAACCAAAATATATGCTGATACATCACTGGGTCTCCACCGCCAGCAGCAGCAAAGAAGCTTGTTCCAAAGTGCCTATCGGTAAGTACCATTGTGATCGCACCTGCAAGGACTGGCATTACAGCGATTAATAAATATGCAGTAATTAGCCATGTCCAACAAAACATAGGCATTTTCATCAAACTCATGCCTGGTGCCCGCATATTTAATATGGTTACGATAATATTAATTGATCCCATAATTGATGACGCACCCATGAGGTGAATCGCAAAAATTGCCATATCCATTCCTGGGCCCATTTGCACTGACAAAGGCGCATAAAGAGTCCATCCAGCCGCAGTTGCACCACCTGGAGCTAAAAATGAGGTTAATAAAAGTCCTCCTGCTACAGGCATAATCCAAAAGCTAAAATTATTCATTCGGGCAAACGCCATATCTGCAGCACCAATCTGAAGAGGTATCATCCAATTGGCGAACCCCACAAAGGCCGGCATAATTGCGCCAAAGACCATGATCAGACCATGCATAGTGGTCAATTGATTAAAAAACTCAGGGCGCAAGAACTGTAATCCTGGCTGAAATAACTCTAACCGAATGAGTAATGCCATCGTTCCACCGGCGAGTAAGTTCATAAAAGCAAAAAGCAAATACATCGTTCCAATGTCTTTGTGGTTTGTGGCAAAAAGCCAACGTCTCCAACCATGCGGCATTTCATGTGCATGGTCATCATGATGGTCATGAGTTGTGTCAAGAGAAGTAGTTACTGTGGTCATATTTTTTCCAGTTAAAAACTATTTATTCAAGAGATTACTTTTTTGCAGCTCTCGCACTCGCAAAATCACTTGTCTGAATTACTTCACCCGTGTGATTGCTCCAGGAGTTTCTTGTGTAAGTCATTACTGCCGCCAAATCACCATCCGACAACATAGACCAGTTTGGCATTGCGTTTTTTCCCTTTAAGAGAATATTGTACTGAGCTTCCTTTGGTCCATTGACAACTTTGCTAGTGTCTAGCGGAGGGAAAGCGCCGCCGCCCTTTCCATTTGGTTGATGACATACGGCGCAATTAGCCGAATATACTTTTGCTCCGCGTGCCTTTTGCTCTTCTAGGGTATAAACCTTGGATGGGTCATCTGACATTGCCGCCATCATTTTTTGAGTTTCTGCTACCCATTTTGAATAGTCTTCATCAGAAACAACTCTAACAACAATGGGCATAAAGGCATGTTCTTTGCCACATAATTCTGAACATTGACCGCGATAAACTCCAATTTTTTCAACTTTAAACCATGCGTCTCTTACAAACCCAGGGATGGCATCTTGTTTAACTCCAAAACCCTGGACTGTCCATGAGTGGATCACATCATTAGCGGTGGTAATAACACGGATTTTTTTATTCACTGGCACTACTACTTCATGGTCAACTTCCATCAAGTATGTATCAGTCTTAGGTTCTAAGTTGTTAATCTGTTCACGTGGTGTTGTTAGGGTCGATAGGAAATTAATGCCTTCTCCTTCCCCCTTAATGTATTCATATCCCCATTTCCACTGATATCCCGTAGCCTTAATCGTAATATCTGCATTTGTTGTATCTTTCATAGCAACTACAGTTTTGGTCGCAGGTAAAGCCATCCCGATCACGATAATCAAAGGAATTACTGTCCAAATTATTTCTACAGTAGTACTTTCATGAAATGAGGCTGCTTTAGCCCCTTTGGATTTTCTATGATTAAGAATTGAATAAAACATTACCCCAAAAACCGCGACAAAAATGACTGCACAAATTACTAACATGAACCAGTGGAGCCAATGAATCTCTTCCATAATTTTCGTCACAGGGGCTGGAAAATTTAACTGAAAATTGGCTGGGCCTCCCGGCATATCGTTATAAGCCAAAACGAGGCTTGAAATTGCTACCGAAGTGCTTAAAAATAATAATTTGACCAAACGTACTAAAGATTTCATTTTTTTTCCATTTTTAATAGGCGGAATTTGTTAATAGCCTAGATTATATTGATTAATTTGAATGTTTGAAAATTTAGCTACTAAATTTCTGTTCCATCATTTATAAAGGGACAAACTAAGTCCTTCTTTTTATGTCCTCGGGCCTTATTAACACTTCCCCAGAAACCCTCTTGCTAACTCTCCAAGCGTGCCCATAAACAACCTCGAGGGTTAATTCCCAATGGCTTTTGGCACCTCGGGTCATCTCTAATGCTTGTTGTAAGGTAGCCTTTTCTCTGGCTTCCAAAACCGGAGCAATGAGATCTAAGGATTGCAAATCATTTAAAAGAACTTGAACGTCTTGGTAGGTTAATTTTAAATATTCCATATCCATAACTGGATTACTAAATCCTGAATGCATTAATCCATCACCAATATCGTGCATATCTAAACCCATAAGGGTTTCTCGTTGAAATAAATGCCGATATTCAAGGGCAGTATCTGGCCCTAGATATGAAAACATCAGTAACCCATCGGATTTTAAGTGCTCATGCCAAATTTGTAGGTCTACTTTCCAGTCCTTGTCACTATTAATTGACCAAGAACTAGCCCAAAGTAGGTCAAATTGAATGTTTTTAGCGCTATTCAAATCCCCATCTACATCAAAAGGTGTGCTCTTTAGACCATAAAACCAACTTTTTAGAGTGGGTCGAATTTTGGCCAAAGTCACAGACTGTCGCCATAGTTTACTTTTGGGGTATGTTTTTCTTAAAAGACTTGAAACCGAAAGATCATGTGGATTAATTACCAAAATGTCTTTTGGTGCCATCTTGATTAGCTTTAAATTCTCTGCCATACGTACCGATAGCTCACCCGAAAGCCATTCTAAAAACTTAAGCCTTGGAGATGCGTATAAATTTCGAAATATGCTTTTAATCATTAGGGGAATCTTCACGTCGATATACTAAATTATTTCGGGCTTAACAGACTTTAATGCTGCTTTCTCATTTTTATAAACAACTAGTGCCGACGCATTGCGGACTGTGTAATTCACGGCAAGCAAACTCACTTTGTCATGCCTGTATTGTAGAGTTATCAAGTCTTTCATGTGCATATCAATGCATTATGTGCGCCAACCCAAGCCACACCTGGTTATGTAAAAGCTGCCTCATCAATAGACCTTGCTTTGATTCTACCGTTTGCCTAGGATATCTCCATAGTAGATTATTTCCCGCCATAAAGAAGTTTGACCAATCGGGTGCTATTGAGCTACTCCCTACTATCGTTGATGCCTGGTGTTTTTTAGGCAAACGTCAAGCTTCCCCTTTAGATTTTTTAATTCCAATGCCCGAATACCATCAAATGGTTTGTAAGCGGGGGTTTTCAAGTTCTCTCGAACTTGCTAAAGCTTTGGGGAAACTTCACAAAATTGAACTTCTCAAAAATTGTATAGGACTAACAATGCCAAATTCTGAAAACTGCAAACTTTCAAATAAATTTTCTATCTTTCCTAAGAGTAGTGATTCTGGCTTTTTAGAGGACAAAAGGGTTGGCATTGTTAGTTGCTATATGTCAGCTGAGAAGGATTTTAATCAAATAGCTCTTCTCTTAAAAACTATTGGAGTCTATTGGGTTAGCAATTGGATTATCCTAAGGGATATTCGTAAAGAGATATCTTGAAATGTTCAATGTTGTTCTAGTTCACCCCGAAATTCCACCCAATACTGGAAATATTATTAGGCTTTGCGCTAATACTGGTTGTACTCTACATCTAATTGAGCCTTTGGGATTTCCTTTGGATAGTTCCAAAATGCGTCGGGCAGGCCTAGACTATCACGAATTGGCGAACATTCAGTCTTACCCAAGTTGGAATACATTTATGGATCTAATGAGTCCTAACCTAACGCGCTTACACGCCTTAACTACAAAATCAAATCAAACTATCGCTAACGCAACTTTTGAAAAGAATGATTTTTTAATTTTTGGCTCAGAAACAAAAGGTTTGCCTAATGAAATTCGCTCTGCCATTCCCCAAGAAAACCACTGGCGCTTACCAATGCTCCCCAATAATCGAAGCTTAAATTTATCAAATAGTGTTGCCGTAGTCATTTACGATGCTTGGCGCCAGAACAACTATGAAGGGGGTCTTTGAATCAAAGACTTTCTATTCTTGGGTCTCTCGACATGAGTTCTTTTACGGCATCTTTCGCATTTTTATTTTCAAATAAAACAGCACAAACCGACTGCACGATAGGCATTTCTACTTCATAACGTTGCGCCAAGCTTCGTACTGCTTTTGCACACCGAACGCCCTCTGCAACATGCCCAAGATTTTTTAATATCTCAACCAAAGAAATATTCTTTGCGAGGTTTAATCCCACTTGCCGATTACGAGATAAATCGCCTGTCGCCGTCAGTATTAAGTCCCCTAAACCTGCTAAGCCAGCAAAAGTTTCAGCCTTTGCCCCCATTGCTAAGCCTAACCGCGTCATCTCAGACATGCCGCGCGTAATTAAAGCCGCTCGCGCATTAAAACCTAAACCAAGCCCATCGCTTATACCTGTTGCTATTGCATATATATTTTTTATCGCACCACCAAGTTCAACGCCAATCAGATCTGAACTACTATATATCCGCATTGACCCATGATGAAACGCTCTTTGAGTCAGTGTGCACATTTCTGGGTTATTACTTGCCACAACCAAAGCACACGGCAACCCATGAGCCACTTCTAATGCAAAACTGGGGCCAGAAAGCACCCCAAGTTTAATGTGGTCATGAATTAATCCAACTAGGTTTTTTTTAATAATTTCATGTGCTAACTGAAAAGTATCAGGATCAATTCCTTTACACAACCATAGCCAATTGTTAGGAACGACGCCCGATTTTAAAATTTTCTTCGTAGTCTCTTCAAGCCCAGAAAAAGGTGTCGCAATCACCAGTAAATCTTCTACTTGATTACAGTGATTTAAAGCGTCTTTCCAATGAGATGAAACGATAAGCTCTGATGGTAATTGCACCCCTTTTAAATAACGTTCATTTTTATGGGTCAACTTCATCTGTTGAGCTAAGCCTTCATCACGAGAGTATAGGAGGACAGAGATTGGCTGTACAGATTCTCCAGCAGCTAACTTAATTGCGTGGGATGCTAATGCCGTCCCCCATGAACCTGCCCCGACAATGGTTACGTTCATGAGAGTAAAAAATTATTCTTAGTTTGGAAGACTAGAAGTTGAAGCAGATTCGGCAGTTGCTTTAGCTTGAGCTAAACGCTCTTCATAAAGCTGATGAAAATTTATTTCAGCTAAGTGAATTGGCTGAAAGCCTCCGCGACTAATTAAATCCGAAATATTTGACCTCAAGTAGGGATAAATAATCGTTGGGCAAGAAATGGACAACATAGGCTCGACCTGATCTACAGGAATATTCCTGAGCTCAAAGATCCCTGACTGCTTTGCCTCAATCAAAAATAGTACTTTATCTTCAACTCTTGTCGTTACGTTGCCAATGAGATTAACTTCATAGACTCCCTCTTGCAGCTCTTCAAATTGAATATCAATTTGAATTTGAACTTGTGGCTCTCCATGATTAAGAAAAATCTTCGGGGCATTAGGTTGCTCTAAAGAGATATCTTTCAGATAAATTCGTTGAATCTGAAACGAAGGGTTGCTAACATCAGGATTAGGAGTGCTTTGTGGTTCTGTAGACATATTTTTTCCGTTATTAAAGAACTTAATTTGATAAGAGTTCGTCAAGCTTTCCAGCTTTATCAAGTGCGGCTAAGTCATCAAATCCCCCAACATGGGTTTGGCCAATATAAATTTGAGGAACAGTTCTTCTGCCCGTCTTAGTCATCATTTCTTCTCTTTTAGATGGATCACTATCGATGAGAATTTTCTCAATCGTAGTGACACCTTTGGCGCCCAAAAGCTTTTCTGCCATCCTACAATAAGGACATACCTGCGTGCTGTACATCAAAACCGGTGCCATATAAACTCCTTTTAACTTTATTTTACAAGTGGTAGTCCAGCTGTAACCCAAGCCTTAACACCACCATCCAAACTAGCAACATCTGTAAAGCCTTCTTTACGAAACTTTTTAAGCAAACCGTTTGACCTGCTTCCAGAATCACAAACTAATATCAGGGGATTAGATTTATCTATTTTTAATCCTACCAAACCACCCGGAAACTTCTCAAAAGGTAAATTTTTTGCCCTAGTGATGTGGCCAGCAGAAAAATCTTTTTCTGAACGCAAATCAATTAACGTCGCTTTTTGCTTGTTCATTAAATGGGTTGCAGCAGCAGGCGTTAAGCTCTGACCACTTGTTATTCCTTGTAGAATAGGGGCTAAAAGTAATGCTCCGCTAACTAAAAAGAGCGCCAATAATAAGAGATTGTTTGTATTTAAGATATATTCCATTAAACAATTATAGAATGTTGTTATGAAAGATCTTGTACTTATTCGTCACGGTGAGTCCGAATGGAACCTAGAGAACCGTTTTACGGGGTGGGTGGACGTAAATTTAACCCAAAAAGGTGAGCTCCAGGCGACATGCGCAGGTGAAATTCTCAAAAAATCAGGATATTCCTTTGATATTGCATATACCTCTGTTTTACGCCGCGCTGTAAAAACACTTTGGAATGTCCAAGAGGCTATGGATCTCATGTGGATTCCAACTGTTCACAGTTGGAGGCTTAATGAGAGACATTATGGTGCTTTAGCAGGGCTAAACAAAGACGAAACCATTGCAAAGTATGGCGCCGAACAGGTCCATATTTGGAGAAGGTCTTTTGATATTAGGCCGCCGGAAATGACATTTGATGATCCCAGAAGCTCTTTTTCTGACCCACGCTATTTAAAACTAAAAAAAGAAGATATTCCCCTTGGTGAATGCTTAAAAGATACAATTCACAGGGTTTTACCGCTTTGGAACGAATCTATAGCTCCAGCACTAATGGCTGGCAAGAAAATCGTTATCGTTGCCCACGGTAATAGTATTAGATCCTTAGTTAAATACTTAGGAAATATTTCTGATCAAGATATTATGGAAGTAAATATACCTAACGGCAAACCATTAGTTTATGAATTAGACGATAATTTGAAACCCATCCGTCATTTTTATTTGGATTAAATAGGCTCTATGAAACACTTACTCAAAAACCTCCTTTTTATTAGTTTTGGCGCCATTTTAGGTGTCGCTATCACTTGGCAATTTTCTGCCTCTGCTCAGCAAAATGCTACCCTTCCTCTAGAGGAATTGCGGCTTTTTTCAAGTGTTTTTGGAAGTATTAAAAGAGATTATGTCGAACTTGTTGAGGATAAAAAACTATTAACTGACGCAGTAAAAGGTATGGTTAGTAGCCTCGATCCGCACTCAGCATTCCTTGATGCAAAGGATTTCTCTGAGATGCAAGAACAAACCCAAGGTAAATTTGCTGGGCTAGGCATTGAAATTTCATCCGAAGATGGCCTTGTCAAAGTCATGAACCCGATCGAAGATACACCGGCTGCTAAAGCGGGTCTTCTTGCTGGGGATCTCATTACACGGCTCGACGACAAACCAGTAAGAGGTATGACGCTGGATCAAGCTGTTCGCAAAATGCGCGGCACTCCTGGCACAAAAATCACCCTGACTATTTATCGCAAAACGGAAGAACGAACTTTTCCAGTTACTATTGTTCGTGCTGAGATACAAGTTCAATCCGTTAAATCTAAAAACTTAGATAACGATATTTTATGGGTTCGAATTACTAGCTTCCAAGAACGAACAGTTCCTGATCTAGCAAAAAAACTCACCGATGGCTTTAACAAAAATCCACAACTTAAAGGCATTGTGTTGGACTTGAGAAACAATGGTGGAGGTATCTTGCAAGGAGCCGTTGGGGTTTCTGCAGCATTTTTACCACAAGGATCTGTTGTAGTATCCACAAAGGGCCAATCGCCTGACAGCAAACAAATATTTAAAGCTGTTCCTGAAAATTACCGTCTGTCTGAAAATGGTGATGCGCTTGAAAGTTTACCCCCAGCAATTAAAAAAATTCCCTTAGTTGTCTTAACAAATGCGTATTCTGCGTCTGCTTCCGAAATTGTTTCTGGCGCACTCCAAGACTATAAGCGCGCGACGATCATGGGAAAAACAACCTTTGGTAAAGGTTCTGTACAAACAGTAAGACCAGTAACTAGTGAGACTGCACTAAAAATAACAACAGCCTACTATTACACGCCTTCAGGAAAATCAATCCAAGCTTATGGAATTAGGCCCGATATTGCCGTTGATCAAAACCCTGATGGCGATCCTAATGATGTATTAATCACTCGTGAAGTTGACAGTGAAAACCACCTTAGAAATAAGCAGAAAGCTGAAGACTCTTTAATTTCTGATCGTGAAAAACGTAGAATGGAAGAGTTGCAACTATTAGAAGAAAAGAATTCTAAAAAGACTCCTGAGGAACGGGAAAAAGATAAAGCTAAAAAATTACCTGAATTTGGCTCGCCTGAAGACTTCATGCTTCAGCAAGCTAGCGCCTTTCTTCTTGGTCAACCGGTAATTAAATCTAAATCAAGATTAGAGTGATCTTAGGTTTTTTCTGAATGAATGATCAGGAACTCCTAAGATACTCACGCCATATCCTTCTTGATGAAATTAGTATTGAAGGTCAAGAAAGGATTAGCTCATCGCATGCCCTTGTGATTGGTGCGGGTGGCCTTGGGTCAGCTTGCTTACCCTATCTTGTAGCTGCAGGTATTGGACAAATAACTATCGTTGATCATGACCTCGTTGACTTGACGAATTTACAACGCCAGATCATTCACCAGCAGGATAGCGTTGGTCTACTCAAAGTTGAATCAGCTAAAGAAATGCTCTCAAAACTAAACTCGTTAGTCACCATTCACACTCGCCCCCAAAAAGCAGATGAGGCATTACTAAATGCGTTACTCCCAAAAGTAGATATTGCAATAGATTGCACAGATAACTTTTTAACGCGCCACCTAATCAACCGTCTCGCCATTTTTCACAAAAAACCTCTCATATTTGGCGCCGCAATACGGTTTGATGGACAAATTTCTGTATTTGACAACAATCGCCCAGACTCTCCTTGCTATGCATGTATTTTTCCCGAGGAAGAGCAATTTGAAGAAATAAAATGTTCCACTATGGGTGTTTTTTCTCCCCTTGTTGGAATTATTGGAGCGATGCAAGCAGCTCAAGCTTTACAAGTTCTTGGGCAATTTGGTCAGCCACTCATTGGCCATCTAGGAATTTGGAGCGGACTTACAAATGAATTGAATTTAATTAAATTAAAAAAGAAAAAAAGCTGCTCTGTTTGTAGCGTTCTTTAGACTTTTAAAATTTCTTTTAGGAGCATCTCTTGATCCGCTGGCTCATATGCTTCAAGTAGGCGAGGCACGATTTGAGCTAACAGAGTGACATTGGCTTTTAAAATTTCTTTTTTTACCGTTAGTAATTGGCTAGCATGCATGGAAAAATTAGTAAGCCCCATAGCCAGCAATATCCTAGTTACATTGGGATCGCCCGCCATCTCTCCACAAACTGAAATCGGTACATTTGCTTTTCTAGACTCAGAGATAGTTTGCTCTAATAATTTTAGAATAGCAGGATGTAATGGGTCATATAAATGCGCAACGGCATTATCAGAACGATCAATGCCTAAGGTATATTGAATGAGATCATTTGTACCAATTGATAAAAAATCAAAGTACTTAAAGAATAGCGGTAAAACTAGGACTGCTGCAGGCAACTCAATCATTGCACCAATCTTGATCTGGGGATTGTAAGCCTGAGCTCTATCATCTAGTTGACTCTTAGCAAGCTTGATTAGCTCAAAACATTGATGAATCTCATGCGCCTGGGCTAGCATAGGAATAAGAATCTGAGCTGACCCATGTGCAGAAGCTCTTAATATCGCTCGTAACTGGATTAAAAATATTTCTGGCTCCGATAGCGACCACCGTATGCCTCGCAGTCCAAGAGGAGAAATATTAGAAGACAAAGCTTTAATATCGCCATCTAATGTTTTATCTGCACCTATATCAATCGTTCGGATATTAACAGGAAGGCCCTGCATTACCTGAACAGTATTTGAATACACTCGATATTGCTCTTCTTCATTTGGCAATTCACCCTGTCGATTCATAAATAAAAACTCAGACCGGAACAAGCCTATTCCAATCGCACTGCTTTCTAGGGCTTGTTGGGCATCTTCAGGTAATTCAATATTTGCCATCAGAGTTACAGGCACGCCATCAAAAGTTTTAGTTGGGGTATGCTTTAAGAGTTGTAATTTATTTTTTGCTAATAAGTTTTCTGCTTGCCTATGGCGATACTCTTCGATAATTACTGGATTAGGGTCAACAATCACAATACCCCGATCACCATCAACAATTAACCAATCATCTTGATGGATCAACTGACTTGCCCCCTTGACCCCAACTGCAGCTGGAATATCTAAGCTTCTAGCGACAATGGCTGTGTGAGAGTTCCTCCCACCCAAATCAGTCACAAATGCTGAAAACTGCAGTCCTTTAAAACGCAACATATCATGAGGTGCAATATCATGAGCTACGATAATAACTTCAGATAAATGCCGATCTTTTTGTCCTAATGCTGGAATACGGGCGATTTGATTAAAACCTTTCAATGCGACTAAGACTCTTTCTACGACCTGTCTAAAATCAGCTCCACGCTCCTTAAGATAAGGGTCATCAATTTCTTCAAATGCCAAAAGAATTTCATCTAGCTCAGTCGTTAAAGCCCAGGCTGCGTTGTAATGTCTCTTTTTAATGAGTTCAATTGGCTTTTTTTGTAAGACAGGATCTTCTAATATCATCCTGTGAACGTCTAAAAATGCAGCCATTTCCTCCGGAGAATCCTCTGGAAGATTATCTTTAAGGTTATGCAACTCTTTTCTTGCGGTTTCAAAAGCTTCCTGAAGAAGGCGGATCTCGGTCTCTTCTGAGCCCGCTTCAATGAATCTGTGATCAACCTCTAAGGCTGCTGAAGAAATTACTACCGCTTGTCCAATCGAAATTCCATTAGAGACTGATAGCCCGTGTAAGTTGAATGGCATTTAAGAGCCTTCCCCGAAGCGATCATTAATTAAATTTTCAATCGCCAATAGAGCCTCTTCTGCTTGTTCACCAAGAGTTTCTAACTTAACCTGTGTCCCCATCCCTGCAGCCAGCATCATGACCCCCATAATACTTTTTGCATTTATTTTGCGCCCATTACGCTCCAGTGATATTTCGCAAGGGAATTGAGCAGCCAACTGCGTTAATTTTGCAGATGCTCTAGCATGCAAACCTAATTTATTAATAATTGTGATTTCTTTATTTGGCATAAATTAAACACTTATAGATTATTAAAAGTAACCTTTGTGTTTTCACGTAAGCGAACAACACCCTGCTGACCACCTTGTAAGGCAATCTCTACCAACGCATCTAAAGGTTCATGGCGATGACTTACCGCTCTTAACAACATCGGCAAATTTACGCCTGCAATAATTTGAACCTTACTATGAAAATGTTCTAGGGCCGCTAACCTTGCCGCCACATTTGCTGGGGTCGCCCCTAAAATATCCGCCAAAATTAATACGCCATCCTCATCAGAGATTAATAGTGCAGCATCTTCCATTCTTTTGAGTGTGCCTTTGCTATCTTCATGAGGAACGACATCTAGAGCTAATATATTTTTAGGTAATTCGCCATAGACGTGCTCAACAAATTTGACCAGGGCAGATGCAAGAGGCATATGAGCCACAATGAGAATTCCAGCCATTTTATTTACTCGCTAATAATAGTTCTAATTCTACTAGCCAATGTTTTGCAACATCAAAATCCGTTTGTTCGGAAATTTCTACAAAACATGTTGGGCTAGTTACATTGATTTCAGTTAAATAGTTTCCTATGACATCAAGTCCAACTAAAAATAACCCTCTTTTTTGAAGAATGGGGCCAAGCTTTTCAGCTATCTTAAGATCATTCTTAGATATAGCTTGAGCTACCCCCTTACCACCCGCTGCTAAGTTGCCACGGATATCCCCCTCTTGTGGAATTCTTGCCAATACATATGGCAGTGGCTTGCCATTAATCAGCAAAATTCTTTTATCGCCTTGGGTAATTTCGGGAATATATTGCTGCGCCATTAATGAGCGGATCCCATTTTGTCCCAAAGTCTCTACTATGCTTGCCAAATTTAGTCCGTCTACACCCACTCGAAAAATGCCCATGCCACCCATACCATCTAGCGGCTTTATTACGACATCTTTATATTGAATGTGAAACTGACGAATTTCTTCCAATGAGCGAGTGACTAATGTTGGCGCTGTAAATTCTGGAAACTCTAAAATTGCAATTTTTTCGGAGTGCTCTCTTAGTGCAACAGATGAATTAACAACCCTCACACCAGTGCTTTCTGCTCTTGAAAGTAACCAAGTATTGGTTAGATATTCAATATCAAATGGAGGATCTTGCCTCATTAAGACAACATCAAATTCACAAAGATTTGTAACTTTCTGTTGCACGATGCCATACCAATTTTGAGCTGTTGGATAAATTTCTAATTGGCAAACCACAGCAGATACGAGATTTTCTTTTAAGCCTAAAGTATTCCCCTGTGCATGAAATACTTGATGCCCCGCTTGCCATGAGGCCTTCATCATCGCTAAGGTTGAGTCCTTAGTAGGCTTAAAGCCTTCTAAGGGGTCCGCTATGAATAGAAGCTTCATTGTGTTAAATCTATTTCAGGGTCTGTTCGTTCTAACTCCAGAGAGGCTGCCAACAATGCCAGCCTAGCAACAACTCCATATAGGTAAAATCTATTTGGACTAGCGCTTCCTGGTTTAGCCGTTGCGTCAGGTATTAAATTTTGTTCAAATGCTAACGGCACAAAATGCATCCCTGGGGCATTCAGGTTTTCATCGGGCCCTCGGCCTGTATGAACCCTATAGAACCCTCCCACAACATAGCGATCAATCATATATACAACTGGCTCTGCAACCGCTTCATTGACTTTTTCAAAGGTATGTACCCCTTCTTGAATGATCACATCTTTAACTTCTAAGCCATCTTTTACGACGCTCATTTTGTTTCTTTCCCTACGATTTAGGTCCTTCAGCTCAGAAGGATCATGTATTGTCATAATCCCCATTCCATAAGTACCTGCATCTGCTTTTACTACTAAATAAGGTTTCTCTTTAATTCCATATTGGCGATATTTCTTCGCGATTTTTTTAAATAGACTCGCAGCAGTCTCTTGCAACTCTTCTTCGCCGACCCTCTCATTAAAATCAAGATTCCTGACCTGAGCAAAAAAAGGATTTAACATCCAAGGATCAACGTCTATGACCTTTGAGAATTTCTTAATCACATCATCGTAACAAGCAAAATGAGTTGATTTGCGACGGGTAGACCAACCCGCATGTAAAGGTGGCAACAAATACTGCTCGTGAATATTTTTAAGGATGTCTGGCGTCCCAGCTGAAAGATCGTTATTTAACAATATTGAGCAAGGGTCAAAATCTTTTAAACCTAATCTCCGATCTTTTAAGCCAATTCGGGTGAGCGGTTCTAAAATTAGTTTTTGACCATCAGGCAGCTCTATGGTTGTCGGTTTTTTAATTTCGTCAGAAAGTGTTCCCAAACGAACATTTAAACCTGTTTGACGCAAAATAGAAGTTAGACGGGCTATGTTTTGCAAATAGAAGGTATTCCTAGTATGCCGCTCAGGAATTAATAGTAAATTCCTGGCCTCTGGGCATATCTTCTCAATTGCCGCCATTGCAGCCTGCACTGCCAGGGGCAACATTTCCTGTGATAGGTTATTAAACCCACCCGGGAAGAGGTTGGTATCTACTGGAGCTAACTTGAAGCCAGCATTCCTTAAGTCTACCGAGCAATAGAATGGCGGAGTATGCTCTTGCCATTCCAAGCGAAACCATCGCTCTATTGTTGGTGTAGCCTCTAGAACTTTTTTTTCAAGTTCTAACAAAGGGCCAGTTAAAGCAGTAATTAAATGTGGGACCATACTGCTATTGTATGAAAATTCTATGGAAGTAGTCTAAATTCTCTTATTTTTCTTCTAGGCATAAAAAAAGGCACAAATAAAATTTGTGCCTTTTTGGTTACTAGGGATTAAATTACATTTCGTAAGCTGTTTCGCCATGAGATGTAATATCTAAACCTTCACGCTCTTCTTCTTCAGTAACACGCAGTCCAATCAGCATGTCAACGATCTTATAGCTCACAAAAGCGACTACTCCAGACCATACTAAGGTCGTTCCAACCG